>OIFJ01000008.1_pt1 | contig 335428 bp, 310 predicted proteins | sample 1582011 | NCBI WGS metagenome assembly OIFJ01 (sample SAMN07501050, study PRJEB24779) | human gut metagenome | isolation source: stool | host: human infant | place: USA: Pittsburgh, PA
GTTATCGCTGTTTGGGAAAACGTCGCAGGAGCGTTTTCATCAAATCACAGGCTGGACTTTAAATCCGTGCTGGAATCGTTCACAGATTCCGAGATTCCAATGCCTGCTTCTGGAAGATGGGCAAAATGCGGAATGGTTAGAGGGCGTTTCGCTGACGTCTGCTGGCGCCTCTTGGACGCCCAGTATTGGGGAGAACCCACCCTCGTACAGAGAAGAAAGCGCGTCTTTGTCGTGGCAGATTTTGGAGGACAGCGTGCCGCAGAAATATTACTTAAACCCCGTCAACTGCACCCACTTCCTGATACTGGCAGAGAGGGCGGGCTATCCTCCGCCGGAGCCGGTGGAATATCTTCTGCTGAAACAGGGAGGGGAATACCCGTCTTATGTCCCTTTGAGGAAAGACGAATGCGAAGCTGTGCAAAATCGGGGGATATACCCGGATTCCTACGAAGCTTCGGACGGGCAGATGACCCTTTTCCCACTCTTTTAGCTGGTGCGGTCAATATTTTTTCGTTCTGGTATGAGGGAAAAGAAAAAGACGGAGTTATCCGCTATCTAACACCGCTTGAATGCGAACGTCTGATGGGGCTTCCCGACAACTGGACGAAGTATGACTATCTCGGAAAACAGACAAGCGACAATGCAAGGTGTACCGCGCTTGGAAACGCAATCGCCTTACCCTGTGCGGAGTATATCATAGCAGGAATCAAAGAAGTATTGGAGGGATAAAGTTTGAGGAACTACCACAACAAAGAACCGCCGGAAACAGATTTATTTTAGGAAAATCAGCATACCGCTGATATTTTATCTAACTTCTGCCTGACTATGGTTTATCTTTCTGAATGGGGATTGTCAAGGGTGCTTTCGGCACAACGCCTGCCCTTTACTATCCACAGGCAGACAGATATTATCCTGTTGGCAGAATGGACTATATAACAAATCAATCAAAATCAGAAAGAAAAGAGGTAAACAATTTATGGAATTAAGATATGTTATCCCGAACATGGAAAAGACATTCGGGAATTTAGAGTTTGCAGGTGAAAATAAGGTGGAACAGCGCAGGATCAACGGACGTATGACGGTCGTTTCCCGCAGCTTCAACCTTTATTCGGACGTACAGAGGGCAGATGATATTATCGTGGTGCTGCCTGCTTCTGCTGGTGAGAAGAACTTTGAATCAGAGGAAAAAGTGAAACTTATCAATCCCAAAATCACCGCAGAGGGTTACAAAATCGGCACTAGAGGATTCACAAACTATATTCTGTCAGCAGACGATATGGTGAAAGCGTAAGGAGGTATTGAGTATATGAGATTAGCAAACGGAATCATCATTGACAAGGAAAAGACTTTCGGAGTATTGAAGTTCTCCGCATTAAGACGTGAGGTACATATCCAGAATGAAGACGGTACGGTTTCTGAAGAAATCAAGGAACGTACCTACGATTTGAAGTGTAAAGAGCAAGGACGTATGATACAGGTGAGTATTCCCGCTTCTGTTCCGTTAAAGGAATTTGACTACAACTCAGAGGTGGAACTTATCAATCCTGTGACTGATACAGTGGCAACCGCAACCTTTCAAGGTGCAGATGTTGACTGGTACATCAAAGCAGATGATATTGTCCTGAAAAATAAAAACGGTCAGCAGACGGGAAATCCACAGGGCCATAATCAACAAAACAAAAAATAATTATGTCTTTGATTGTTCAACATAAAGAATAGCGGTATAATTATAAAAATGTTATTTTGAGGGAGTGATTTTATGGTAAATGGTGTTGAATATGTTGCTTTCCTTAAATTTGGGAAAAAAGAGAATTTAGAAAAATTGCAACGTGGACTGTTATATATGAAAGAAGCGAAATATTTCAGAGACCTTGAGTATAAAACAAAAATTGCAGGTATGGGTGATAGGCATGATTCTTGTATAATTTTACGGGATATTCCCATTTTAATAAATAATATGAGTGTACCCAATCCAGATTGGATAAGCAGTTCATATCAAGGTGATGAAAAAACCCCCATTTTTTGTTGTACATGCTTGAAAGAAAATGATTTTGTTTATGATAGTACTAAAAAATGTCATGTATTAAAAAATGGACTGTTTAATTATTCGACTCTAAAGCAAGATTTTGGTGAGTATTGCTTGATTATTCCACATCCAGAAGAATTTATTGGACGTATCAATTCGCATTGTCTCCTTCAAAATATTGATATGAGATTTAAGGAAGTTACTTATGTTGATTATGATAAAAAAGATAATCATTGGACTAAATATTATGTCAATGATTTATCGCACTTTTTCATAAAAGATGAATTCTTTTCTAAGCAGAAAGAATTTAGACTTCTATTAGCTAACATTTATACAGATGTAGATAAAGACTTTATTACGTTATCAGTTCCTAATGGGTTTAGCGATTTTACAAGAATAGAGCCTGTTGAAAAATTAGATACTTTAGAACTTCACAAAAAATAAAGTGACATTTAGCAATAATCTTGTATAAAAGATTGTTGTTTTTTAGAAACTTGGAGGGTTTATAATTATTACAACAAAAAAAGGTAAACATATCAGAGCCAGCGATAAATCGCTGGTTTTTCGTTTCTCTGTCGGTTCGCTGGCTCTGCTGTTCGCTGTGATGGCCGCACTTTTGAATATAAAGGCAATCTTGTTAATGGACTGGAAATCAGCGTCACTCTTTCAAAATGGCAGTTTCCATGTGACAATCACGCCTTATATGGTGGTGACGCTCATTATATCGGCGTTAGTATGTGTGGTCTTTGTCCTTCTCTATCGCAGATTCCAGTATGACAAGGTGAAGCAGCTCTTTCACCGTCAAAAGCTGGCTCGTATGATTTTAGAGAATGGCTGGTATGAATCGGAATCCACACAGGACAGCGGATTTTTTAAGGACTTGCCAGCGTCCGGCAAGAAAGAGAAAATCACCTACTTTCCTAAACTGTATTATCGTATGGATAATGGACTATTGTATATCCGTACAGAAATTACGCTGGGGAAATATCAAGAGCAGCTTTTACACTTGGAAAAGAAGCTGGAAACAGGCTTGTACTGTGAACTGGTGTCTAAAGAATTAAAGGACAGCTATGTTGAATATGTGCTGCTCTATGATACTATCGCAAACCGTATCGCCATTGATGAAGTACAGGCGGCACATGGCAGCCTGCGTCTAATGAAAAATGTCTGGTGGGAATATGACAAGCTCCCCCATATGCTGATTGCCGGCGGCACTGGCGGCGGTAAAACTTACTTTATCCTTACTCTCATTGAAGCTCTGCTCCGCTGCAATGCGCTTATGTATATCTTAGACCCAAAGAACGCCGACCTTGCGGATTTGTCCGTTGTCATGCCGGAAGTCTGGTACAGGAAAGACGATATAACCGCCTGTATTGACAGATTCTATGACGGTATGATGGAACGCTCGGAAAGCATGAAGCTCATGGAGAATTACAGGACGGGGGAAAACTACGCTTATTTAGGGCTGGCTCCGCATTTTCTTATCTTTGATGAATATGTGGCGTTCATGGAAATGCTCACTACAAAAGAAAATGCTGCTGTGCTGAACAAATTGAAACAGATAGTCATGCTCGGACGACAGACAGGATATTTTCTGATTCTCGCCTGTCAGCGACCAGACGCAAAATATCTCGGTGACGGAATCCGTGACCAGTTCAATTTCCGTGTGGCATTGGGGCGTATGTCGGAACTTGGGTACAGTATGATGTTCGGTGAAGTAGACAAGGACTTTTTTCTGAAACAGATTAAAGGACGTGGCTACGTTGATACAGGAAACAGTGTCATATCCGAGTTTTACACTCCCCTTGTACCCAAAGGGCACGATTTTTTAAAAGAGATAGGGAGACTTACACAAAACAGGCAGGACGGACCGGCGGCGTGCGAAGCGAAAGACGCAGGTACGGACTAGCCTGTGCTGGTGCGGTCCGCCGCGCCAGCTTATCGCCCCCGGTATCTAACAGGGGGGCACAAATCGACAGGAAACAGGAAATAAAATATCGGAAAATCCTTGAAAATTCAAGGATTGGAGATTTTTTTGCAGGGTGTCAAAAGAACAAGAGTTCATTTGACACTTTTTTAGATGGGAGGGATTTTTACTGAATGATACGGACTGGATAACTGATTTAAGGGAAAAGCGCATTTCTTACGGACTGTCACAAAATAAGCTGGCGGTTGAAACAGGTATTTCCAGACAATATCTGAACCAGATTGAAAAAGGGGCGGTCATTCCCAGTGAAGAAGTAAAGAAGAATCTTCTGCAAACATTGGAACGGTTCAACCCGGAATCACCGCTTACAATGCTATTTGATTATGTTAGAATCCGTTTTCCCACACAGGACGTTACCCATGTAATTGAGGATATTTTGAGGTTGCGGTCTGATGTCTTTATCCATGAAGATTATGGATTCTACTCTTACGCCGAGCATTATGTTCTGGGTGATGTGTTTGTGCTGACGTCGCCTGATGAAGAAAAAGGCGTATTGCTGGAATTAAAAGGCAGAGGGTGCCGCCAGATGGAATGTTATCTTTTGGCGCAACATCGAAGCTGGTATGATTTTCTGATGGACGCTTTGGCGGAGGGAGGTGTGATGAAACGTCTTGACCTCGCTATCAACGATATGGCGGGGATTTTGGACATTCCAGAACTGGCGGAGAAATGCGGCAACGAAGAATGTATTTCCATATTCCGCAGCTTCAAGAACTATCGAAGCGGGGAATTGGTACGCAGTCAGGAACAGGACAGGTACGGCATGGGAAATACACTCTATATAGGCTCCCTTAATTCAGAGGTTTATTTTTGTATCTACGAAAAGGATTATGAACAGTACGCAAAATATGACATCGCCATCGAAGATACGAAAATCAAGAACCGTTTTGAAATCCGTCTGAAAAATGAGAGAGCCTACTATGCGGTGCGTGACCTGCTGACCTACTATGACGCAGAGCGTACCGCTTTTGGCATTATCAACCGTTATCTCCGTTTCGCTGACAGGGAGGAGGGAAAAGAGCGCAGCGAATGGAAAATGAACGAAAAGTGGGCGTACTTTATCGGCTCCGATCGTGAACGTCTGAAACTGACGACTAAACCGGAGCCTTACACGCTCACAAGGACGCTGGCGTGGATTGACAGGCAGGTGGCTCCCACATGGAAAGCCATAGAAGAAATTGACCGTACCAACGGCACGACATATCTCAAAGACATTTTGAGCCACGCAAAGCTCACCGAGCGCCACAGGAAACTCATTAAACAGCAGACCACTTCCATAGACGAAGCGGTAAAAAAATAAGGAGGAATGACGATTGAAACAACTTTTATTTGATTTATTTTTAGTATCTCTCGGTACAGGTATCGGCGTAGTGACTATGTGCTTGGTACAGGCAGGGAGTAAATTTGACAAAGATATGGAATCTTGGAAAGGGGGTGACAGATAATGAATTTCGGGCAGAATCTTTACAACTGGTTTTTGAGCAATGCACAGAGCCTTGTGCTGATGGCAATCGCTGTAATCGGCGTATATCTCGGCTTCAAGCGTGAGTTTTCCAAACTTATCGGATTTTTGGCAATCGCCTTAATCGCTGTCGGGCTGGTATTCAATGCCGCCGGCGTGAAAGATGTGCTGTTGCAGCTATTCAACAAGATTATCGGTGCGTAAGAATCATTAGTTTGCGGACACGCAAACTTACCTTTCCCCCTATGGGAGTTCGGGCATAGGGGGAATGAAAAGGGGGTGACGGAATGGTACGCATATAAAGAACAACAACGCTCTATGCAATATTGAAGAATATAAGCAAAATTGCTATAATACGGATGTACAATTAAAAAGTAAAAATTAGGAGAAAGATATGCATACAATAATAAAAAGATTTGGATTGCTACATAATCCTAAAAAGGAAAAGAAAAAAAGAAACAGAATAATAAAGCAAATTATAATATTCCTATGTGTATTTATTATTTTGGCAACATTTTTAGCGATTGGGTTTGAAATGTTAATACGAAATTACATTACCACTTTAACCATTACGGATACACTTAATTCTACATGGATTGGCTCATTAGCATCATATTGGGGTGGAATTATTGGCGGCATATTCTCTGGCGTCTTTGCATTTTTAGGGGTATTCTATACAATCAAATACTATAAAGAGACTGATGAACAAAAAGAAAAAATTGGTGTACAACCATTTTTGTTAGTTACTCTAGGAACTAATAAAGACATTAAGAAAGGATATGAACTTGGTCCAAAATCCAATGAAAAAAACGATATAACATCACAATAAAAAATATTGGGAATGGATTTGCGAATACATTAGTCCTTCATACCGGTTTTAATGTTGGAGGATTGTCCTATAATAAAGTGATTTTGGTTGGAGAATCTGAATATCTTTTCTTTATGATTGAGCCAAACAGTTTAAAGGACGGTATAAATTTCGGAATCCAATATATAGATGCAATGAGAAATGAGTATGTACAGGAATATACTATAGCAGAAAAAGATGGGGACATTGATATTGAATGTGGCTATCCAAACTATATTAAATAGCAACAATAGTATGCAATTTCTTCAATATAAATTTATATTTATTATAAGCGGTTGATTCATAATGAATTAGCTGCTTTTTTCATGTGAATTTTAAAGATAGGAGGACACTATGAAAACAGATATTTTTGAGGATATGGTTGAATTGGCCGGCTGTAACTTCATTTCCGACCTGCCCTACAGCAGAAAAAGGGTATTGGAAGAATTGAAAAAGCTGCCTCCCCATTCCTATCCGAAAGAACAGTTAGAAAAGTTTTCCCATTATGTATTTGGCGTAGATTATGCTGTTATAATGGGAATACTGGAAATGAAGAAAGGAAGTGATAGACCTTGCAGGAAATGCGAATCTACCTTTTAAATAATACAAGAGATTACCGTGAGGGTGATGAGGAATATGCTGGTGACTGGTTTAACTGCCCTGTGGATTTTGAGGAAGTCAAGGAAAAACTCGGCGTTGAGCATGAGGAACAGATTGAGATTGCAGACTATGAGCTGCCCTTTGATATACACAGCGATATGCCCCTCTGGGAAATCAACGCAAACTGCCGCATGGTGCTAGAAATGGAGGGTACGCCTGTCGGCAATGAAATGAAAGCCATTCAGCAGAAATGGTTTTCCAGCTTTGAGGAATTTATCGACCACAAGGACGAGATACGCTACTATGATGTGGGTGACGGTGCGGCACTGGCAGAATACCTTATCTGTGAGGAAAATGTGTTCGGTGAGATTCCTCACGAACTGCAAAAGCACATCGACTATCACTCTTATGGTAGTGAACTGGAAATGGACGACAGATACCTTTTCACAACCAGCGGCGTGTTCCGCTATCAGTAAAGGGGTGATGTAGTATCGAAGAAATGCAGGTTTATATTGCGAATCTCGGTAAATACAATGAGGGTGAGCTTGTGGGTGCGTGGTTCACGCCACCCATTGATTATGACGAGATGGCAGAACGTATCGGCTTGAATGACGAATATGAGGAATACGCAATCCATGATTATGAGCTGCCCTTTGCGATTGACGAGTACACACCCATTGAGGAAGTTAACCGCCTATGTGAAATGGTGGAGGATTTACCGGAGGATATACAGGACGAATTATCAGAACTTCTCTGCTGTTTCAGCAGCATAAAGGAATTATGCGAACACGCAGACGATATTATCCATTATCCCGATTGTGACGATATGACAGACGTTGCCTATTACTTCATAGATGAATGTCAAAGTCTGGGTGAGATACCAGACAGAATCCGTAATTACATAGACTATGAAGCATACGGGCGAGACCTTGATTTAGAGGGGCGTTTTGTCGTCACCAATCATGGCGTGTTTGAATGTCCGTATTAACAATTACAACTGAATATCAAAACATCAGCCAGTGAAATGACACTGGTTATTTTTTTGCAGCAGCCTTGAAACATAGGCTGCTGTTTCCATGTAAAGAAAAATCTTCAAAGAAAGGAACTGTGAAAAATGAAGAAAATCAAAAGTTATACAAGCATATGGAGCGTGGAAAAAGTCATTTACGCAATCAACGACTTTCAGCTCCCGTTCCCTCTCACATTCAGCCAGATGGCTTGGTTTGTCCTGTCGCTGTTTGTGGTGATTCTCTTTGGGGAGCTGCCGCCCTTTAACATGATTGATGGTGCGTTCCTCAAATACTTTGGAATTCCTGTAGCGTTCACTTGGTTTGTATCGCAAAAGACCTTTGATGGAAAGAAATCGTTCGGATTCTTAAAATCCTGTATCTCGTTTTTCCTCCGTCCAAAAGTGACCTATGCCGGAAAAGCTATCAAACTGAAAAATCAGAAATTCAATACAAGCGTGACCGCAGTTAGGAGTGTGATGTATGTTCCCAATTAAATATATTGAAAATAATCTGGTGTTCAACCATGACGGTGAGTGTTTTGCCTACTATGAGCTGACACCATACAATTATTCGTTTCTGTCACCAGAGGAAAAGTACATGGTGCATGACAACTTCCGTCAGCTTATCGCCCAGAACCGTGACGGGAAAATCCATGCCCTACAGATTGCCACAGAAGACAGCTTGCGTGCGGTGCAGGAACGCTCCAAAAAAGGAATCACAGGCAGGTTAAAAGAGATTGCCTGTAAAAAGGTAGATGAACAGACCGAAGCGTTGGTTGAAATGATTGGGGAAAATCAGATTGACTACCGCTTTTTTCTTGGCTTCAAGCTGCTGGTGAATGAGGAAGAAATCAATCTGAAAGCCATGCGAAAATCAGCAGCTATGACTTTTGCCGATTTTATCTATGAAGTCAACCACAAGCTGATGGGCGACTTTGTTTCCATGAGCAATGATGAAATCAACCGTTTCCTAAAGATGGAAAAACTCTTGGAAAGCAAAATCTCACGCCGCTTTCAGTTCCGCAGGCTGGATAAGAACGACTTCGGGTATCTCTTGGAACATATCTACGGGAATACGGGCGTTGCTTACAGTGATTATTCCTATGAGCTGCCAGTGAAGAAATTGAAGCGTGAAACGCTGGTAAAACGATATGACATTATCCGACCTACACGCTGTCAGATTACTGAAAACCAGCGATACCTAAAGATTGAGCGTGAAGATCAGACAACGTATGCCTCCTACTTCACGATTAACAATATCGTGGGTGAGCTGGACTTCCCATCTTCAGAAATCTTCTACTATCAGCAGCAGCAATTCACGTTCCCTGTTTCCACTTCTATGAATGTGGAAATCGTCACCAATAAAAAGGCTCTGACGACAGTTAGGAATAAAAAGAAAGAGCTGAAAGATTTAGATAACCATGCGTGGGAATCCAACAACGAAACAGGAAGTAACGTCATTGACGCTCTGGATTCGGTGAATGAGCTGGAAACCAACTTAGACCAATCCAAAGAATCCATGTATAAGTTGTCTTACGTTATCCGTGTGGCTGCTGACAATCTGGAAGAATTGAAACGCCGCTGTGATGAAGTCAAAGACTTCTACGACGATTTGAACGTGAAGCTGGTGCGTCCTTTTGGAGATATGCTTGGGCTTCATGGTGAATTTATCCCATCAAGCAAGCGTTACATCAATGATTATATCCAGTATGTTACCAGTGACTTTCTCGCTGGACTTGGATTCGGTGCAACACAGCAGCTTGGGGAAACGGACGGTATCTATATCGGCTACAACCTTGACACAGGAAAAAATGTGTACTTGAAGCCTAGCCTTGCGGCACAGGGCGTAAAAGGTTCGGTCACTAATGCTCTTGCCGCAGCGTTTTTAGGTTCACTTGGCGGTGGAAAGTCATTCTGCAACAATCTGATTATCTATTATGCGGTGCTGTTTGGAGGAAAAGCGGTCATTGTAGACCCAAAATCAGAGCGTGGCAACTGGCAGGAAACCTTACCCGACATTGCGAATGAAATTAAAATTGTCAATCTTACCAGTGAGGATAAGAACAAAGGACTTCTTGACCCGTATGTGATTATGAAACGTACAAAGGACGCTGAAAGTCTGGCAATCGACATACTCACATTCCTTACGGGTATTTCTTCCCGTGACGGTGAGAAGTTCCCTGTATTAAGGCGTGCAATCCGTTCTGTGACACAGAACAAAAAACGAGGGTTACTCCGTGTCATTGATGAATTAAGGAAAGACGGTTCTCCTGTGGCAGAAAATATCGCAGACCATATCGAGAGCATGACTGACTATGACTTTGCACACCTCCTATTCTCGGACGGTGATGTGGAGCAATCCATCAGTTTAGATAGGCAGCTCAATATCATACAGGTGGCAGACCTTGTATTGCCGGATAAGGACACGAAGTTTGAAGAATACACCACAATGGAGCTGCTTTCTGTGGCAATGCTTATCGTTATCAGTACCTTTGCCCTTGATTTTATCCATTCCGACAGGAGTATTTTTAAGATGGTGGACTTGGACGAAGCGTGGACGTTCTTACAGGTGGCACAGGGAAAAGCACTCTCTAACAAGCTGATTCGTGCTGGTCGTTCCATGAACGCCGCTGTTTACTTCGTTACGCAAAACTCTGGTGATGTGGACGACGAAAAGATGAAGAACAATATCGGCTTGAAGTTTGCCTTTCGTAGCACAGACATAAAGGAAATCAAAAATACACTTGAATTTTTCGGTGTGGATAAGGAGGACGAGGGCAATCAGAAAAGGCTTAGGGATTTGGAAAACGGGCAATGTCTGTTTCAAGATTTGTACGGGCGTGTGGGCGTTATCCAGATTCACCCTGTATTCGCTGATTTGTTCCATGCCTTTGATACCAGACCGCCAGTACAGACAGAGGAAATGAGGTGAAGCCTATGCGTAAGAAAAAGATAGTCCACTATCTGCTTATCATGCTTGTGGTGATTCTCGGTGTGCTGGTGTTTCTGGCAATCATGGGTACGGTAGCTCATGCGGCTGGACTGGTTGATAATACCGTGAGCGACGCTAACGCCTATTCTCAATATCCCCTAGAGAATTATCAGCTAGACTTTTACGTTGACAGCTCTTGGGATTGGCTACCGTGGAACTGGCTTGACGGAATCGGAAAAAGTATTCAGTACGGTTTATACGCTATCACAAACTTTGTCTGGACGGTAAGCCTTTATATCTCCAATGCGACAGGCTATGTGGTACAGGAAGCCTACAAGCTGGACTTTATCTCTGATACCGCAAGCTCCATAGGAAAAAATATTCAGACGCTTGCAGGTGTCACTTCCAGCGGTTTTTCCAGTGAGGGATTTTATGTGGGATTCCTGCTTATCCTCATTCTGGTAATGGGTATCTATGTAGCTTATACAGGACTTATCAAGAGGGAAACCGCAAAAGCCATTCATGCGGTAATCAATTTCCTTGTGGTATTTCTCCTGTCAGCGTCCTTTATTGCCTATGCCCCAAACTATATCAGCAAAATCAATGGTTTTTCCGCAGATATAAGCAGCTCGGCGTTATCACTTGGCACAAAGATTGTGCTGCCCGATTCCAACAGTAAAGGAAAAGACAGTGTGGATTTAATTCGTGATAGCCTGTTTTCCATACAGGTAAAACAACCGTGGCTGCTCTTACAGTATGGAGAATCAAATGTAGAAACACTTGGTGCTGACCGTGTGGAAAGCCTGTTATCGGCAAGTCCAGATACAGACGACAGAGAGGACGTTGTGATTGAGGAAATTGAAGATAAGGACAATGATAATTTAAGTGTCACAAAGACCATGAGCCGATTGGGAACAGTGGTATTCCTATTTATCTTTAATATTGGAATCTCTATTTTTGTATTCCTGCTTACGGGCATGATGATTTTCTCACAGGTGCTATTTATCATCTACGCCATGTTTTTGCCTGTCAGCTTTATTTTGTCCATGATTCCGACTTATGAGGGCATGGCAAAAAAGGCACTTACAAAACTGTTCAATACGATTATGCTTCGTGCCGGCATTACGCTGATTATCACCACAGCTTTCAGCATATCCACTATGTTTTATTCCATTTCTGCTGGTTATCCGTTCTTTATGGTTGCCTTTTTGCAGATAGTGACGTTTGCAGGTATTTACATGAAGCTGGGAGATTTAATGTCTATGTTCAGCTTACAGGCAAACGATACACAGCAGGTTGGCAGACGTATCATGCGTAGACCTTATATGTTCCTAAGCCGCAGAGCCAGACGCTTAGAACGTAAAATCGGAAGAACGGTTGCGGCTGGTGCTGCTGGTGGTGTTGCTGGTGCGGCGGCTGCTTCTGCTTCAACGAAAAAAGCAGACAATACAAAATCGTCAAGCGGAGGTCATACCAGACCAAACCATAATACGTCCACTCCTTACAGTGGAGGTAGCAGTAAGCCGCCAGCTTTATCCGATAACATGAGCCAGAAGAAAGATTCGTCAAAATCAGAAGTACATAATAGCTTATCCAGCCAGACACAGGAAATGCAATCCACTTCAAAATGTGGAATCATGGATAAAAAATCAGTATCGAAGCAGCCACAGTCAGAGAAGCAGAATCCGCAGCGTCCGATTGTGGATAAGGCACAGGACAAGCAAGATTCACAGAATAAGGAGCGACAAAGCAATGGATCAGCGACAAAAAGAGCTGCCCCGGTGCATGAGCGACCAGCGACAACGCCTGTTCCTGTAAAATCGGATTCACAGGCGGCAGCTTCAAGGCAGGAGCAGAATATCAAAGAGCGTCCTGCCACAATGGCAAAGGAGCAGCCGCAATCAAGCAAAACCAAAGAGCCTGTGACAAAACCACAGGAAAATGTAAGAACACAGGTCGTCAGAGAATCCCGTCCAACAGAGAAACATTCGGGAACTGCTACAGATGGTTCACGACAGACCGTGCAGCGAAAATCGCAGACAAAGACAGTTCAAAAGAAAAATATAACACAATCCACTGTGAAAAAATCTACCAGTAAGAAAGGTGGCAAGAAATGAAGTTAAAGCATTTCGCTGTGTTCGGTGGGATTTTCACAGTGATTATCTGTCTGCTTCTGTTCCTGTTTATCGTGACCGCAGGTGATGAAGAAAGCGGAACTTTCAGTTTCGATTTTTCTGGATTGAACCTGTCAGCGGAAGTCTTGAAACATCAGCCTACGGTAGAAAAGTACGCAAAGGAATACGGAATTTCTGACTATGTAAATTACCTGCTTGCGATTATGCAGGTGGAATCCGGCGGCACTGGCACGACAGACGTTATGCAAGCCAGTGAATCATTGGGATTGCCGCTTAATTCCCTGTCTGTGGAGGATTCCATTAAACAGGGGTGTAAATACTTCTCGGAGCTTTTAAAATCCGCAGAAGCGAAAGGCTGTGACATCAACACGGTGGTACAGTCCTATAACTATGGCGGCGGCTTCATTGATTATGTTTCCAGTTATGGAAAGAAATATACCTTTGAACTGGCGGTCAGCTTCGCAAAAAATAAATCTGGCGGTGTCAAAGTCACCTATAAGAATGAGATTTCCATTAAGGAAAATGGCGGCTGGCGTTACAAATACGGAAATATGTTTTATGTGCGGCTGGTGAATCAGTATCTGGCTGTGCCTGGTTTCAGTGACGCTACCGCACAGGCAATCTTCAATGAAGCATTGAAATATCAAGGGTGGAAGTATGTTTATGGCGGCAGTAATCCTAATACTTCTTTTGACTGTTCTGGTCTTACGTCTTGGTGCTATGAAAAGGCTGGTATCAGCTTACCTCGTACCGCACAGGCACAGTATGACGCTACGCAGCACATACCGCTTTCACAGGCAAAAGCTGGTGACTTGGTGTTTTTCCACTCGACCTATAATGCTGGAACTTATGTTACCCATGTGGGAATCTATGCAGGGAACAACAGAATGTATCACGCTGGCGACCCCATCGGATATGCAGATTTAACAAGCTCGTACTGGCAGCAACACTTGATTGGTGCCGGACGGGTGAAAACCAAATAAGAAAGGAATGGTGCTATGCTATTTAAGAAAAAAGACAAGGAATCGAAACCCAAAAAAGAAAAGAAAGTGCCTGTGATGAAAGTCGGCACGCATAAGAAAACCGTGATTGCCTTATGGCTGGTGATGATTGTAAGCGTCAGCTTTGGGGTGTATAAGAATTTCACTGCTATTGATATGCATACGGTACATGAGAAAGAAGTTATTGAACAACGTATTGTTGATACCAACAAAATAGAGAATTTCGTAAAAGCCTTTGCGAAGTCCTACTATTCTTGGAGCAATACGCAGGAATCCATTGAGAAAAGAACCGCAGCCATCAACCAGTATCTTACAAAGAGCTTGCAGGATTTGAATGTTGATACGGTACGACAGGATATACCTACAAGCTCTACGGTGACGGACGTTAAGATTTGGGAGGTTGAAGTGGCTGGAACGGACGACTTTACCGTTGTCTACTCGGTAGATCAGACGGTAACGGAGGGAGAAACCTCTATCGGCTATACTTCCGCTTACATGGTAGTGGTTCATGTAGATGGTGACGGAAACATGGTTATTACGCAGAATCCGACCATCAGCAACACGCCAACAAAATCCGGCTATGAACCAAAAGCAAAGGAATCAGACGGAACGGTGGACGCTGCCACTACGGAAGAAGTGACAGAGTTTTTGGAAACATTCTTCAAGCTATACCCTACCGCAACAGAAAAGGAACTTGCCTACTATGTATCGGGGAATGTTCTTGAACCTGTGAATTGTGATTATGTGTTCTCGGAACTGGTAAATCCTATCTTCACGCAAGACGGTGAACAGGTGAAAGTATCGGTATCAGTAAAATATCTCGACCAGAGGACAAAGGCAACACAGATTTCACAGTTTGATTTGATATTGGAAAAAGATAGTAACTGGAAGATTGTAAAATAATGAGTTGAATATTTCATCAAATTCCGCTATTCTAATATCAGATAAAGAAAGGAGCAGATACAATGGCTGTAAATAAAATGAGTGCATAGCAAAGGCTATTGCACATAAACAAATAATAGCCTTTGCAATCCCTAAGTAGTATAATTAGGAGGTGCATGATGAGCTATTATAAGGTGACAGAAGTTTTACCAAAACATATTATCAGAGAAATCCAAAAATACGTTGATGGACATTCTATTTATATTCCTAAAAAGCCAGATAATAAAAAGAACTGGGGCGAAAATACGGAAACCTTATCGGTTCTCGAAAAGAGAAATGAGCAGATATATTCTGAATATTTGGAGGGATATTCTATTGCTCAACTTTCAGAAAAATATTATCTGGTAGAAAAAAGTATACAACGTATTATTCGACAAAGAAAACAAAAATAATTTTATGTGCCATAGATTAAGTCTTTTGACAAGCTCTATGGCACATTTTCATTTCTTAAATGTTCTTGTAGTTTAAAATTCAACTTTATCTTGTTATAATTTCTTCAAAAATTGGAGGGATAATATGTCATATTTTATATATCAAAATAAAAAAATTTTCTTTGAAGAATATGGAGATGGTATACCTCTATTGCTTCTTCATGGAAATTCATTATCTTCAAGAATGTTTCTTCCTATCATTGATGACTTACAGAAATATACAAAAGTTATTTTGATTGATTTTTTAGGAAATGGATATTCTGACAGAACCTCACATATATCTGACGATATATGGTATGATGAAGCATTACAAACCATTTCGTTGATTGAATATATGGAATATTCACAAATAAACCTATTAGGTACTAGTGGAGGGGCATTAGTTGCTTTAAATGTAGCGTTAGAAAGACCAGATTTGGTAGGCAAAATTATAGCAGATAGTTTTGAGGGCGAAATTCCGTTAGATTCCTTTGTAACAAACATACATCAAGATAGAGAATTCTCTAAGAAAAATCCTTGGTTAAGGAATTTATATAAGCAAAACCATGGGGAGGATTGGGAACAAGTTGTTGATAATGATACACACGCCATATACCTGCACTATCAAACTCATAAAAATTTCTTTCACAAAAAGTTACGCGAATTAAAAGTTCCTGTTTTATTAACTGGAAGTAAAGAGGATGAATTTATGTCTGGTGATTTTTTTGAAAAAATTTACAATGATATTCCGATTCCAAATAAAACGATACATATTTTTGAACATGGTAGACATCCTGCCATTATTTCAAACAAAAGTAGTGTGGTTCCTATGGTAATAAATTTTTTAGAAGATACGAAAAAATAATATCTCTGCAATATTTGAAAATTCTGTCGTGATAATAAATTTTTATGCTATATTGCCTAATCAAAAGAGCGTAAAATTTAGTAACCATAAAACAGAGAATTACAGCGATTATCAAAGAGCCAAAAGCTAAGAAGTAGAATTGACAATCCATAGAAAAAGTTTTTGGATTATCGACTTATTTTATTTGATTTTAAAAAAGTTGTTGAAAATCATTTTAATTGCCCTTACTATTTACGTGTTGAGGTCGACATCAATAATTTTGAACTGGAGGTCATAATTTGAAAATAGAAGAATTTAAAGATATTACAATCGCCTATATGCGTAATATTGGTGAATATGGGAACAAAAATGAAAAGTTAATGGTAGATTTTAAGAATTTTTTGAAAGAAAATAATTTGTTTACAGATACAGCAATTATTTTAGGTATAGCATTAGACAACCCTAATCTTATACCTGCTGACGAATTGAGATATGATGTAGGTCTTATTCTAAATGAAAATAAAAAAGTAAATTTACCGACTCGAAAAATTGATGATGGAAAATATGCAATATTTGAAGTCATTCATACGAAGCAAGATGTATTGTCTTTTTGGGGAAATATACATAAACTAACTGTTGATTTATTGGTAGATGATAGACGACCAATTATTGAACGCTATGCCAGCAACAAAATCGCTAATCATTTATGTGAATTTTGTGTTCCAATATTATAGGGTAGGTGAATTTATAGTATGGATAATCAAACATGGGTAATGTGTCCTATTTGTGGAAATAAAACACGAACAAAAATTAGAAAAGACACAGAATTGATAAACTTTCCTCTGTTCTGTCCGAAGTGTAAACAGGAAAGCATAATCAATGTTAAACAACAACAAATCACTATTATAGAGCCAGACGCTAAGACGCAGAGCCGATAATACCGAGAATTGAGTGCGAATTTCTTGGATTATCGGCTTATTTTATTTAAGAGCCAAAAGTGGAGGATTACTCGTCCTCCACTTCCTTAGACTTAATGATTCCGTCAGCAACGCTTTCCATGATAACTAAATCTTTATCGGACAGGTTATCAAGCTGTTTTTCCAACTGTCGTCTTCTGGTGCTTTTATCCAGATCAGACGTAGGCAGGAAAAATTCGTCAACGGAAATATTAAGCAATGATACAAGGTCATAAAACACCTGTAAACTTGGGTGTTGCCCTTTGTTCTCAATATTTGTCAAATAACGTGGGTCAATTTCAATCATAGCTCCCACCTGTTCACGGGTAAGACCTTGTTTCATACGAGCTTCTTTAATTGCAAGACCAAAGGTTCTAAAATCATACTTATCTTCTTTTTTACGCATATGTAATCACCTCACTACATTTTACTGTTCCTGTTGATTTTCTAACAGGTATAGAAAAACGTATAGTATGGTTTACTAGTTCCTGTTTGCGTAAAAAGAATATTAAAAGCGTGCTGCATTGCGGTAAATAAAAAAAACCGCTATTGTCAGTACCATTTTTGTGTGTTAAAAATTTTCTTTGTTTAGATGGCGGTTGACAAGCCGCCTTTTTTCCATCCTCGAAAAACAGTATATAGGTTTTGGTTTAGCGGCTTTAGGAGGTAGCCGCATTGAAAGACCTGTATAATCAACAATCTTTCGCATATCCGTTATTGTCAAAAAAATCTTAGCCTTTAAAGCGGTACAATATACCCTTGAATATGGTTTTTCACATTACATAGCAGGAATAACTATAAAAGCACAAGAACAGCATTCATTTTATGCTCTTGTGCTTTTTTGCTGCTTTAAAAAATTTTTTGACTTTTTTCTGATTCGGGTTACAAATCGCCCCTCCGTGTTGAGTGTTAGTGCGGAAAGAGGTAAAAAGCCTTTTCGCTTTAGCAACTTCAACTTGAAAGGAGGTGAGATTATGAAACCTTCTTCATTTGAGAACGCTATAAGACTTCAATTTGACTGTCTGGCTCGTAAGGTGATTGGCAGAACTGTAAAGAACTACAACAAAGAACTTGCCAGACGTGCAAAGCATGAAATATCTTTCTGTGAAATACCAGAGCTGGAATTAAACCAGTTGGGTGTATCGGACGAATACTCGATTGAATTTACTTCCTTTGATGTGTTCGGTACAGAAGTTCGTGTCTATGATGAGAAATTATGTGAAGCAATCAAAAAATTAAGTGAAAGACGACGCAATGTTGTGTTGATGTTCTACTTTCTGGAATTACCAGACGCAGAAATCGCAGAGATTTTGGATATTTCCAGAAACTCTGTTTATAGAAACAGAATGTGTTCACTAAAGCTCATTAGAGATATGTACGAGGAGGAATTATAACATGATGAAGTCTACAAAAAAGTGTCCTCTATTCTCCACAATCAGTTTAGCTGCTGATGGTGACAAAGTGGCAATAGAGAAAATATTAAATCACTATGACGCTTACATATCAAAAGCAAGTTTACGCCCGTTCTATGATGAACACGGAAATATGTATATTGTGGTCGATATGGAACTGAAAGGCAGAATTAGAGCTGCCCTTATTAAAGCAATTCTAGGTTTTGACGTCAGAGTGAAATAAGCGAATATATACGGAGTGTGCTACCACCTCATTCCAGCTCCGTTTTACAAGTGTTCTTTGAAAATTGAATAAAGTAATCAGATACGTTTGATATGCGGTGAGCCGACGGACTGGAACGCCATGACCCATGAAAAGGAGGGATAAAGAAGCGAGCGACCATGCCAGTGATCCGTAAGCGACTGTTGGAAAAGTTGCTGCCATGACCCGTATATCAGAATAATGATACACCCGTATGACACGGTTCACCCATCAGAATGGGAATGGTGAAATTCCAGTGGAGCTTTCCAAAGCCATCTGATTACTTCTTATTTATAGACAAATTCTTTCATAACGTACAAGCATTTTTGCATACTTTGTAAATATATTGTAGTGAGGTGGTTCAATGGCAAATGACGCAAAGGTAGTTTGCAAGAATGTTTTTAAAAATTGTGATAGAGCGGCGTTTACAAAAGCATTTACTCTAAAATGGATAGAGTTGATAAATCAATATGAAAAAAATAAAGGAAAGGCAACTCCTGCCAGATGATAGACAAACTATCCTACAAGATGTTATAATAACATTATGTAGAGATAGTTTGTTTCGTCTTCTCTAAAAGGAGAACGAAGCATGATAGAATCAAAATCAAGAGTTGCTATTTATTGCCGCTTATCAGAGGAAGATAGAAACAAACAATCAGAAACAGACGACAGTAACAGTATTCAGAATCAAAAGTCAATGTTACTTCAATACTCATTAGAGCATGGTTGGGAAGTCTACAACATATACAGTGATGATGATTACACTGGTTCTGACAGACGCCGACCAGAATTTAACAGGTTGTTGGAGGACGCAAAGAATCGTAAATTTGATATTGTCCTTTGTAAGACACAATCCAGATTTACCAGAGAACTAGAATTAGTGGAAAAATATATCCACGGTCTTTTTCCTATTTGGGGTATTCGCTTCATCAGCATTGTTGATAATGCAGATACCGCTAATAAAGGAAATAAGAAATCGAGACAGATTAACGGTCTGGTGAATGAGTGGTACTTAGAGGATATGTCAGAGAACATTAAAAGCGTTCTCACTGACAGAAGAAAGAACGGACACCATATTGGTGCTTTTGCCCTGTATGGTTACAAAAAAGACCCTGACGTAAAAGGGCATTTGATTATTGATGAAGAAGCTGCGGAAGTTGTCAGAGAAGTTTTTACACTGTTTTCACAGGGATATGGAAAGACTGCTATTGCCCGTATGCTGAATGACAGAGGAATCCCAAATCCTACGGAATACAAACGACTTCATGGTTTGCGTTACAAGCAGCCTAAAACGAAAAACAGTACCCTATGGAAATATTTTGCCATATCAGATATGTTGGTGAATGAAATCTATATCGGGAATATGGTTCAAGGGAAATATGGCAGCGTTTCTTATAAGACAAAGCAAAACAAACCCAGACCCAAAGACGAGTGGTACAGAGTTGAGGGTACACATGAGCCGATTATTGACCGTGAGTTATGGGATAGGGTTCAAGCATTGGTAGCTCAAAAGGCAAAACCTTTCACAGTTGGCACAATCGGTTTATTTGCCAGAAAAGCTCGCTGTATGAATTGTGGTTATACAATGCGTTCGTCAAAGAATCATGGTAAGCATTATTTACAATGTTCTAACCGCCATGTAGCAAAGGACGCTTGTATAGGTTCTTTCATTTCAGTAGATAAATTAGAAAAAGCTGTGATTGATGAACTTAATAAGTTATCCGCAGAATATCTTGACAAAGATGAGGTTGAACAAAATGTGCAATTCAACAATGACTTGCGAGGTCAAAAAGAAGCTCTGGAAACGGAGATTGCTGCTTATCAAAAAAAGATTGCGGAATACACAAAAGGAATCCGAGAATTATATTTAGATAAGGTAAAGGGTATTCTTTCCGAACTTGATTACTTGGATTTATCCAAAGACTTCTCAACACAAAAAGAAAGGCTCGAAAAACTGGTGATTGATACGCAGAAACAGCTTGATGTTATTGAAAGAAAAATGCTGATTGGCGACAACAGACGACAGTTAATCGAGCAATATACAAATCTTGAACACTTAGACAGGGAAACGGTTGAAAAGCTGATTGATTATGTATTGGTCGGCAAAAAAGACCCTGTAACTAAGGAAGTACCTATTGAAATACATTGGAATTTCTAAGGTTCTCATATCTGGCAGCTAGTATGCCAGATTATCGGGAACTATCTTTTAAAACCTCAATGTTGTCTTTACACAATCGTACCATCTGCTGCCATATCCTCAAATAAATCGGTGATAGGATCGCCTTTTGACTGGAACTCACAGGCATTGAAGGGGACACCTCCGGCAGCCTGAGGCCAGATACCTACGGTATGGTCAATATAGTAGGGGCCGAGGCCTGATTTCTCAATTTCCTCCATGGACAGGTTGCGGGTGAGCTGGTGTACGATGGTGGCTACCATTTCCATGTGAGCCAGTTCCTCTGTACCTGTATTGTTATCGGTATGACATACATGGAGGCAACATGGTTGTGGCATACGCTGATAGGAAGTGCTATACTGTAAGAAAAGCGGGAAAAAGGAGGAGCATCATATGTACAAGACAGAAACCTATACAGCCGTGGTACCGGTAGAGGACTACATAGAGGGCTATGTGGATGTGGACACATTTTTGGAGTGCTGCAGAGCATGTCCAAACTACGATAAGATATGGTCCTGTCCATCCTATGATTTTGACGTTCTGTCGTATTGGAGGAAATACAAGACGCTGGAGCTGACAGCCGTTAAGATCATCTTTGATGAGGATCATGCGGGTAAGGCGTTTACAAAAGAGGAACAGGATAAGATTCTGGCACAGTCCCTCCGTGTGGAGAAGGAGAAGCTGTCGGAAATGCTCTGGGAGAAGGAAAAAGAATTTCCCGGAAGCATCAGTCTATCGGCAGGTTCCTGTAATTTATGCCATGGAAACTGTACCAGACCGGACGAAAATGCGTGCCGTTTTCCGGAAAAGATGCGTTATTCCATTGAATCAATAGGAGGCAATGTGGGACTGACACTCAGTAAGCTTATGGGAATTGAACTGGAGTGGATGGAAGAGGGAAAACTGCCCCATTATTTTGTGCTGGTGTGTGGTTTGTTAAAGTGAATTTATAAGGATAAAAAAGGAAGTTGACAAAGAAGGGAATATGTTATACACTTTTATCATAAACTTATAAAAGTATATGATAAAAGTGTAAAGGAGAATGCATATGGATACCCTGACTGCAAGGCCAAAACTATTAAAACAGGCAAATCTTTCCCTGATACGAAAAGTGCTGAAGGCAAAAGGGACTGCCACCAGAGCAGAGATTGCCCGTGAGACAAAGATCAGCTCCACCACAGTCCGTTCTCTGCTCACGGAAATGATGCAGAACGGAGAGATTGAGAGTGTCGGATATGACGAGTCCAGCGGCGGAAGGAAAGCGGAGCGGTATGGATTCAGGCCGAACCGGTACTATGGCGCGGCCTTCTGCATAACAGGAGACCAGATATACGGCCTGCTGATCAATGTGTGCGGAGAGATCGTGGAAACTGCAAAGCTTTCCGCTGATCAGGGGGACTTTGAGAGTGCGGTCATTTCTTATCTGGATCAACAGATGGGAAAAATTGAGATCAAGTCCATAGGGATCGGTGTGCCCGGTGCAGTGGAAGGCGGCGGTTACTGGAGAAAAAAGGAGGAAGGGGGAGAATTATATAAGGTCAATATAGGGGATAACCTTGAGAAACGCTACAAGATTCCTGTTGTGATGGAAAATGACCTGAATGCTACAGCCATTGGATTCGGGCGTTGTTATGCCAGAGAATTTCCACGTGAGAATTCAGAGAAAACCAATATGGCATTTCTGTTTTTTGAAAAAGGCTGCGTCAGTGCGGGTTTTATATCAGGGGGCAGAATTGTACGGGGAAGCAATAATTTTGCAGGAGAGCTGGGTCTGCTGCCCATGGAAAATGGAAAAATGCTGGATGAATGTATGGCCGAGCCAATGGAGGATACCAAGTATGTGAATCTTGTGATCCGCGTCATAAGCTGGATCTGTGGAATTCTGAACCCGCAGTATGTGGTACTTGGCGGACCGGATCTGAGGAAAGGGTGTATCGGACCCATCAGCGACGGACTATCTGCTTTTCTGCCGAAACATATGCTGGCTGAAATCCTCTATTCTGAGGATGTGTGGCATGATTATTTTGACGGGATGGCAAGTCTCACCGCGGGTAAGATGTTCGACGATGTGCAGTTTATAAAGGAGTAGCCATGTTTGCAAATAAAAAAGATAGAATTCTTGACACTGGGCCGCGTATTTGCTTTTTTCTGCAGACTGCATTTGGAACTTCATTTGCTTATCTCACCAGCGGTGTGTTCCTGAGCGGGTTTGCGCTTTCCATAGGTGCAGGGGATGTGCTTGTCAGTTATCTGAGTGTGATCGTGAATATCTGTGGAGTGTTGATCCTGGCCTTTGCGGCATATCTGGAACGGTTTCAAAGCCGTAAGAAATTAACCGTTATATTAACGATACTGTCCAGGACAGCCACACTTTTTATCATTGTCATCCCTGTTGCAGTTCCAGGGCAGATGCGGATCGGGGTTTTTGTTTTCATGGTGGTTTTGGCATTTACCCTTCAAGCACAGACCACAGTGGTCCTGAATCAGTGGATGATGGGCTTTATGGATGAGAAGAAGAGCGGACGTTACATATCGCTGAGACAGACGCTGACCCTGGGAGTTACAGTTATTTTGTCTGTGGCAGGCGGTTTCTGGATGGATTTTATGAAGGGAGAGTATCTGGGATTTGCTGTTTTGTTCGCGGCAGCGGCAGTGATGAGTGTTTGTGAGATCATTCTGCTGCTGCGGACACCTGACAGTGCTCCATACCGGCCTTTAAAGAACGTGTGCAGACTGGGGGATGCCCTGAAAGTACCCCTTGGGGACCGGAGATTTATGGGGTTTGTAGTTTATATCCTGGCGTTCTATTTGCTGCTTAATATTTCGGACAGTTTTACTATGGTATATATGATGAAATACCTGGCGCTGCCCTACAAAACCGTGACGGCAATGTACATGATCATATCCCTGCCTCAGATCGTGCTTCTGGGCTTTTGGGGAAGAGTAAGCGATAAGCGGGGGCATGAGTTTGTTTTGAAGACTTCCATCTGGCTTTTTGCAGGGGAAACTCTGTTTATGTCCTTTGCAGGGCCGAAAAACTGCCTTTTGTTCATACCTATTGCATTTCTGACGTCCTCTGTTGGAAATGCGGGTTTTGTGGTCGCTGTGTTTAACAGAAGGTATGAATTGATGCCGAGGGACAACAGGATCATGTATGACAATTTTTATACGGCAGTTATCGGTGCCGGATTTATTTTGGGACCAATGATCGGAGGGGCTGTGAAAAGCTTTTTGGAGGCAGGTGCGGCAGTACAGTCTGCTGCTGCCATTCATGGGATACACTGTCTGTATCTCATATCCACTGCGGGAATCCTGCTCCTGCAGGTTATTTATTACCGTGTACAGGGGAAAAGGGAGGTGTGTGTCCATGTCAAAGGTTGATCTTCATATGCATTCGTCTTTCAGCAGTGACGGCGAGTTTTCTCCGGAGGAGATCGTCAGAATGTGTGAAGCGCGGGGGATGGAGTATATTGCAGTAACAGACCATAACTCTGTCCGCGGTGCAGAAAAGGCCTTAAAGGCTGCGGCTAAGGTCAGGGTGATATCCGGCGTTGAGCTGGATTGTGTGTACAGAGGGTGTAACTTTCATCTTTTGGGGTACGGCATTGATGTGAAACGTCATGAATTTGAGGAAATAGAGCGTGATATTTTACGTCAGGAGAGAAATGCGGCAGAGGAAAAAATTGAACTTTTCCGGAGAGCTACAGGTATCTCTATAGATACGAACAGGATTCTTGCAGAAGCAGATAAGGGTGTTGTGACCGGGGAGCAAATCGCTGAAAATGTACTGAACCGGGAGGATGTGGGCAGGTATGCGATACTGGCCCCATATCTTCCGGGCGGACCAAAAAGCGATATGCCAAATGTGAGATTTTACTGGGATTTCTTCTCAAAAGGAAAACCGGCCTATGTGGAGATCGCCTATCTGGCTCTTCCTGACGCTGCTTCGCTGATCCACAGTGCAGGCGGCGCGGCAGTTCTTGCGCATCCGGGACAGAATCTCGGCGGTGATGAGGAGCTGCTGGACAAAATAACAGAGGAGGAGATTGACGGGATAGAGGCATTTTCTTCATACCACAGCAGGGCAGAGGCACTGCATTATTTAGAAACCGCAGACAGGAAAGGTCTGTTTGTCACCTGCGGCAGTGATTTCCATGGCAGGCATAAGCCGAATATCACGCTGGGAGGCCATAATGCTTTGTGGGATGACAGAAAGCTTTTGCAGGAAATGAAAAAATGCCTCCTGTCGGAACCGCCTGTTTTATAAAAACAGGCAGTCCCACAGGAAGCATGGAGGGATTATAATACGTTCCCGGATTCACATCCGCATGCAAACGGTCCTGCAAGGGGCATGATATCACGTTTTTCTCCAAAGTAATCCTGGTCAAATACGATAGGAGTTCCGTCAGGAGATTCAAACTTCTGTTCCGGTTCAAAAGCCTCGCCAAGCATCTCTGTGCTTACGAACGGAGTCTCAAACTTTGACAGGAAATCATACAGATTGGTCTCCAGACGGTATTTTCCGTCTTCTTCTTTCAGTTTCAGTTCAATTTTGTTATCATTATCCACTTTATAGTTTTCCTCAGCATCACATGGCTGGGCACCGTTAAAGTATACGTTGCCTCCAGTATAGATGGGGAGATGGTCATAATAAATGTCTTTGTTGTCATGGTCCACAGCAGTCTCTGCGTTGAAGCGGCCAAAATACGTCTCTGCTGTAGGATATCCGTCGTATGGCTTTGTTCCGCAGATAAACTGGCATTTATCCATAGCTCCCATGCCTTCAGCCTGGGCGTAAGCGGTCAGATCCTGACGGATTTCTTTTTGTACAAATACATTGTTATAAAAACGTGCATCTCCGTGCAGGATTGTCATAAAGCCTGCCACCTCTGTGCGGTGTGGTACGTGATATGGTGTATACCGCGGCGTGGGCAGATGCTGACCGCCGTTATCTACCCCGGCACCCACCCAGGTAAAGGAACCTGCGATCAGGTTGTGCACAAGAGCGAAACCCTGGGTACTGATGCGGCATGCGCAGTCGGACAGAAGCAGGTTGTTGTCGATCAGTGTAGGGCCGTGGGAAACCTCAACAAAGATATCCTCTGCGAGAGCCAGACCGTTGGTGATCTCTGTACCTTTTGGCGGAACATTGTCATGGAACAGGTTCTGTGTAACACGGGTTCCCTGTGCCTGCCAGTCAAGCCACAGACCACGGGTACAGTGATGGAAATGGTTGCGGCGGATGATCACATCAATGGCAGCATGCATTTTGATACCGCCGATCTCGGCGCCGGCCAAATCCTGTTTATTGTTGATATGGTGAATATGGTTGTCTTCAATGACAGAGAACACACCGCCTAAATGTCCTACGATACCGGTCTGTCCGCAGTCATGAATATTACAGCGGCGTACAGTGTGGGAGCCGATGTTCTCTTTTGTCCATCCCTCGATCTGTGCCTGGCAGATGGCGTCACGCTCTGTCTGGGTTCCATCTTTATAAAATTTGGTGGTCCACTTGTTTTCATTGTTGGGCTGCAGGTATTTTCCAAGGGAAATACCGGAGCATTTGGAGTCGGAGACTTCGCAGTCTTCAATGATCCAGCCTTTTGACCAGTGCGGGCCGATCATGCCTTCCTGGTAAGCAGTGGGCGGTGCCCAGGTAGTTGCTGCCTGTTTTACAGTGAATCCTGACAGGGTGATGTAATTTACACCTGTCTTATCGGGATAGAAGCAGTTCCGGCGTACATTGATCTCCACGTTCTCCTCATTGGGATTGGCGCCATGGAAATTGGCATAGATGACAGTAAAGTCACCGTCCTGCTGGGTATACCATTTATAGATGGTAAAATCCGGATCCCAGGAACCTTTGTATATGGCCGGGTCAATGACGTCTTCCAGTGAAAATGTCTCATACATGGATTTACCGTTTATGTATACTTCACCTGTGTGTACAGGTTCCATGGCACGGTACCAGTCACCTGCAATCACTGTGGTGTAGGGATTATAGCTGCCGAAAAGTCCATTGGGGATGCGGGCCATCCAAACATCACCCTGATACTGTGTCCAGTTTTTTACAGGCTCCGCACCGGTTATGACAGCAGCCAGCGGTTCTTCTGAGCGGTATATAATGCGGCTGTTTTCGTCGGTACCGCCGTTTTGGGGATTTACATATTCCCGGTATATACCCGGGGCTACCAGGACTTCATCCCCTGCGCAGGCGATGCCGGCGGCCTCGCTGATAGTCTGGAATGGTTTTTCCTTTGTACCGTATCCGTTTCTGGAAGCATTTGCGGCTACATAATAAATCATAGATGTTATCCTCCTTTAGCTGTGTGGATCATATTTTCTATTGACCTTTTCGGTCTTGTGATAATATAATTATACTGTGGATTTGAGTATATAAAAATAATCATACTGCCTAAAAATATAAAAATCCCGCCATATGGAAAGGGCATGATGGGTTGTAAGCGCATGATGGATAGTAAGCGCATGACGGGGTGTAAGTGTATAAATGAGGGAGGAGGTGCCTATGGTACAATTCAGAAAACTGGATATGGACGGAAGAAAAAAAGAAAAAATTGTTTTTCAGAATCAGATGCTCCACTATGGACTATATGTGCCCAGGCCGGAGGCGTATTTCTTCGGAGATATTCCATGGCATTGGCATGATGAATTTGAGTTCGGACATATTTTAGGGGGAAGTATGCAGTATAAGACAAATCACCATGAGTTCATACTACATGAGGGGGACGGGATATTTGTCAATTCCGGAGTTCTGCACTATCTGCATCCCTTGGAACCTGTGGAGGATGTGAGGCTGCAGTCCCAGTTCTTTGACCGGTCTTTTCTGGCGGGGGCGTCGGGGAGCATATTGGATATTAAATATATTGCTCCTGTTTTGGAACAAAAACAATTGGACGCAGTGCCCCTCTACTGTTCCAATGCCGAAAGTGCGGAATTTCTTGAGAAAATGAGGGAAGGGGCAGAGCTGAGTATCAAAGGGGAACGTTTTTTTGAGCTGCGTCTGAGAAGCCTCTTTTCACAGTTATGGGAGATGGTTTATTCCTGGGCAATGGATGAGAAGAAAAATGAGACAGGATATAATGCCCTGGAGGATGAACGGATCAAACAGATGCTCTCCTATATACAGGAACATTACAGTGAGAAGATAACCGTGCAGGAAATTGCGTCCAGTATACATATCAGCGAGCGGGAGTGCTACCGTCTGTTCCAGACAAGCCTTGGTGAAACACCTGTGGAATTCATGGTTTCCCTGCGCCTGCAGAAGGCACAGGAACTTCTGCGTTATACGGATAAAAGTATCCTGGAGATAGCTGTGGAGACCGGATTCGGTACCAGCAGTTATTTTGGAAAGATATTCAAACAGTATCACCATATTACACCGAAACAGTATAAAAAGCTTAATTTTGACAGAAAAGAAAATAACGAATGAAATGCTTTCTTTGTGCGGCTGTCTGCGAAACTGCAGGCAGCCGTACACGATTCAGCAGGTATTACGCCGGAAGCGCCCCGTCCGCCGGCATCCGTTTTATTTCTTTCCGAACCAGAAGGACAGCCAGGATACCTGCAGCCGCATCCGCAATAGGACCGGCATACATGACCCCGTCGATTCCCATAAAGAGAGGGAAAATCAAGATCATTGGGATCAGGAAGAGGATCTGCCTTGTCATGGAAAGCACAATACCCCGGGTGGCTTTACCGATGGAAGTGAAAAAGTTAGCTGTCACCGGCTGCAGTCCATTTAAGAAGGTACAGAACATGAAAATGCGGAAATACTTCTGGGCAAACTGATAGTAGAGTTTGTCACCGGAACCGAAAAGGCTGACGATCTGCCTGGGGAAAATCTGAAAACATATAAAGGCGGCCACTGCAAGTATGGTTGCGGTTCCGGCAGCGCACAGATATGTCTTTTTCACCCGTGAGTAGTTTTTAGCTCCGTAATTAAAACCAACGATCGGCTGAGAGCCCTGGGCGATTCCGATGACAATGGACAGAAATACCATATTCACCTTTGCCACGATACCCACCACAGCCAAAGGGATATCGCTCCCGTAGACGGAGTGGGAACCATAATGCCGCAGAACATTGTTCATGGTTATCTGTACCACTGTGAGGGCGAGCTGATTGAAGCAGGAGGCCATTCCAAGGGAGGCGATCGCTTTGATACACTGTATCCTGGGGATAAGGGTTTTCAGTTTCAAATGTACGGTTTTATACCGGGGAAGATAAAAGAGTACCATGCAGGCGGAAAATACCTGACCGATGACAGTTGCCCATGCAGCTCCGGCAATTCCCCAGCCGAAGGTAAAAATGAACAAGGGGTCCAGTACCGTATTGATCAGTGCACCGGAGACCATGGATATCATGGAATATGTAGGACTGCCGTCTGCCCGGATCAGATGATTGCCTCCTGTTGTCAGCATAAAAAACGGGATTCCCCAGGTGGTGATCCCCACATAAGTCATGGCATAGGGCAGTACCTTGGGGGTAGCGCCAAACGCCAGGATCAGCGGCTTCAGAAACAGGCGGATCAAAATGACCAGAGCCAGCCCGCACAGTATCAGGCTGCCAAATCCTGTGCCTGCAATATGCTTTGCCTTTTCTTCATGCTTGCGTCCAAGTTCCAGATTGAAGTTGGAGGCGCCTCCGATCCCTATGAGGAGAGCCATTGCTGTCGTGATGGTGGTAATGGGAAAAGCCACATTGGTGGCGGCATTTCCGTACATTCCCACGCCCTGCCCGATGAAAATCTGGTCCACGATATTATACAGCGCGTTTACCAGCATACTGATAATGGCGGGTACTGCGAATTTGGGCAGTAATTTACTGATTGGGCTAAAACCAAGCGGGTTTTCTTTTATCTGTTGTGAGTTCTCCATATGATTTCTCCATCCTTTCTTGTTTTATTTTAAGCTATTTTGAGGAGAAATCCAATATCTTATTTTAAAAGATGTTTTTCTCTGTGCGCATATAGAGATGGCAAACCCTTTAAACCAGCCAGGGCAGTAGATGTGCAGACTTGCCTGAAGGGTTACGTCAATTTCACTAAGTTGCTCAGGCTGTTTTTGGCGATTATTTACGAAATCCCTCCGTTATGGTAGAATTATTGCGTAATTGTATTGACAGAAAAAGAAAAAAGAATATAATGAACTTATCACTTGTCCTACAAGTTGAGGCGAAGGGAAGATTTATGAAAATAAAACGTGTCAATGTAACCAGCCAGGTAGTGGATTATCTGAAGAAGAATATTGAATCCGGAAACTGGACAGTTGGGGAGAAGATACCGTCTGAGAACCAGATGACAGAGGAACTGGGGGTGAGCCGTTCCAGTATCAGAACAGCACTGCAGTATTTGATCGGGCTTGGTGTCCTGGAAAGTGTACACGGCAAAGGGACTTATCTGATCAACAGCCGTGTGGAGAACTGGGATGAGACAGAGAACAAGATCACATCTGAGGACTGCAGGGATATTGAGAAAGTGCTGGAATTCAGAAAAATACTGGAACCGGATGCCTGCAGACTGGCAGTGGAAAAACGTACGCCTGAGATCATCACCGCTCTGGAGACATACCTGGAGCAGATGCAGATGTTCCAGGGAAACCGGGAAAAGTTTGTAAACGCGGACTTAAAGTTCCATGAAGTTATCTGCCGTTCCACGGGCAATACCCTGCTGGAAAAAAGCCTTCACAAGGTTTTTCAGGAGACCAGGCAGAACCATGAGCAGATGAATGAACTGTTTGGCTATGACTCAGGAATCCATTATCATGCACAGATTCTGAAGGCCTTTAAAAATGGCGATGCGGATGCAGCCCATGATATTATGTACGAACATCTGGATGCAGCCATGAAGAAGCTTTGAATCAGACAGTTTTAGAGACTGCCTTCTCACTCTGGTGAGACCAGGCAGTCCTATGGGAAAAGAGACAATGTTTTATATTCTAACTTGTATGATGAGTAACAAGTCTAAGGAGGAGAGAGATGTCAGTAAAAATTCAGGACATACGGGTCATATGCACAGCACCGGAGGGTATTAACCTTGTTGTAGTCAGAGTGGAGACAAACCAGCCGGGACTTTATGGTTTGGGTTGCGCCACATTTGCATACCGCCATTTGACAGTAAAGCATCTGATTGAGGAATACTTAAAACCGCTTCTTTTGGGGCGGGATGCTGAGAATATTGAGGAGCTGTGGCAGCTCATGCATCAAAACGGTTACTGGAGAAACGGACCAATTGAAAATAACGCCATTTCCGGCATTGATATGGCATTGTGGGATATCAAAGGAAAGATGGCAAATATGCCGCTGTATCAGCTTTTCGGAGGGAAAGTACGGGAAGGGATTCCGGTATACCGCCATGTGGACGGAAAAGATATCGTGGAAATCTGTGAGAATATCCAGAGATTCCAGGAGATGGGAATCACACACCTGCGCTGCCAGTGCGGCGGATACGGCGGAGCACCTTACGGGCAGACCCCCGGGACGGCACCCAGAGGGGCACATGATGGCATGTATCTGGATTCCAGAAAATATATCCGTGACACTGTAAAGCTATTTGGGGAAATTCGTGACAGGATCGGTTATGACATGGAATTGGTACATGATGTACATGAGCGGGTCGCACCGGTGGAAGCTATCAAACTGGCAAAAGAGCTGGAGCCTTTTGATCTGTTTTTCCTGGAGGACCCGGTTCCCCTGGAGCAGACAAACTGGTTGAGAAATATGCGGGAACAGACCAGCATCCCCATCGCCCAGGGAGAGCTTTTCAACAACCCCAGGGAGTGGAAACCCCTCATAGCAGAACAGCTTATTGATTTTATCCGTGTACATATCAGTCAGATAGGAGGCATTACCCCTGCCAGAAAGCTGCAGATTTTTGCGGAACAGTTTGGTGTGCGCACTGCGTGGCATGGACCTGGCGATATGTCTCCTCTGGCTCATGCGGCAAACATCCATATTGATCTGGCAGCGCCTAATTTCGGAGTGCAGGAGTGGTCAGGCATTGAGCCTCCTAATTTTGTGATCCAAGATCTGAAAGGACCACATGGCGCTTTGCTGGAAGTATTCAAAGGGCTGCCTGAATTTGACAAAGGGTATGTATATGCCAACGATAAACCTGGGCTTGGTGTGGATATAGATGAGAAAGAAGCAGCAAAATATCCATGTGAGAAGACAATCACCACATGGACGCAGACAAGATTGAGAGACGGTTCTCTGCAGACACCGTAAAGGGAGGGTAACATGAAGGGAAAGAAACTGGCAGCATTGTCTATGGCTGGAGTGTTCATGGCAATGACTGTGGCAGGATGCGGCAAAGACAGCAATATTTATGATGAAGACGGAAATGTGAGTCTGAGAATGGCACAGACATCAGCAGCGGACGGGGCAATCGGTATTTCTATGGAGACTTTTGCCGAGAATGTCAAAGAAAAGTCAGAGGGCAGAATTGAAATATCTGTTTTCCACAATGGACAGCTTGGCTCAGAGAGAGATAATATCGAGGCGTGTGAGCTTGGAAATCTGGATATTGCGGTGGTAAATCAAAGCGTGTTGGCAAATTTTATTCCTGAGATTGCCGCTTTTGACCTGCCCTATGTGATTGAGGGGACGGAGCATGCGGACAAGGTATTTATGGGAGAGATAGGGCAGGATTTCCTTAAAAAACTGGAAAAGGTAGAGCTAAAGGGGCTTGGGATCTGGGAATCCGGGTTCCGTAACCTGACAAATTCCAAGAGGGACATCAACAGCGCAGAAGATGTGAAGGGGCTGAGGATCCGTGTTATGGAAAATGAGATCCATCAGAAACTCTGGAAGGCATTGGGGGCGGATCCGGTGCCCATGGCTTGGAGTGAGGCTTACACTGCAATGCAGCAGGGCGCCATTGACGGCCAGGAAAACCCGGCGACGGTTATCGACAAGAATAACGTGGTGGAAGTGAATAAACATATGGCGATCACAGAGCATGTATATTCCACGGTGTACGTTCTGATGGCGCCCAAGACCTGGGAATCCCTTACAGAGGAGGACCAGAAGCTGATCTCGGAGTGTATGGAGGAAGCCAATCTGGCAGAGCGTGAGCTGAGCCGGCAGATGGACAAAGAAGCCATTACCACACTGGAGGAACAGGGCATGTCCGTGACTTATCCGGATAAGACAGAGCTGATCAAAGAGACACAGAGTGTCAGAGATACTTACGGTGCGGATTACAAAGAGACCCTTGACAAAATAGCGGCAGCAAAATAGCGGAGGAGAAGGAATATGGAGAAAGCAAAGCAGGCTTTTGGCAGGCTGCAGAGTGCTGTGAATGCATTGACTGCGGTCATACTTGTGGCAATTATGGTGATCATTCTGGTGCAGACCTTTACCAGATATGTTATTTTTTACAGCATACCCTGGTCTGAGGAGGCATCCAGATATCTGTTCGTGGCAATGATTCTGCTGGGTATCAATATTGGTATTTCCCAGAATCTTATGGTCCGCATTGACATTATTGATAACTTTCTGCCATCCGGGGTGAAAAAGGCTTTTGAGATAGGAAGACAGGTTTTAGCACTGGCTATATCCGCTGTGTTTTTTTACAGCACATTTGGCATGCTCCGCATTGGAGGATACCAGATGAGTCCGGCTATGAGGATTCCCATGAATGTTATGTACGGGATTTTGTGTCTTGGATTCGGACTTGCGGTGATCTCTGTAGTCTTTAAACTGCAGGAAACCATTAAAATAAAAACAACAGAAGAGAAAGGGGGAAATAACTGATGTCAGCTTCCGCGGTAGCTTTGATCGTTGTACTGATCGTTCTCATGCTTCTCGGCCTGCCGATTACCTGGGCCCTGGGAGGAGCATGTATCTGTGCCATATTTTTAGACCCGGCATTATCCTTTGCCATGATCACACAAAAGATTTTTACGGGGTGTGATAATTTTTCCATGCTGGCTCTGCCCGCGTTTTTCCTGGCAGGTGACATTATGTCAAAAGGAGGATTATCCAAAAGGCTGGTGGCCTTTGCGGATTCCTTTGTCGGATGGATCTCAGGAGGTATCTCCCTTGTATCCATAGTGGCATGTACTTTTTTTGCGGCAATTTCCGGCTCTTCTGTGGCGACAACAGCGGCCATCGGCGGACTGATGTATCCGGAAATGGTAAAACGGGGATATCCTAAAGATTATGCGGCAGCCGTACAGGCAATTGGCGGAACACTGGGAATTGTCATTCCGCCGTCCACAGTATTTGTTATTTATGGTAACATTACAGGTGTATCCGTGGCAAAACTGCTGATGGCAGGTGTCCTTCCGGGTATTCTGTGCGGAATCCTTCTCTGCGTATATGCCTTTTATAAAGCAAAAAAATGTGATTTCCCTAAAGAGGCAGGATTTTCATTTAAGAGATTCCTTCTCTCCTTCAAAGATGCAGTCTGGGCTTTGATCATGCCCATCGTGATCCTGGGCGGCATTTACGCAGGTATTTTTACCCCAACGGAATCCGCTGTGGTTGCAGTGTTCTATGGATTTCTGGTATGTATTGCGATTTACAGGGAGATCAGTGGAAAAGATGTCTGGGAGATTCTGAAAGGAACCGCTGTAAGTACCGCAAATCTTATGTTTCTGGTAGTTACGGCACAGATGTTTGGATATCTGATCACATATTATAAGATTCCGGTTGCGGTTACCAACGCATTTATGGCAGTGGCAAGCAATAAATATGTGTTCCTGGCATTGATCATTGTTCTGCTTCTTATCTGCGGTATGTTTCTGGAGGTGGGTGCCACCAATCTGATCCTGGGTCCGATCCTGGCACCCATCGCAGTGGCATTCGGCGTGGATCCGGTACATTTTGGTATGCTGTTCGTATTTCTGCTGGCACTTGGTCAGGCCACACCGCCTTTTGGTACTACCATGTTTGTGGCCTGCGGATTTTCAGAGCAGCCGGTCAGCAAGGTGGCGAAGAATCTGATTCCTTTTGTGGCTGTAGAAGTGGTATGCGCTGTTATTTTTGCCTATGTCCCGGCACTCTCCACATTGCTGCCGAATCTTGTATCCTGACAGATAGTTGATACTGGTGTTCCATCCTGCCGGAAGTCACACTTCCAGCACTGTCTATTTTGTCATCTGCCATGTTGCGGGCGGTCATGGGAGGAACCACTCGGCTTCCGTCCTCCGCCTTGCAGGATGACAAAATATTCAGCATTGGCAGTGTGATCTTAGACCGGATAGGTGATTAGATCATAAGAAGAATAAATGCGCCCGGAATTTTTCCGGGCAGGGGAAATGACCCGGAAAGGAAAGAAAATGAAGAATACGATGAAGGAAGTAGTGGTTGTAAAGCCTCATCATACAGAAGTGCGTGAAGTCCCTGTTCCCGTACCCGGTGATGATGAGGTTCTGATCCAGATGAAGGCAGCAGGTGTATGCGGAAGTGACCATCATATTTATCACGGCGCAAATCCCTGTTCTACATATCCCCGTATTCCCGGCCATGAAAATGCAGGAATTGTTGCGAAAGCAGGGAAAAATGTGACAAATGTAAAAGAGGGAGATCATGTGATCGTGGACCTGATCCACACCTGCGGGGAATGTTATCAGTGTAGGATCGGAAGAAAAAATGTGTGTGAAAAGGTAATGGTCAGAGGATCCGGGATGGACGGCGGCTGGAGGGAATATTTTACAGCGCCCGCTAAGGAAGTTTACAGGATCGACGACAGTGTGTCATGGGAGGATGCTGCACTTGTGGAACCCTATGCGATCGGTGCCCATTGTACTGCCAGAGGACGGGTAGTGCCGGAGGACATCGTTTTGATCCTGGGGACAGGAACAATCGGGGCGATCATCCTGCAGACCTGTAAGGCAAAGGGATGTAAAACTGTTATCTGCTGTGATATCAGTGACAGCTCTCTGGAACGGGCAAAGGAATACGGTGCGGATCATGTGATCAATACAAAGAAAGAGAACCTGGCTGAAGCTGTACAGAAAATCACCGAAGGACATGGGGTGACCATTGCATTTGATTCGGCCTGCTTCCCCGGCTCCCTTACTATGATCATGCAGCCGGGAATTGTCTGTAATGCAGGACGTGTGGTACCTCTGGGCTTCTGTACGAAACCGGAAGAGATCACACAGGCCATGATCAATCAAAGGGAACTTGACATTATCGGAACAAGAATGTCCTGTTTTAAATTTGAACCAACCATTGAATGTATGGAAAATAAGAAGTTTAATACAGAGGGGATTGCCACTACATTTATAAGCTTCAGCCAGATTGATAAAGTATTTGAGTATATGGACAATCCGGACCCGTCAGTTAAGAAAATGGTGATCATGTTTTAGCTGCTGTATGTAAGTATGGCTTTTTGAAAGGAGGGCAGGATTTTCTATCCTGCAGCATAGATATGAAGGGAAATGAATTATTTAATATCGAAGGAAAAAAGGCGATCGTGACAGGCGGTACAAGAGGTTTGGGATATGGAATGGCAGAAGGCCTTATGGAGGCCGGCTGTGAGGTTGCCATAGTGGGGACATCTGATAAAGTCCATGAGACAGCGGAACAGTTTCGTGAAAGAGGATTTAAATGCCATGGCGTGAAAGCGAATCTGGCCATACGTGAGGAAGTGTACAGTTGTTTTAGGGAATGTGTGGAAAAGCTTGGAAAGGATTTGGATATTCTTGTGACAGCCCATGGTATTCAGAGACGGCACAGTGCAGAGGTCTTCCCAGTGGAAGAGTGGGATGAGGTTCTGAATGTGAATCTGAATTCCGTATTTATCCTGTGTCAGGAGGCAGCCAAAATCATGTTGGAAAAGGGATACGGGAAGATCATCAACATTGCTTCTATGGTATCCTGGTTTGGGGGACAGACTGTTCCTGCCTATACGGCGGCAAAGGGCGGAGTGACGCAGCTTACAAAGGAACTGAGCAACGACTGGATCGCCAGAGGCGTCAATGTAAATGCCATTGCTCCCGGATATATGGCAACAGAGATGAATGCTGCTCTTTTGGACCCGGAAAATCCCAGATATCAGCAGATCACAGACAGGATTCCCGCCAACCGATGGGGAACCGGGGATGATATGAAGGGCACTTGCATATTTCTGGCCTCCCATGCAAGCGATTATCTGGGCGGAGCTATAATACCTGTAGATGGGGGATATCTAGTAAAATAAAGAACAAAAGACTGTGCCTGATCGCGCGAGAGAATTTATGAAACCATGTAATGTGTATCTGTTGTGTTATTGTGTTCCTGTTTGCATGGCGGTTGTTTAACAATGTATTTTCATACAGAGTATATGAAAATCAGTATATGTGAAAGTCAATATATGTGAAAGTCAATATATGTGAAAGTCAATATATGTGAAAGTCAATATATGTGAAAGTCAGTATATATGAAAATCAGTATATGTGAAAATCAGAACGCATGAAAATTTCCGGGATTGCCAGCGCGATGCGCAGCAAACGTTCGAGTTAGCCGGCAGCAAAATGCAAACCGTTGTATTTAACATCTATAAAGGGAAGAACTACCATAAAGGGAAGAACCACTATAAAAGGCAGAGCTACCATAAAAGGTAGAATAATCATAAAGAGTAGAATTACCATAAAGGACAGAAATGTGCATAGTGAAGTGTGCTGCTGATCAAAGCGTGAACAATAACAAACAGTCACGTTTTAGCAGCAATATATTGAAAAGCGGCTTGTTTTAATTGCGGATAAGAGATACAATATATTGTGATAAGCGATATATAATTCATTAGAATGTGTCTAAAAATTCATTCCTGTAGTCTGCACACTGCACTTGGCGGTATTCTCCCTTCATTGGGGTGACGTGGCCCGCCGTGCCCCCTTTATGATAGAATGAATCTCCCGTAAACTGTGGCGAACATTTTGCAGAAAGTGACATACAACACATTCTAGCGCATCAGGAGGTGAAAGACATGGCAGTTTTAGATGGATGCGAAAGCAAATACAGAACCCCAATACCGGAGGACAGGACATGTCCGAAATGCGGTGAAGAAGTGGAAGTTTTTACGGTAAGAGGCAGAGTGATCGAGGAGACTGCTTGTTCCTGCGGATATGTATTTAAAGCGGAAGAAGTGGAACCTTTGAAAACAGAAAAGGAAGAAAAATAGTAAGAGATTTGTGCAAAGTACCTGGAAGCAGCAGATAGGAAGAAGCTGTTTTCAGGTATTTTATTGTTTTCAAAAGTAAATATTTTTACCGATAACTGTATAATGAATTCACAGTTATGAACAAATCTATGCAGATTCATTTTGGTGAAAGGATTCTTGCCTGACTGTGGGACATTTTTTCGGACAGCACAGTAAATGGGCTGACTTACTGGAGCGTTACTCTTAGCATTCATTTACAAGATTTTCGAGTGCATGTGTGGAGCGTCTCGGTTATTGTTCTTGCGATAAGATGTTCCGATGGGATTATTGTTATGACGTAGGAATTGGAAATGTGACAATTTCAGGTCATTAGTAACTATGGCAAAATTACTTTTTCTGCATATTCTATTATAAGGGTATAATAGGAGACATCTTGTGGAGGACAGCAAGGAAAAGAGTATTTTTCTAAAACAGGGTAATGGGCAGCGTATTGTGTTGACAGCGGAGCAGGAAAAAGATTTCAGCAAACAGTTAAAAAAGGGGATTTGCAGAGAACTTCATGCGGGAAGTCTGCTTACGGATGAGCAGCTTGGTGAGCTTCTGAATGAATTGGATTCATGAAGTATCCGTAAAGCATCTGCGAATCGTGCGTGTAGCATCCAGGATTATCTGTGCGTAATAGAGAGAGGACCGCGGCAGCTATGTATGGGCGTGGGCAGGCGAAAACTGGACTTATATAGGTTGGAGGCTTTTTAGGTGGGAAATAGAGTAAGGGCAGCTGCATATGGGAGAGTATCTACAGAGAAAGAAGATCAGGCAAACTCCCTTAACAGCCAGCGGAATTACTTTACCGAATACATCCATCAGCATGAAGGATGGGAATTGACGGGTATTTATTATGATGAGGGCATCAGTGGAACACAGACTGCAAACCGAAAAGGGTTCAATCGGATGATCCGGGATGCCATGGCAGGAAAAATAGATTTGATCCTCACAAAAGAAGTGTCTAGGTTTGCCAGAAACACTGTGGATACACTCTCTTATATAAGAAAACTGAAGGCAAAAGGCGTTCGGGTTATTTTTACTATAGACAATATTGATACAATGGACGGGGACGGCGAACTGCGTCTGTCCATTATGGCAACGCTTGCCCAGGATGAAAGCAGAAAGATTTCCGAACGTGTGAAGTGGGGACAGAAACGCAGGATGGAGCAGGGAGTGGTATTCGGGAGAGACCTGCTTGGGTATACAGTGAAGGCTGGCAGACTATATGTAAATGAGGAGGAGGCAGAGGTGGTCAGGGCCATCTTTCATAAGTATACAAATGAGCAGAAGGGTACCTATGTTATTGCCAGGGAACTGATGGAGGAAGGGATACAGCCGAAACGGGGAGATACATGGTCTAATACCATGATCCTTAAGGTGCTGAAAAATGAGAAATATGCCGGCGATTTATGCCAGAAAAAAACAATCACTCCGGATTTCCTCTCCCACAGGAAAAAGAAAAATGAGGGTGAGGAAGAAATGGTATATCTGAAGGATCATCATATATCTGTCATTGACAGAGAATTATGGGACAGAACACAGAGAGAGCTGAAAAGGAGATCAATATCTAAAAACAGCAAGTCTTTACAAGGCACCCGCTATTGGTGCAGCGGAAAAGTTAAGTGTGGGGAATGCGGAGGAAGTTTTGTGGTCCGCTCAAAAAAACGTGGAGACGGGAGTAATTACAGAACGTGGAGATGCTATAATCACGCAAATCATGGAAAGGTAAAAAAAGAGGGAGAAGGTAACAGACCCTGCTGTGACAACACTGCAGTCAGTGACCTGGCACTGCGATCCTGTGTATGTTATGCTCTAAAACAGGTGAATTTTGACCGAAAAACTGTGATAACAGAAATTCTGCAAAGAATAAAAAGGCTGGATCAAAAAGACATATATATGGAAGATATTTCTTTTATTGAAAGAAAAATAGAAGAAATAGAGGGAAAAAAGAAAAAATGTGTTGATCTGGTACTGGAGGGAATGTTAGATACCAAAGAATTGGCAGAACAGAAAAATTGGTATGACGGACAGAAGGAAAAGCTGGAAAAAAGGCTTTTAAAAGCGAAAAAGGAGAAAGCCGCAGAGGAGGAAAGGAAATCCTGTTTTGAGAACTATAAGGAGTCAATTGATAGAATATTGAATTTTCATGGAGCAGAAGATGCTCTTTTCAGGGAATTAATCGATAAAATAGTGGTTTATCAGGGACAGATGGTATGTGTGTGGATAAAATATGTTCCGTTTGGAATAAAGATGCGGATTCACAGCAGTGGTAAACGGGATAATTATAATACAGAAATATTGGAAGCAGCTATTGTGGAAGACGGTCCGGAGGATATCTTAGAGATTCTTTAGTTGAGATGGAATAGCACTGCAAAAAGGGCAGTTCTGTGAACAGCAATACGCTTCGCCATGCATAGAGGCGGAGTATTCTGCTCCAAACTGCGCCGGCTGCCTCGGGATTTTCATGCGCAAGCATATAAAAAGCATAACAAATCTCGTGGGACAGTGGCTGTGAATAATAACAATAAGTTACTTCTTTCCATCAGAATGTGGTTACTATGTGGCATACTTAACCTGGCGTAGTACGATGGGGAGATATGGGGGCAATAGCAAGAACGATGTACCTATATCATTTAGGGTACCCATGGCGATGCGGTTCGGCATGGCGAACCGCTGTGACAGATAACGCATAGAAGCGGCAATTTCTCCATCTGGTCCACCATACTGACTCATAATAAACAAAGCAGCCTTGGCATTCGGAGTCTTAATATTTATCGGATACTGTAATCTCTTCTCATAATTCCACATATTCTAGCACACTCCTCTCTATTCCCAAGGCCACGGCTGCATTACCCAATCCCATGAGTTGCTGCAGTCATCATCAGCAGTTGCAATGGTAAGCGGGCCATAGTACATGGCGTATTCTTTCAGCGCTTCTTCGCGGATGCGGATTTTATCGCACATAAATTCCATAGCGGACTTGTCATCCGGGTGAGTGTCAAGGTAGAGATTCATATCGTTGACGGCGAAGCTGACTTCATTGATCAGCTGCATTAACTGGGATTTGCTGCGTCTGCATTCCTTCATCGACATCCACCTCTCTTTCCACAGAATGGCTTGCAAAGTTCAGGGAAGATGGTTCCCATCTGCAGCGCTTTGCAAAGTTCAAAGGTAGTTTTGAATTTTTGCATGGGTACATATGCCATAGTAAGCGGCAGTTTGTCGGCATGTTCATAGATTGAGGTGTTGTCTACCATATCACAATTACAGTTACAGCCACAGGGTGTACGGCGGCAGTTGTCGCGGGCCGGCATTTCTCTGTTCGGCGGATAGTACGGACGGACGCCCTGATAATTCATTCGACATTTTTCCATATCTGTTTATCCTTTTAATTTACTTATACAGTAATATCTTATGAAGGACTGCATAAAATGTTAAATATTCTTTACGCTGAAGCGCTAAAATGATATAATAATAAAAACGGGCCGATGTGGGTCAGTACCCGGCGGCAGGCATGTCAGGACAAAAGTGATATATGGTCCGGGATGCCGTTTTAGAGTAAAATGGATGGAAAGGAATTTACTGCAATGGAGAATTATTATCAGCCGGAAGTCGAATGTGCCTCAAGAGAGCAGATTCGTGAATGGCAGGACGAACGTCTGACAAAACAGGTAAAGCACGTATATGACAACGTGCCCTATTACAGAGCAAAAATGGAGGAAGTGGGCCTTGTACCCGAGGATATCAAGTCTATGGATGTCCTGCATAAGCTTCCATTCCTGACAAAAGAAGATCTGCGTGAAGCGTATCCCTATGGATTGCTGGCAGTCCCTCTTTCTGACTGTGTGCGTATCCAGTCAACCAGCGGCACGACGGGCAGAAGAGTGGTGGCATTCTATACTCAGCATGATATAGATTTGTGGGATGACTGTTGTGCCAGGGCAATCATGGCAGCAGGCGGAACAAAAGATGATGTAGTACATGTATGCTATGGTTATGGATTGTTTACAGGAGGGCCTGGTCTGAACGGCGGCTCCCATAAGGTAGGATCTCTGACACTTCCTATGTCCTCCGGCAATACGGACAGACAGATACAGTTCATGTGTGACCTTGGTTCCACGATCCTCTGCTGCACCCCATCTTATGCGGCTTATCTGGCGGAGACAATCTGTGAGAGAGGGCTTAGAGACAAGATCAAGCTGAAAGCAGGTATATTTGGAGCAGAGGCATGGAGTGAGGAAATGCGCCGTGATGTGGAGGACAAGCTTGGAATCCGTGCGTATGATATCTATGGACTCACTGAGATTTCCGGCCCGGGTGTATCCTTTGAATGCAGCGCACAGGGCGGGATGCATATTAATGAGGACCATTTTATTGCTGAGATCATTGATCCGGTCACAGGTGAAGTTCTTCCGGACGGAGAGAAGGGCGAGCTGGTATTTACCAGCATCACAAAAGAAGCATTCCCTCTTCTGCGCTACAGAACCAGAGATATCTGTGTACTGAACCGTGAAAAATGTTCTTGCGGAAGAACTCATGTGCGCATGTCGAAGCCCATGGGCAGAAGTGATGATATGCTCATCGTCAAAGGAGTCAATGTATTTCCGAGCCAGATTGAAACGGTACTTCTCAACAAGGGTTATCCGGCTAACTACCAGATCATCGTAAGCCGTGAAAAGAACAGCGACAAGTTGGAAGTTCAGGTGGAGATGACTCCGGAAATGTTCTCTGACTCTATCCGGGAGATTGAAGTAAGAGAGCGTGAGCTGATCGAGTCACTGAAGTCCATGCTGGGTATCTATGCAGTTGTAAAACTGGTTGCGCCTAAGACCATCGCCCGAAGCGAGGGCAAGGCGAAACGTGTAATTGATAACCGTAATCTTTACTAGAAAAAGGGGGGATTTTTATGACAGTAAAACAGATTTCTGTATTTGTGGAAAATAAACCGGGTATGCTGGCAGAGCTGGCGAATGCTCTGAATGAAAATAAAATAAATATGAGGGCATTGTCTCTGGCTGAGACAAAGGATTTTGGCATCATCCGCCTGATCTTGGATGACCCGTTCAATGCAGTCCGGGTTTTGAAAGACTGTGGCTACATATGTTCCATCACAAAGGTATTGGCGATTGCCATTTCCAATAAGCCTGGAAGTCTCGGAAAAGTTATGCAGATATTGGGTGACAACCAGATCAATGTGGAATACACCTATGCATTCACCGCAGGCGTGAAAGATAAGGCATGTATGATCTTAAGAGTGGGAGACAATGAAAAAGCAATTGAGGCTCTGACAAAGAACGGTGTTAAGCCCCTCTGCCAGGACGATTTAGATGAGCTGTACAAATAAGAACATTGTTACAAATAAAAAGGATGCGCTGTATCACTGAAATGTGATCAGCGGCATCCTTTATTCATGGCTGTCTTTTATACAGCATAAAATCCTGTTCCAACCCATATCCTGATTCCAGGTACACTCTAGGCAAAACAGGAAATCTATACTTCCACAAGCATTCCCTGTATCTTGTCATACCTGCAGTATTTTCCGTTTTCAGATATGAACGGGAAATAGTCCCCTGTCCGGATATTCTTTATGTACACAATCTTGGTGGCCTTCATATAGACAAATGAAAACCTCTCGTTGGGTGAAGAAATCCATTCAAAAAGGTTTTGTTTGCCATCCTCAGCCAGAACAAGGGAGTAACCGCCCTCACAGGCATCCAGATGGAAATAGCTTCTCTTCTGCTCGCTGTCCTCTGCGAATACATGGCCGTAAATATAGTCTGAAAATGTGTTTTCTACAAATTTTCGGAAACTTCTAAGATTTAAAACATCTCCTGAAGTCTCCAAAATGATTCTGTCACCACGTTCCAGACGTGCTCTGAAGATCCCGAGGATTTCAACGGCCTGGTTTAAAAAAGAAATGCTGCTGTACTCCAGTGATTCCAATAAAGTGTCTGTTACCTCCCGCGACAGGACAGGAGACTCCTTAGCCTGCGTATACAATTCATCTGGTGTCATAACGTTACCCTCCACTACATGTTTTTAACTACCTAAATTTATTATAATATAGAGGGGGAGAAAGTCAAGGCATTGCAATAGGGATTTCTGGTATAAATTATTATTATTTTAAGAAGAATCATTTGTATACTTGTGTTCAGGGTATAATATTTGTTAGAATAGAAGAAACAGCCGCGAAGCATCTGCAGGCTGACAGAAACAGAGGCAGGAAGTGACAGGGCATGAAGCAGATTTTCAGAAGTATGTGGAGAGCAGTAAAAAAGAATATGATCAGTCTATTGCTTTTTGAGACAGGCTACAGAACGGCCTCTTTTCTATTGGTCATGCATGCTGTCTCCGCTGCGGTCAACTACTCTTTGAAAGCACAGAATTTCAGTTATCTGACTGCTGAGAACTATTTGAAATTTCTTGCAAGTCCTCTGTCAGTTGTGTTGCTTTTGGGGATTTTAATACTTATCCTACTGCTGTTTCTGATAGAAATCTCAGCTCTTTTGTCCTGTTTCAGACACTCCTATCAGGGGCGGAAAATCTATACCAGTGATATGCTCATTGAAGGTGTGAAGCGGTCCTGGGATTTCCTTAAAAACAGTCATATATCCTGGTTTTGGTGTATTATTCTGGCAGCGCCTTTTTTGTCCATGTATTTTCTCATCCGGGAAATTTCCTATATCAGAGTATTGGAATTTACAGCCAGGCAGATTTATAAGGTTGTCAGTCCCCATTGGATTTTATATGGGCTTTTGGGAACCATACTGTTGGTTTCGTTTTTATTTATATTTTCCCTGCCCTATTGTCTTCTGGAGGAGCAGAAAAGCGTCAAGGGAATGAAAGACGGTCTCAGGCTGTTGAAAAAGCAGTGGAAAAAGACACTTCTCGGGTTTATTCTGCTCCATATAGGAATGCTGGTATTTATCGGTGTGGTATATGTGCTGGTGCTGGCAGGGATGACTGGGATTGCCATGTTTACAAAATCAGGTACCTCTGTGGTCAGCACAGTCCTTGTATACAGTAGTTGGATTGATATGGCACTGGGGATATTTGCCGGTGCAGTGCAGCTGATCTGCAGTCTGGCGTTTGTGTATGTGATATATGCCAGATTTCATGTGCAGCCCCAGACAGAGGCTGCCATGGAGGCGATCATTCGGAACCACATTTGGTTTTCAAGGGTGGGCAGACGGAAAATAGCGGCAGTCCTCACCTTGATACTGCTTATCGGAGAAGGGGCGTATCTTGTGGTCCTGGCCTCATCACACGACAGCGTGGTGAACAGCCTGCTGACCACCATGGGAGTCACAGCCCATCGGGGCGGTGCATTGATGGCGCCGGAGAATACCATAAGTTCTCTTGGATATACCATAGACAGTGGTGCGGATTTTGCGGAAATTGACGTACAGGAGACACAAGACGGGGAATTGGTGCTGCTTCATGACAATTCCCTGAAACGTACAGCCGGTGTCAATAAAAATGTGTGGGAGATGGACTATGCGGAGATTGAAAAGCTGGATGCTGGTTCTAGTTTCCACAAAAAGTTCAGAGGTGAAAAAATCCCCACTCTGGACGAGGTTTTAAAATTTTGTAAAGGAAGACTGGACTTAAATATAGAGATTAAGTATAATGGTAAAAATAAGGGCATTGTAAAAAAGGTGGTCAGAGTGATTGAGCAGAATGGATTTGAGGATCACTGTGTCATCACGTCCATGAATTATGGATTTCTTCAGCAGGTGAAAAAGGCAAATCCCAATATCAGAACCGGTTATATCATGACCATGACATACGGAAGCATCTCCAGGATCACAGCGGCAGATTTTTTCAGTGTAAAGTACACATATATTGATGAAGAATTTGTCAGGGAGGCCCATTCTTTAGGTAAAGAGGTCCATGCATGGACAGTCAATTACCGCGGTGATATCAAGCGTATGATGGATGTGGGGGTGGACAATATCATTACCGATAATCCTGTCCTGGTGCGTAAAGTAATGAACCGGGAAAGTGAGACGGAGACAGGTTTTTGGGAGCTTATGAAATATGCCCTTAGAATATAGGACAGCTTAAAATGTGCCTTACCGTAACTGTACCACTCTAGGGTTGGACAGTTGCTCTTTCTCATTTTAAAAGGTACGGCAGACGTGAATAAAGTGGAGGAAACAGATGGCAGTAAATGTGGCTAAAAAAGCCGGAACAGCAAAAAAGAGAAAAAGAGGCCAGCCTGTAGGCCGGTTCGCAAACAGAGTGCGCTACTATGATTTTAATCTGGTAGCTGTTGTGTTGCTTCTCACATGCTTTGGACTGGTAATGCTTTATAGTACCAGTTCCTATCTGGCACAGGTGAAGAGAGGCAGTGATATGGCTTACTTTGGAAAACAGGCGCTCATCAGCGCAGTCAGCATAGGATTTGCACTGTGGATTTCCAGATTTGACTATCATGTGCTGTTTCACCTGTCTCCGTTTATTTATGTGGTGTCCATGATCCTTATGTGTCTGGTGCCGACACCTTTAGGTGTCACGGTCAACGGCGCAAAGCGATGGCTGAAGTTCGGCCCTTCATGGACGCAGTTCCAGCCTTCTGAGATCGCAAAGATAGCTGTCATCACCTTCATCCCCTGTCTGATCATCAAGATTGGGCGGAAGATAAAGCAGTGGCAGTCCATGGTCCTGCTTCTGGCAGTGGGCGGTGTGCTTGCTCTGGGCGCTTTCCTCTTGACAGATAACCTAAGTACAGGTATTATAATCGGAGCCATCACTGTTTTATTGATCTTTATGGCCCATCCTAAAATGAAGCCGTTTCTGATCGGAGGAGCTATAGTGGGTGGTGTGCTGGTGGCTGTGATCATTATCCTGCATATGACGCTGGGAAGCGGAGCGGGCAGCATTGAGGACTTCCGTCTTCGCCGGATCATGGTATGGCTGCAGCCTGAGCAGTATTCCAAGGACGGCGGCTACCAGATCATGCAGGCGCTGTATGCTATCGGCTCCGGAGGATTTTTCGGAAAAGGGCTGGGCAACAGTGTACAGAAATTGGGACCTGTTCCTGAGGCACAGAATGATATGATTTTTTCTATCATCTGTGAAGAGCTTGGCGTGTTTGGCGGGATGATTGTATTGGCGCTGTTTGGATACCTTTTATACCGGCTGTTTTTCATCGCTCAGAATGCACCGGATCTGTACGGTTCCATGATCGTCAGCGGGATATTCTTCCATATCGCCCTTCAGGTTATCCTGAACATCTGTGTGGTCATCAACCTGATCCCTACCACCGGGATCACACTGCCGTTTGTCAGTTACGGAGGTACGTCGATCCTCTTTCTTATGATAGAAATGGGAATTGCCCTGAGCGTATCAAAACAGATAAAATTTGAAACCTAGTTCATCTAAATTAAATAACGGCACTAAGGGCAGCCACGCGTCAGACTGCGGTTTTTGCAGTCTGTGTGCATGTTTTTGTTGCCATGAAGCCGAAAGGCTAAATCGTAACAGTTACTGAACAGTTGTACAGAGAAAAGGGTTGACAAATGGTGGTAAAGAAGATATACTTTGGTCATCAAAGTATTTCAAAAATCAAATCAGAAAAACAAATTCACAAGTTGGATTTGAATAAGATGTATTTTAAAGGAGAATAAGAAATCATGTTAGAAAAAATGAAGGAAATCATTGCAGAGCAGTTAAATTGTGAAGAAAGCGAAATCCATCCGGAAACAAATTTTAAGGATGATTTAGGAGCAGATTCTCTGGATTTATTCGAACTGGTTATGGCACTTGAGGATGAATATTCTGTAGAAATTCCTGCTGAGGAATTACAGGAACTGACAACTGTGGGCGCTGTTATGGATTACCTGAAAAATAAAGGCGTTGAAGAATAAATGGATAGAGAGCAAAATCCTATGGCCGAATGCGGTTTAAACGGATTTTTGCATGTTACTGTCAGAAACAGAAGGTAAACAGCTAAAAGCGACGGAACGGGAAGGACAGAACAGTAACGATCATAGTGCAGATGAGTGGAATCTGCCGCGGCGGTTTGTACTGCCATGGCAGGTTCTATTTTTAAAAACAATTACTTTGAAATACAAAATATTCTACAGCCAAAGGAGTTTGAACGATCATGGGCAAAACAGCATTTATATTTCCGGGCCAGGGAGCACAGTACGTGGGAATGGGCCAGGATTTTTACGATAAAATGCCTGTCTGCAGACAGGTGATAGATAAAGCCAGCCAGGTATCCGGTCTGGACATTCCAAAAATCTGTTTTACAGAGAATGAGGAGATCAATATTACAGAGTATACACAGATTGCCATGCTGAGTGTGGAAGCAGCCATATTAAAAGCAATGGAGCAGGAAGGGCTTGTCCCTGATGTGAGTGCAGGTCTCAGCCTTGGCGAGTACGGAGCTTGTATTGCGTCGGGAGTGCTCTCTTTGGAGGATGCATTCTCTGTAGTGCGCAAAAGAGGGATTTTCATGCAGGAAGCAGTGCCCACAGGAGGCGCTATGTCCGCGGTCATGGGAACAGATGCAGCAGTGATAGAAAATGCCTGCCGGGAGACAAAAGGGGTTGTTTCCATAGCAAATTATAATTGTCCCGGACAGATTGTGATCACAGGGGAAGAAGAGGCAGTGGCAAAGGCTTCTGAAAAACTGAAAGAACTGGGGGCCAGAAGGATCGTTCCTCTGAAAGTTTCAGGACCGTTTCATTCAGCTATGCTGACAGGTGCCGGAGAAAAACTTGCAGAGGTGCTGGAAGGGGTGAATGTCAGGGAACCAAAGATTCCCTATATCACCAATGTGACAGCAGAATATGTGACAGAGGCTTCCCAGGTCAAGGATTTACTGGTAAGACAGGTATCCTCCTCCGTGAAATGGCAGCAGTGTGTGGAGAAAATGATCACAGACGGAACGGATACTTTTGTGGAGATCGGACCCGGAAAAACTTTAAGCGGATTTATGCGGAAGATCAGCCGTGATGTGAAAATGCTGAACATCCAGACGGTAGAAGATTTTGGAAAGACAGCAGAAGCGTTGAAAAACCGGGCGTCGGAAGTAGAATAAAGACGAAACCAAAGCACCAATAGTATATAGAAACAAAAACCAAAGCACCTGAAGCATTAAAAAAACTCAGACATCAGAAGTGTGAAAGAGACATAAAAATCCAGAAAAAGTGAGGTATAGTGTTATGTTGGAAAATAAAGTAGCCTTAGTGACCGGGGCAAGCCGTGGTATCGGCAGAGCCATTGCTCTTACACTTGCGGCACAGGGCGCGGCAGTAGCGGTAAATTATAATGGTTCCCGGGAACGGGCACAGGAAGTTGTAGACAGTATCAAAAGCAGAGGCGGCCAGGCATCCCTGTATCAGTGCAGTGTAGGAGATTTTCAGGCGTGTCAGGAGATGATCCAGAATGTGATCAAAGAGTATGGGCATCTGGATATTCTTGTAAACAACGCGGGGATCACAAGAGACAGTCTGATCATGAAAATGAAGGAAGAGGATTTTGACGCAGTGATCGAAACGAATCTGAAAGGCGCCTTCAATACGATCCGCCATGTCTCCCGCCAGATGTTAAAGCAGAGAAGCGGCAAGATCATCAACATTTCATCTGTATCCGGAATTCTGGGAAATGCAGGACAGGCCAATTATGCGGCCAGCAAAGCCGGTGTCATCGGACTTACAAAGACCATGGCCAGAGAGCTGGCGAGCAGAGGGATCACAGTCAATGCCGTAGCTCCTGGATTTGTAGAGACAGAGATGACAGATGTGCTGAAAGAGGATATCAAAGAGGCAGCCTGCGCTCAGATACCCCTGGGTAAGTTTGGAAAACCGGAAGATATTGCCGAAATGGTGGCATTTCTGGCATCAGAGAAAGCAGATTACATTACCGGCCAGGTCATCAGTGTGGACGGCGGTATGAACATATAGGAGGATTTCATGAGAAGAGTAGTAGTGACGGGAATGGGTGCCATTACCCCGCTGGGATTAAATGTAGATGAATTTTGGAATGGAATAAAGGAAGGAAAGCATGGATTTGGGGAGATAACCAAATTTGATGCTTCTGAATATAAAGCGCACCTTGCAGGGGAAGTAAAAGGCTTCGTGGGCAAGGGATACATGGATGTAAAAGCGGCAAAACGTATGGAACTGTTCTGCCAGTACGCAGTGGCAGCGGCAAAAGAAGCTATTGAACAGTCAGGATACGCTCTGGAGGAGGAGGACCCATACAGAGTGGGATGCTCCATTGGCTCCGGTATCGGAAGTCTGCAGACCATCGAGAGAGAACATAAAAAACTGCTGGAAAAGGGACCGAACCGTGTGAATCCTCTCATGGTACCTATGATGATCTCCAACATGGCAGCAGGAAATGTGTCCATTCAGTTTGGTCTGAAAGGAAAGAGCATCAATGTGGTGACTGCCTGTGCATCAGGTACCCATTGTATCGGTGAAGCCTACAGGACCATCCAGTTCGGGGATGCTGATATTATGGTGGCAGGAGGTGCGGAATCCTGCATTACTCCAGTTGGAGTCAGCGGATTTGCGGCTTTGACTGCTCTGTCAAAATCCACAGACCCGGACCGCTGTTCCATTCCTTTTGACAAAGAAAGAGATGGGTTTGTCATGGGAGAGGGCGCCGGTATTGTGGTCTTAGAGGAACTGGAGCATGCAAAGAAGCGCGGGGCCAAGATTCTGGCCGAGGTTGTGGGATACGGTGCCACTAGTGACGCTTACCATATTACTTCTCCGGCTGAGGATGGGGAAGGCGCTGCCAGAGCTATGAAGAACGCTGTGGATGAGGCAGAGGTATCCCTGGAGGATGTGACCTACATCAATGCCCATGGAACCAGCACCCACCACAATGATCTGTTTGAGACAAGAGCCATCAAAAAGCTGTTCGGAGAGCATGCATATAAAATGAAAGTCAATTCCACAAAATCCATGATCGGACATTTGCTGGGAGCCGCAGGGGCAGTGGAATTTATCGCCTGTGTAAAAGAGATGGAAAATAATTTTGTACATGTAACCGCAGGATATCAGATGTCTGACGAGGAGTGTGACCTGGATTATGTGACAGGAAGCGGCGTGGAGATGGAAATTCCCTATGCGCTCACCAATTCCCTGGGCTTTGGCGGACACAACGCCAGCCTGCTGATCAAAAAGTACGAAGACTAGGAGGCCGGATATGGAATTTGATAAGATCATTCAGTTAATAAGAACAGTCAGTGACTCAAACCTGACCCAGTTTTCCATGGAGGAGGGCAATTTAAAAATCTCCATGAAGACCAACAAGCAGACAAAAATCATCGCAGCGCCTGTGATGGCGCCTGCACCCGGACAGGACCTGGGACCTGCAGCCGGCGGCCCTGTTATGCAGAACATCCAGGCACAGGCAGGACCATCCCAGACAGAAGTTTCCCTCCAGGATGGCGAAGAGACCATCCTTTCCGGAAATGTGGTGAAATCTCCGTTGGTAGGAACCTTTTATAACGCGCCGTCACCGGACGCGGAAGCATTTGTAAAAGTTGGGGATACTGTAAAAAAGGGCCAGGTTCTGGGAATTGTGGAGGCCATGAAGCTGATGAATGAAATAGAATCTGAATTTGACGGAACCGTGGAGCAGATCCTGGTGGAAAATGAAGATGTTGTAGAGTACGGACAGCCGCTGTTCGTGATCCGTTAGGAGGTATAGATATGAAACTTACCACAAAGGAAATTATGGAGATCATCCCTCACAGACAGCCGTTTCTGCTGATCGATACCATCGAGGAGCTGGAACCGGGTGTCCGCGGGGTGGGAAAGAAATGCGTGAGCTACAATGAGCCGTACTTTGCGGGACATTTCCCCCAGGAGCCGGTTATGCCCGGAGTGCTCCAACTGGAAGCGCTGGCCCAGGTGGGAGCCGTTGCAATTCTGAGCAAGCCGGAAAACAAAGGAAAGACAGCATACTTTGGTGCCATCAATTCGGCTAAATTTAAGACAAAAGTAGTTCCGGGAGATGTCCTGACCCTGGAACTGGAGATCATAAAGGAAAAAGGGCCTATCGGCGTGGGGAAAGCAGTTGCCAGAAACCAGGACGGCAAAATAACCACATCCGCTGAGATGACATTTGTGATCGGATAGGAGATAGGATATGTTTCAGAAGATATTAATCGCAAACAGAGGAGAAATCGCAGTTCGCATTATCCGTGCCTGCAGAGAGATGGGGATCAAGGCCGTGGCTGTTTATTCTGAGGCGGACAGGGATGCCCTCCACGCGCAGCTTGCGGATGAGGCAGTCTGCATCGGCCCCGCAGCAGCATCAGAGAGCTACCTGAACATGGAGAGGATACTGAGTGCCACCATCGCCACAAAAGCGGAAGCCATCCATCCGGGATTCGGCTTTTTATCAGAGAACAGTAAATTTGTGGAGATGTGTGAGAAGTGTAATGTGACATTTATTGGCCCGTCTGCAGCAGTCATCAACAAGATGGGAAATAAATCCGAGGCCAGAAGAACTATGATGGAAGCAGGTGTCCCTGTTGTGCCGGGAACAAAAGAACCGGTTTTTACAGTGGAGGAAGCTTTGAAAGAGGCGGAAAAGATCGGTTTCCCCATTATGATAAAGGCATCTTCAGGCGGCGGTGGAAAAGGCATGCGTATATCTGAGAGCAGGGATGATTTTGAGGAAAATTTCAGCACTGCCCAGAGGGAGTCAGTAAATGCTTTTGCGGACAACACCATGTATCTGGAACGGTATGTGGGCAGACCGCGCCACATTGAGGTACAGATCATAGGAGACCGCTTCGGTCAGGTGGTGCAGTTGGGAGAACGTGACTGCTCCATCCAGCGTCGTCACCAGAAAATGATCGAGGAATCCCCTTCCTGTGCCATTACAGAAAAGCTGCGTAGGGAAATGGGAGAGACTGCCGTGCGTGCCGCAAAAGCGGTGGGATACGAGAGTGCCGGAACCATAGAGTTCCTGCTGGATAAGAACGGTGAATTTTTCTTTATGGAAATGAATACAAGGATCCAGGTAGAACACCCGGTAACAGAATTTGTCTCAGGTGTGGACCTGGTCAAGGAACAGATCCGGGTGGCAGCAGGCCTTCCTCTTTCTGTGAAGCAGGAGGATATCTGTATGAGCGGCCATGCCATTGAGTGCAGGATCAATGCGGAGAATCCGGCAAAGAATTTCATGCCGTGTCCGGGTGTGATCGAGAATCTGCATGTTCCGGGCGGAAATGGCGTCCGTATTGATACGGCCGTATATAACGGTTATCAGATACCGCCCAACTATGATTCCATGATCATGAAGGTGATCGTCCACGACAAAGACAGAGCCGGTGCCATAGCAAAGATGCGCAGCACTCTGGGTGAGGTTATCATTGAAGGCGTGCAGACAAACCTGGATTTCCAGTATGATATATTGAACCAGAAGGATTTTCTGGATGGAAATGTGACGACACATTTTATAGAAGAGCATTACGAGTAAGGAGCAGGCAGATATGTCCAGATTAAAGGATTTATTCAAGAAGACTACCAATGTACAGGAGCCGGAGACAGAGGAGAGTAAAATATCCGGGGAAGAGATGCCGGCCAGTGAAAACGCACCTTCCGTTCCGGAAGGCTTATGGGTGAAATGTCCCAAGTGCGGAGAACTCCTCTACAAGGAAGACGTTGTAAAAAATGATTATGTATGTCCGAAATGCAAGGGATATTTCCGGATCAAGGCCAAGACCCGAATCCGTATGGTGGCAGATAAAGGTTCTTTCCAGGAATGGTGTACAGGGCTTCATACCTTTAATCCCCTGGACTATCCTGAGTATGAGGAGAAAATCGCGAAACAGCAGGAAAAGACACATTTGGAGGAGGCTATCCGTATCGGAGAGGCCAGGATCGACGGCACGAGAGTTGTGCTGGGTGTCTGCGATGCCCGTTTTCTCATGGGGAGCATGGGATATGTGGTGGGAGAGAAGATCACCCGTTCTTTTGAGCGGGCTGTAGAGGAAAAGCTGCCGGTGATCCTGTTCTGCTGTTCCGGCGGTGCCAGAATGCAGGAGGGGATGGTATCCCTGATGCAGATGGCTAAGACCTCGGCTGCCATTAAAAGACACAGCGAGGCAGGTCTTCTCTATATACCTGTTCTCACAGACCCCACTACAGGCGGAGTGACAGCCAGCTTTGCTATGCTGGGAGATATTATCCTGGCAGAGCCGGGCGCACTGATCGGGTTTGCAGGCCCAAGGGTGATCGCGCAGACCATAGGGCAGAAGCTGCCGGAAGGCTTTCAAAAGGCGGAATTTTTAATGGAACATGGAATCATTGATGGGATCGTGACAAGGAATCTGCTCAAAAAAACCCTGTCAGGACTTGTAAAGCTCCATGAGAGAAAGAACGGCTACTGCCAGTTTACCAGAATTTCTCTGCCGGAAATGGCGGAGGAAGGGGAGAAAAAACGCAGGCGCAGGAACCGGGATAAGAGTATGACCGCCTGGGAGCGTGTGGAGACAGCAAGGGATTCCAAACGTCCTACCAGCCTTGATTATATAGAGACTGTTTTTGAAGAATTTATGGAACTGCACGGGGACCGGGCATTTCGTGATGACGGTGCCATTGTGGGAGGCCTGGCAGTGCTGGACGGGCAGCCGGTAACTGTGATCGGCGTACAGAAGGGGAGAAATACCAAGGACAATATTCTGAGAAACTTTGGCATGCCCTCCCCGGAAGGGTACAGAAAAGCTCTGCGGCTTATGAAACAGGCAGAGAAGTTCAACCGCCCGATCATCAATTTCATTGACACCCCCGGCGCGTTCTGCGGAATTGAGGCAGAAGAGAGAGGACAGGGGGAGGCTATAGCCAGAAATCTCCTGGAGATGTCTGATCTGAAGGTGCCGGTGCTGAGTATTGTCATCGGTGAGGGCGGAAGCGGCGGCGCTCTGGCTCTGGGTGTGGGCAATGAAGTCTGGATGATGGAAAACGCCACATATTCCGTACTCTCACCGGAGGGATTCGCATCCATTCTCTGGAAAGACAGCAAGAGAGCCAAGGAAGCGGCAGAGGTAATGAAGATCACAGCCAGGGATTTGAAAGATTTGGGGATCATTGAGCATGTGATCGCGGAGGAGACTCCTGCCTGTGCGCAGAACCTGCATGAGATCGCAGAGGATATGAAGAATCGGATGCATCAGTTCCTTACAGAGATGGAAGAAAAGACGCCGGAAGAGCTGGCAGCCCTCCGGTACGAGCGATTCAGAAAAATGTGAGCCAGAAAGAATTAGAATATGAGAAAACCATTAATTATAGGTGATTTAACAGCTAAAATTCCTGTGATACAGGGCGGTATGGGAGTGGGTATCAGCCTCTCCCGTCTGGCGGGCAGTGTGGCTGCCTGCGGAGGAGTAGGCGTCATATCCACTGCGCAGATCGGCTGGCGGGAGCCGGATTTCAGGCAGCATCCCTTTGAGGCAAATTACAGAGCCATTGAAAAGGAGATCAGGAAAGCCAGAGAGATTGCAAAAGGCGGTATCATAGGTGTGAACATCATGGTGGCCACTCAGAGATACGAGGAATATGTAAAGACAGCGGTGAAGGCAGGCGTGGATCTGATCATATCGGGAGCCGGACTGCCCATAGATCTGCCGAAATATGTGGAGGGCACCAAAACAAAGATAGCTCCCATTGTATCCTCCTTAAAATCTCTGAACGTGATCTGCCGTATGTGGGAGAGAAAATATAAAAAGGTACCGGATCTGGTTGTCATTGAAGGACCAAAAGCCGGAGGTCATTTGGGATTTTCCCGGGAAGAGCTGGATACCTTTACGGATGAATCTTATGACGGAGTGATTCGATCCATCATAGAGAAAGTAAAGGAATATGGGGAGAAATTCAGCAAGAAGATCCCGGTGGTGGTAGCCGGCGGTATTTACGATAGAGCGGACATGGACCATGCGCTTTCACTTGGTGCGGACGGAGTACAGATGGGAACCCGTTTCGTGACCACAGAGGAGTGCGATGCAGCGCCGGAATACAAACAGGCATACCTTCAGGCGGAAAAAGAGGACATCTGCATCGTACAGAGTCCTGTGGGGATGCCGGGAAGAGCCATCAAAAATCCATTTATGGACAGGGTAAAGACTGAAAAATGCAGGATTGAACACTGTTATCACTGCATCGTCACCTGCAGGCCGGCGGAGATACCTTACTGTATCACACAGGCGCTGGTGAATGCTGCGGAGGGACGGGTGGAGGACGCGCTGCTGTTCTGCGGTTCTAATGCTTACCGTTCCCATAAGATAGAGACAGTGGAAGATATCATGATTGAACTAAAATAAGGGATTGCGTAAAAAAATGAAAACTGCCGATCTGCGGGAAACTGCGGAAGCGGCGGTTTTTTGTATGTATCACCTGTTTCCGGAATTATAAGAAGATTTTATGAAGATTTTCATGAAGACTTTTGTGCTGAGAAGAGGCCCGGCCGAGGGATTCGGACCGGGCCTCTTAAAAAGAGGATTTATTTGATGAAGGCTTTACATATTGACCTTCATTTTATATTTTTTCTCTTGATATCGGCTTCCCTGTTCTCTGCCTTCGGCGTGCTCATTTGTCTCTGCTGTGCTTTTGACACTGTGAAAGTCATTCAGATGGGCATTTCCGAATTCTTCTTCCATCCAGATGTGGCGGAAGTTCTTTTTCTGCTGAATGGCCTGACAGAACTTGCCAATCACAAAAATGGTTTTATCACGTAACCCCGTTTCTGTTGTGCGTCTGGAAGAACGAAGCCAGTATTCCATCAAAGTCCAGCAGACTAACAGGAATCCAGCGGCAAAAATTAAAGTGATTATCAATCTCTCCAACATTATGAACACCCCTTTCCACGTTTTATTTGTTATCTTTATATTAATTCTTTTAGAAAAAATAGTCAATGATTAAATGGAACAAAAATCATATTTTCTAAAAATTTTATAATATAATCTCTTTAAACAGTTTATATTACAGAGGCAGTCACCATCTCACGCCAGATATTATCACAGACCGGGGAGAGAGGCTGTCCGGTCTTATCTGCCAGAAGGGGCAGGCGGTGCTCCTCCAGCTCCTCAATGCAGATGATCTTGCCTTCTGCATAATCCCTCATGCGGGCAGCGCAGCTTCTGAGCCGTTCTTTGAGACCACCCAGACGGATGTCCAGAACCTCATATCCGAAGCTTTTATTTTCACGGAACCACTGGTCCTGTAACGCATTCTTAAACTGGTCCACCAGTCCGGCGGTATTGATACAGGCATCAGCGGTCTCAAAAAGAGCTGCTCTGTCCTCTGCTTCATAAGCTGCTTTGGCTTTGATGCCCAGGACAGCCTTTGCTGCAAGCACTTCACTGAGACGCTGCAGGGTCCGGAAGATACAGGCGTATTCCCCGCCCTTTTCTGCAATGAGCCGGAACTCTTCGGCACAGCGGCGGTAATGCTTGGGGAAGGACTGTATATCCACATGGCAGTCATAGATGCCCATAAGAACATCCTGATACAGCAGATATTTGGCAGGGGCAGCACTCATTTTTCCCGGCAGCAGGTTTCCGGGTGTCAGATTGGGAAGGTCCAGTTTCAGAAAATCCTGAAGCACAGCGCCGGTACATGCCAAAAGACGGGGGGCCAGGTCACAGTCGTTGACAGACCGTGTATAGTCATACTCTGCAAAAAGGGAGAGCACAGGCAGTACAGAGGACTGGGAAGCCTCACTGCCGTCATCGCCCCAGCCTGTCACCAGTACATTGGTGATCCCGTGCTTTTGACACTGTCTGAGGGCAAGCCGGGATACCTGCATGCTATGGTTTAAAAGGGGCGCATATCCGTTCCACTTCCAGGCTCCGCCGGCAAATCCCACATTTGGGGCCAGTTCTCTGTGGTATTTCATCATCTGCTCATAGGTCTCCTCGTCTCTGGAATAGTAATCCCAGTAGAGAAGCTCCACATTTGCGGGGATTTTCTTTTTGATCTCCTCTGTGATGTGGAATTCCTTCCCATAATAATCCCCGCCGGAGATCATTTTGAAGAACATATCGCTCCACATCATAGCGGTATATCCGTATTTTTCACAGATTTCCAGGACACGGTGCAGATGGCGCTCCATAATGTCAATGCGCTCCTCATAGCCGAATCGGTTCAGGTACGTGCCGCGGCCGATCATCTCCGCCTCATCCATTCCTATGTTGATGATGCGGCTTTGAAAGGTCTCTGACCAGGTGCGTATCATGGCTTCGATCAGTCTGTAGGTATCCTCGCTTTTGCACAGGAGAATATCTCCCGTGTCATGGACCTGTTCAAAGGCAGGCCACCGGAAAATGGCGTTTAAGTGAGCCAGAGTCTGGATACAGGGTACCATCTCAATGCCCAGTGAAGAGGCAAAACGGTCCAGTTCCCGCAGCTCCTGTCTGCTGTATCTGCCGCGGAAATGCCCGAAATAGGGGTATCCCTCCACCTCATAAGTGTCCTCTGTGTACAGCATAAGACGGTCATATCCCATCAGGGAGAGCTTGACAAGTAGCTTTTTCAGAAAATCAGGGCTGCACACAGCGTTGCGGGAACAGTCCGCCATGTAGGTCAGATGCTCAAACGCAGGATGTTCTTCCTTGGCAGCGCTTTGGCGGTTTTCGTTTATCCATTCCTTTATGATACCCAGGCCCCGGAAAAATTCAGTGGTTCTGCTGTATGTAATGCGGGCTGTGTTCCCGTCCAGACGGAGGGACAGGCCGCTTGCGCCTTTTTCTGTGATAATATCTACGCGGCGGTCAGTGCCCATATCTTTTTCCAGATATTCCGCGGTCAGCATGGCTCCGGGTATCAGAGACGGGTCTATATGTTCAAGGTTAAAAATTCCCATAAGCAATCTCCTTTTATTCATTTTACAATGTTCCTTTATTGTAAAGGAGTTTAAGGTAGGAGTCAACGAAAGAATCTGTGAAATCCGGTATGAAACAATAGTAACTAATAATGCACAAATATGAAAAGAAGATACTGGACAAAATATACAAAGATGACGTATATTATATGAGATATAAGTTAAAAAATGACAAAAACAGGGAGAGAAGATACATGGTATAAAAGAGGTGGGATTGTTATACTTTAACTATCAAATCCAAGGGAGGTATTCCTAAAATGAAAAAGAAATTGGCGGTATGTTTGTTATGCGGGGCTATGGCAGCGGCAATGATGACAGGATGCGGAGGAAGCGGCGGTTCCGACAGCAAAGAGACAGGAGCAGAAGCGGAGGGCGGCTCCGGTAAAAAATCAGACACCACACTCACCATCATGGCCAGCCAGGACTGGGTATATGACGCGGAGATGGAGCTGGGACAAAAATTTGAGGAGGAGACGGGGATCAAGGTGGACTATCAGATCGTTCCCTCAGACCAGTATTATAATCTGCTGATGACAAAGCTGAACAGCGGTGAGGGACCCGACATTTTCGGCGGTCAGTCAGGAAGCTATGACCTGGTATCCCAGTACAGTATAGAAAAAAATGCAGTGGAGCTGTCAGGGGAACCGTGGGTTGCCGCATACGACGAGTTTGCCAAAGAGCAGACCAGTGTGGACGGAAAGCTCTACGGGGCAACATATTTTGACACCACTACAGATTTCTATGTTGTTTACAATAAGGAGATGTTTGAGGAAAACGGTTTAAAAGAACCTAAGACTTTTGCGGAATTCGAGAGCGTCTGTCAGACACTTCTGGATAAAGGTGTCACTCCATTTTATGAGTGCGCAGGTGACGGATGGCATCATGTAATGTGGTTCTGTGAGATCGGAGGAAAATACGAGGATGTGCTTCCCGGTATTACGGACAAGCTGAACAACAATGAGACCAAATTTGCAGACGTGGAAGAATTTAAGACCGTTTTAGACCAGGTGAAGGAACTGGCTGACAAAGGCTATTTCGGAGATAACTATCTGTCTGATGAATATGCGGATCTGCCTGTAGCGCTGGGAACAGGAGAGTTTGCCATGAGTATGGCAAAACCGGGCACCATCGCGGAGATCGCCGCGGCATCTGATGGTACATATACAGAAGATGATTTCGGTATGTTTTTGATCCCCACACTGGACAATGACGTGCTGAACGTGCATCCCTGCGGACCGTCACGCTTTATTTATTCAGGTTCCAAACATGTAGACGAGGCGAAACAATATCTGGAATATATCACGAAAAAGGATAGCGTACAGCATATGATAGACAACGAGCCTAAAGTGGAAAACCTGCCCTATGATCTGGGACAGACACCGGCTTACAGCGCGTACACCCAGGAATTCCTGGATTCTTTTGAAAAACAGGGCGCGGTATTCCAGGATGTCATCAAATATCTGAACCCTCAGTGGGGAGATATCGGACAGGATATGGTATCCATGTTTATTGATGAAATGACTTCTGAGGAGGTTCTCCAGGCAATCGATTCCAGACGGGAAACCCAGGCAAAAGCAGCCGGGGATGAGGCATGGAATTAAAAAACCGGTAAAGTAAATAAAAAGTGCACTGCCGTATGTGGGAAACCATTTGGGCAGTGCACTTTTTTTGCTCCGGGGCGTAACAGTTAGGGAAGCTCCGGGCCGTTTTTTTATTTTTCGTCGGACTGGCTACGAAAGGCTGACGGGCTGGCTCCGGTTGTCTTTCGGAAAGTCTTGCTGAAATGGAACTGGTCAGGATATCCGACCCTTTCCCCTACCTCCCGGATGGTCAGGTCTGTGTTCAGCAGCAGATCCCTGGCCTGATGGATGCGTATATCCGTGAGATATTTCAGCGGGGTACAGCCCTTGTATTTGTTGAACAGCTTTGTAAGATAGGCAGAGCTGAAACCCAGTTTCTGCGAGAAGGCGCTGAAATCCACATCATCCATGTAGTGTTCCTTTAAATAAAGCGTTGCATATTCCACCACCTGGGCGGCATTCTGCCCTGTGAGGGAGGTGTCTTCCTCCAGTTCATAGGTCTTCTCCAGCTCCAGCTTTACTTTGCTCAGGGTATTTTCCAGTTGGTCAGCGGCAACGGGTTTCAGAAGATAATCAACAACCCCCTGGGAGAGAGCTTCCTTGGCGTATTCAAATTCTGCGTAGCCGGAAAGTATGACAGTCTTGATACTGGGATATTTCAGATGGATCTCCTTGGCAAGCTCCAGACCGTCCATGACCGGCATGCGGATATCAGTGATGACCAGATGGATGTTTTCCTTTTCCAGACGCTTCAGGGCATCCTGGCCGTTGGCAGTCTGGCAGACAACGCGGAACCCCATATCCAGCTCTTCGACATGACGAGCCAGACTCTGCATAAGCAGGATCTCATCCTCCACCAGTAAAATATTAAAATGAGAGATCTTAATCATTTATTTTTCCTCCTATGGTGACAATGGCACCGCCCTCCGGCAAATTGCCCAGATTGAAAATAAATACAGCGTGATAAGTGAGGTAAAAGCGGATGTAAATATTCATTAGCCCCATGCCGTCCAGCTCCAGGCTGGGAAGCAGGCCGCTTTTTCGTATTTCGTTGATCTTCTCCTGGAGTGAGTCGATGACTTCTCTGGAGAATCCTGTTCCATTGTCCTTAACGGACACACACCATTCTGTTCTGTCCATAAACCCCTCAATGGTGATATGCCATGGCGGGGGCGTACTCTGTGTGGTGAATTTTACAGCGTTTTCAACCAGTAACTGAATACAGAGCTTGGGCATGGTGATCTCCAGCATTTCATCCTCCACATCCACGTCAAAGGTCAGGGCATCGCCAAAGCGGAGCTTCAGGCAGTTTAAGTAGCGGATCGCATGTTCCAGCTCGTCCTCCAGGGTGGAGACGGTCTGCTTGTTGGAGGATATATAGCGTAAGATAGCGGTGATATCCATACACATCTGACTGATCTCACTGGTCATGCCCTCCTCGGCCATGGCACTCAATGTGGCCAGGGAGTTGTAGAGAAAGTGGGGGTTCATCTGGGACTGGAGAGCCAGCATCTGGGACTGCAGTTCCTGTTCCTTTAAAAGCATCATGGAGTGGACGGTATCTTTCTGCCGTTCCTGGAATTCATTTAAGGAGTCCCGAAGCTTGTCTATTTCCCTTACATGGGAATCCTCCACGGGAAGCCCCTTCCAGTGCGCCACAAAATCCACGTCAGACAGGTATTCATACATATGTATCAAAGGGCGTCCAAGCCGCTGGGACAGCTTGTAGGCAATGAAATAACAGAGGGCAGTCATTAGCGCCACTATGAGCAGGATAGGGGTCAGGTTTTTCAAAATGGGCGCAAACACCTGGGATTCCTCCACGGCAACTGCGGTGGTGAAGCCGCTCAGCTCCATATCGCTGTAGTACACATATTCTTTCCGGCCGCTGGCGGTATTTTTCAGAGTTTTCCTGGACGCGCCGTTACGGCTGCCAAAATAATCGAACAGATCCCCGGACTCCTCTGAAAGAGGGAACAGTACATTTCCCTCCGGGTCATACACGATTATTTTAATATTATAGCTGCTGTCCGGATGGTAGGCTCTCTCAAAGGTGGTGTCATAGTATTGCATGACTTCCACAATACCGGCGGGCTTCCGGTAATTGTTGAAATAGAGGCGGTACAGGGACAGATAGTACCTGTCTTTATTGGTTCCGCTGCTGGTGGAAAGAAACTGATTACGGGAGGGCGGAGCCACATAACGGTATCCGTCCCGCTTTATTGTAGGCTCGTACCAGTCCTGCTCGGAGGCTGTGATATCCTGGTAGCCGATATAATTGCCGGAGCCAAGACAGCCCCGATCCAGATTATATAGATTTATCTGACGGACTGTACTGTTGGCCCCTCGGATGGAGGTCAGAAGTCCGGTGAGCATGGAGGCGGCCTGGTTTTTCATGTACTCCGTCAGCGAGCTGTCCGGATCCGAGTAATTTTCAAAGGTATCCTTGATCAGATGGGAGTACAGCACATTGATGCTCACAGTATCCATCTGGCTGATCTGCAGGTCTACATCCTTTGCCACAGAGGAACAGGTCTGCTGGATACTGCTGGTGATACTGGATTTCATGCTCTTATACTGGACGGCAACAAAAACGGCTGTGGCGGACAGCAGCACAAAAAGCATGGTGGCAAGAAAACTGTTTCTCAGGATTTTCTGAATACTCTTAGGTGGTAGGTTCTTCTTTTTCATATGCGCTCCCTTAAAAATAGTCACTGGAAGAAGTATGGCACATTTGCTGAAGGAATGTCAATATGCGGTTAAAAAAATACATAAATTGATTATTCCTGCCCATGTGAGTGAAATGGATTATGAGGTAAGATTACAGTATCAAAAGGAAAACAGGGAGGTATTTTAGTGAAAAAGTCAAAAATTTATCCATGGTATTTTGCCATTGGAGCCTTGATCATCTATTCAGCGCTTTATGTGCTGCCCGGTCTGGTTGGTATCGGATATTCCTTTACAGACTGGTCATCGTATTCCACGGAGGTGCATTTTGTGGGGCTGGAAAATTTCCGGCAGATCCTGGGAAGTAATGAAAGTTATATGAAGTACATAGGGAACACGCTTCTGTTCACGGTTGTGACCACAGTGATGAAGACCGGCCTGGCTCTTATCTTTGCCCTGGCGCTCTCAAAAGACATCAAACTGAAAAATTTTCACAGGGGTGTCATGTACATGCCTTCTGTACTTTCCATCCTGATCATCGGTCTTGTATTTACTTCTATCCTCAACCCGAAGACAGGACTTCTCAATGAATTTCTGAGAACCATCGGTATGGAGGGGTTGACACAGAAATGGCTGACAGACCCTAAGATCGCGTTTTTCTCCGTAATGGGCGTGGATGTCTGGAGAGGGACCGGTTATATCATGACCATCCTGATCGTGGGTATTTTATCCATATCCACCACCTACTACGAGGCTGCCGGGATCGACGGAGCGGGCGGATGGAAGAAGTTTACGAAGATAACCCTGCCGCTGCTGCGGCCAACACTGGCAGTCACTGTTGTTTTAAATGTGCTGTACGGCCTGAAGGTGTTCGATATGGTATACGCTCTGACCAACGGCGGACCCGGACACACCACAGAGGTTATGTATACAGCAGTGTTTAAACAGTTCTCCCAGGGAATGTACGCGGTGGGAACCACGATCAGCTCCATTATGTTTGTGTTTATGGTGATTATCGGATTCTTTATGATCCGGGTTCTCACCGGAAATGAGGTGAAAGAATGATGAACAGTAAGACCAAAAAAACTATTATAAATGTACTGAAAAATGTTTTGTCATGGATCATTTCGCTGATCATGCTCATCCCTCTTTTTCTGATCATCATTAATGCTTTTAAATCAGATGCAGAGGCCATGACCATGACTTTGAAGCTCCCCACAGAATGGGTATTTACCAATTTTGCAGTGGTGATCGAAAAAGGAAAGCTTCTGACCAGTTTCCTGAACAGCATGCTGTATGCGTGCAGTGCCACATTGATCACGGTTTTTCTGGCGGCTATGGCGGCTTACGTCTTCTCCAGAAGAAGCAGTAAGAGCAATCAGGCTCTTTACATGTACATGGTGCTGGGGATTGTGATCCCTATCAACTATGTGGCACTTATGAAGGTAATGCAGATAACCCACCTGAACAATACCAGCATCGGTATTATTCTGCTGTATGTGGCAGTGCAGCTTCCGTTTATGGTCTTTCTCATTTATGGTTTTGTGGGCAAGGTGCCTGTAGAGCTGGATGAGGCTGCGGTTATAGACGGCTGCGGGCCGGGAAGACTGTTTTTTGGAATCGTGCTTCCCATGCTGAAACCGGCAATGGTGACGGCCGGCGTACTGTGTTTCTTAAATGACTGGAATGAATTTGTAATGCCGCTGTATTTCCTGAACTCCTCCACAAAATGGCCTATGACACTGGCAGTGTATAACTTCTTCGGTCAGTTCCAGAAGAGCTGGAATCTGATCTGCGCCGACATTCTGCTGACCTGTGCTCCGGTCATTATCATGTATCTTGTTTGTCAGAAATATATAGTGGGCGGTCAGACCGCGGGAGCTGTCAAAGGGTGAGTCCAGCGGGAAAGGAGAAAAGATGAAAATAACAGGTTATGAGCAGACAGAGAAGGGAATTCTGGTATTTACTGAGAATGGACAGATTTTCCTTCAGGGATGCGGAGAAAAGATAATTCGCTGTGTCTTTACGAAAAAGGACAGGATCCTGGATGAGTCACCTCTTGATATCAGGCGCCCTCCCGATACGCTTCTGGAGGTCTGTCAGGAAGGGGATATGCTGAAGATCACCGCGCCTTATATGAATCTGGAAATCAGCAGGAACACCGGGCAGATCACATATAAAAAGACTGACGGTACGCTGCTTTTGAAGCAGATAGGACAGGAGCTTGCTGATACCCCGGTGGAGGTGTATTCCACAGGCGGGGAGAAGCCGGTCATTGAGCGTGTAAAGACCGTGGATGGCGAGAGGAGCTTTGTGAAAAACCTGGTGCCCCACACAGACCATATGGCGTACAGAGGAAAACTGTATTTTTCCTGGCAGGACGGGGAGCAGATTCATGGACTGGGACAGGGGGAGGAGGGCATTTACGACTACAGAGGAAATGTCCAGTATCTCTATCAGCACAACATGCGGATCCCCATACCATTTCTGGTATCAGACAGGGGTTACGGAATTCTGGCGGACTGCGGCTCTCTTATGACATTCGGGGATGACGCCAGAGGTTCCTATCTGTTTCTGGATACAGTGGAGCAGATGGATCATTACTTTATTGCGGGTGACACGCTGGATGAAATTGTGTCGGGCTTTAGGACACTGACCGGCAGGGCAGTGATGCTTCCCAAATGGGCATTTGGATATGTGCAGTCAAAGGAGGCATACAAAAGCCAACAGGAGCTTGTGGAGGTGGCAGCAGAGTACCGGAAACGGGGAGTGCCTCTTGACTGTATCGTGCAGGACTGGCTTACCTGGGAAGACGGCTGCTGGGGAAACAAGGTTGTGGATAAGACACGTTATCCTGATTTGACTGCAGCTATGGAAGAGCTTCATAACATGCATGTGCATACTATGGTATCTGTCTGGCCGAACATAAACGGCGGGACAGAGGATCACAGGGAATTTGAGGAGGCGGGATACCTGCTTCATGACCTGTCCACCTATGACGCGTTTCGTGAAGAAGCCAGAAAAATGTACTGGAGACAGGCGGAAAGAGATTTGTTTTCGGGCGGATTTGACTCCTGGTGGTGTGATTCCACAGAGCCGTTCAGCGGAGCGGACTGGAACGGAGGGGAATTGAGAGAGCCATGGGAACGGTATGCGCTGGTGGGTGGAGAGCATAAAAAATTCCTGGGTCCGGAAAGGGCGAACCTCTATGCAGTGGCCCATGCACAGGGAATTTATGAGAACCAGAGAAAAGCCGCACCGGATAAAAGAGTATTGAATCTAACCCGTTCCGGTTATGCCTCTTCCCAGCGGTACGGCGCGGTGTTATGGTCAGGGGATACGTGTGCCACCTGGAAGAATTTCAAAAAACAGATTACAGAGGGCCTGAACTTCTGTATGAGCGGAATGCCGTACTGGACACTGGATATCGGCGCGTTTTTTACAGTGAAGGATAAATGGCAGAACCGCGGATGTAACTGTAATACGGATCCGGCACCGAAATGGTTCTGGAAAGGTGATTACGAGGAAGGGGTTAGAGACCTGGGATACCGGGAGTTGTATGTGCGCTGGTTCCAGTACGGGGTGTTCCTGCCCATGTTCCGTTCCCATGGAACAGATACGCCAAGGGAGATCTGGAACTTCGGCAAGCCGGGAGAGATGTTCTATGATGCGCTTCAGGACGCAGTCTGTCTGCGCTACCGCCTGATGCCGTATATCTACTCTCTGGCAGGAAAAGTATACTGGGAGGATTACACTATGCTGCGAAGCCTTCTCTTTGATTTCCCGGAGGATAAGACAGCGGCGGGTATGGACAGCCAGTTCATGTTCGGCAGCAGCCTTCTTGTATGTCCGGTGACAGAACCTATGTACTACGAAAAGGAGAGCAGGCCGTTAGACAGAGAGAAGACCTGGAAGTGTTACCTGCCGGAAGGCCCGGGGTGGTATGACCTTCAGGACGGGACATATTATGAGGGCAGACAGTGGATCCAGAGGAAGACAGAGCTTTCCTCCATACCTGTGTTTGTGAAAGCAGGCAGTATTCTTCCCATGGAGCAGGGACTTACTTATGCCCAAGAGGAAAAGGACAGCGCTGTGGAGTTCCATATATATCCGGGCTGTGATGCACGCTTTACTCTTTACGAAGACGCAGGGGACGGATATGAGTACGAACAGGGCAGATGCAACAGGATCTCCCTGGTATGGAAGGACAGGGAAAGAGTTCTGGAAATAGGAGACGCAGCCTATGACTTCCCTCAAAGTATAAAACACAGAAAATGTATGGCTGTGTGCAGCGGAAAAACAAAAGAATTTATATATAAAGGGGAACCTGTAAAGGTTTGCCTGTAAAAACAGGATAATGGAGGAAAGAGCTATGATGTATAAGAAAAACTGGGAGCAGACACAGGAGAAATTTAAAAATTACTGGAAACAGCAGAACACGGGAAGGCCTCTCATGTGTGTGATCGCAAGAAAGCCGGAGATCGAACCGTACTCGGAGGGAAAACCGGTGGAGGGCGGATGCCGTGATGTGATCTGCCAGGGCAAATATTATAATCTTCCTGAAGAATTGAAGTGGAAGGATATGGATGACAAATATCTGGATGCGGACAGAGTGGTTGCCAGATATCGTCAGTTCTGTGAAACTCATGAATTTTTAGGGGAAAGCTTTCCGAATCTGGATGTGGATTTCGGCCCAGGTTCCCTGGCTGCCTATCTGGGTTCCGACATTGGATTTAAAGAGGATACCGTTTGGTTCAAGCCCTGTCTGGAGGACTGGGAGGAGGTTCCGGAATTCAGATTTGACCCGGACAGCAAATGGTTCCAGAAGCATCTGGAATTTGTAAAGCGGTGTAAAGAACTGGTTGGGGATGATTTTCTGATCGACATGCCGGATTTAATGGAAAACATAGATGTTCTGGCCTCTCTGCGGGGCGCGCAGGATATCCTGTACGATATGATAGACGAACCGGAAATCATTGAGGAGAGAGTAAAGCAGATAGAGAAAATTTATTATGAATATTATGATAGATTTTATGATGTCATCAAAGATCCCCAGGGAGGCAATGCCTACACGGTATTCCAGATTTGGGGTCCGGGCCGGACAGTCAAGCTGCAATGTGATTTTTCGGCCATGATGTCTCCCACAAATTTCAGGGATTTCATTCTGGAACCTCTGAGAAACCAGGCGGCAAAGGCTGATCAGGTCCTCTATCATCTGGACGGACCGGATGCCATCAAACATCTGGACGCCGTTTTAGAGGTGGAAGGAATCCGTGCGCTTCAGTGGACCAGCGGGGATGCAGGCCCGGACGGAACCCTGGAGGACTGGGACGTGATTTATGATAAGGCCAGAGCAGCGGGAAAATCCCTGTGGATCAAGGTCTATTCCGGAGAGTTTGAGGACTGGATCAAAAATGTAGACAGGATCGTGCAGAAATACGGTTCCCACAGCCTTTTCCTCCTTTTTCCTGAAATGTCCATGGAACAGGCACATACATTGCTGGCTTACGCGGATGAGCACTGGAGCGATGTGGAAGGCACATTCGGCAAATAGCCTGACGCGGGATTTGAAAATCTTGGTTTCACGAATCTTTGTTTTACGAATATTGACTTTTCAATCTGTGTATACTATACTAATGATAGTAATTCGCTGTAGTAATACGGTGAAAAACAGGACTTATATATGTTCATAATGCGGGTTGAACGTTTCTACCAGCTACCGAAATAGCTGACTATAAGTCCCCTGATAATTGGGGGCTTTGCAGTCTGGTTTCGGCGGCTGGTTTTTTATATTTAAAATAATTCTGTATAGAAGATAACAGACGCCGGATTCAGCCGATCGCTCCTTGCATAGGAGGAAGAACATGAGAAAAAAAGAAAACAGGGCAGGTACCTTTATATTGAAGGGGAATATCTGCTACAGTGAGACCGCAGAGACGCTCAGAACCGTTCCGAATGCCTATCTGGTATGCAGAGATGGAATCTGCCAGGGGGTGTTTGAAAAACTGCCGGAGGAATTTAAAGATTATCCTCTGACAGACTACAAAGACGCTCTGATCCTGCCCGGTCTGGTGGATCTGCATCTGCATGCGCCCCAGTATGCGTTTACAGGCCTGGGCATGGATATGGAACTTCTGGAGTGGCTGGAGACCAGGACCTTTCCCGAGGAAGGGAAGTATGGGGATATGGAATATGCCGGGAAGGCATACCATATTTTTACAGAGGATCTGAAAAAAAGCGCAACGACCAGGGCGTGTATCTTCGCCACGCGTCATGTGCCGGCAACCGTTCTTTTGATGGATATGCTGGAGGAGACAGGTCTGAAAGCAATGGTGGGAAAAGTAAATATGGATCGGAACGCACCGGACTATCTCTGTGAGGAAAGCGCAGAACGCTCTGCAGAAGATACCCTTCTGTGGCTTAAGGAAGTGGGCGGAAGGTATAAAAATATCAGGCCGATCCTCACACCCCGGTTTATCCCAAGCTGTTCAGATCGTCTTATGGAAATGCTGAGCGGGATACGCAGGGAATATGACCTTCCCATTCAGTCACATCTCTCTGAAAATAAAGGGGAGATCGCATGGGTGAAGGAGCTTTGCCCCTGGTCAGCCTTTTACGGGGATGCCTATGAGCAGTTTGGTATGTTCGGGGGAACTTATCCAGCAGTCATGGCACACTGTGTACATCCCACAGAGGAGGAGATAGGCCTGATGAAGAAAAACGGAGTCTTCGCGGCACATTGTCCTCATTCCAATACGGACTTGTCTTCCGGTGTGGCACCGATCCGTAGGTATCTGGAAGAGGGGATCCATGTGGGTCTGGGAAGCGATATTGCCGGCGGTCATGTGCTCTCCCTGTTTCAGGTGATGGTGGGGGCAGTGCAGGCCTCTAAGCTCCGCTGGCGTCTGGAAGATGAAACGCAAAAGCCGCTCACAGTGGATGAAGTGTTTTATATGGGAACCAAGGGCGGGGGAGCTTTCTTCGGACAGGTGGGAAGCTTTGAAAAAGGATATGAATTTGACGCGGTAGTTGTAGATGACACAAGATTGAAGACACCCAGAGAGCTGACCCTGAAGGAACGTCTGGAACGTGTGGTATATCTTTCAGATGACAGGGATATGACCGGAAAATATGTGGCAGGGAGAAGAATTATCTAAATGCAATAAGCTGTATAGAATTTATTTTTCAGTTTACGCGGTATGGAACAGGCATTGCTGTTCACCGAAGGAAAAGAGGGATGATGTATGGGAGTTGGCAGTTCAATAAATCGTGTGGACGCCTGGGAAAAGGTCACAGGACAGGCGAAGTACACAGCGGATTTAATGCCGCAGAATTTGTATACAGCAAAAGTGGTGCACAGCACCATTGCGAACGGATGGGTGAAAAGCTTTGATTTGGAGGAAGCCTTAAAGGTTCCGGGAGTGGTGAAGATCGTCACCTGCTTCGATGTGCCGGATATCCAGTTTCCTACGCCGGGGCACCCCTGGTCAGTGGAAAAGGCACATCAGGATATTAAGGACAGAAAGCTTTTGAACCGGCGGGTCCGCATGTACGGGGATGATATCGCAGCTGTGATCGCGGAGGATGATATTGCCGCCAAGCGGGCTGCGGATAAGATCAAAGTGGAGTATGAAGAGTACCCGGTGATCCTGGATCCTCAGGAATCCATGAAAGAAGATGCGCCTCTTCTGCACGAGGAAAAACCGGGAAATGTGATCGCGCATACCGGCTTTGTGCTGGGAGAGGGAAGTTTTGAGGAGGCTGTAAAAGAAGAAGGGCTGACTGTCATTGAGAAGGAATACAGGACACAGCCGGTTCAGCACTGCCATATTGAGGTGCCTGTCTCCTATGCTTATATGGAGAAGGGGAGGATCGTCATTGTGACATCCACCCAGATCCCTCATATTGTGAGGCGGGTGGTCAGTCAGGCTCTTGGGATTCCCATTGGGCAGATCAGGGTTATCAAGCCATATATAGGAGGAGGCTTCGGAAACAAGCAGGATGTGCTGTATGAGCCTTTGAACGCATTTTTATGTACCCAGGCAGGCGGCCGCGGTGTCAGACTGGAGCTGTCCAGAGAAGAGACTCTTGGCTGTACCCGCGTACGCCATGCGTTTACCTGGAAGATCAAGGGGGCAGTCAGAAAAGACGGCACACTGGTGGCGAGAAAGTATGAGGCATACTCTAACCAGGGCGCTTACGCCTCCCATGCTCACGCCATTGCCGCCAATGCAGCCAATATTTTCAAGCAGCTTTATCAGGATGAGAAGGTTCTGGAATCTGACAGCTACACGGTTTACACCAATCTCATGACAGGCGGAGCCATGCGGGGATACGGAATCCCCCAGGGAGATTTTGTGACAGAGTGTGTGACGGATGATCTGGCCTGCGCTGTGGGCATGGATCCTCTGGAATTCCGGCTGAAAAATTGTGTGAAGGAGGGTTATAAAGACCCTCATCTGGGCATCGCTTTCCATTCCTATGGGCTGAAGGCCTGTATAGAAAAGGGCAGGGAACACATCCGCTGGGAGGAAAAGAGAAAGGCATATGAGAACCAGTCCGGGCCTGTGAGAAGGGGCGTCGGCATGGCCATATTCAACTATAAAACAGGAGTTTACCCCATTTCCCTAGAGACCTCATCCTGCCGAATGGTATTGAACCAGGACGGCTCCATGCAGCTCTTTATGGGGGCAACAGAGATAGGTCAGGGAGCTGACACGGTGTTTACCCAGATGGCGGCAGAGATAACCGGCATAACTGAGGACCGGGTACATATTGAGACCGTACAGGATACGGATACCACACCTTTTGATACAGGAGCCTACGCGTCCCGGCAGACCTATGTGAGCGGAAAAGCCGTCAAGAAGACAGGGGAACTGTTCAAACAGAAAATTCTGGAATATGCGGCATTTAAGCTGAAGCTGTCAGAGGAAGAGATAACATCAAACAAAGCGGCAGATCCTGAAGCTCTGGAAGCATGTGGGCAGACTTCTGCATGGAAGAGACTGGATATCAAAGAAAACCAGATAATAGACAAAGCCTCCGGGGAGGTTTGGCTCTCACTTGCGGCCCTCGCGGAGGAGGCACTGTACAGTTTGGAGAAATCGGTGCATATCACGGCTGAGACTACCAGCCACTGCAAGGAAAATTCCTTTGCCTCAGGTGTTTGTTTTGTGGAGGTTGAGGTGGATATACCGGTTGGTAAGATCAGGATACTGGATATCATCAATGTACACGACAGCGGGAAACTGATGAATCCGGCCCTTGCCAGAGCGCAGGTACACGGGGGAATGAGTATGGGGATCGGCTATGCTCTGAGTGAGGAGCTGCTGGTGGATGAGAAGACAGGAAGGCCGCTGAATGCCAACCTTCTGGACTATAAGATACCCACAGCTATGGATACACCTAATCTGCATACGGATTTTGTGGAACTTGAGGATCCTACTGGTCCTTTCGGAAACAAAGCCCTCGGTGAGCCGCCGGCCATTCCTGTGGCCCCGGCTATCAGAAACGCTGTGCTCAACGCCACCGGGGTCGCTTTTGATTCCCTGCCTCTGTCACCTCAGAAGCTTGTGGAGCGCTTTATAAAAGAGGGATTGATCGGAAGAAAAAATGAGGATTTGGAAGGGGGCGGATCACATGTATGATATTGAGAAATATTATCAGGCCAGTGATGTACAGGATGCTGTGAGAGCGCTGGAGGCAGATAAGGACGCTGTTGTGATCTCAGGCGGAAGTGATGTGCTGATCAAAATAAGAGAGGGAAAACTTGCGGGCTGTTCTCTAGTGAGTATACATGGGATTCCTTCGCTTACAGGTGTCAGGATGGAATCGGACGGCACCATTGTGATAGGGCCTGCCACGACGTTTTCCCACATAACCTATGACCCTGTGATCCAAAGGCACATTCCGGCGCTTGGGTGGGCAGTGGACCAGGTAGGAGGCCCCCAGATACGGAATATAGGAACCATCGGAGGAAATGTCTGTAATGGTGTGACAAGCGCGGACAGCGCGGCTGCACTGTTTACTTTGAACGCGGTGCTGGAGTTGACAGGAAAAGAGGGCATTCGGGAAGTGCCCATAACAGAGTTTTACACAGGCCCGGGCCGGACCTGCAGGAAACACGCGGAAATCCTTACCGCCATAAAGATCACCAGGGACAATTATGAAGGATTTTACGGGCATTATACAAAATACGGAAAAAGAAATGCAATGGAGATCGCCACTCTTGGCTGCGCGGTACATGTAAAGCTGAGCCGGGATAAGAGAAAGATTGAGGAACTCCGGCTGGGATTCGGCGTAGCTGCGCCTACTCCTATACGCTGCTATCAGACGGAAAAAACGGCAGCAGGCATGGACATAACAGACCCTGGATTGTATGAAAGAATTCGTGAAGGGGCAGCCTCTGAAGTAACGCCGCGCTCAAGCTGGCGCGCATCCCGGGAATTCCGTCTTCAGCTTGTACGTGAGCTGTCCGTGCGGACCACAGAGGAAGCCATAAAAAAAGCAGCGGGAGGTGAGTCGGATGCTTAAGATCATAACCATGACAGTCAATGGCAAAGAGACAGAACTGGCAGTGGATGACAGGGAGGCCCTTTTGGATACCCTGAGAAACCGCCTGGGTCTTAACAGTGTGAAACGCGGCTGTGAGGTTGGGGAATGCGGTGCCTGCACCGTTTTGGTGGACGGAGAAGCCATCGATTCGTGTATTTATCTGACCATGTGGGCAGAGGGAAAACATATCATGACCGTGGAGGGATTAAAGGGCAAAAACGGAGAACTTTCTCCAATCCAGAAGGCCTTTGTGGAGGAGGCAGCAGTCCAGTGCGGTTTCTGCACACCGGGCCTGATCATGAGCGCTGTGGAAATCGTGGGAACAGGAAAGAGATACAGCAGGGAAGAGCTGAAAAAGCTGATCTCCGGGCATCTGTGCCGCTGTACGGGGTACGAGAATATTCTGAATGCAATGGAGAGGATCGTGGAGGAGACTTACCGGACGGTGAACCGGGAATAACAGAATAAGAACAGATCAGCGGGACACGTCTGCGCACCGGCAGCGTGTCCCGTTTTTTATGCTTATATCCATCAGGTAAGATTGACTTTTTTCTGATGGAAAGCCTTTCTGTATTGGGTAGGTGTGATGCCTTCATAGCGCTTAAACAGTTTCATAAAATATTTTTCATCCGAAAATCCACACATATCTGCGATCCGGTAGATAGACAGTGTCCGGTTGGTGAGCAGGTTTTTGGCAACAGCGATCCGTGTCCGATTTACATAGGTGAGGATGGGATAACCGGTGTATTTCTTGAAAATATTGGTCAGATAGGTGGGATGATACCCAAACTGTTCTGCTATTGAAGCCACGCTGAGGGGCTGGTCATAGTGGGTGCGGATCCACTCCATTACATCCAGAACATGAATAGGAACAGTGGAATCCAGAAAACGGTTGATCTGAAATGACTCGTCGGTAACTTCCATGAGGAGCAGGTTCAGAGCATAATGGCATCTCCAGGTGGCCATATAATTTTCTCTTTTTGCAATATCAAGAAGCTGTACAAAAAGAAGCCTGGAACGCTTTTCTACAGATAACTCCCCGTATTCGGGAAGCAGAAAATTTTCCCGGGGGGGGGGTAGAAGTAATGTTGGTAGAGGCTTTAAATATGGGGCGGTTTCTCAGGAGGCTTCCGCGATTGTAGATGGAATAATCGGGATCCCTCACATAGAAATGAACCCAATAATAGGAGAGTTCACCTTCTGTGGGACGATACCCGTAGTGGAGTGTATCAGGAAAGAGGAGGATAAATTCATTCTCTTTGACATCATAATTCGTCATATTTTGGGTTATGTGCAATGTTCCTTTTATCACAATGATCAGGACAAAAGAATCAATATTTCTTTTGGGATGTATAAAGCCATCTTTGCTGGCCAGGTTGCCGCAGGAGATATATTCTACAGGCTTGCTGGCATCGGATATGAAATATAGCATGGTATTCCCTCCTGTCTTGCTTTATAGTATCACAAAAAGACAGACTTCGGACAAGGAAAATAACAAATAATTGGAAATGACCACTTTTTCTTGTGTATTGTACGTTGTTTGGAAATTCTGATATGGTAACATAATGTCATCAAATAAAAAGTGCTTGCAAGCAGCGCGCAACTCATAATAAGGATGATAGATCAGGAGGGTTTATTAAATGAAAAAGAGACAGATCATGGCGTTTGTTCTCGCCGCAACAATGGCTGCAACTGCCGTAACAGGCTGTGGTGCGCCGTCCAGACCGGATGGTTCTGGTGATACAGGCAGTACCGATTCTTCTTCCGATTCCGGGGAAGAATCAAAAGACGGAGTCGTACAGCTTACCTTTATGGGATGGGAGGCATCCCCTCTGGAGACCCAGGCAGTGAAGGATGGTATTGCGGCATTTGAAAAAGAAAATCCAAATATAAAGGTGAATTATACACCTGGACTTGCCGGTTCTGAATACAATGCAAAGCTGCTTTCATCGGCGGCGGCGGGGTCTTTGCCGGATGTTATGTTTGTATCAGCGGAGAGTTACCGTGCCATTGTTTCCAAAGGGGCATTGTGGGATATTACAGATCAGTTTGACGAGAATTATCCTCTGGATGATTTCATAGATTCTTCCCGTCAGATCATGGAAGTGGATGGACATGTTTACGGTATCTCTTCTTGTACAGTATCTCCGATCGTTTATTATAATAAGGATGTATTTGACCAAAAAGGAATTGATTATCCGAGTGCAGATCCGGAGAACTGCTGGACTATTGATGAATTCAGGGATGTTGCGAAAAAGCTGACATCAGATGATATCTATGGTGTGTATGGACTGGAAACAGTGGCAGATACCTTGAATGCACAGCTTCTCTCAAACGGGGGAACTAGATATAACGAGGATTATACCAAGAGCACAATGAATTCCCCGGAGAACAAAGAAGTGTTTGAGATCATCAAAGCGATCCGTACCGAAGACGGCTCCGCTCCTGACGCTTCCACACTGGATGCGGTAGGAATGTCCGCAAAACAAATGCTCCAGACAGGTAAAGTGGCTATGCTGGTAGACGGTTCTTGGTCTCTTCAGGAATTGGCGGCTTCTGACATGAATATTGGCATGGCACCTCTTCCCTCTTACGGAAAAGTGCTTACCACAGGACAAGCTCATCTGCACTGTATCGCAGAAACCAGTAAACATAAGGATGAAGCTTGGCAGTTCCTTCAGTTCCTGTCAGGAATGGATTATCAGGGCGCGTTGGTTAAGAGCGGACTGTGGATGCCAAACAGGTATTCTATGTATGAAGATGACGCAGTGGCACAGTGGTATGATGAAAAAGTCCATGGGGACAGCTACAAAAAGATGCTTACATATTTCAGAGATGCCGCTGTTGATCCTACAGCGCTGCAGTTGACCTCACAGGCCAGAGATATCATTGCCGAAGAGACAGATATGTACTTTAAGCAGGATCAGGATATTGACACCACATTACAGAATATGGATACCAGGATCGATGAGGCAATTCAAGACGCATTACAGCAGTAAGTGGTAAAAACGATGCATCCTGCATTGCGTGAGCTGTGCAGGATGCATTTTTATGCAGGCAGGGGACAGCCTGGGACAGGAGGGTAAGATTGGGAAATACAAAGAAAATAAGTAAGTTAAAGGATGACAGTAAGTGGGCATGGTTCATGCTGGCTCCCAATATCATTGGATTTCTGTTATTCATGCTGATACCAGTAGTGGCAACTCTGGTTCTCAGCTTTACAAAATATGATATGCTGACAACTCCGAAATTTGTAGGTCTGCAGAACTACATAACCATGTTCAAAGACCCTATCATTTGGGAAGTTACAAAAAATACCATAATTTATACGGTCATTACAGTGCCGGTGGGGATGTGTTTTTCTCTGCTTCTGGCTGTTATGCTGGATCAGGAGATTGGTTTCAGAAGATTTTACAGGGCAGCGTTTTTTCTGCCGACGATCACATCCATGGTTGTTGTGGCTATTGTATGGCAGTGGATCTATAACCCGGATTACGGTATTTTAAACTATGTTTTGTCTCTGTTTGGTATTCAGGGACCAAAATGGCTGTTGAATACCTCCACATCGTTGGTTTCACTGGCAATTGTAGGCATATGGAAAAATGCCGGTTACAATATGATCATTTTTCTGTCAGGACTTCAGGGGATTTCCACCAGCTATTACGAGGCATCAGAGCTTGACGGAGCAAATAAATGGCAGCAGTTCAGGTATATCACTGTGCCTATGCTGCGTCCCACAACATTCTTTATTTTCGTCATGTCCATCATCAGTTCTTTCCAGGTATTCGACCAGGTAATGCTGATGACAAAGGGCGGACCGGGACGTTCTTCTTCTGTTTTGGTGCATTATTTGTATCAGAACGCCTTCCAGTATTTTAAACTGGGTTATGCCTGTGCGATCGCGTACCTGCTGTTTTTCATAGTTATGATCATAACTGTGTTCAATATGCGCATGGAAAAGAACATGCGGGAAATTTATTAAGGGGGGAGTCAGACCATGAATAATAAGAAAAAAAAGCTGATTGGCAAAATAATAGCTCATCTGATTCTTATTTTAGGATCCGTGATCATGCTGGTTCCCTTTTTCTGGATGCTTTCATCATCCTTTAAAAGTCTGGGAGAGGTTTTTGTATTTCCGCCAACCTTGTTTGGAGAACGGCTGGTGTGGGAGAATTACACACAGATTTCCAGCAGATTTGATTACTTTGCGTATTTCCTGAACAGTGTGAAGGTTTCTGCCTGGGTTGTGTTCTTCCAGGTATTTACATCTGCCACAGCGGGTTATGTATTTGCTAAAATGAATTTTAAAGGCAGGGATAAGATATTTACCTTATATCTGGCAACCATGATGATTCCGTTCCATGTAACGGTCATCACAAACTTTTTACAGATGTCCATGTACGGACTGGTAAATACACTGTGGTCTTTAATGCTGCCGGCTTCTGTGTCTGCTTTCGGAACGTTCCTTATGAGGCAGTTTTTTATCACCGTTCCCAACGAATTGGTGGAGGCAGCAAAAATTGACGGGTGTAATCCGATCGTGACCTTTCTCAGGATCGCCTTCCCCATGGCAAAATCAACCATTGCCACACTGTGCATTTTCTGTTTTATGAATGTTTGGAATGACTATTTCACACCACTTATTTATATTAACGACGCCAGAAAATATACGCTTCCTCTGGGACTTGCCAGTATGAAGGGCATGTATTCCACAGACTGGCCGGTGCTGATGGCTTCTTCCGTGATCGCGGTGCTCCCGGTACTGATCGCATTTTTATGTGCCCAGGACGCTTTCGTAAAAGGTGTTATGATGTCAGGAATGAAAGACTGACGTGACTGTGAGGCGGCAAAACAGCCGTGGCTCACAGATATGGAAATGGAGATGATACTATGAGTTTTATGGAATATGATTCACCAATCATGGCAGGGATCGGTAAGGTGATCGATATCATATGGTTAAGCACACTGTGGTTTATCTGTTGTCTGCCCATTGTCACCATCGGTGCCTCAACTACTGCGCTTTATTATACTTCTGTAAAAGCCATCCGAAAAAACAGAGGATATGTGACAAAGACATTTTTCCACGCGTTTAAAATGAATTTTTTCCCCGCACTGGGGATATGGCTTCTCTATCTGTTGGGAATGCTGCTGTTCTATGTGAATTTTGTCTTTGCGGCAGCGATCAGAGATGACAGTTTCCGGTTCTTTACCACAACCGTTTACGGGTGTCTGGCATTTGTCGTGCTTTCTGTAGGATGCTATGCGTTTCCTGTTGTTTCCAGATGCAGTATGAAATGCTTTGAGGTCCTGCGGTTCTCGGTCGGGCTGATGGTGAAGCATTTTCCATATACGATCCTCATGGTTCTGACTGTGCTCCTGTGCGTGGCAGCCATGTGGTATATACCGCTGTTTGTATTCTGCCTTCCAGTGGCGGGAACCCTTCTTTTCTCCATCTTCATGGAAAAAGTTTTGATCCGCTATACCCCGGAAGCGGAAAAATGCGGATGGTATGCAGAGAAGTGAAAAAATAAGATGGGAGATGACGTATGGACAAGTTGACGATGGCAAAAGGCCGCCAGGTGACAATCCAGGATCAGGAGCTGGTGCGCCGCCGGGAGGAAAATAAAAAATATCTGTTGGAGCTTGACAATGAGAATCTGCTCCTTCCCTACACTCTGGAGGCAGGACTCTATAAGACATCAGAACTGCCGTCCGGCATCCATGGGGGATGGGAATCTCCCCTGTGTGAACTTCGCGGACATTTTCTGGGTCACTGGCTTTCAGCAGCGGCCATGCATTTTGAAGCCACAGGGGACCGGATGGTGAAGGCAAAAGCAGATGAGATCGTGGACATTCTGGAAAAATGCCAGAGGGAAAACGGCGGCAGATGGGCTGCCTCCATCCCGGAGAAATATTTTTACTGGATCGGGAACAAAAAACGTGTCTGGGCGCCTCAGTACACAGTACATAAGACTTTTATGGGACTTCTTGATATGTATGAGCTGGCCGGAAATGAAAAAGCCCTGGAGATTGCCGTACATTTTGGTGAATGGTTCTATGACTGGAGCGGACGCTATACAAAGGAGCAGTTCCAGGGGATCTTAGATGTGGAGACCGGCGGAATGCTGGAGATATGGGTTCTGCTGTATAAGATCACAAAGAAGAGTATGTTCAGGGAACTGATGGAGCGGTATTACCGCTGTGATCTGTTTGACGGCCTTCTGGAAGGAAAAGATGTGCTGACCAATATGCATGCCAACACTACGATTCCCGAGATCCTGGGAGCAGCGACGGCCTATGAGGTGACAGGAGAAGAAAAATGGCTGGAAATTGTAAAAGCCTATTGGGAAATGGCAGTCACCCAGAGAGGAACCTATGCAACAGGTGGACAGACCTGCGGTGAGATATGGAGTCCGAAGATGCATTTGGCCTACAGACTGGGGGATAAGAACCAGGAGCACTGTACGGTATACAACATGATGCGGCTGGCAGATTTTCTGTTCCGCCATACAAAGGATGCCCTGTATATGGATTACTGGGAAAGAAATCTGTATAACGGCATTATGGCTCAGGGGTATTGGCAGGGAAGCTTTACCCATGGCAGAAAATCACAGTATCCGGAGGAAGGACTCCTCACTTACTTTCTTCCCCTGCGGGCAGGCGGACAGAAGGCGTGGAGCAGCAGGACACAGGATTTCTTCTGCTGTCACGGGTCTTTGGTCCAGGCAAACGCCGCGCACAACAATGGGATGTATTATGTGGGAACAGACAGCCTGTATGTATGCCAGTATTTTGACACGGAATATGAGGGAACGGTTGAGAATACGGCTGTTTCTGTGCAGCAGAAGATCAATACTCTGAGCGGAAGCGAACATCTCTCCAGTGATTCTCCCGGGCGTCAGAAAATAACGTCAGCCGCGGCCCGTCAGCCGTTCCATCCGGATCGACTGGTCTTTGACCTAGAGATACGGGCAGAGCAGGAAAAGGAATTCTCCCTTTATATCAGAGTACCCTGGTGGGCACAGGGAGCACCGGTCTTCCTTGTAAACGGGGAAGTGATTGAGATCCGTGCTGAGAAGGGCAGTTTTGCTGAGATAAAGAGAGTCTGGAAACAGGACACGGTCCATGTTGAGATCCCCAAAGGGATCCATGTGGATTATCTGCCAGGCAGACCTGGCATGGCGGCTTATCTGGACGGACCTGTGGTGCTTGCAGGGCTGTGCGGGGAAGAGCGGACGCTCTATACAGATCTGGATGCCCCAAAACAGGTGCTGGTTTCTGACAATGAAAGAGAGTGGGCGTACTGGCAGAACACGTATAAGACGCTGGGGCAGGACAGAGGCATCCGTTTTGTTCCGCTCTATCAGGTGGGATATGAGGAATATCAGGTTTATTTTCCGCTGAAGGGGAAAAATCATGATTCCCCACTTGAAAAGTAGAAAACCTTACGGTATAATTTCAATGATATGGGGTATTTGGCCAATGTCCATTTACCCCTTTTTAAAGTGTATATGAAATTTCATTTCAGAGTTCAGAAAAGCTTGCTGAACAGCCAGATGAATAATAACCCATAAGGAGATTGATGATAATGAGTACCGTAAGAACGAGATTTGCCCCCAGCCCCACAGGAAGAATGCATGTGGGAAATTTGAGAACTGCTTTATATGCCTATCTGATCGCAAAGCATGAGAACGGAAGTTTTATGCTGCGTATTGAGGATACAGACCAGGAACGTTTTGTGGACGGCGCACTGGAGATCATTTACCGCACACTGGCGAAGACAGGCCTGATCCATGACGAAGGCCCGGACAAGGACGGGGGCTATGGTCCCTATGTACAGAGTGAGAGAAATGCCCAGGGTATTTATCTGAAGTATGCCAGACAACTGATCGAACAGGGGGATGCTTACTACTGCTTCTGTACAAAAGAGCGTCTGGATTCCCTGAAATCAAGTGTGGGCGAGGACAGCAAAGAGATTGCAGTCTATGACAAACACTGCCTGCACCTTGATAAGGAAGAGGTGGAAGCAAAACTGGCAGCAGGAGAGCCTCATGTGATCCGCTTTAATATGCCCACAGAGGGGACCACAACCTTCCATGATGATATTTACGGAGACATTACCGTGCCCAACAATGAACTGGATGATCTGATCCTGATCAAATCCGACGGATATCCCACATACAACTTTGCAAATGTGATCGACGATCATCTCATGGGTATTACACATGTGGTTCGGGGGAATGAATACCTTTCTTCTTCACCGAAATATAACAGGATCTACGAGGCATTCGGCTGGGAGATTCCCACTTATGTGCACTGTCCATTGATCACCAACGAGGAACACAAAAAGCTGAGCAAACGTTCCGGCCACTCTTCCTATGAGGATTTGTTGGATCAGGGATTCCTCACAGAGGCCATTGTAAATTATGTGGCACTCCTTGGATGGTGCCCAGAGGACAACAGGGAAATCTTCAGTCTGGAAGAGCTGGTAAAAGAGTTTGACTATCATCACATGAGCAAATCCCCGGCTGTGTTTGATATGACAAAGCTGAAATGGATGAATGGTGAGTACATCAAAGCCATGGATTTAGACAAGTTCTGTGAGATGGCTGTTCCGTTCATAAACGAGGCTGTAAAGAAGGATTTGGACCTGAAGAAAATTGCGCAGATGGTGAAAACAAGAATCGAAGTTTTCCCGGATATTCCGGCACTCATTGATTTCTTTGAGGAAGTACCCGAGTACGATGTGTCCATGTACACACATAAGAAAATGAAAACCAATCCTGAGATTTCCCTGGAGGTTCTGAATAAGATCATTCCTGTTCTGGAAGGATTTGAGGACTATACAAATGACGCGCTGTATAACCTGCTCTGCGGTTTTGCAAAGGAGAACGGTTATAAAAACGGACAGATCCTCTGGCCGATCCGCACCGCCCTTTCCGGCAAACAGATGACACCTGCAGGTGCCACAGAAATCCTGGAGGTGCTGGGAAAAGAGGAATCCATGAAACGCCTGCACACTGCAGTGGAAAAACTGAGCCGGGCATAAACAAACGAAAATGGAGTAACCCATATATGCAGAAAAATTCCTCACAGGAACGGGCAGTTTCCCATGACCAGGGCCCTATGATGCTTCTTGCAGGCCCTGGTTCAGGGAAGACCACCACCATCACCAGGAGGGTGGCTAACTTAATAAAGGAATATCAGGTGACTCCTTCATCCATACTGGTGGTGACGTTTACAAAAGCGGCTGCCAGGGAGATGAAGGAGCGTTTTTTACGCCTGTGTGAAAAGGAAGGAATGACAGGACCGTACAGGGAAGTGACGTTTGGCACTTTTCACGGGATCTTTTACGGAATCCTGCGCCATGCCTATCGGCTGTCCGCAAAGAATATTCTGGGGGAGGAGAAAAAATACGATATTCTAAAGGAGATCGTATACCGCCAGAGAATGCGGATCGATGATGAAAAGGAATTTTTTGAAGGTCTGGTACAGGAAATCTCCATAGTGAAGAACGGCAGAATGCCTATAGAGCATTATTATTCTGCCAATTGTCCGGATGATACCTTCAGAAAGATCTACCACTCTTATGTGGAAGCCTGCAGACAGTCCAGACTTCTGGATTTTGATGATATGCTGCTGTATTGTTATGACCTTCTCACAAACAGAAAGGACATCCTGGCCGGATGGCAGAGCAAGTTTCGGTATGTACTTGTAGATGAATTCCAGGACATCAATCAGCTTCAGTATGACATTGTGAAGCTTCTGGCAGCGCCGCAGAATAACCTCTTTATCGTGGGGGATGATGACCAGTCCATTTACGCGTTCCGGGGGGCAAGGCCAGAGATCATGCTGCATTTTCCAAAGGATTTTCCCAATGCGGGGACAGAGCTTTTGGCATGTAATTACCGTTCCACAAAGGCCATCGTAGAGGCCTCAAAAAAAGTGATAGGGAAGAATAAGAACCGTTATCCGAAAGAGTTTTTTACGGATAATGAGGAGGGAAAACCGGTTGTTATACGCGAGTTTGAAGACGGCAAGGAAGAGGAGCTTTTTGTAAAGGAGTGTATCAAAAAGGCGCTGCAGGAGGGATGTCCCTATGAGGAGACTGCCATTCTCTACCGCACAAATCTGGGCGCCAGATTTCTTGTGGAGACGCTTATGGAGTATCAGATCCCCTTTCAGATGCGGGATGCCCTGCCAAACCTGTATGAACACTGGATCTCCAGAAACGTTATTTCCTATATAAAGCTGGCCCAGGGCGACAGAAGCCGCCGGGAGTTTCTGCAGGTCATGAACCGGCCGAACCGCTATATATCCAGAGAAGCGCTGGATGATGCCACTGTGTCCTTTGAAGGCCTTCGCTGGTTTTACGAGGGGAAGGACTGGATGTGTGACAGGATCGACAAGCTGGAGGAAGACCTGACAACGCTGAAGCGCATGACACCCTACGGGGCAATCAATTATATCCGGTATGGGATCGGGTATGAGGAATATCTGAAGGATTATGCCTCTTACCGGAAGATCAAAGTGGATGATCTGTATGAAGTCTTGGAGGAGCTGGCAGAGAGTGCCAAAGGATATAAAAGCTTTGGAGAATGGTTTGCGCATATATCAGATTACACGGAAAAGCTGAAGGAGCAGGCAAAGAAGCAGGATATTGAGAAAAAAGGCGTCACAGTGTCCACGCTGCACAGCATCAAAGGACTGGAATTTGACAGGGTGTTTCTCATGGATGTAAATGAAGGGACGATTCCCTATCATAAAGCAGTTTCGGACAGCAGCATAGAGGAGGAGCGGCGGCTTTTCTATGTGGGTATGACAAGGGCAAGGAAAGAGCTTTACATACTTTATGCAAAGAGCAGGCACGATAAGGAGCTGGAAGTGTCCAGATTTCTTACGGAGAGCGGCCTTGTGCCGGAAAAGAAGGAGTAGAGGTTTTGGAAAAGATTTGGGTTTTTTACGGGAAGACAGAAGCACTGACAGGCAGAGCAGAAGAGAGAGGGGAAAAAGGAAGGACAGAGACCCGGGCCGGACGGATGCTTCTCAAACATGCCTTGAAACAACTGTATGGGTTTTCCTTTCCGGAAGGGGAGGAGGGACTTGCACAGTTGGAGGGCATGCTGACAAAGGAACAAAACGGCAAGCCCTATTTACATGGCTACCCTGAGATCCATTTCAATATCAGCCATTCCGGGGAATACGCGGTCTGTGCCGCCGCAGGCATTCCGGTAGGCATTGACATCCAGGTCCGTCAGCCGGTGAGAGGAAAAAGGCTCCTGGAACGAACCATGAATGCCGGGGAACAGGAAGCGGTCAGAGATGCCGAGGACCCGGAAATGGCATTTGCAGTTTTCTGGGCACAAAAGGAGAGCTACCTCAAATGGAGCGGGGAGGGCATTACAAGGAACCTCTCCGAGCTTTCCATGGAGAATGCAGTCATGGAGGAAATTCCCATTGAAAAAGACTATGTCTGTCAGGTCTGCGCAGCAGTTCCTTTTCAATGGGAGACCGTAAAATTACCGGCGTAACATTTCCTTACCTCATAGGTATTAAACAGCTGCATAGACAGAGCGTCTATTCTTTTCGGCTGCTTACCGCTGTGTGGACAGCGCGTCAATTTTTTTCAGTTCCTCTTCCGTAAACGGAGCACTTTTTTGTACGTTCAAATTATCAAGTATCTGTTCTGCTTTGGATGCACCAACAAGTACACTGGTCACCACACTATCTTTTAATACCCATTTAAGCGCCATCTGCGCAAGACTCTCCCCGCGCTGTGCGGCAATTTCGTTCAGACCGCGGATGCAGTCCAGGCGGTCTTCTGTGAGCTGGCCTGCATTTAAGAAGCGTCCGTCCGTGACCACCCGGCTGTCCGAGGGGATTCCTTTTAAGTAGCGGTCAGTGAGCATGCCCTGTGCCAGGGGGCTGAAGGAGATGATTCCTTTTTTCTCCTCTTCACATGCCTTTTTTAAACCATTATTTTCTATGGTGCGGTTGAAAATGTTATAGGAATTCTGGTTGATCACAAAGGGGCATTTCAGGTCCGTTAAGATGGCTGCCGCCTTTTTCATGGTTTCGCCGTCATAGTTGGAGAGTCCCACATAAAGGGCTTTTCCGCTTCTCACTGTCTGATCCAGGGCACCCATGGTTTCCTCAAGCGGCGTCTCCGGGTCCATTCTGTGATGGTAGAAGATATCCACATAATCAAGGCCCATGCGCAAGAGACTCTGGTCCAGACTGGCAGTCAGATATTTTTTGCTGCCCCAGTCACCGTAGGGACCCGGCCACATATCATAGCCTGCCTTGGTGCTGATGATCATTTCATCTCTGTAAGAGGAAAGGTTTTCCTTTACGATCCTTCCGAAATTTTTTTCCGCGCTTCCCGGTTCAGGGCCGTAATTGTTAGCCAGGTCAAAGTGGGTGATGCCGTTGTCAAAAGCGGTAAAGCAAAGTTTTTTCATATTCTCATATACCGCAGTGTCTCCAAAATTATGCCACAATCCCAAAGAGACTGCCGGAAGCTTTAAGCCGCTGTGTCCGCAGCGGTTGTATGTCATGGTATCATATCGTTTGTCATTTGCTCTGTACATAAGTGATCTCCTTTTCTAAGTTTCTTTGTATCGTTGTCTCTTTACAAAGTCTAACACTTCAAGTATACTTGAAGTCAATAAAAATCTTAACTTTGTCACATTTGCCCCAACTTCAGACTTCCACTTGCCGAAAATGAGGAGATTATGATGAAAACATACACAATAAGACAAGTATCCCAGATGTTTGACATCCCTGCGTCCACCCTGAGATATTATGAGGAGATCCGGCTTTTGCCTGCTGTGGAAAAGACAGAGGCAAAGCAGCGGATCTATACGGAGGAGCATATAAACCGCCTGGGAGCCATCTGCTGTTTTAAGGAGACAGGAATGTCTATGGCACAGCTTTTGGAATTTTTTGCATACGAAGAGGAGGAGCGTGAGCATATCAATGAAATCCTTGCGCTTTTAAAAGAGCAGGAAGAGCATGTGGCAAAGCAGATAGAAAAGCTGAAGTCTGCGCAGAAGCAGATAAGCCGTAAACTGAGCTATTACAGTGATATTAAGGCCTCCATGGACAGTGGGAGTGACTGCCCGGACTGGGCGGACTATTGACATGGAGGTGCCAGTCGGTGATACGGCACTATGGCCAGGCGGTTCAAAACATATAGTTAGAGTGTGTTGATCTTTTTCTGGTCAAAGGCTTTTCGGTATTGTGTAGGGGTCATGCCCTCAAACTGCCGGAACAGCTTCATGAAATGTTTTTCATCAGTGAATCCGCACATGGAAGAAATCTGCCGGATAGTCAGGGAATGGCTGTTCAGCAGATTTTTTGATACGCTGATGCGTGTGCGGTTGATGTAGGTGACAAGGGGATAACCGGTGTACTGTTTGATCAGGGCGGACAGATAGGTGGGATGGTATCCGAATTTTTCCGCCAGACCCCGGACTGTCAAAGGCTGGTCAAAATGACTCTGTATCCATTCTGTAATATCCTGCACAGAAGTTGGCAGCAGATCCTGTCCGAAATGCTCTGCCAGCAGGTATTCACGGCTTATCTCCAGAAGGAGCAGATTCAGCGCGTGGCAGCAGCTCCGGGTCATCTGATAGCTGCTGCGTTTTGCCAGATCCAGAAGCTGGAGAAACAATAGCTGGGAGCGCTTTTCCGGAAGAATCTTACCGTGCTCCGGGAGAAATATCATTTCAGCAGAGAAGGGATCAAAGAGGCAGCCGTCTTCTGTACGGAAATGATCTTCGCCAAAAGGGGACAGATTTTTTATGGAATCCGCGGGGCTGTCCGACAGTGTAAAGTGTGTCCAGCAGTAGGAGAGATATCCCCGGGTGGGTTTATATCCGTAATGGGTACTTCCGGGGAAGAGGACAAAGAATTCACCGGGGCTGATATCATAAGCTCTGCCGTCCTGACAGATGTGCAGAGTTCCCTCCTGCACTAAGATCAGAACAAAGAAATCCAGTGTTCTGTGAAGGTGCACAAATCCGTTTTCACTTACAAGATTGCCGCAGGTCAGATATTCTGCCGGTTTTGAGGCATCACAAATACAATATAACATCTGGGATATGACCACCTTTTCTTTTGATTTATTAGTTGTTTCAAAAACTGTAAATGGTACAATGATTCTATGAGATAAAACCTGATAAACAAGGGAAAAGTCAGGAATTGATATGCTGCCGCAAAAGAAATTCCCTTCTTTTATGGTAGCACGAAGAATCTTGGAATTCAACGTTAAATTTAGGAGGTACAGCATGTTAGAAAAGAAAGTGAAAATGATGCCGCTTGGCGATGTTTCCATCCAGGATGATTTTTGGAAAGAGTATATGGAATTGGTGAGAAATCATGTGATCCCTTACCAGTGGGAAGCATTGAATGACAGGATCGAAGGGGCAGAGCCAAGTTACTGTATGCAGAATTTCCGCGTAGCCGCCGGGATGCAAGAGGGCAGGTTCCAGGGAATGGTATTCCAGGACAGTGATGCCTATAAGTGGCTGGAAGCGGTGGCCTACAGTCTGATGTGGCACCCGGACGAAGCGCTGGAGGCAACGGCAGACCAGGCTATTGAGATCATCAGCGCGGCACAGCAGCCGGATGGATATCTGGACACTTATTACATTTTGAACGGTCTGGAAAAGCGCTTTACAAACCTTATGGACCACCACGAGCTTTACTGCCTGGGACACATGGTGGAAGGAGCTGTGGCTTATTACAAGGCAACAGGAAAGAGAAAATTTTTAGACACGGCTGTGGGCTATGTGAACTGTGTCTATGAAAATATAGGAAACGCGCCGGGAAAGAAACCGGGATACCCAGGTCATGAGGTGGCTGAAATGGCACTTGTGGCACTTTATGAGGTGACAAAAGATCCCAAGCATCTGGAACTTGCAAAGTATTTTATTGACCAGAGAGGGCAGGCACCCCTGTACTTTGCCGAGGAAAGGGAAAAGAACAAAAATGATTTCTTCTGGAAGGACAGCTACTTCCAGGATCAATACTATCAGGCAGGCAAACCGGTCCGTCAGCAGGACAGAGCGGAAGGCCATGCAGTCCGTGCCGTATATCTCTATACCGGAATGGCTGAGGTGGCAAGTGCAGTAAAGGACCAGGAATTGTTTGAGGCATGTCAAAGGATCTGGGACAATATTGTGGAAAAACAGATGTATGTAACTGGTTCCATCGGCTCTTCCCAGTACGGGGAGGCATTTACCTTTGACTATGATCTGCCCAATGACACAGTTTATGCGGAGACCTGTGCCGCTATCGGATTGATTTTCTTTGCCAGAAGAATGTTTGAAATAACCAAGGACAGCAGATATGCGGATGTGATGGAACGCTGCCTCTATAATGGGGTCATCAGCGGTATGTCTCTGGACGGTAAAAAATTCTTCTATGTAAATCCCCTGGAGGCTGTGCCGGAGGCATCTGAGAAGGATTATTACAAAAAACATGTGAAAGTGGAACGCCAGAAATGGTTTGGCTGTGCCTGCTGCCCGCCCAATGTAGCACGCCTTCTCTCCTCCATTGGCGGATATGCCTATGAATATAATGAAAAGGAATTTTTCATGAATCTGTTTATCGGCGGCAGTATGCATGCGGTTCTGGACGGGAAAGAGAATCAATTTAAAGTGGAGACAGATTATCCATGGAACGGTGACGTGAAAATACAGATTGAAAATGGGGAAGACACAGCATTTACATATGCCATCCGTGTGCCGGGCTGGTGCCGCAGCTATACGCTCAAACTCAATGGGGAAGCCGTAAGCTGCCCTGTGGAGAACGGGTATCTCCTTTTGGAGCGCTGCTGGAAAAATCAAGATGAGATTGTATTTTCCATGGAAATGCCGGTGGAACTGGTTGCCGCAAACCCGAGAGTCAGGGAAGATATAGGAAAAGTGGCAGTTATGCGCGGGCCTGTTGTGTATTGCCTGGAGGAGGCAGACAATGGCGATCAGCTTCAGGAATTATATCTGAATGAAAATCCGGAGTTTGCAGTGAAATACGAAAAAGACCTGTTAAAGGGTGTTGTGACCCTGACCACAGAGGGAAAACGTCTCTCGGAGGAAGAGTGGGATGAAAAGACACTTTACAAAACATACGCAGGTAGAAAATTTGAACCTCAGACACTGAAATTCATTCCCTATTATGCCTGGACAAACAGGACAGTGGGAGAGATGCTTGTATGGGTCAGAATCTGATTGCGGAAGACAAAAGATAAAACTTAATATGCTGAATAAAAATGCCGGATTTTGAGAGGGGATTTTCTCTCACGATCCGGCGTTTTTTATATGTACAGTTCTTTTACGGAATATGCCTCCTGGTTTCCTCATCCAGCGTACTTCGTATTTCTTCAAGCAGCGCATCCTCTGTAAAATACGGTTTTCCATACTGCAGATTGAATGCATAGTCAAAATTCGGGGGATTTTTTCCTATATTATGCTGGATTATAGTTTCAGCCTTATCCAGTGCTTTTACCAGACGGGATTCCGGTGTCCGGCCATCCTCATATTCCTGCCAGAGATCCATAAAAGATTTCTTTCGTCTATCGGGCAGCAGAGAGAATACCCGTTCGGCAGCCCGATGTTCTCCTTGATATTTTTGGGAGCTGTCAGAAAGAAGCGCCGCGGAGATATCTCCGTCATATATTTCACCTATATCGTGGATGAGACACATGAGCAGGGTTTTCCCCACATCCAGCTCAGGGTAGTGTTCCAGCATTATGCCGGCAAAGAGTGCCAGGTGCCAGGTGTGCTCTGCCGTACTTTCTAAACAATGTTTTAAAACAGCTATAGAAAAAATTAAAATTTGGACTTGCAAAGATAGTATCAGCATAAGATAAGAAGGAAAAAAGGTCAACAGGAAATGGAACCGGAAGCGTCTGCTGGCAAGATTTTACTGCGCATATATCCGGCAGAGAGAGATTGTGTCCGAAAGGGCAGAGCAGTGAGATATTTTTCGTATGAAATAGGGATTGTCCTCATATATTGTTTTAAAGAGGTGAGACAATGAGAGAAAGGGATATTATACGTTTATTTCCCCAAAAGATCAGGGCAGCCCTGGAGCACGCGGAGTTTGATATGGAACATCTGTATGAGATCCGGCTGAGGGTGAATGCGCCGCTGATCTTAATATACAAAGGGAATGAGTATTTTCTGACAAAAGACGGAAAACTGACCAAGCAGATGCAGGGCGTCTGCCAGGTTGAGGCAAAGGACCTGCGGGAGACCATGGAGTATGTGAGCAATTATTCCATGTACGCATTTGAGGAAGAGATCCGGCAGGGATTCATTACCATTCAGGGAGGCCACCGTGTGGGAATTGCCGGTAAAACGGTACTGGACGGAGCGAAGATCAAAAGCCTGAAATACATATCATATATAAATTTGAGACTTTCACACCAGATAAAAGGATGTGCCAGTCAGATACTTCCCTATGTGATCAGCAAAGGAAATGTCTGCCACACGCTGATCATTTCCCCGCCTATGTGCGGGAAGACCACTCTGCTGCGCGATCTGATACGCCAGGTCAGTGAGGGCAACTCCTATCTGCCGGGTAAATCCGTGGGGGTGGTGGATGAGCGCTCGGAGATCGCGGGTTCCTATCAGGGTATTCCCCAAAATGATCTGGGGATCAGAACGGATATTCTGGACTGCTGCCCAAAGGCGGAGGGCATGATGATGCTGATCCGCTCCATGTCACCTGAGGTGGTGGCTGTGGATGAGCTGGGGGACTATGAGGACATTCACGCCATAGAATCCGTGATCCACTGCGGCTGTAAACTCTTTGCCACGGTCCACGGAAGTTCCATTGAGGATATCAAGAGGAAACCTCTGATGCAGCGTCTGGTGCAGGAAAAAATATTTGAGAGATATATTATTCTCCATAGCAAGGACAAGGCAGGGAAGGTGAAGGCTGTATTTGATGAGAGAGGCACCTGTCTGTTTGATGAAAAAAGGAGGAGAGGAACCCTATGCTGAAAGTGCTGGGAGTCTGTCTCGTGGTATTCTCCTGTACGGCTCTGGGCTTTGAGAGAAGCCTGAGGTTTACGAAAAGACTGGCGGGACTCAGGGAACTTCAGCGGATGGTCCTGCTCATAAAGGGAGAGATCAGTTACCGAAAGGAAGCACTTCCGGAGGCTCTTTTGCGGGCTGCGGGAAGACTGACTCCGCCATTTTCAGATTTTTTGAAAAATGTTGCACAGCGGGCGGATGCCTACGATGGTATCTTATTTGCCGATATTTTTATGCAGGAGGCGGAAAACGCGTTCAGAGACAGTGCACTTACAAAAGAGGATAAAGAGGAGCTAAGACAGCTGGGGCAGTATCTGGGATATCTGGATATCACCCAGCAGGAAAATGCCATGGCTTTGTTTCAGCAGGAATTGGAGAGGAAAATTCAGGCGGTCCAGGCCGAAATTCCTGTAAAAAAAAGACTTTATCAGAGTCTGGGAGTGCTGGGTGGGATTTTTCTTGCCATAACGCTTATCTGAGGAAGGCAGGGCGCACGGGACATGAAATCCAGCAGGAAGGGAGGAAAAAGAGTGGAGGTAACAATTTTATTCAAAATCGGTGCAGTAGGGATCCTGGTCTCTGTGCTGTGCCAGATTTTAAAACACAGCCAGCGGGAAGAACTGGCTTTTCTGACAAGCCTTGCCGGACTTTTACTGGTATTGTTCTGGGTGCTGCCCTACATCAACGATTTATTCCAGACCATACAGGAGTTATTTGCGCTGTAGAAGGAAAGGAGGGCTTTGAATGGAAGTGGTGAAAATCGTCATGCTGGGCATGACAGGAGTGGTGCTGGCACTGTTTTTAAAAGAGACAAAGCCGGAATACTCTCTGTATCTGAGCCTGGCAGTGGGAATCTGCATCTTTACCTTCATGGCGCAGAAGCTCTCCTACCTGCTGGACTCCGTACTGAAGATCCAGGAGTATGTGCCTGTGGACACAAAATATCTGACCATACTGCTGAAAATGATCGGAGCTGCCTATATCGGCCAGTTCTCTGCCAGCATCTGCAAAGATGCGGGATATGGGGCGATCGGGAACCAGATTGAGATATTTGTCAAGCTTTACATCATGGTATTGTCCATGCCGGTGCTTCTGGCACTTATGGAGGCCATCTACGGGTTTCTGGTATGAAAGGGGGGATCGGAAAAAGAGTCAGGGCAGCAGGGTGTGTGCTGGCAGTGCTGTTTCTGGTATTGTCTGCAGCAGTGGAGGTGAAAGCCTCTTTTTTTTCGGCAAACGCAGGACAAGAAGTCCTGAAAAACCGGCCGCAGGGGACAGCCTCACAGGATGAACAGCCAAAAGAGGAAGAGGATGAAAATGCAGCAGACAAAGGAAATAGGGATGAGACGGATCATACAAAAACGGCGGAAAATGAAGCAGCGGAAAATGAAGCGGCAAAAAATGAAGCAGCAGAAAATAAAGCAGCAGAAAATGAAGAGGAAACAGAAGAAAAGTCAGAGGAGGAAGTCCGCCGGGATGCCCAGAGCGCCACAGAGGAGAAACTCATGGATGACATGGAGCTGGAGCAGATGCAGGATGCCGTCAATGAACTTCTGGGAGAGGAGAGCTTCAGCCTGGAGGATGCCCTGCACAAGATTTTAAGCGGAGAGAAGCTGTTCTCAAAAGAATATTTTATCTCTCTTGCAAAGAATCTGCTGTACAGCAATCTGGCGGCTGAGAGGGATACCATGATCCATGTGGTGCTGCTGGTGCTGCTGGCAGCGCTTTTTTCCAACTTTTCCAATGTGTTCAACAACGGCCAGATGGGGGAGATCAGTTTTTATATTGTATACATGCTTCTTCTTGCATCTTTGGTGCATTCCTTCGGTACACTCAGCATAGAGATAAGTGAGGGACTGACAGGCTTTGTCACTTTTATGAAGGCATTGATGCCCTCCTACTTCCTGGCAGTCACTGCGGCCACGGGGAGTGCCACAGCTATGGTATTCTATGAGATCGTTCTGGTATTGGTATATGTGGTACAGGTTATCTTTTTAAAAGGTGTCCTGCCGGGAATCCATATATACGTGCTGCTGCAGCTTGTAAATTTTCTGCACAGTGAGGACTTTCTTTCAAAAATGGCAGAACTTGTGAGAACTGTGGTGGAATGGACCATGCGGACCTGTATCGCTGTTGTGATCGGAATGCAGATCATCCAGAACATGATAGGCCCTGCCATAGACACCCTCAAGCGGGATGTGATCGGCAAGACGGCGGCGGCGATCCCCGGCATCGGAAATGCCATAAACGGTGTGACAGAGGTAGCCCTTGGAACCGCTGTTCTGGTGAGGAACGGGCTGGGAGTGATCGGGATCATAGTCATTCTGTGTGTGGGCCTTCCGCCTGTCATCCGGCTGGGCATGACAACCCTGCTCTACAAACTGCTGGCCGCTGTGGTACAGCCCATATCTGACAAAAGAATGGTGGGAGCTTTGGCTACCATCGGAGACGGGTGCATGCTCCTGTTAAAGGTACTGCTCACAATGGAACTGTTGTTTTTGATCACCATTGCAGTGCTCACCATTTCTTTTATCGGGCATTAGCCGGAACAAGCCGGGGAGGAGGCAGGCAATATGACAGAGACACTTTACGGCTGGATGCGGAACCTGGCGTGTTACTTCATATTTTTATCCGCGGTGATGCATTTTCTGCCGGACAACAATTATAAAAAGTACATTCAGTTTTACATGGGACTGCTTCTGATACTCCTTCTGCTCTCCCCTGTCCTGGATTTTCTTCACCTGGAAAATAAGATCGATGCAGGGGTGGACCGGTATATGGAAGAAGAGGAGCGGGACAGGGAGGAATGGGAAAACTACGCGCGGGAAATAGAGGAAGAGTACGGATGGAACAAGAAAGATGAGAACACCGGGGAGACGGAGCAGCAGGAGGAAGATGCCCTGCAGGAAGGAGCGGTGGAACCATGAAGCTAATTCCGGAAATGCTGAAAAAAGAGCAGATCGTGGTAGTGCTGCTGGCAGGCATCCTGCTGCTTATCATTGCCATGCCTGTGAAGAAAAAAGACACAGAGGAGCAGACCGTGCAGAGCGCCCCGGCAAGTGAGACCAGTCAGAAGACCAATTATGAGGACCGGCTCCAGCAGCGGCTGAAAGAGGTGCTGGCTGAGGTGAAGGGAATCGGGAAGACGGATGTTTTCGTCACATTTGAGGATACAGGGGAGAGGGTGGTGGAAAAAGACGGCACGGACACGGTATATTCCAAGGATTCCAAAGGCAACCAGGAGCCATATTTGTCAAATGAGCGCTATCCCAAAATCAGCGGCGTTGTGGTTGTGGCGGAGGGAGGGGAAGATCCCCACGTAATTCAGAATATTCAGGAGGCAGTGCAGGCATTATTTCAGGTGGAAGCCCATAAAATTAAAGTAATGAAGATGGTGACTGGCCGCTGACGCCCAAAAACGGTCAGGCCGGACAGTTGCTAAAATGAATTAAAGGAGTAGCTCGCATGAAAAAAATCTTTAAGAAGAATCAGGTCATTATTACCGCGCTGGCAATCATGATTGCGGTTGCCGGGTACATCAATTATTCAGATAACCATCTGGGGATTGACAAGACACTGAAGAAAGCCAGCACAAGTACAGCGGATGATAAGAGCAAAGAGACAGCGGACGCAGACGGGATCGTGGAGGATATCGACAGCCTGGATTATGACTTAACAGACGAGTCCGCTTTACTTGAAGAGAATGCAGCGGCTGAAAACGGAGACACAGATACGCAGGACCAGAACGCGGCCCAGGATCAGAGTTCCTCATCCACAGACGGCACCACTACAGGGGAGGACGGAAACACTACGGACAACAATGCAGACAGCAAAGACGCATCCGCTGAGACACCGGGTGAGGCAGTGCTGACAGGGGCATCCAACTTTGTGGCACAGGCAAAGGTGAGCAGAGAACAGGTGCGTTCCGCCAACAAAGAGACCCTTCTTGAGATCATCAACAATGAAAATATCGGAGACGAGCAGAAACAGGAAGCCATTGCCTCCATGGTGAGGATGACAGATCTGGCAGAGCAGGAGGAAGCTGCGGAACTGCTGCTGGACGCAAAAGGATTTGAGAACGTGGTGGTGAATCTGACAAACGATTCCGCGGATGTGATCGTTCCCCAGGAGTACATGGCAGATGACAAGCGTGCCCAGATCGAGGACATCGTAAAACGGAAAACAAGTGTTCCGGTAGAGAATATTGTGATCACGCCAATGGATGACGGCTCCTCTGACGGGGAATGAGGAAGTCAGGAGAAAGTTTAAGAAGTCCTTGACACCATATTCCCGGTATACTAAAATGTTTTAAGCGTGTTAAAAGAATAAGGAGGTCCCTCAAGTGGCTGACTATACGAAAGAAATTACGAAAAGACGTACATTTGCGATCATATCCCATCCCGATGCCGGTAAAACGACCCTGACGGAAAAGTTCCTTCTATACGGAGGCGCCATCAATTTGGCGGGAAGTGTCAAGGGCAAGGCGACATCACGCCATGCGGTTTCCGACTGGATGGAAATTGAAAAAGAGAGAGGTATTTCTGTTACTTCCTCTGTGCTGCAGTTTAACTATGATGGTTATTGCATTAACATATTGGATACTCCGGGACATCAGGATTTCTCGGAAGACACATATCGTACCCTGATGGCAGCAGATTCTGCGGTCATGGTCATTGATGCCTCAAAAGGTGTGGAGGCACAGACCAGAAAGCTGTTTAAAGTCTGTGCCATGCGCCATATTCCTATTTTTACCTTTATCAACAAGCTGGATCGGAATGCCAACGATACCTTTGATCTGCTGGACGACATTGAGAAGGAACTGGGAATACCAACCTGCCCCATCAACTGGCCCATTGGTTCCGGCAAGAAGTTCAGAGGTGTGTATGACAGAGATACCAGGAAGGTGCTCACCTTCTCTGATACCATGAAAGGCACAAAAGAAGGTGCCCAGGAAGAAATCGGTGTGGATGAACCACGGCTTGACGAGGTGGTGGATGCGGAACAGAAGGAACAGCTTCTGGAAGAAATCGAACTGCTGGATGGTGCAAGTGCGGAATTTGACCAGGAGCTGGTCAACCAGGGAAGATTATCTCCCGTATTTTTCGGCTCCGCCCTCACCAACTTTGGTGTAGAGACATTCCTGGAGCATTTCCTGAAAATGACATCCTCACCTCTTCCAAGGACTGCGGATATTGGTGTCATTGACCCCATGAAGGAAGACTTCTCTGCCTTTGTTTTTAAGATCCAGGCAAATATGAACAAAAACCACAGGGACAGAATTGCGTTTATGCGTATCTGTTCCGGAAAATTTGACGCTTCCCAGGAAGTATTCCATGTCCAGGGAAATAAAAAAATGCGTCTGTCCCAGCCTCAGCAGATGATGGCATCAGACCGTCATGTGGTGGAGGAAGCCTACGCAGGTGACATTATCGGCGTCTTTGATCCGGGGATTTTTGCCATTGGCGATACGGTTTGTTCGCCGGGAAAAAAATATGCCTATGAGGGTATCCCCACCTTTGCGCCGGAGCATTTTGCAAGAGTGCGTCTTATGGACAGCATGAAGAGAAAACAGTTTGTCAAGGGCGTGAACCAGATCGCCCAGGAAGGCGCGATCCAGATTTTCCAGGAATTTATGGGAGGTATGGAGGAGATCATTGTGGGAGTTGTAGGTGTCCTGCAGTTTGATGTGCTGAAATACAGGCTGGAAAATGAGTATAATGTGGAGATACGTCTGGAGAGCCTGCCGTACGAACATATCCGCTGGATCGCCAACAAGGAATCGGTGGATATAGAAAAGCTGACGGGAACCTCAGACATGAAGAAAGTAAAAGATATGAGAGGAAATCCGCTGCTCCTGTTTGTCAATGCCTGGAGTGTTGGCATGACACTGGACAGAAACGAAGGTCTGGAGCTTGCGGAATTCAGCAGAAACTGAGAATAAGCTTTGTATTGGGAAAAAGAGTCCGGTCGGACTCTTTTTTATTTGCCTGTTTTCAAAGGCGTAAAAATACAGTATAATAAAAAGGCAGCAGATCTGCTGTCGCTGTTATATTTCGCCGGGTGTTTAATACCGGTGTGATATAAAAAGAACAGCAGTGTTTCGTCAAACAGAGAGGGGAGTACACAAAGCGGGGAGTTATAAAATGGAATACCAAATAATTTACGGTAAAAGAACCACACTGGGGATCCAGATCACACCGGAAGGGAATGTGGTGGTCAGGGCACCGGAGCATTATCCCAAGCGGAAGATCAAGCAGTTTGTACGAATGAAAAAAGAATGGATACATAAAAAAGCAGAGGGCAGGAAGACGGATGCATGGTATATCAATGCCCTGCCATATCAGAAAGAGGAAAAGGCACAGTACCTGGATTCTGCCCTGGAAATCTTCGCCGTGAAGGCAGATTACTATGCGGCACTCATGGGGATTCCCTATGAACAGATCCAGGTCATGGAAAAATACGGACAGTGGGGAAGATGCACAAAAGACGGCAGGCTCTTTTTTAACTGGAGACTGATACTGGCACCGGAGGAGGTGCTGGATTATGTGGTCATCTCCACACTGGCCCGCGTGAAAAACTATCCTTTTTTGTCCGGCAGACTGGTGGAACAGGTTATGCCGGACTACCAGGTTTGGAAGCAATGGCTGAAGGAGCGCTCCATTTTGTTATGGAGCCGTGAGTGAGCCGGATATCCATGAAATCAAACCCTGCACATATCTTAATAATTATTATCTTAATAGTTATCTGCTGAAAAGTGGAGGCAAAGCTGTCATAGAGCTTTGCCTCCACTGCTGTTTTACGGAGAACTTCTATTTTTTCTGTCTGGCGTGGAGGGAATGGATATCTATCCATTAAATTGCATGAAAATACATTTTATTGACGTTACGAAAATAATATTTTGAAATACAAACTAATAAATACAGAATTAACAGAAAAATATAATGAAAATAAGCGAATTGCATTGACTATATTTGGCGGAATCTCTATAATAAAAATGACAGTGAAGCGTGATAACAGGAGGTGAGAAGGCGTATGGGAGAAGCAAAGATCATTGCCGTAGCAGGAAAAGGAGGTGTGGGAAAGACATCGGTTTCCGCCATGATCGTCCGTATCCTGACACGGAAGTATCCGGATGCCAGGATACTGGCCATTGATGCGGACCCGGCTGTAGGGCTTGCCACAGCACTGGGGGTTACTGTGGAGAGAACCATGGATGATATACGGAAGGCAATTGTTGAGAATGTACAGAAAGGTCAGAAAAAGGAGGCCGTGGAATGTCTGGGAGAGGCCAGAAATTTAATGTTTGATGCTCTGGAGGAGCAGGAAGGCTTTGCATTTCTGGCCATCGGTCGACCGGAGGCTGCAGGGTGCTACTGTGCGGTAAATGCGTATCTGAAAGAAGTCATCACCACAATGGCAGAGCAGTTTGACTTTGTGGTGATCGACGGTGAGGCGGGCATTGAACAGATCAACCGCCGTGTCATGGAGCGTGTGACCCATCTGATCCTGATCACAGACCCAAGCCAGAAAGGGCTGCAGGTGGTGAAAACCATAAAGAAGGTGGCAGATGAACTGGTTATGTATGAAGCCTGCGGTGTGCTGGTAAACCGTCTGCCGGATGTGAAAATGCTTAAGTTCCTGGATCTTGAGGAGATACCGTATCTGGGAGCCGTGGGACAGGACAGCAGCCTTACGGAGTTTGATTTAAAGGGGGAGAATATTTTAAACCTGCCTGACAGTTCCCTGCTGGCAGCAGGTGTAAAGGAGGCACTTGAAAAACTGCATACTGTATGAGGAGGTGTGAACCGGGTGAAAGATTTAAAGCATTTGTTTTACTTTGAAAATCTGCTCCAGGAGGCAAACAATGAACTGGTGCAGCAGGCAAAAAAGGAGGGCAGACTGGCCATCGGATATACCTGTTTCCATATGCCGGAGGTTCTGTTAAATGTGGACCGCTGTTTTTCTCTCAGGATGAGAGCGCCCAGGACAGGTTCCCTGGAGATTGCCACATATTACATGTCAAACTACACCTGTGAGTATTGCCGCGCCCTTTTGGAGCGGGCAGTGGAGGGCGGATACAATTTCCTGGACGGCATCGCGGCGGTGGACGCCTGCGCCCAGATGAACCGTTCCATGGAGAATATTCTGGTGCAGAAGCTGATACCGGGTGACAAATTCTTTATGTCCCATGTGGATGTGCCCTATAAGGTGACAGAACACGGAGTGGAGCACCAGGCAGAACAGATCCGGACAAAAGTGTTCCGAAAGCTGGAGGAAAATTATGGAGTGGATACCTCAGACGAATCCATAAGAAAAGCCGTGGAAGAGCACAATGAGATCTGCCGTATTATTACAGAGATCGGGGAATACCGAAAGAAGGAAAATCCGCCAGTCACTGGTTACGAGTTCCATATCCTGAACCTGATCACATATGTCTGTCCGAAATATCTGATCCTGGACAGACTCCGTGAGACTCTGGAGGAGATACGGACCAGAGAACCGGATGAAAAAAAGAACTACAGGGCCAGAGTTGTCATTGCCGGAAGTGAGATTGACGATCCAGAATTTACAAAGCTGGTGGAGGAGGCAGGTGCCCTTGTGGTGGCAGACCGCTTCTGTTTTGGCTCCTTTCCGGGAAGACAGGAGATTCAGCTTGGGGAGGAAAAAGACGTATTAAAGGCTGTGTGCCGCAGATATATGGAGGACAGCCAGTGTGCCCGCTATATGAGCCATGAGAAGATCCAGGAAAGGCGGGATTTTGTGAGAAAGCTCTATGAGGATTACCATGCGGACGGCATCATCTATGAACAGTTAAAATTCTGCGACTACTGGGGCTATGAGAGGGCTTTGGTCAGCCATATCATGCAGGAGGAATATGAACTTCCGGTGCTGTCTGTGGACAGGCCTTACAGGGCAGGTTCCTCCGGACAGATGCGTACCAGGATACAGGCTTTTGTGGAACGGATGGAGATCAAGAAGATCCAGAACCGGAGAGGAGGCAGCCTCCATGGATAAAAAAATCGAAGAACTGCTGGAAAAAGGAAAAGAAATGAAAACGCAGGGACAGAAGGTCCTGAAAAAAGAGAGAAAGACCATCACCAGAGCCATTCATGCCTGGAAGGATATGGACCATCACAAGGGCGACGTCCATACCGGTGAGCTGACCACAGCATTCAGGGAGTGGAGAGGGGTAAAGGACACTGCCTACGACTTTGCAAAATGGCTGCAGGTGTGGGGGGATATGAGCCTCATGATCATGAAAAATCCAGTAGGCTCTGTAAAAGGGCTGTGGAAATACAGATGGTTCAGTTCCTATCTGCAGACGCCCATGTTTATTGATGCCCAGCTCGTAGGGCTTAGGGGGCCGCAGCTTCGCATCGCCAGGGAGCATATGAGGATGATCGTCCAATTCTGTACCCGCCTGCTGGAAAATACCTTCAAGGCAGACGAGAATCTGAACGGGCCAAATGCCCTGAGTGACAAGATTGTACTTTTTGACGAGATGATGCCCATACATATCATGGCGGGCTTCCCTAATCTCATTGGCATGCCCTCCCAGATGGCACCTGTATACATCACCTCCCTTCTGGACCAGCAGATGCAGGTTCATTATCTGGATGAGACGGAAAACTATGGGCTTCCGGCAGATGTCTGCCCTCTTCCCTCAGCGGAGGCCGGGTGCGGGATCGCGGGGGATTACCCCATATTTGGCAAATGCTATATAACCAGCAGTATGCCCTGCGACGGAAGTGTTATGACAAATATATTCCAGGACAGATATTTTAAGCTTCCCACTTATCCTCTGACGCTTCCGGTGCGTTACCTGGATGAACAGGCAGTGGACTACGCGGTGGAAGAGATCAAGGGAATGATCCATTTTATCGAGGAAAACACAGGGGAGACATTTGACTGGGATGCTTATTTTGAGGCCATGGAAAGGTACAATAAGGAGACAGAATATGAGCAGGAGAAATGGGATGTGAATCAGACGGAATATCCTCAGATCACAGGTTCTATCCTGGCTGTTTACCGGGAACTCAGCTACATGGCAGACGCGGGCCGGGATCCCAGATTCCTGAAAACAGATGAGAGAGTGAACAAGATCATGATGAAGGCCTATAGGGAGAAGAGACCCTGTGCAAAAGAGATGCGGCACCGGGCTGTGGTATGGTCTTGTCCGGCTCACTATTATGCCAACTTCGGCAATTGGGCACAGCAGTGCTGGGGCATTAACGTGCTCATTGATATGGAGAGCATGATGTCCATGAAGTTTATTGATACAGAGGACAAAGAGGAGTCCTTAAAGGATATTGCGTGGACATATGAGCGCATGGCCATGAGGAAGCATACCAATGGCGGCTATGCCAATGTGCTGGATGAGCTTTGGAAGGTCTGTGAGGAATTCCACGCGGATATGGTCCTTATGTACAGCCACATTTCCTGCAAGACCATGGCAGGGCTTCAGGGATTGTTTGACGACCAGGCAAGGGAACGGGGAATCCGTTTTATCTGGGTGGAACACGATCTGATGGACCCCAGAACGGTCTCCAGGCGCCATATGAGAGAATCTGTGAACCGTTATATGCGCACAGTCATGCATGAGGAACCCGTGGACCCGTCACTGGAAGATTTTGACGATGAGAAGGAATGGTAGATACCCGGGAAAAGGAGGTTGCAGGCAATGAAAAAATATTATGGAGGATGTGACGTTGGATCCACCTATACCAAGTGTGTGATCCTGGATGAAGATGGAAACATAGCTGCCCACACAACGATAAAAAGTAAGATCAATCCATCGGAAAGCTCTGTGATCGCTATGGATGAAACCATGAAACAGGTGGAAGAGCTGAACAGTCCCAAGGATCTGGCTTATCTGATCGGAACCGGCTACGGCAGAAATAAAGTGCCTTTTGCAGATGAAAACATTTCAGAGATAAGCTGTCATGCCATGGGGGTCCATGTGACGAACCCGAAGGTGAGCGCCATCATTGATATCGGCGGACAGGATGTGAAGGGCATCGCCATAGACACAGACGGAACGGTGAAAAACTTTGCCATGAATGACAAGTGTGCTGCCGGTACGGGAAGATTTTTTGAGACCATGGCAAATGCCTTTGAAATGTCACTGGAGGATTTTTCAAACCTGTCTTTAAGCGCAAAAAATGTCATCCCCATCACTGCCCAGTGCACAGTATTTGCGGAGAGTGAAGTGATCACACTGGTGGGTGAGGGAAAGGCCAGGGATGAGATCGCCGCGGGGATTGAGCTGGCAGTGGCAAAGAGATGCTTTGTCATGGCAAAGAAGGCCGGGGTCACGGACAGGATCACCCTGACCGGGGGCTGTGCCAAGAATGCAGGGCTTAAAAAGGCCATTGAGCATGTCCTGAAGGTGAAAGTCATAGATCTGGATGTGGACCCGCAGCTAATGGGCGCTCTGGGGGCAGCGGAATATGCCCGTCAGAAGGGAAGAAGATAAAGGAGGGATCTCTATGAAGAAAGAGAAGCACGGATGCATCCTGAAAAAGATACTGGCAGTAAGCGGAATCGCAGTCGTTTTGTTATTTATCATTTATATCTTTAATCTGGATGTGAAGCTTATTGGATTTGTCTACAAGCTGCTGGGAAAACATTATGATGATATGGACAGGGAGAGAAAACTTTAATGAACATACAGGACCAGATCATACGGGATACCCGTTCTCTGCTTAAGAATATCCCGCCGGTCTGTTTTCCCTATGACTCCCAAAACTGCGCGCCAGCCCGGAAGGACAGCCAGGTGCTGCTTTTGAAAGAGACAGCTTTTGAGCTTGGAGGCAGAGAGAAAAAAAGTGCGGCGTACATCTGCATCTCTTCAGAACCGGGTATCGTGGGAGAAAATTCCACTCTGCTTTACGGCCCGGATCTGGGGCAGATAAAAGGCCCTCTCTCCTATGCCAGGATCACATTTGCAGAGACAGAAGACATTGGGGAAGACGACAGGGCATATCACATCTGCAAGGATATAGACCTGATAAAATACAGCGTCTTCCCGGAAGGATTTATGGTGAGGGCTTCCTCCATGGAAGCGCGGGAGCAGGTGCGGGTAGGAAAAAAGGCTGTGAAGGATGGACTGTCCTTTGCGCAGATAGGAAATCTGTTTATCAGGAAATATTTGGAATATCCCAAAGTGAGAGCTGTGCAGGTTCTTTTCATAACCGGGGAGACTGCAGATTTCAAAGGGCTTGGCCGGCTGGCAGAGAAAAATAAAATGATAACAAAGGCACTGAATAAAATCATGGAAAAGGCAGACAAGGAGTGCAGCACCTGTGGATTAAAGGAAATCTGTGATGAGGTGGAAGGACTTCGGAAGATGCATTTTCAGAACAGAAAGAGGTGACACGTTTGAAAACAGATAAGATCGTTCAGAAGCTGGTAGACAGCTACGGGAGCTGGGTGCAGGAGGAAAAAGAAAACTGTCCCGGTCATTGTGCTGTCATGAGTAAAGAGCTTTACCCCTATGACGCAATTTTTTCACCTATTCGGGTCAACCGCATCACACTGAAAAACAGGGTGGTCATGGCACCTATGGGAAACCTGAACATGTGTGAGGAGAACGGGCGGCCCAGTGACAAGATGCTCCAGTATTTCTTTGCCAGGGCAAAAGGCGGCACCGGTCTTCTCACAACAGGACTGATCCCCATCAGCCACGGTATTGACAATACAGTGACAGAGCCGGGGAAGTTGAGTTTTTTCCCGAGGATCGACAGAAGCCGGACTGTTTTTTCGGGATGGAGGGATCTGGCACAGGGTGTCCATGCGTACGGAAGCCGCATTTTCATCCAGCTCACCCCGGGACTCGGAAGAGTGGGACCGCCTCAGTGTGTCATCAATGAGATGAAGCTCCCCTGTTCGGCATCCCTGAATCCCAACTTTTACATTCCCGAGCTTCCCTGTCTGCCGCTTACGGATCTGGCCCTTCACAAGATCATAAAAAATGGTGGACAGGCGGCATCCGACGCAAAGACGGCAGGCCTTGATGGTGTCTATCTGCACGGGCATGAGGGATATCTGCTGGACCAGCTCACGAACCCGGCCTTCAACAGAAGAAAAGCGGGAAGATACGCCTACTGGCAAAACTTTGGCCTGGACTTGGTACGGGAGATCAGAAAGCGGGTGGGGGACAGCTATCCCATCATGTACAGGATCGATCTGTCCCTGGCTCTCAATGAGACCTACAAAGAGCGGATGGAGAGTGTGAGATCCCTGAAGAAATTTACAAACGGCAGAACCATCTATGACACCCTGCGCTATATGGAAAACCTGGTAAAAGCAGGCGTAGATATGTTTGATGTGGATCTGGGCTGCTATGATAACTGGTGGCTGCCTCATCCCCCGGCAGGTATGCCGGCAGGCTGCTTCCTGGATATTTCCAGGATCGCAAAGAAATATTTCAAGACCAGGGAAGTAAAGACCAATGCCGGTCTGGAAGTGCCTGTTGTGGCGGTGGGCAAACTGGGATATCCGGATTTGGCGGAGAAGGCCATAAGAGACGGTATGTGTGATCTTGTCATGCTGGGCCGGCCCCTTCTGGCTGACCCGGACTGGTGCAGAAAGGCATATGCCGGAGAGGTGGAGAGAATCCGTCCCTGCATCGGATGCCAGGAGGGCTGTATCAACGAGTTTGTGGAGGGCGGCCATCCTCAATGCGCAGTGAACCCCAGAACCGGGTTTGAGGATGTGATCCCCGAGACACTGCCGAGAGCGGAGAACACAAAGAAGATCGCAGTTGTGGGAGCTGGTCCCTCAGGCATGCAGTTTGCCCTGACCGCTTCTGCCCGGGGACATCAGGTGACACTGATCGAGCGGGAAAAAATACTCGGCGGCAAGGTGGTACCCGGCAGCAGACCAAAGATCAAATTTGATTTTAAGAATTATCTGGAGTACCTCATAAGAGAGGTACATCTGGCAGAGGAAAAAGGCGGTCTTACCGTGTGCACCGGTGTAGAGGCAGACACCCAATGGCTGAAAGAGCAAAACTTTGATGCCATTGTCTACAATATCGGAACCACCAGTGTAGTACCCAAAATCCCAGGTGTGGACCAGGCAGACTGGGTACAGGCCACAGACCTTCTCTGCGAGCCGGAGAAACTGGGAAAAGCAAAGAAAACCGTAGTCATCGGCGGCGGCGTTGTAGGATGCGAGACAGCATACTGGCTCAAATACGAAAAAGGATGCGACGTGACAGTGGTGGAGATGCTGCCCTACATTATGAGCGGCGCCTGCACAGCCAACCGATACCATTTGATCCACTACATGGAAAAAGCCGGTGTACAGCTTCTAAACTGTGCAAAAGTGACAGGCTTTACAAAAGGCAGTGTCCAGATCGAAAAAAACATTTCAAAAGGCGTACCGGACCCCTACAACACCTGGCAGCCCCAACTGCCTGAGAACATAGCCAACCCCCTGGCCAAAAAGATCGGACCCGAGACAGAAAACCAGGAACTTCCCGCCGATCTGGTAATATTCGCCATGGGCGGAAGACCGGATGAAAGCCTATACCTGGAAGGCCTCAGACTACATGCAGCCAAAGAACTCTACAACATCGGCGACAGCTTCTCTGGCGGAAGAGTACTTGAAGCATCCCGCGCTGCATACCGTTTGGCAAGGGAAATTTAAGCGGTAATATTTTGGCAGGAGGGACGGGATGGCGGGGGAGGCTGGTGTCCTCTTATGGCAGCCAGCTTCGTTCCCCTTCAACTAATCACTAACTTCGACTAAGACGCTCAGTAAAGACTTCGCGCCAAGTCTCCGTAAGTGATGGATTTTCAGGCTCACTGACGCAATGTCTGCCATAAGAGGACACCAGCCTCCCCCGCCATCCCTGGTTTTTCCTGCCGAAAGGTGATGAAAGAACAAGAAAGCCAGACAGTTGTGAACAGCCAAATATCCCACAAACTGTGACGCACAGCTTGCCAAAAGTAATTTCCAGACATTCTGATATTTGAAAAAATGTTAAATATTAAAAAGACCTGTGGGCCAAAGAAGAACAGGAAAAGGATGGAAGGGGCCGGGGCGGGGAAACTGTGAGCGATGTATAGTGGAGCGCCCGGAGATCCACCTGCCCCAGTTACTTAATGAAGAGGCCAATGCCGATGAATTTAGTAACTGGGAGCAGGTTAGCTCCGTGGCAGCGGAACGCTTCGCTCACAGTTTCCCCGCCCCAGCCCCTTCCATCCTCTTCCGTCCGCCTTCATCCACCCTCCGTCCGCCCTCACCAAAAAAAATCTCTTTTAATTTCCGCAGGAATTTGGTATAATAACAACCAGGAGATTTTCCTATAGGAGGTTGAAACTATGGCGGAAGACAGAAATACGTATAAGATACATGATAACGGTTCCCTGGGTGAAGTGCAGATTGCTGACGAAGTAGTCGCCATCATTGCGGGACTGGCTGCTACAGAGGTTGACGGTGTCGGCTCCATGGCAGGGAATATCACCAATGAACTGGTAGGCAAACTGGGCATGAAGAATCTTTCCAAGGGCGTCAAAGTGGACGTGCTTGAGGATGTTGTATGTGTAGATTTGGCTCTGAATATTGAGTATGGTTTCAATATCCTGGAAACCAGCAAAAAAGTGCAGGAGCGTGTAAAGTCTGCAATTGAAAATATGACAGGTCTAAACGTTTCCGATGTAAATGTGCGGATTGCCAGTGTGGAGATGGAAAAGACCAAATAAGGTGAAAGCCGTTAAGTACCCTGACAAGTGAAGCACAGCATTTTAGAAAAGAAAAATGAAAAGGTGTCTTTTACAAAAAGGGCACCTTTTCTTTATAGAGGCCCCGTAACTGTTTCATACCTTTACAGTTATGAGGAACTGTATCAATTACGAGGATTGCATCAATTACAAACACAAACGGAGGATTACCATGGGTAGAAGAGAAATGAGGGAGCATATTTTCAAGCTCCTGTTTTTGAGAGAATTTAATCAGTCGGAGGAGATGCCTGAGCAGATTCGGATGTATTTTGAATCACTGGAGGAACTGGCCCCCATGAACGAGGCCTATATGCAGAACAAATACGAAAAGATTCTGGAGTGTCTTGCCGAGATTGACGGTATTTTGAATCAGTCATCCTCCGGGTGGAAAGTGAGCCGCATGAGCAAGGTAGATGTAAATATTCTGCGTCTCGCTGTTTATGAGATGAAATATGATGAGGATGTGCCTGTAAAGGTGGCGATCAATGAGGCGGTGGAGCTGGCGAAAAAATTCGGCGGTGATGATTCCTCTTCATTTGTCAATGGTATTTTAGGAAAGATCGCCAAGGAGCTGTCATGAACAGCGTCTACTCTGTAGGACAGGTGAACACCTACATTAAAAATATGTTCACACAGGACTTCCTTTTAAATAAGATCTATATAAAAGGGGAAGTATCCAATTGTAAATACCACACCTCCGGCCATATATACTTTTCCCTGAAGGATGAGACAGGAGCCATGGCCTGCGTGATGTTTGCAGGGTCCAGAAAAGGCCTGGCGTTCCAGATGAAAAACGGGGACAAGGTGATCGTGGGCGGCAGTGTGAATGTATACGAAAGAGACGGAAAATACCAGCTCTACGCAAAAGAGATCACCCTGGAAGGGGCAGGACTTTTATACGAGCGCTACCTGGCTCTGAAGCGTGAACTGGAAGAGATGGGCATGTTTGCCCAGGATTATAAGCAGCCCATACCAAAGCACATCCGAACTCTGGGGGTGGTCACAGCGCCCACAGGAGCAGCCGTGCAGGATATCAGGAATGTGGCCGGCAGAAGAAATCCATACGTGCAGATCATCCTCTATCCTGCCCTTGTACAGGGAGAAGGCGCAAAGGAGAGCATTGTAAAGGGAATCCAAATGCTGGATGACTATGGGGTGGATGTGATGATCGTGGGAAGAGGCGGAGGCTCCATTGAGGATTTGTGGGCCTTTAACGAGGAGGAAGTGGCGAGGGCCATTTTCAACTGTAAGACGCCTGTGATCTCAGCCGTGGGACATGAGACGGACACTACCATTGCGGATCTTGTGGCGGATCTGCGGGCACCTACGCCCTCTGCGGCGGCAGAGCTGGCAGTGGGCGATGTGCGTATGCTTTTTAGGACATTTGAGGACTACAGGGCAAAGCTTTCAAGGAGTGTGGAGAACAGAGTGCTGCTTCTTGGCCAGCATCTGCGTCTGTACCAGAATAAGCTCCGGTTCTTAAGTCCGGAGAATCAGATACGGGAAAAACGTCGGTATCTGATGGATTTGGAGGATAAGATGGAGGCAACCATGAAGAATCAGATTTATATGGCGAGAAGAAGCCTGGACATCTACATTGAGAGGATGAAAGGACTGTCACCTCTTGAAAAGCTGAATCAGGGATTTTCCTATGTGGAGAATGCAGAACACCACGCCGTGACCAGCATAGAGCAGGTAAAGGCGGACGATACTCTGTATATCCAGGTAAGCGACGGCTGTATCGCTGCGGATGTATCCTATACGCAGGCTTTAGGCAGAGGTGAACGGGCCGGTTTTGAGGAGGTGTGATATTTGGCGGCAAAAAAAGAAGCAGAAGAAAAGACCATAGAAGAATCCCTAAAAGAACTGGATACCATTGTGGAGAAACTGGAGAGCAGGGAGATTTCCCTGGAAGACTCCTTTACCATGTACCAGCAGGGCATGGAGCTTTTGAAGCAGTGCAGCAATAAAATCGATACTGTGGAAAAAAAGATGCTCAAGATGAATGAGAATGGTGAGTTAAGTGAATTTTAAAGAAGAGTTACAGAAGAGGACAGACTTGGCGGAAAAGATCATCAGAAAATATCTGCCCCAGGAGTCCGGATTTTCAAAAAATATGGCTGAGGCTGTGAACTACAGTATGCTGGCAGGGGGAAAGCGTCTGCGCCCCGTTTTTATGTATGAGACGTACCGCATGCTGGGAGGCAATAAAGAACTGGTGGAGCCGTTTATGGCAGCCATGGAGATGGTGCATACACACTCCCTGATCCACGATGACCTTCCGGCTCTTGACAATGACCAGTACCGCAGGGGAAGGAAGACAACACATGTGGTCTACGGGGAATCGACGGCCATACTGGCAGGGGATGCCCTGCTGAATTATGCCTATGAGACAGCGTTTACCGCTTTTGATATGGATTGTGCATGGGAAGAGTCCATGCAGATGAGGATTGCCAAGGCCCTTAAGATCCTGGGCAGGAAAACCGGCATTCACGGAATGCTGGGAGGCCAGGGCGTGGACGTGGAAAACGACGGAAAACCCCTCTCCAGGGAAATGCTGGACTATATTTATGAGAATAAGACATCAGCCCTCATCGAATGCGCCATGATGATCGGTGCTGTGCTGGCAGGGGCATCGAAAGAGGAGACAGAAAAAATAGAACAGGCGGCAAGCCGTATCGGTATTGCTTTCCAGATCCAGGACGATATCCTGGATGTGACAGGCAGCACCAAGGAGCTTGGAAAAGCCGTGGGCAGCGACGAGAAAAACCATAAAACCACATATGTGACCCTGGAAGGAATTGAAAAAGCGGGAGAGAAGGTCAGGATTCTGACAGATGAAGCCATCGGGCTTTTGCAGGAGCTTCCCGGAGAAAAAGAGTTTCTCACAGAATTGCTGATCTCACTATGCACCCGCAGAAAATAGAGGTGCAGTAAGAAATGCTGTTAGAGCAGATAAAAAAAGAAAACGATATCAAGAAGATTCCACCTGAGAATTTCCCGCAGCTTGCACAGGAGATCAGGGAATTTCTGCTGGAACATTTAAGCAGAACAGGAGGACATCTGGCTTCCAATCTGGGGGCTGTGGAGTTGACAATGGCTCTGCACTATGTCTTTGATCTGCCCAAGGACAAGATCATCTGGGATGTGGGACACCAGTCCTATACCCATAAGATCCTGACCGGGCGGAAGGAAGGCTTTGATGAACTTAGAAAATTTGGCGGACTCAGCGGTTTTCCCAAGCGGTCGGAAAGCTCATGTGACGCTTACGATACAGGACACAGTTCCACTTCCATTTCAGCAGGGGTGGGCTATGTCAGTGCCCGGGATTTAAAACATGAGGATTACCGGGTGGTGTCTGTGATCGGGGACGGCGCCCTGACAGGGGGCCTGGCTTATGAAGCCCTCAACAACGCGGCACAGTTAAAAAAGAATTTTATAATTGTCCTCAATGATAATGAAATGTCCATTTCTGAGAATGTGGGCGGTATCTCCCAGTACCTGAGCAATCTGCGCACTGCAGCTTCCTACACAGGACTGAAGACAGAGGTAAAACGTACTCTGAACAAGGTGCCGGGGATCGGGCCTGCCATGGTGCAGAGGATCCACAAGACAAAGGACAGTATCAAACAGCTCATTATTCCGGGCATGTTCTTTGAGGATATGGGGATCAAATATCTGGGACCCATCAACGGCCATGACTGCGGCCGTATGATCCAGGTGTTCAATGAGGCAAGGAAAGTGGAAGGTCCAGTACTGGTCCATGTGCTGACGGAGAAAGGCAGAGGGTATGAACCTGCCATGCGCCATCCGGCCAGGTTCCACGGCACAGCGGCCTTTGATCTGGAACACGGAATTCCCCTGGCAACCAGCGGGAAGGCCAATTACACAGATATTTTTTCTACGGTCATGAGAAAATTCGGTGACAGGGAGGAGCGTGTGGTAGCTGTCACAGCGGCCATGCCGGACGGCACAGGGCTGAAACGCTTCCGCAATATGTTCCCAGAGCGCTTTTTTGATGTGGGGATCGCAGAGGAACACGCCGTGACCTTTGCGGCAGGCCTTGCTCTTGGGGGAATGATCCCTGTGGTGGCGGTCTATTCCTCTTTTCTTCAAAGAGCAATGGACCAGGTCATCGAAGACGTATGCCTCCAGAATCTGCACGTGGTATTTGCTGTGGACCGGGCAGGCATTGTGGGAAGTGACGGGGAGACGCATCAGGGATGTTTTGACTTATCCTATCTCTCTATGATCCCCAATATGACAGTGATAGCTCCGAAAAATAAATGGGAGCTTTCCGATATGATGAAATTCGCGGTGCGCCACAATGGTCCCATTGCAGTCCGTTATCCCCGGGGGACAGCCTACGACGGCCTGGAGGAGTATAGGGAACCCATGGTGTACGGTAAAAGTGAGATGATCTTTCAGGGCCGGGACATTGCCCTGCTTCCCCTTGGCAGTATGGTCAGGACAGCAGAGGAAGTATACAGAATGCTGAAAGAGGATGGGAAGACACCGACCCTGGTAAATGCCAGATTTGTGAAGCCTCTTGATACCGGGATGCTGGACAGCCTGGCAGAGGGACACAAAGTGATCGTGACCATGGAGGAAAACGTAAGATCGGGAGGTTTCGGCAGCGCTGTGCTCTCCTATATGCATGAGAATCATCCCGGAGTGGAAGTGGAGATCGTGGCTGTCCCGGATGTGTTTATCTCCCACGGCAATCCGGAGGTACTGAAAAAAGAAGTGGGCATTGATGCTCTGTCTATATACAAGAAGATCAAGGAGGCATACGAAGGATGAAAGAGCGTCTGGATGTAATGCTGGTAAAACAGGGGCTTGCACCTTCCAGAGAGAAGGCAAAAGCTATTATTATGTCAGGAAATGTCTATGTGGATAACCAGAAAGAGGACAAGGCAGGCTCTATGTTTGCCGATATAGTGAAAATAGAAGTCAGGGGCAGTACGCTGAAATATGTGAGCAGAGGCGGACTGAAGCTTGAAAAGGCCATGGAGCGCTTCGGCGTCACATTGGAAGGGAAAGTGTGTATGGATGTAGGCTCTTCCACAGGAGGGTTTACGGACTGCATGCTTCAAAATGGTGCTGTGAAAGTCTATGCCATTGATGTGGGGCACGGACAGCTTGACTGGAAACTGAGAAATGATGAGCGGGTGGTCTGCATGGAGCGGACCAATATCCGGTATGTAGTGCCTGAGGATTTGGAAGAGAGAGCCGGATTTTCGTCTATAGACGTATCCTTTATCTCACTGACAAAGGTGCTCCTGCCTGTCCGGGAGCTGCTCCTGGAAGGCGGCGAGATCGTCTGCCTGATCAAACCCCAGTTTGAGGCCGGAAGAGAAAAGGTGGGCAAAAAAGGCGTGGTCAGAGATCCGCAGGTGCACGAAGAGGTCATTGAAAAAGTGATGGAGTATGCGAAAAGTATTGGATTTGCTGCCCTGCACCTGGAGTTTTCACCGATCAAAGGCCCGGAAGGCAATATTGAGTACCTTTTGCACTTAAAGAAAAAAGATGGAGAAGAGCCAGCAGAAGATGCCGCTCTGGACGTTCATACAGTGGTAAGCGAGGCGCACAGAGAGCTGGACAAATAGACAAATGGAAAATTTTTTTATCATTGCCAACTGTGAAAAAGACGAAGGACTGAAAATTTCCAGAAAGGCGGAGGCATATCTCAAAAGCAAGGGAAAAATGTGCACCATCGGGGCAGAGAAATCCTGTGAGAGAGATGCCGACAATCATTATACAGATGCGTCTACCATTCCGGAAGGGGTGGAATGTGTTATTGTCCTGGGCGGGGACGGCACGCTTCTCCATGCGGCCAGGGATGTGGTGGACCGTCAGATCCCTCTTCTGGGCATTAATCTGGGAACCTTGGGTTATCTGGCGGAGATTGACCATTCCAGTATCGAGTCGGCCCTGAATCACCTCATGCTTGACGAGTATACCATCGAAAAGCGGATGATGTTAAGCGGAAGGGTCTATCATCAGGGAGAGCTTATGGCTGAGGATGTGGCACTCAATGATATTGTGATCGGAAGGGAAGGACCTCTTCGGGTGACACGTTTTCACAATTTTGTAAACGGGGAGTTCCTGAATTCCTATACAGCAGACGGGATCATTATTTCCACGGCAACGGGTTCCACGGGTTACAGCCTTTCCGCAGGAGGACCTATTGTATCACCGGAGACGAATATTCTGATCATGACACCGGTGGCACCCCATACCCTGAACACGAGAAGTGTGATCTTTCCGGCGGATGATGAAATCACCGTGGAGATCGGCGAGGGAAGGCAGAAAGGCATGGCGCGGGCCGTTGCGTCCTTTGACGGGGATACCAATGTGATCATGACAACAGGCGACAGGATCGTGATCAGGCGTTCCGTCAGGGATACCCAGATCGTGAAGATCAGCAATATCAGTTTTCTGGAAGTGCTGCGGCGGAAAATGAAAAATTGACAGCGGATTTACAGTTGCGGGCAAAAATCCATACAAGGAGGGAATCATGAAAATTGCCAGACATTCTAAAATCATAGATTTGATCAATCAGTATGACATCGAGACACAGGAAGAACTGGCTGCGAAACTGCAGGAGGCCGGCTTTGCGGTGACGCAGGCCACTGTTTCACGGGATATCCGGGAGCTGAAGCTGATGAAGATCGCCAGGCCGGACGGCGGCTCCAGATATACGGTCATGGGACAGAGGGACAGCCAGAACAGTGAAAAGTACATAAGGGTTCTCAAGGATGCCTTTCTATCCATGGAGATGGCGCAGAATATTCTGGTGATCAAAACGGTTTCCGGTATGGCAAATGCAGCGGGCGCGGCGCTTGACAATATGAATTACAGTGAAGTGGTGGGCTGTATTGCAGGAGATGATACCATTGCCTGCATTAACAGAAGTACAGACGATACGATCATTTTAATGGATAAAATAAAAAAAATCATCAATGCTTATGAAGAGAGTACAAGGTAGAGAGTATGCTGGTACATTTACATGTAAAAAATCTGGCGCTGATCGATGAAATAGAAGTGGATTTTGCGGAAGGCCTGAACATTCTCACAGGTGAGACAGGTGCAGGTAAATCCGTACTCATCGGCTCGGTCAATCTGGCACTGGGACAGAAAGCTTCCAGGGAAATGATACGGGAAGGCGCCGAATTTGCTTTTGTGGAGCTGGTTTTTGAAGTGAATGAAAAAACAGCGTCACATTTAAAGGCTATGGATATTTTTCCTGAGGATGGGCAGATTATAATCAGCAGGAAAATTACCGGGAGCAGAAGTATATGCAAGATCAATGGTGAAACCTGCACGGTATCCGCGGTAAAAGAAGCCGCGTCCTATCTGCTTGATATTCACGGTCAGCACGAACATCAATCCCTATTATATCCGGAAAAACAAATGGATATTCTGGATGCGTACGGCAGAGAGGATATTTTGCCCGGCAGGGAGATTGTGGGCAGGCTTTACAGGGAATATGCGGATCTGAAAAAAGAGTTGTCCACCTACCAGCTTGACCGGGAACAGCGGAAGCGGGAGATGGATTTTCTTGCATTTGAGATTGGTGAGATAGAGGATGCCCGGCTGACGGAAGGCGAGGATGAAACGCTGGAGACAGAATACCGCCGCCTGATCAACGGCAAAAAAATCACAGAGGCACTGAACGAGATATATGAGCAGACCGGATATGAAAGGGATGGAAGCGCTGACAGGATCGGAAGGGCTGTGCGCCGTCTGTCCCAGGTGACAGAGTTTGATGAGAACTTGTCCGGACTGTATGCGTCCCTGAACGATGTGGATGCACTTTTAAGTGATTTTAACAGGGAGTTGTCCTCCTATTTAAACGACTTTTCCTTTTCACAGGAAGAATTTCTGCAGCTTGAGGAGAGGCTGAATCTTGTGAATCATCTCAAGGCAAAATACGGAAAAACCATTTCTGAGATCTTTTCTTATAAAGAAGAGAAGGAGAAGGAACTGGAACGTCTCCGGAACTTTGAGCTTTACAGGGAATGTCTGAAAAAAGAGCTGTCCAAAAAAGCAGAAGAGCTTACGCAGAAGAGCAATGACTTAACAAAGGCCAGGAAAACCTGGGCGGAAAAGCTGGAATGCCAGATCACCCAGGCACTGAAAGATCTGAACTTCCTTGATGTGGAATTCAGGATAGACTTTATAAAACGTGAGAACTTTGGAGAGAATGGTATTGACCGCATTTGTTTTATGATCTCCACCAATCCCGGTGAGCCGGTAAAAGATCTGACAAAAGTGGTGTCAGGCGGTGAACTTTCCAGGATCATGCTTGCCATCAAGACCATATTGGCTGACAGGGACGAGAAGGAAACCCTGATCTTCGATGAAATTGACACGGGGATCAGCGGCAGGACTGCCTGGAAAGTGTCAGAAAAGATGGCGGTCATCGGAAGACAGCATCAGGTGCTGTGCATCACCCATCTGCCCCAGATCACAGCTCAGGCGGATTTCCATTTCCTTATTGAAAAAAATGTGGAAAACCAGGGGACACGGACCATCATTAAAAAGCTGGGAGAACAGGATTCCGTGAGGGAACTTGCAAGGATGCTGGGCGGTGACAGGATAACAGATGCCGTATTATCCAATGCTTCTGAAATGAAAGATTTGGCACGTCAACAAAAAAATACAAGATTGAAATAGATGAATCATCACATACTAAAAAGGGTACACAAGAGTGTATCCTTTTTTCTTTTTAAAAAAAATTATGAAAGGATGTGATTTTTTGTCGAAAAAGCGTAATTATCGGCGCCTTCTTTTCGTATTCTTAATAGCAGATATTATTGCAGCCGGCACAATGGGATATAAGGAGGTTAAAAACTCCATACCGGATACCCTGTATGTCCGTTCAGGAAATGAGGATGGTATCAGCAAAATGCTTGATAATCCCCTGGTCACTTACCCGGAGACCCTGAACGTGGCAGACAGCGGTACCTACCGTATACCATGCAGCCTGCTGGGAGTAGTTCCGCTGAAGGATGTGAAAGTTGAGACTGTGGAGGACAAATGGGTATCTGTGTGCGGCATGCCCATAGGCCTTTATATGGACACAGAAGGAGTTTTGATCGTAGATACAGGGGAAATCATAGGAAGTGATGGAATTCCCTGTGAGCCGGCCGCTAACATTGCCAAATCGGGAGATTACATCCTGCAGGTTGACGGGGAAGCTGTGACTTCCAAAAAAGATCTGATCTCCAGGATCCACGACTGTGACGGAAAGCCTGTCACCCTTCTTGTAAAACGCGGGGAGGAGGAAGTGCCTATCTCTATTGACCCCGTTTTAGGTGAAGACCAGAAATATAAGTTGGGAATCTGGGTCAGGGACAACACCCAGGGAATCGGTACGCTGACCTATGTGGAGGAGGACGGAAGTTATGGGGCACTGGGACATGGGATCAGTGACACAGACACAGGGGAACTTCTGGATATCTCCGGCGGAGAATTGTATCAGGCCCAGATCGTATCCGTGTTAAAAGGCACAAAAGGCAATCCGGGGGAACTTTCAGGCTATATTGATTACGATGACAGCAAAAAGATAGGTACGATCAATGTCAACACTGAAAAAGGTATATTCGGTTCCGTCAATGAGGGATGCATGTATAAGCTTCCTCTGACCTCTATGGAGGTGGGCTATAAACAGGAGGTAGAGACAGGGGAAGCACAGATCCTGGCTGACCTGGAAGGTGAGGTGAAAGCGTATCATGTAAATATCACAGATATTTACAGAGACCAGGCGGACACAAACAAAGCTTTTGCCATACAGGTGACAGATCCTGAGCTTCTTGCAGCAACCGGAGGAATCGTTCAGGGTATGAGCGGAAGTCCGATTGTACAGAACGGAAAATTGATCGGCGCCGTAACACATGTTTTTGTACAGGATTCTACCAAAGGTTACGGCATTTTTATTGAAAAGATGCTGGAAGATTAGGCAAAAAAATATCTGCAAAATCAGGTTAGATGTCGAATAAATGATGAATGTGACAGAATACGGTGAAAGTTGTAAGATGATTTAGCTTGATTATGAAAACAACTGATAATATAATACAAGTAGTCTTCAGAAATGACGATTCAACAGGGCGCCCGTCATTTACTGAAGAAAAAGAGCAACATGACATGGAGGACGAGTTATGGAAAAGTTAAATGTCGCTATAGCAGATGATAATGAGAAAATGTTGGATTTACTGGGGAATCTCATCAATGAAGATAAAGAGCTGGAATTGGTAGGTCATGCCAACAATGGCGCCGATATATACGATATAATCAGAGAAAAAGAACCGGACGTAGTACTTTTAGATATCATAATGCCGAAAGTGGACGGATTAAGCGTGATGGAGCGTGTCGGAAGGGACGGCAACCTGAAAAAACATCCCGCTTTTATCGTGGTATCCGCGGTCGGACAGGAACAGATCACAGAAGATGCCTTTAATCTGGGGGCAAATTACTATATTATGAAACCGTTTGACAATAAGATGCTTTTGTCCCGCATCAAGCATATCAAGCAGTCCAGGGACACGAGAGTGAAGGAACTGCGCAAAGTGAATGCATATGAGGATAAGAGTACTTATTTTGAGAGAAATCTGGAAGCAGATGTGACCAACATCATCCATGAGATCGGTGTACCGGCACATATCAAAGGATATCAGTATTTGAGAGACGCGATCATCCTTTCAGTGAATGACATGGAAATGCTCAATTCTATTACGAAAATTTTATATCCCACGATCGCGAAAAAGCATCAGACCACACCCAGCCGCGTAGAACGGGCAATCCGACATGCCATTGAGGTAGCCTGGAGCAGAGGGAAGATGGATACCATCGATGAGCTGTTTGGCTATACTGTGAGCACAGGAAAAGGTAAACCCACCAATTCAGAATTTATTGCTTTGATCGCAGATAAAATCAGATTAGAATACAGGAAATAAAAAGAAGGGCCGAAAAAAGCACTTTTCATTGCACTGAAAATAGGGTATAATCATTATAATAGGCAGGTTGAGATACTGTCTAAAAAATGCAGGCATGGCAGACTTGGGAGGTTTGTGAGGAGGTGCCTGACTGAAGGAGGGTATTTCAGTGAAGAAGATATTGTTTGTGGCTTCAGAGGCCGTACCGTTTATTAAAACAGGAGGGCTGGCAGACGTTGTCGGCGCGCTGCCCAAGTGCTTTGATAAAAATTTATTTGATGTGCGGGTGATTATCCCCAAATACATGTGCATGAAGGAAGAGTTTAAGAACCAGCTTCAGTATGTTACACATTTTTATATGGACATAGGCTACCGCAGAGAATACGTGGGTATTATGCAGATGGAATATGACGGTATTAAGTTCTATTTCATTGACAACGAATACTATTTTGCAGGATACCAGCCTTATGGTGATATCCGTTTCGACATTGAGAAGTTTGCATTTTTCTCAAAAGCCGCATTATCCATCCTGCCGGTAATTGATTTCAGGCCTGATGTGATCCACTGCCATGACTGGCAGACAGGATTGGTACCGGTTTATTTAAAGGATAGGTTCCAGGAAGGTGCCTTTTATCAGGGAATTAAGACAATCATGACCATACATAACCTGAAATTCCAGGGTACCTGGGATATTAAGACGATCCGAGAGCTGACCGGACTTCCGGCATATTATTTTACCCCTGACAAGCTGGAGGCGTTTAAGGACGGCAACCTCTTAAAAGGCGGACTGGTGTATGCTGATGCCATAACAACTGTGAGTAATACCTATGCAGAAGAGATCAAGACAGAATTTTACGGAGAAAAACTGGACGGACTGCTTCGCGCCCGCGCCCATGACCTGCGCGGTATCGTAAATGGAATCGACTATGATGAATATAACCCCGAAACTGACCGTATGATAGCGAAGAACTACAATGCGAAGACATTCCGCAAAGAAAAAATAAAGAACAAGACAGCTCTGCAAAGCGAACTGGGACTGAACCAGGATCCAAAGGCTATGATGATTGGTATTGTGTCACGTCTGACAGACCAAAAGGGTCTGGATCTGATCGCTTATGTAATGGATGAGCTGTGCCAGGATGCGATCCAGCTTGTAGTGCTGGGCACTGGTGAAGAACGATACGAGAATATGTTCCGCCATTTCGCATGGAAATATCAAGGCAAGGTGTCCGCCAATATTTTCTATGACAATGCGTTATCTCACCGAATCTATGCATCATGTGATGCGTTCCTGATGCCATCCCTGTTTGAGCCATGCGGCTTGAGCCAGTTGATGAGCCTTCGCTACGGAACGATTCCCATCGTGCGTGAGACCGGCGGTTTGAAAGACACTGTAGAACCATACAATGAATTTGAAAGTACAGGAACAGGCTTCAGCTTTACGAATTACAATGCCCATGAGATGCTGAGTACAATTCGCTATGCAGAGTCTGTATACTACGATAGGAAGCGCGAGTGGAATAAACTGATCGACCGCGCAATGGCTAAGGATTTTTCCTGGTCCAATTCTGCGAACCAGTATGAGGAAATGTACAACTGGCTGATTGGATAATGACAGAGAGGAATCCTGACATGTGAGTGTGAGTGAACCGGATGTGGCAGAGGCTGCGTCCGGTTTTCTGATAATATAGACCAGAAAATGCAGAAAGTAGGGATATAAATGAAAGTTCTTTTAACGGAAGATGACGACAAGCTGCGCGGGGAACTGGCACGGTTCTTTCAAATGCACGGATATGAGACAAGGGAGATCACGGATTACAAAAATGCAGTGGAAAAAATCTGCTGTGCGGGAGGTGATATTCTGCTTCTGGACCTCTCTCTGCCGGATGCAGACGGAAAATATATCTGCAGAGAGCTGAGAAAGCGTTCTGATCTGCCGGTGCTCATCATTACCAGCCAGGATACGGAGATGAATGAGCTTTTGTGCCTCAATTACGGAGCGGATGATTTTATAGCAAAACCTTTTAATCCTCAGATCCTGCTGGCTCATGTGGAGGCGGTGCTGAAGAGAAGTCAGGCAGGTCTGCAGGATACAGATGAGATTTCCTGCGGTGATTTTATTCTGGATATCTCCCGGGGAGTGGCGAAAGCGGGAGAGCAGGAGACAGATCTGACGAAAAATGAGAGCAGAATTTTGTATTGTCTTGCAAAAAACAGGGGAAAGATCGTGTCCAGGGATGTGATGATCAATGACTTGTGGGACAGTGAACTGTTTGTAGATGATAATACCCTGACTGTGAATATCACAAGGCTTCGGGGAAAGTTAGAAGCTATTGGGCAGAAGGGTGTGATCCACACCAAGAGAGGACAGGGGTATCTGCTGGAATGAGTCTGAGTTTATATATAAGAGAACGCTGGCTACAGTTTATCCTGCTGCTGACAGTCCTGACTGTGGTGATCTCCTTTGGGGTACTTGTCATGATCCCCGGCTTTTATCTGCTTTTGGTGGGAATTTCTTTTGTGGGGATATGGTTTGTTGTATGGTGTACCGATTATTTGAGAAAACGCCGCTTTTACAAAACAGTGGAGAGTCATCTGTCTCATCTTGATCAGAAGTACCTTCTTCCGGAACTGCTTGAGTGTCCCGGTTTTCTGGAGGGTAAATTCCTGTATGATACGGTACAGGAGATGATGGAATCTATGAACTGGCGCGTGGGAGAATATAAGCGCAAGAGCGACGAGTACAAGGAATACATTGAGCTGTGGGTCCATGAAGTGAAGCTGCCAATTGCCACGGGAAAGATGATCCTGGAAAATAACAAAGACAGCTATAGCGAAAGCCTTGCGGAGGAGCTTGACAAAATAGACAACTTCACGGAACAGGCTCTTTTTTATGCCAGGAGCAATTACGTTGAAAAAGATTATATTTTGAAAAAGCTGAATCTGGAGGAAGTGGTCCGGGAGGTCATCCGCAAAAACAAAAAAGCGCTCATAAGCGGCAGATTTTCCATTGATCTTCATGATCTGGATGTATCGGTATACTCTGACAGCAAGTGGCTGGCTTTTATTTTAAATCAGATACTGGCAAACAGTATCAAATACCGGAAAGAGGACAGTGCGGGGATCGAGTGGTACGCAGTCAAAGAAAAGGAAAAGGTCATCCTCTGTCTGAAGGACAGGGGGATCGGTATACCAGTTATGGATGCAGGCCGCGTTTTTGAAAAAGGTTTTACAGGTTCCAATGGCCGCTCCGGCAAAAAATCCACCGGCATAGGTCTCTATCTGAGTAAAAAGCTCTGTGAAAAAATGGGACACAAAATCTGCCTGACCTCCAAGGAAGGGGAGGGCTGTGAAGTGCTCATCACATTTCCAAAGGGAAGTATGACCGGATTTCTGGAATGACTATTTTGACAATGTGACTCCGTTACGGAAATTTTATCTGAAACTGTGTATGATAAGCGCAATGAGAAGCAGCTATTCAACATCATAAAAAGGAGTGTTTCAGATATGTCAAAAAAGACAGTGATCATCGGAGGCGTTGCAGGAGGCGCCACAGCAGCGGCCAGACTGCGCAGAAGAGACGAGAAGATGGAAATCGTAGTTCTGGAAAAAGGAGACTATATTTCCTTTGCCAACTGCGGGCTTCCTTACTATATCGGGGATGTGATCAAGAGCAGGGATGCTCTTCTTCTTCAGACACCGGAGGCCATGAAGAAAAAGTTTAATATTGAGGTCCGCACAAGAGCAGAGGCTGTTGCCGTTCACCCAAAAGAGCACAAAGTCTCGGTCTGTGATCTGTCCACAGGTGCAAAATATGAGGAGTCCTATGACAATCTTATCCTTGCAACTGGATCTTCGCCTATAAAACCCCCTATCCCCGGAATTGACGGCCAGGGCATTTTCACCCTTTGGAACATTCCGGACACAGATAAGATAAAGAATTACATGGAGCAGCATCGTCCGGGCCGTGCGGCTGTCATCGGCGGAGGATTTATCGGTCTGGAGATGGCAGAAAACCTGCATGGCGCCGGTCTGGACGTGACCATCATCGAGATGCAGAATCAGGTCATGGCGCCTCTTGACTATGAGATGGCACAGATCCTCCATGAAAATATCCGCATGAACAACACCGAATTGATCCTAGAGGATGGTGTGGACCATTTTGAGACACAAAACGGCAGCACAAGAATCCATTTAAAAAGCGGCAGAACTGTGGAGGCTGAGATGGTGCTCCTCTCTATTGGTGTAAAACCAAACAGTTCACTGGCAAAAGCAGCAGGCCTGTCCCTGAATGCCCGGGGAGGCGTTCAGGTGGATGAATATTTAAGAACCTCTGAGCCGGACATCTACGCAGTAGGTGATGTTATTGAAGTAAACCATCTGGTGACCGGTGAGAAGACCATGATCCCCCTTGCAGGCCCTGCCAACAAGCAGGCCAGGATCTGCGCGGACAACATCACCGGAAGCCAAAAGACATACCAAGGCTCTATGGGAACCTCTGTTGCCCAGGTCTTTGATCTGACTGCAGCCGCAGTGGGACTGAATGAAAAAGCCCTTCTGGCATCCGGAAGAAAAAAGGGAACTGACTACGAGACTGTTGTGATCAACCAGAAATCCCACGCGGGCTATTATCCCCAGGCCACTCCCATCACCCTGAAGCTTCTCTTTGAAAAAGAAGGGAAGATTCTGGGTGCCCAGGCTGTAGGCCAGGATAAAGTGGATAAGAGGATTGATACTATAGCCACTGTCATGAGCATGGGCGGAACCACGGAAAATCTTGCAAAACTGGAGCTGGCTTACGCTCCGCCGTTTTCCTCCGCCAAAGATCCTGTCAATATGCTTGGCTTTGTGGCGGAGAACATCCTGAACAAAATGGTGTCCTTTGTTACCCCCGCAGAACTGGATCTGCTTCTGGACACAGAGGAGGGCAGCATAACCGTTTTGGATGTCACGGAGGATGCAGAGCGCATGGTATTTTCCATCCCCGGATCGGTGCACATTCCTCTGGGAATGCTAAGGGACCGCCTGGGTGAACTGAATCCGGATAAAAAGATCATCACCTACTGTTCCATTGGCGTGCGTTCCTATAACGCGGCCCGCATCCTTGCGCAAAACGGCTTTCGGAATGTAAGCGTCCTGGCAGGCGGTACGTCCTTCTACAAAACGTATCATCATACCGTTTCCGGTCAGATGCCCCCGGCTTTTTCCAAGACAAAAGAAAAAAGCCCTGCGCCTGAAAAGACAGCAGATAAGACGCCTCAGAAAATCCAGATCCTGGACTGCAGTGGTCTTCAGTGTCCCGGTCCCATCATGAAGGTGAATGAAACCCTGAAACAGATGCAGGAGGGAGCCAGACTTCAGGTGTCCGCCACAGATATGGGCTTCGCCCGGGATATTGATGCCTGGTGTCAGAGAACCGGCAACACGCTCCTGTCCACAGAGCGTCAGGGAAAAGAAAATATTGTAACCATACAAAAAGGCTCTGTTGCTGCAGACAGTGATTTTTCTGAGTCCTCCCCTTCAGTAAGTGCTGCCTCCTGTTTTTCCGCAGGTCAGGGGAATCAGGGCAAAACAATTATCGTATTTGACGGAGATTTAGACAAGGTCCTGGCTTCCTTCATCATAGCCAACGGTGCGGCAGCCATGGGCCGTCCGGTTACCATGTTCTTTACCTTCTGGGGTCTGAATGCCCTCAGAAAGCCCCGGAAAGTCAGGGTCAAAAAGCTTTTTGTGGAAAAAATGTTCGGCTTCATGATGCCCCGGGGTACCACAAAGCTGAAGCTCTCTAAAATGAATATGCTGGGCATGGGCACGAAAATGATGAAAAAAGTCATGAAATCCAAAAATGTCTCCTCTCTGGAAGAGCTTATCGAGCAGGCGCTTGCAAATGGAGTAAAGCTGGTAGCCTGCACCATGTCCATGGACGTAATGGGCATCACTCCTGAGGAACTCATAGACGGAGTGGAGCTGGCCGGGGTAGCTTCCTACCTGGGGGATGCTGAACAATCCAATGTAAACCTGTTTGTCTGATCCTTTTATCATACGAAATAAAGATGGGGCTGTAAAATAAGTCCTTAATTAAAAATCGCCAGTTCCAGCCAATTGCTGGTTCCGGCGATTTTTTGGTTTTATATCTATTATTTGAAGTAGACTGCAAAATCCGCAGTCCGGCGCGTGGCTGTCTCGGGACTGACCTGCATCTGCAAGGCAGAAGCAGTTATCTTAAAGGAACAGAGGTGTAAATACCACTGCAACAATGGTCATCAGCTTGATCAGAATATTGATGGAAGGCCCTGAAGTGTCCTTAAAGGGATCACCCACCGTATCTCCCACAACCGCTGCTTTATGGGCGTCGCTGCCCTTACCGCCGTGTGCACCTTCCTCAATGAACTTCTTTGCGTTATCCCAGGCACCCCCTGAATTTGCCATGAAAACAGCCATCAGTACACCTGTGACCAGTGCGCCTGCCAAAAGCCCGCCAAGCGCTGCCGGTCCAAGGACCAGCCCTACCAAAAGTGGTGCCGCCACGGCCATAATGCCGGGAACCATCATTTCTCTCAGAGCTGCCTGTGTAGAAATCTGTACGCAGGAAGAATAATCCGGCTTTCCTGTCCCTTCCATAATACCGGGAATGGTCTTAAACTGCCTCCTGACTTCCTCGATCATTTTGTTTGCGGCTTTGGAGACAGAATCCATAGTCAGTGCCGAGAACAAAAACGGCAGCATACCCCCGATAAACAATCCCACAATAACCTGTGGATTCAGTATATCAATGGTATCCAGATTTACCGCTTCCGCGTAAGAGACAAACAGGGCCAGAGCCGTCAAAGCCGCAGAACCGATGGCAAATCCCTTGCCCATGGCAGCCGTGGTATTGCCCACAGAATCCAGTTTGTCTGTAATATTCCGCACGGATTCATCCAGCCCGGCCATCTCCGCGATTCCTCCTGCATTATCTGCAATAGGTCCGTAGGCGTCAATGGCGATCGTAATGCCGGCTGTGGAAAGCATGCCTACAGCCGAGAGCGCAATGCCGTACAGTCCGCTGAAATGATACGCTGCCAGGATACCAACCGCAATAAAAAGGATCGGAAGCATGGTAGAGCGCATTCCCACAGACAGTCCGCTGATAATGGTAGTTGCCGCGCCTGTCTCGGACTGGTCTGCAATCTTCTGGACAGGCTTGTAATCCCCTGAGGTATAATATTCTGTTGTGATACCGATCAGCAGTCCGACGATCAGGCCGCTGATAATGGCGATGGCTGCCTTAAAATCACCAAAGAATACATGGCTCAGCACAAGCGAGAGCACTAATACAACTACACTGGAACCATAGGTTCCTATTTTCAGTGCTTTGCCGGGGTCATCACTGCTGCTGGCCTTTACCAAAAATGTGCCCGCCATTGAGGCCAGGATCCCCACACCAGCCAGTACCAGTGGAAATACCGCGCCGGAGCCTTTAAAATAAATAAGGCCGAGGGTGATGGCAGATACCAGAGAACCTACATAAGATTCAAACAGATCGGCTCCCATACCTGCCACATCGCCCACATTGTCACCTACGTTATCGGCAATAACAGCCGGATTTCTGGGGTCATCCTCAGGGATCCCGGCCTCTACTTTTCCTACAAGGTCAGCACCCACATCGGCGGCTTTTGTATAGATACCGCCGCCCACACGGGCAAAAAGCGCGATGGAAGAAGCGCCCAGACCAAAGCCGGAGATAATACCTGCGTCCTTTGTCACGAGATATACCAGGCTGATACCCAGAAGCCCAAGTCCGGTCACACACATTCCCATAACAGAGCCGCCTGAAAAAGCGACGGAGAGTGCCTGTTTCATGCCGGAATCCTTTGCTGCACCGGCTGTGCGCACGTTGGCCTTTGTGGCTACCTGCATGCCGCAGTAACCCGATACGGAGGAGAAAAGTGCCCCCATAAGAAAAGCGGCTGCTGTCATCCAGCTTTTCAGTGCGATTCCCAGGATCAGGAAAAACACCACAACAAAAATGACCAGTATCCGGTACTCAGCCATCAAAAAAGCCTGTGCTCCCTCATGAATATAGGAAGCGATCTCCTTCATCCTGTCATTCCCGGCCTGCTGTTTTTTTATGGTGCAGGTCAGAAAGAAGGCGAAGAGAAGTCCCAGTATCCCTATGACAGGGACAAGATAAAGCAGTTGTTCCATAATATAATTCCCTTCCTTTCCCTGTGCGGACATTTGACTGTGCAGGGGTGCGGAGGAGTTTCACCCGGCGCGGACGTGTGTCCTGTCACAAATAAGTTTTTATGATTCCATTATATAACAAATATGTCTAAAATACATAAAAAAACTTAAAAAAACATAGTATTTTTCAGTAAATCGCTTATTTTGTGAAATGTATCATTGAAAACCTTACAAATATGCAAGATAAATGTAAGTAAAATCGATGGGATAGATTTTTAAACAGTTGTACGATAGAATCATCAATCAAGGAAGGAGTTACCATTATGAGTACAGTATTAGAAGTAGCAAATGTGGAAAAATATTATGGAAATAAAAGTAACCTGACAAAGGCCCTGGACGGGATCAGCTTTTCTGTGGAGGAAGGGGAATTTGTGGGGATCATGGGGGCCTCAGGAAGCGGAAAGACGACACTCCTCAACTGCGTCTCCACTATAGACCATGTGACAAGCGGAAAAATCATTGTCAATGATATTGATGTGACAAAGCTCAGGGGAAATCATCTCAACCGGTTCAGAAGGAAGGAGCTTGGCTTTATATTTCAGGATTTTAATCTTCTGGATACCCTGACTGCCTATGAAAATATTTCTCTGGCGCTTACCATACAGCGTGTCAGCCCGGCAAAGATCCACAAGTCGGTAAAGGAAATTTCTGAAAAACTGGGAATTGAGGATGTTTTGGAAAAATACCCTTATCAAATGTCAGGAGGACAGAAACAGCGTGTGGCCTGTGCAAGAGCCATGATCACAAATCCCCAGATCGTTATGGCGGATGAGCCTACCGGTGCGCTGGATTCCAAATCTGCCAGAATGCTGCTGGAGAGCTTCCAGTACCTGAATCAGCAGATGGCAGCTACCATTCTCATGGTCACACATGACGCATTTACAGCCAGCTATGCCAATCGGATCCTTTTTATCAAGGATGGAAAGCTGTTCAATGAGCTGGTGAGGGGAAGAGATACGAGAAAAGAGTTTTTCAACCGTATCATTGAGGTGGTTACTCTCCTGGGAGGTGAGCTGAACGATGTTATTTAAGCTTTCGGTCAAGAATATCAGAAAAAGCCTGAAGGATTATGCAATCTATTTTATGACACTGATACTGGGTGTTGCCATTTTCTATATATTTAACTCCCTGGACTCCCAGCAGGCCATGACGGATTTGACATCCTCCACAAAAGAAATCATAAAACTGATGATCACTATGTTGAGCGGTATCTCAGTGTTTGTCTCCTGTATCCTGGCTTTTTTGATCGTTTATGCCAATAATTTTCTGATCAAGAGAAGAAAAAAGGAATTTGGGGTGTATATGACACTGGGAATGGGAAAGGGACAGATTTCCAGGATCCTTGTGGGAGAAACTTTTCTCATCGGCCTGCTGTCTCTGGCTGTGGGACTTTTTATCGGCGTGCTGGGCGCGCAGTTTATGTCTGTGCTGGTGGTAAAAATGTTTGAGGTGGATATGGAGTCTTATGTCTTTGTATTCTCCAAAACGGCTTTTTTCAAGACGATTCTATATTTTGGGATCATGTACCTGGCAGTGTTGGTATTCAATACAGTTACCATCTCAAAATGCAGCCTGATAGACCTGTTATCCGCCGGAAAAAAGACAGAGCAGGTGAAAATGAAAAAGCCCGCGGCCTGCATAGCATTGTTTCTGTTTTCCGCCGCCATTCTGGGAGTTCTTTACTACCTGGTGTCTGTTGTTCCGAATAAACTGGATACCAGGTCCTGCGGTATCGTGATCGCCCTGGGGTGTCTGGCCACTTTCCTGTTTTTCTGGTCCCTGTCAGGATTCCTTCTGCAGATGATGAAGAGAAACAGAAAATATTATCTGAAGGATCTAAATGCCTTTGTTCTCAGGCAGATCAACAGCAAGGTCAATACCACGGTATTTGCCATGACCATCATCTGTATCATGCTTTTTATGACCATCACGGTACTCTCCAGCGGTCTGGGAATGAATCATTCTTTCAGAGAGTCTTTAAAAGAAATGACACCGGTGGATGTGAACACGGAATACCTGCCGCCGGAAGGGGAAAGTGCCGGGATTTCTGTTTCAGATAAGCTGCGGGAGGAAGGCTTTGATCTGACTGCTTTTAGAGATGACTATGTGGATATGGGAATCTACGCCACAGATCAGCTAACCATGGGGCTTACCATTGGCGATAACATGGAAACAGTGACAAAAAACTTTATGTTTTTGAGCGCGGATCAGCCGGAGGATATAGTCAGGCTTTCGGATTACAACCGTCTTGCAAAGCTTTACGGCAGTACGCAGTATGATCTGAGGGATGACGAATATCTGGTGCTCTGCAATATGGACGAGGTGAAGCTGCAGAGAGACAAAATGCTGAAAAAAGGAGAAAAGATCCTGTTGGACGGTATATCCTACTCACCCAAATATGACCAGTGCCAGGATGGCTTTTTACGGATGATGACAAACCGTATTAACCCGGGGGTTTATATCCTTCCCGACCATGCCGTGAAAGATGAGTGGAGGATTGGCGGTTTTTTGGCCGCTGATTATGCCAAACAGGATAAAAAAAGTGTGGAGGAGACAGACATAAAACTCAATGATCTGCGAAGGGAGAGCGGTGTCTACAGCAATACCAGGACTGATATTGTGTCTGCCAGCATGGGCCTGTCTACGATCATCACATTTGTTGCCATCTATCTTGGGATAATATTCCTTATTTCGGGAGCCGCCATACTGGCTTTGAAGGAACTCTCCGAAAGCTCTGATAACCGTGACAGATATGAGGTGCTGCGGAAGATCGGTGCGGATGAGCGCATGATAAACCGCTCTTTGTTTAAACAAATTGGAATATTCTTCCTTATGCCCCTGAGTCTGGCAGTGGTACATTCCGTTTTTGGCCTGCAGTTTGTGAGAAAAATGATGATAACCATGGGAGAAGTGAACCGTTTTGGATCGATCATCACTACAGCGGCTATTCTGCTGGTTATTTACGGCGGCTATTTTATCACCACGTATCTGGGCAGTAAACGAATTATTCAGGGAAAATGAGAATAAGAAAAACCCTGTCCTGCCATACTATTTCTGTAGACAAAACCATGTCAGAACCACCAAAAAACAGAAATAGGAGGAAAATGTCATGACAGAACTTTCAGTACTTGACTTACAGAATCTGCGCCATCTGATCGGCGGATTGGAAACCAACCACTGCAAAATGCAGGATTATGCTCACGAGGCTCAGGATCCTCAGGTGAAACAGTTTTTCCAGAAGTCCGCACAGTCCGCAATGGAAAGCAAACAGCAGCTTATGCAGTTTTTACAGTAGGAGGTAGGAAGAGATGACAGATAAGACAATGGTAGCAGATACTCTGGTTGGCATCAATGGAGATTTAGCACACTTTGGACAAATGATCCCCCAGACAGAAAATGCTCAGTTAAAACAGACTTTAAAACAGATGAGAAACCAGAGCGAAATGTCACAGGAAGAGATCTATCAGATCGCAAGAGCAAAAAGCTATTACGTTCCTGCAGCAAAAGCAACACCGGAAGAAGTTTCTCATGTAAAGAACGTACTGACACAGTTATCTGCTCAGTAACAGTACAGAGAAACTGAAATGTCACACAGAAGGGACATCGGAGAGTAACAGTTCAGATTTCCACTGTCCCGCGAGGTGTTGCCTTGCATTTGCAAGGCAATCCCGAGGCAGCCATGCACACAGACTGGGGTTTTCGCAGTCTGTGTGCATGTTTTTGCTGCTATGAAGCTGAAAGGCTGGATAACAACCATCGGAGAGGATCCGGTGTCCTTTTTTCTTGACAAATCCTGTCTGATGCTACATACTTAACACATACCGTCAAAGGCAGTTCTGCCTTTTTTATTCATTCAAGCAGCATTCCGCTGCGCCGGTATTCCCATTGTAAAAAGAACGCGCAGAAAGGATGTGATGCGTATTGCAGGCAGGAAAATAACAGTTGACAAGGAACAAAAAGTGTACTATTATGATAAAAGGAATACGAACATAAGTTCGTAGAGGCGTTTTCTCACAGTCAGCACAGTATATGTGCGGATCTGTGGAATAGTTATTTAAGAAGGATCAGATAAAGGAGATTATAAATGGTCAAAGAAGATAAATTGAAAGCCCTGGACGCGGCTCTGGGACAGATCGAGAAGCAGTTTGGAAAAGGTTCTGTTATGAAACTGGGCGATTCCTCCGTACATATGAATGTGGAGACTGTGCCGACAGGTTCTCTGAGTCTTGATATAGCGTTAGGCCTGGGCGGAATTCCCAAGGGAAGGATCGTAGAGGTCTACGGACCGGAATCCAGTGGTAAGACCACCGTGGCACTGCACATGGTGGCTGAAGTACAGAAGAGAGGCGGAATTGCCGGATTCATTGATGCAGAGCATGCTCTGGATCCTGCGTATGCCAGGCATATTGGTGTGGATGTAGACAACCTCTATATTTCACAGCCGGATAATGGTGAGCAGGCCCTGGAGATCACAGAGACTATGGTGCGTTCCGGCGCTGTAGACATTGTGATCGTGGACTCTGTTGCAGCTCTGGTACCAAGAGCTGAGATAGAGGGGGATATGGGGGATGCCCATGTAGGCCTGCAGGCACGTCTTATGTCCCAGGCGCTCCGTAAGCTGACGGCTGTTATCAGTAAATCCAACTGTATTGTTATCTTTATCAATCAGCTCCGTGAGAAAGTCGGCGTAATGTTCGGTAATCCGGAGACCACTACAGGCGGCCGTGCGCTGAAGTTCTATTCCTCCATCCGTTTGGATGTCAGAAGGATCGAGGCTCTGAAGCAGGGCGGTGAGATCGTGGGCAACCGTACCAGGATCAAGGTGGTTAAGAATAAGATCGCACCTCCTTTTAAGGAGGCTGAATTTGATATTATGTTCGGCCAGGGAATCTCAAAAGCAGGAGATATTCTGGATCTGGCCGCAAGTCTGGGAATCATAAATAAGAGCGGTGCCTGGTATGCCTATAAGGATGGAAAGATTGGCCAGGGACGTGAAAACGCGAAGCAGTACTTAAATGAAAATCCGGAAATAGCAGATGAAGTGGAAGCAAAAGTCCGGGAACATTACGGACTTCTGGAGGGAAAGACAGAAGAAGAGAGCAGTAAAGATACAAAAGAAAAAAAAGCTGATGACAAAGCCGCTGCCGCAAAAGCTTCTGATGCGAAAGCCCAGGATATGAAAGCACCGGAAATGAAGGCAGCAGAGATACCTGCCGCCCAGCGTGCAAAAGAAGAAAATGAGGAAGTATAATGCTTGTCACTAAAATACAGGCTGTAACAAAACAAAAATACAGAATTGAGCTTGACGGACAGCCCGCCTTTGTTGTGTACAAAGGCGAGCTGTCTCGCTATGGAATAAAAGAAGGTCATGAACTCTCAGGGACGGTTTATGAGGAGCTTGTGGGACAGGTGCTCACAAAGCGAGCCAAGCTGCGGGCCATGCACCTTTTGGAGAGTATGGACCGGACCAGGGCAGAACTGGAGAAAAAGCTTCAATCAAGTGAGTATCCAAGAGAGGCTGTTGAGGCGGCACTGGAGTATGTAACGTCCTTTGGGTATCTGGATGACAAAAGATATGCCCGGCACTACGTGGAATATAAAAAGCAGGGCAGAGGAAAAGCAAGACTGAAGATGGAACTGGCTCAAAAAGGTGTGGACAGAAGCATTATAGAGGAAGTTCTGGAAGAGGCCGATCTGGACGACTGCAGGGATACGATCCGGGAGCTGGTGAGGAAGAAAAGAAGGGGTGACGGCCCCATGGATGACAGAGAACGGCAGAGGATTTACGGCTTCTTAATGAGAAAAGGTTTTTCCTCCTCTGATATTTTGTCCGTATTAAAAGAAAAAGAGGATTTTTGCTGAAAAATCTTGGACAGATTACACATACTTGTCTTTTAGAAAAATAGGTTTTATGTTGACTTTTCAGTAAAAACAGTATAAAATTAAACTGTTGTATTTGTACAATGAAAACTAAATAAGGAGGTGCTCCTGTGGCAATCTATGTAATAGTTGCAATTGTTGCTGTGGTAATCACGCTGCTGATTGCGGTTCCTGTTACAGCCAACATTTCAGTTAAGAAAAAAACTGAAAAAGACGCTGAAACCATCGGAACAGCAGAAGTAAAAGCAAGAAGCATTATAGATGAAGCATTGAAAACTGCGGAAACGAAGAAGCGAGAAGCTCTCTTAGAAGCAAAAGAAGAAAATCTCCGTACGAAAAACGAGTTGGAGAAAGAGACAAAAGAGAGACGTGCAGAACTTCAGAAGTATGAGAAGCGTGTTTTATCCAGAGAAGAAGCAGTGGACAAGAAGGCCGATGCCCTGGAAAAACGAGAAGCAGATTATACAGCAAAAGAAACTGAGCTTAAAAAGAAAGAAAAGAAAGTCGATGAATTACATGACCAGAGAGTACAAGAGCTGGAAAGAATTTCCGGTCTTACCTCCGAACAAGCAAAAGATTATTTGTTAAAAACTGTTGAGGACGAAGTAAAAATTGACACTGCGAAGCTCTACAAGGAATTGGAGAGCAAAGCAAAAGAGGAAGCCGATAAGAAGGCCAAGGAATATGTGGTGACAGCCATTCAGAAATGTGCGGCAGACCATGTATCGGAAGCTACAATTTCCGTTGTACAGCTTCCAAGCGATGAAATGAAAGGCCGTATTATCGGTAGGGAAGGACGCAATATCCGAACTTTGGAAACACTTACGGGTGTGGATCTCATTATTGATGATACCCCGGAAGCAGTCGTATTGTCCGGTTTCGATCCGATCCGGCGTGAAGTAGCACGTATAGCGCTGGAAAAACTGATTGTGGACGGAAGAATTCATCCGGCCAGAATCGAAGAGATGGTGGAAAAGGCACAAAAAGAAGTAGAGACCATGATGAGAGAAGAAGGTGAATCCGCTGCCCTGGAAGTTGGCGTACACGGTATTCATCCGGAATTGATCCGTCTGCTGGGACGTATGAAATTCCGCTCCAGCTACGGCCAGAATGCATTAAAGCATTCTATTGAGGTGGCACAGCTTGCCGGCCTTTTGGCGGGTGAAGTTGGGACAGACATTCGCATGGCAAAACGTGCAGGTCTGTTACATGACATCGGAAAATCCATCGATCATGAAGTGGAAGGTTCCCATATTCAGATTGGTGCTGACTTATGTAGAAAATATAAAGAGTCCCAGGTGGTTATCAACGCCGTGGAATCCCATCATGGGGACACGGAACCCACATCACTGGTGGCTTGTATTGTACAGGCTGCTGATGCGATCAGCGCAGCGAGACCTGGTGCTAGAAGAGAAACTTTAGAAACATATACCAACAGATTAAAACAATTAGAAGACATAACAAACTCTTTCAAAGGAGTGGACAAATCTTTTGCTATTCAGGCAGGTAGGGAGATTCGAGTGATGGTAGTACCGGAACATGTAACGGATTCCGATATGGTGCTGCTGGCACGGAATATTTCAAAACAGATTGAAGCTGAACTGGAGTATCCGGGACAGATTAAGGTTAATGTAATTCGGGAGAGCCGTGTTGTAGATTACGCAAAATAGGCTGGACTGACAGATATGCAGAACGCTGCAATGATATTTTTTATATCATTGCGGGGTTCTGCATTTTTTGTTGTACGGATGACGAGTGAAGCAGCATAGCAGGGGAGTAGCATTTGCGGTGACGGAACCGGCGGCCTTGGGAGAGACGTACTAATTGTATGGGGCGGGGCATAGAATATATAGGGTGAGATCATGAAAAAATATTTGAATGTGTTTTTCCTTCTGTATTTGGGAGGATTTTTAGCGGGGGTGCTGTGTAGTAATTTTTTGCGGAATTATGCAGGGTATCAGACCAGTTTGCTTGGGGTTTATCTGGCAGACAGGGCGGCGGGCAGTATTTCGGGCAGCGGGATTTTTTTGCGGCTCTTTGAAAAAAGAGGAGTTTGGTTTCTGCTGTATATGGTAAGCGGGGTCACACCTTTCGGTATTCCTTTGGTGCTGGGAGGACTGCTGTGGCTGGGCTTTTTGGGCGGAAATCTTATGACAGTTTTTTTGATGGAGTATGGGATTCGGGGGATTGGTGCGGCGCTTGCCTGCTTTTTCCCACAGGGGCTTTTTTATGTGCCCTCTGTACTGTTGTTTTTTTTCTTTATTGTGCAGATGAGCCAGAAGTATTGGGGGAAGGGAATCCGGGTGAAAGCAGATTACAGAGCATATCTGTTTTTTATGACGGGAATTGGTATATTATTCCTGCTTGCCCTTTTTATGGAAAGTTATGTCAACCAAAATGTGCTGAGCTTTGTGATTGAGAGGTTTTTATGAAAAATTAACAAAATATTAACAATTACAAATTCACCACATCTGGTAGACATAAATAGAGCTTTTTCGATATGTTGTGTAAATGTAAAAAAAGCCTGAAAAACAAGAAAAACTTTGGAAAAATCCGTTTGCTTTTTCTATGGAAGTTGATATATAATTTCATTATGATTTGGAAAGGTATGGCCTTTTACATTTAGCAGCAGTCTCACTGCTGTATTGTTCTGAGCGTTTTTTTGGACTTGGAATGCGGAATGAAATAACATAACGAGGGATAATCATACATGAAGTGCGAGATTGAAGAGTTTATAGCCTATTTACATAACACCAAAGGCACTTCCAAAAATACAGAAGTATCCTATGAGCGGGATTTGCGAAAGATGGAACAGTTTCTGCGGAGTGAAGGAGTGGACAGAGTTCAGGATGTGACTGCCACGACTCTGAATTCTTATGAGATGTATCTGGAGCGGGAGCGATTTGCTGCCTCCACCATTTCCAGGAGTATTGCGTCTATGCGTGCTTTTTTTCAATATTGCTGTCAGCATGGGCTGCTTTCGGAGAATCCGGCAGACATATTGAAGGCGCCTAAGATCGAGAAAAAGATGCCTGGGATTCTTACTGTAGAAGAAGTCGATTTGCTGTTGAACCAGCCTAAAGAAAATACAGCCAAGGGGGTCCGGGATAAAGCCATGTTGGAGCTTTTATATGCAACAGGTATCCGGGTGAGTGAGCTTATTGGATTGAAACTGGAAAATATTAATTTAAAATTGGGATATATCACCTGTGAAGCCAGCGAAAAGGAAAGGGTAATACCTTTTGGGAGCGCGGCGAAAAAGGCGGTGAGAGAGTATCTGGAACAGGCAAGGGAGGAGCTTTTAAACCATAAAGAAAGCGACTGCCTGTTTGTTAATTGTTCCGGAAAACCTATGAGCCGACAGGGTTTTTGGAAGGTTTTAAAGACCTATGCTGCATCTGCCGGAATCCAGCAGGACATAACACCGCATACGCTGCGGCATTCTTTTGCGGCCCATCTGGTACAGAATGGTGCGGATCTGAAGAGTGTACAAGAGATGCTGGGACATTCCGATATCTCTACAACCCAGATTTATTTGAATATGAATGTGAATAAGATCAGAGATGTGTATTTGAAAGCGCATCCAAGAAAATAGAGGACCTGAAAAGAGATGAGTTTTCGGGTCCTTTCTTTTTGGGATCCTTTTCACAAAAAAGGCATTTGCCTCCGAAAATGAAATTCGGGGACAAATGCCTTTTTGCTTAACACAGTTCTGCAATGGTGTAGAGGAGCTTCTCAGTCTCTTCCCAGCCAAGACATGGGTCTGTGATGGATTTTCCGTAGATATGGTCTGGACCGATTTTCTGGCAGCCGGAGACCAGATAGCTCTCGATCATGACACCTTTCACCAGGTGGCGGATATCACGGGAGACCAGACGGCTGTGCAGCACCTCTTTTACGATTCTGACCTGCTGCTCATATTTTTTGCCGGAGTTTGCATGATTGGCATCAATGATAACAGCCGGGTTTTCCAGATCCCGGTCATTGTACATTTCCAGGAGAAGCTGCAGATCTTCGTAATGGTAGTTGGGCAGTGTGTTGCCGTGCTTGTTTACCGCACCGCGCAGGATAGTGTGGGTAAGAGGATTCCCCTCTGTTTTGACCTCCCATCCTCTGGAGATGAAATCGTGTCCCTGCTGGGCTGCTACTACGGAGTTGAGCATAACGGAAAAATCACCGCTGGTGGGATTCTTCATGCCAACGGGAACATCTAGTCCGCTTACCATGAGGCGGTGTTCCTGATTTTCCACGGAGCGGGCGCCGATGGCCACGTAGGAGAGCAGATCGGACAGGTAGTGATAATTGTCCGGGTAGAGCATCTCGTCCGCGGAACTAAGGCCCGTCTCCTGCAGAGAACGGATATGCATATGGCGGATCGCTAGAATACCTGCCAGTACATCTGGTTTTGCCTCCGGGTCAGGCTGATGGAGCATGCCTTTGTAACCCTCACCGGTGGTACGCGGTTTGTTGGTATAGATACGGGGAACCAGCACCAGGCGGTCCTCCACTTTGTCCTGAAGTTGGGCAAGGCGGTTGGTGTAATCACATACAGAATCTTCATTGTCTGCGGAACAGGGGCCGACGATGACAAGAAACTTGTCAGAAGCACCGGTGATGACATCGCAGATCATTTTATCTCTTTTAGCTTTTATCTGTTTCAACTCTTCGGACACAGGTGCCTGCGCTTTGATCTCGTCCGGAGAGGGAAGCTGTTTTACGAATTTGAAGCTCATAGTTATCTCCTTTGTTTGACTTTCTAGTTGACTATTATAATACAAAACCTTCCAGTTGTCGACAGTTTTGAGTAATTTTTTGCTTTAAAGCGTTTATGCGTTTAAGTGATAAAGGATAAACAGCGTCGGGTCTATTCACCCGGCGCTGCTTTCATGTAGTCTTTTAAGAAAAACAGAGTGAGAAGGGTAATTGCCAGCTCACTGATCAGCAGACCCCACAGATATCCCAGAATTCCGAAACGGGGGATCACAAAGAAGACAAAGAGCAGGCGTATAGAAAGCCCCAGTAGATTCTGGGCAAAATATTTCCCTGTTTCCCCTAAGCCGTTCAGGATACCGCTGAGTGTGCTGGAGAGATACAGACAGGGGCAGATAAAGGACAGTGTTTTGATAAAAGTTCCCGCAAATTCATTTTTAAATAAAAACAGCCCCATAAAATCTCCGGTAAAATAAAAGATGGCTGTGGAGAGAAATCCCAGCAGCAGGCAGTAACGGGTTGTGGTGAAAATAAGATTCCGTATTTTTTTGTAATTTCCCACTGCCTGATTTTCCGCCACGGAGGGCAGGAGCATGGCTGAGACTGCGTTGGTGATGGCAGAGGGAAAGAGTATGAGCGGCAGCGCCATACCGTTTAGCACGCCATAGACAGAGAGGGCGGAAGCGCTGTCCATTCCGAAAAGCCGCAGATGGCCCGGTATCAGAACAGACTCCATGCTGTGCAGGATATTGATAAAAAGCCGGTTTCCGGTGAGCGGCAGGGACAGAGACACAATGTCCTTTAAATCCTTTCCGGGCGCATGGATATTGCTGATCTGGTAATGATACTTTCTGTAATCCCACATAATAAAAAGCAGGGAGAACAGCATGGAGACCAGTTCGCCTGCGAAAAGTCCCACCACCGCCAGCATAGGTGTGAGCGGATGGCCTTCCCCGGTCCATACAAGATACAGAAGATAGGTGGCACTCATGCGGGCTGTCTGTTCCACAAGTTGGGACCAGGCCGGAATTCCTGTCTTTTTCCTGGCAATATAGTAACCGTAGGCACAGGAATGAAAGGTACCCATGGGAATTGACAGAGAGGAGACGCGAAGCAGGTCTGTGCACTCCTCCTCCAACAGGATATGTACAGCAAACCAGGAGGCATGGCGGTACAGCAAAAAGGTGACAGCAAAGGATATGACCATGGACAGGGAAGTGGCGATCAGAAAAATGTCGCGGGCGCCCTGTTCATCCTTCAGGGCTACCCGTGCAGCCACGAACCGGGAAATCGCTGTCTGGATTCCTCCCACTGTCAGTGCAAAACAGAGGGTGTGGATAGGGAAGATAAGCTGATAGATTCCCATCCCTTGTGCACCAATTGTCTGCGACAGGAATATTCTATAGAGAAACCCAAGGATTTTTGTCAGGAAGCCGGCCAGGGTCAGGATGAGTGTTCCTTTCAGCAAAATATGTTTGTTATCCATAAGAAGTCCTTTATAAGTGACTATACACAGAGAGTGCCATAGTAACTCTTATAGTCTTTTTCACAATATATTCCAAAAAGCATCTTGACAGAACAGGATAAGAATGATATTCTACAATTAAATCCGAGTAAAACAGTCGGAATTTAAAAAGGATGGTGATGATTTGAAATTATCAACCAAAGGAAGGTACGGCTTGAGAGCCTTGATCGATCTGGCTTTATACAGTGAATCTGAGGCTGTTTCCATACAGAGCATTGCGACACGGCAGAATATTTCGGACAGTTATCTGGAACAGCTGGTGCGCAAATTAAAGAGTGCCGGGTTGGTTGTGAGCGTCCGCGGCGCACAGGGCGGATATAAGCTTGCCAGACCTGCCGGAGAGATATCCGTAGGAGACGTTCTTCGGGCACTGGAGGGAAGCCTGGATGCCGTTACCTGTAATGGAGGAGAAAAACATAGCTGTCAGGGTGCAGATTTATGCGTTACCCGTTATGTATGGCAGCGTATCAATAGTAGTATAAAAGAAACTGTAGATTCCATCATGCTGGACCAGCTCGTTGAGGAAAGCCGCAAAATGCGGGATAAAGGGCAGATTCAGGTGCAAAAATGTGACAATTAGGAGAGAGAAATTATGAAGACAACAATATATCTGGATAATGCAGCAACAACAAAAACAGCGCAGGAGGTTGTAGATGCCATGCTTCCGTACTTCACAGAAAGCTACGGAAACCCATCCAGCATCTATGAGATCGGTCAGAGAAGCAAAGAGGCCATCAACAAGGCAAGGGGACAGATCGCAGAGGTTCTGGGTGCCAAGTCAGAGGAGATTTATTTTACCGCAGGCGGCAGTGAGGCCGATAACTGGGCACTGAAAGCAGCATTTGAGGCATATAAAAGTAAAGGAAACCATATCATCACCACGAAAATTGAGCATCACGCAATTCTGCACACCTGTGAATATCTGGAAAAGCGCGGCGCAAAGGTGACATATCTGGATGTGGATGAAAACGGTATTGTTAAAATAGATGATCTGTTAAAAGCGATCACTCCGGAGACTATTCTGATTTCCGTTATGTTTGCCAACAACGAGATCGGTGCTATACAGCCCATCAAAGAGATCGGAATGATCGCCAAGGAACACGGCATTTTATTCCACACAGATGCGGTACAGGCATTCGGACAGGTTCCCATCGATGTGGATGAGATGAACATCGACATGTTAAGCTCCAGCGGCCATAAGATCAACGGACCAAAGGGAATCGGCTTCTTATATATCCGTAAAGGTGTAAAAATCCGCAGCTTTGTTCACGGCGGCGCCCAGGAGAGAAAGAGAAGAGCAGGCACGGAGAATGTACCCGCTATTGTGGGATATGGTGTGGCAGCAGAGCGCGCAGCCAGAACTATGGAGGAGCGCACAAGGAAAGAGATAGAACTCAGGGATTACTTTATCGGCAGGATTTTAAAGGAAATCCCCTATGTACGTCTGAACGGCGATGCAAAGAGACGTCTGCCAAACAACATTAACGTGAGCTTCCAGTTCATAGAGGGTGAGTCTCTTCTTATCATGCTGGATATGAAGGGAATCGCAGCATCAAGCGGTTCGGCATGTACCTCAGGTTCTCTGGATCCGTCCCATGTACTGCTGGCTATCGGCCTGCCTCATGAGATCGCCCACGGTTCTCTCAGAATGACCATCAGCGAGGAAACCACAAAAGAGGACCTGGATTATACACTGGATCAGATCAAGGAGATTGTGAACCGTCTGCGTGAACTCTCCCCATTATATGAAGATTTCGTTAAAAAACAGAAACAGAACAGAGCGTAATACAATATAAGGCGGCAGGAAATGTATCACGGATGCCGCATGAGAACCCTGAACAGTTAGAAAATGACAAATTATGGAGGAAATATATTATGTACAGTGAAAAAGTTATGGACCATTTTCAGAACCCAAGAAACGTAGGAGAGATTGAGGGCGCCAGCGGTGTCGGAACCGTAGGCAATGCAAAATGCGGGGACATCATGAGAATGTATCTGGATATTGACGATAACGGTATTATTCATGACTGTAAATTCAAAACCTTCGGCTGCGGCGCTGCAGTGGCAACCAGCAGTATGGCTACAGAGCTTGTAAAGGGAAAAACGATCCAGGAAGCTCTGCAGGTGACAAATAAAGCAGTTATGGAAGCTCTTGACGGACTTCCCCCTGTAAAAGTACACTGTTCTCTGCTTGCGGAGGAGGCTATTCACGCAGCACTCTGGGACTATGCTGAAAAGCACGGGATCAAGATCGAGGGCCTGGATAAGCCGAAGAGCGATATCTCCGAAGAGGAAGAAGAGGAAGACTATTAATGGAAAAAAAGAAGGTAGTTGTGGGGATGTCCGGTGGTGTGGACTCCTCTGTGGCGGCCTATCTGCTGAAGGAACAGGGATATGATGTCATTGGAGTCACCATGCAGATTTGGCAGGATGAGGACAATGCAGCACAGGAAGAAAACGGAGGCTGCTGCGGTTTGAGTGCAGTGGACGATGCCAGAAGAGTGGCAAACATGCTGGAGATTCCCTATTACGTGATGAATTTCAAAAATGAATTCAAGGAAAATGTCATCGACTATTTCATCGGGGAATATCTGGATGGCCGCACTCCAAATCCATGTATTGCCTGCAACCGTTATGTGAAATGGGAATCTCTCTTAAAGAGGAGTATAGAAATCGGCGCGGACTATATTGCGACAGGCCACTACGCCAAGATTGTACGGACAGAGAGCGGAAGATACTCTCTAAAAATGTCAGATGCCACTGGGAAAGACCAGACATATGCGCTGTACAATCTGACCCAGCACCAGCTCTCCCATACACTGATGCCTGTGGGAGTCTATGAAAAAGATGAAATAAGAAAAATTGCAGAACAGATCGGTCTTCCTGTAGCCAAAAAAAAGGACAGCCAGGAAATCTGCTTTGTACCGGATAAGGATTATGCCGGATTTATAGAAGAGAATACAGAACATAAAATTAAAGAGGGAAACTATGTGCTGGAGGACGGGACAGTCATTGGCCGCCATAAAGGGATCACCCACTATACCATTGGTCAGAGAAAAGGCCTCAATCTGGCAATGGGACATCCGGTCTTCGTGACAGAGATCCGCCCCGAGAGCAATGAGGTGGTGATCGGGGAAAATAAGGACCTGTTCAAAAGGGAGCTGGTCTGTGACAGGATCAATTTTATGTCCATTCCCGACCTGAAAGAGGATATGCGTGTCATGGCGAAGATCAGATATAATCACAGAGGCGCGTCTGCTGTTATCCACAGGGAGGACGAGGATAAGATCCGTGTCATATTTGATGAACCGCAAAGAGCCATTACACCCGGACAGGCAGTTGTCTTTTATGACGGAGAATATGTAGCCGGGGGCGGTATTATATTATAGCGGCGAATATGCAGCCGAGGCAGTCATTAATATTATAATGGCTCCAGAGATGGATATGCCTGGTAAACAGACTGTTATGCGGCCTGTTTCCCGGGCATTTTTTACATTCCTGTGCAGAAAATGTTTTTTGAAATATAGTGTATACGGCAGACAACAGGGCGGTCTAAAGTCATGATATGTACTGCAGAGAAGAAGATGTCTGAATGCCGGTATACCGCTAAGAAAAAGGATGAGCCGAATGGGAGGTATGGTCAAACATGAAGGTAAGAGCAGAACGACTGGATGAGGAGAGCATCCGATATGTATATAAAACCTATATGAAGATAGATTTTCCAAGGTCAGAACTCAAACCTCTGAAGAGTATTCTGAGCCTGATCCAACAGAAGAGAGGGGAGGGATACGGATTTTATGATAAAGATGAACTGACAGGATATGCCTTTTTGATAAAGGCTCCTTCAGGCAGGGCATATCTGATCGATTACCTGGCTGTGCTGCCATCCCTGAGAGACAGGGGGTATGGAAGCGCGTGTCTCTCAGCTCTTCAAAATATACGATAATGGTAGAATCTGAGGACCCATCCTTTGCGGCAGATGAGACGGAAAAGCAGGTTCGCAGAAGAAGAATCCGTTTTTATGAAAAGAATGGATTTTTTGATTCCCAAAATGTCTGCCGCCTCTTCGGAGTGGAGTACAGAATATTAGGAAAGACCTCCTGCATGACGCAGGAAGAACCAAGAAACATGCGCTGCAGGGAAGAATTGGACAGCATTTACCGTACCATTATTCCAAAGCTTGTATATCACAGCCAGGTGAAATGGATGTAAAGAAAGGCAGGGGGGAGAGGCAGCTCCACACCACACGGCAGCAGCAATCCCCCGATTCCTTTTAAAGCCGGAAGTCTTCTTACAGAGGAAGAAATTCCGGCTTTCTGTTCTTAAAAACAGTATAGTATTGAAAGCCGCATTCCTTTAAAAGTGTTCCTGCCCGTTCAAAATCGTAGGCGATATGTTCTGGCGCATGGGCGTCAGAGCCAAGTGTCAGGATTTCACCTCCCAGTTCCCTATATCGAATCAGAATTTTTTCTGTGGGATTGGGATGGCCGAGACCATATTTAAAGCCTGCTGTGTTGCACTCCAGGCCGATACCTTTTTGTACCAGGACGTGAAGGATCTCATCCAGGATATCCCTGTATTTTTCATAGGAGTAGTACAGATTGCGGTTGGGACCGTAGCGCACCACATAGTCAATATGGCCGCATACGTCGAAGCAGGAGAGAACCTTCAGGTTTTCCAAAAGGCAGGTAAAATAACTGCGGTAGGCCTCCTCCTCGCTGCGGTTATCAAAAAATATCCGGTCATAGGGGTCACACCCGTCTGCCACATGTACGGAGCCGATGACAAAGTCAAAGGGATAACTGGCTGCAAAGGACGGCAGTTTTCCTGTCAAATGGGGCTGAAGTCCAAGCTCAATGCCGAAATTTATCTCTATTTTATCCTTATACTTCTCCCGGAGTTCCATAAGCTTCTGCTGATAGGACGGCATATCCACGAAAAAGTCAAATTCCCCCGGAGGAAAATCAAAATCCATATGTTCGGTAAAACAAATCCCCGGCACATTTTTGTGAATGGCACTGAGGATCATGTGTTCCATTGGGGCTTCGCTGTCGCTGGAAAATGATGTGTGCATGTGAAAATCTGCGTACATAGATGACATCTCCTTTTCTTTTGCTGCCCTAATTATATAGGAAAGAAGCGGAAATGTACATAAAGAGAATGTAAAACTGGTACGATTTTTCATTTTATGCTTGAATTTTTGTCTCAGATTAGGTACAATATCAAATAGGTTGATGTTTCTTTAACAATCTTAATAGAAACCTCACGGAATACAAACACTTTTAGGAGGAATGAATAACATGGCAGTAAAAGTAGCAATCAATGGATTTGGACGTATTGGACGTCTTGCTTTCAGACAGATGTTTGGAGCAGAAGGATTTGAAATCGTAGCGATCAATGATTTAACATCTCCGACAATGTTAGCTCACTTACTGAAATATGACTCTACACAGGGAAGATATGCACTTGGCGATACAGTAACAGCAGGTGAAGATTCCATCACTGTTGATGGAAAAGAGATCAAAATCTACGCAAAAGCAAAAGCTGAAGAACTTCCTTGGGGAGAAATCGGTGTAGATGTTGTTCTGGAATGTACAGGTTTCTATACATCCAAAGACAAAGCAGAAGCTCATATCAAAGCAGGCGCTAAGAAAGTTGTTATCTCCGCTCCGGCTGGCAACGACCTTCCTACCATCGTTTACAATGTAAACCATGAGACCCTGACAAAAGATGACAATATCATCTCCGCAGCTTCTTGTACAACAAACTGCCTGGCTCCGATGGCAAAAGCATTAAACGACCTGGCTCCGATCAAATCCGGTATTATGTGCACAATCCACGCTTACACAGGTGATCAGATGACACTGGACGGACCGCAGAGAAAAGGTGATTTAAGAAGATCCCGCGCAGCTGCAGTTAATATCGTTCCTAACAGCACAGGTGCTGCAAAAGCAATCGGCCTGGTTATTCCGGAACTGAACGGCAAACTGATCGGATCTGCTCAGCGTGTTCCGACCCCGACAGGTTCTACTACAATTCTGACAGCAGTTGTTGACGGAACTGTAACAGTAGATCAGGTTAACGCAATCATGAAAGAGCAGGCTACAGAGTCCTTCGGATACAATACAGATGAGATCGTATCCAGCGACATCATCGGTATGAAATACGGTTCTCTGTTCGATGCAACTCAGACAATGGTTCTGCCGTTAGACAATGGCACAACAGAAGTACAGGTTATTTCCTGGTATGACAATGAGAATTCTTACACAAGCCAGATGGTAAGAACAATCAAATACTTCGGAAAATTATTAGAGAAATAATTATTGAGAATAAAGACTCATTAAAGGGTCCGGTCTGTTTTGGACCGGACTCCTTTCGTCTAATCATGACAATAATTGGGAAGTATTATTTAATAAGAACAAAGGTAACTGTAAGGGTACCGAACAGTTACAGAACAAATATTAAAGGAGGCATCATCCAATGCTCAACAAGAAATCAGTTGATGACATCAACGTAAAAGGAAAAAAAGTTTTAGTCCGCTGTGATTTCAACGTTCCCCTTCAGGACGGTAAGATCACAGATGAAAACCGTCTGGTGGCAGCCCTTCCTACGATCAAGAAGCTGATTGCTGACGGCGGAAAAGTAATCCTGTGCTCTCACCTGGGCAAACCTAAGGGAGAAGCAAAACCGGAATTGTCTCTGGCACCTGTTGCCGAGAGAATGACAGAACTGCTGGGACAGGAAGTGAAATTTGCGGCTGATCCGGAAGTTGTGGGACCAAATGCAAAAGCAGCTGTTGAGGCAATGAAAGACGGAGATGTTGTTTTACTGGAGAATACACGTTACCGTGCAGAAGAGACAAAGAACGGAGAGGCATTCAGTAAAGAGCTGGCATCTCTGTGCGATGTATTTGTAAATGACGCATTTGGTACTGCCCACAGAGCACATTGTTCCAATGTTGGTGTGACACAGTTTGTAGATACCGCAGTTGTCGGCTATCTGATGCAGAAAGAAATTGATTTCCTGGGAAATGCAGTGGACAATCCTAAGAGACCTTTTGTTGCAATTCTGGGCGGAGCTAAAGTTTCCAGCAAAATTTCTGTTATCAACAATCTGTTGGATAAGGTGGATACCCTGATTATTGGCGGCGGAATGTCCTACACCTTCTCAAAAGCAATGGGCGGACACATCGGAACTTCTCTCTGTGAGGATGATTATCTGCAGTATGCACTGGATATGATGAAAAAGGCAGAGGAAAAAGGCGTGAAGCTTTTACTGCCGGTGGACAACCGTATTGGTGATGATTTCTCCAATGACTGTAATATCCAGGTCGCAAAACGCGGTGAGATCCCGGATGGCTGGGAAGGCATGGACATTGGACCTGAGACAGAGAAAATTTTCTGCGAGGCTGTTAAAGATGCCAAGACTGTTGTATGGAACGGACCTATGGGATGTTTCGAGATGCCGAATTTTGCTCATGGTACAGAAGCAGTTGCAAAAGCACTGGCGGACACAGACGCTACCACCATTATCGGCGGCGGTGACTCTGCAGCAGCCGTTAATATCCTGGGATATGGCGACAAGATGACCCACATTTCCACAGGAGGCGGAGCTTCCCTGGAATTCTTAGAGGGTAAAGAACTGCCGGGTGTGGCAGCAGCTAACGATAAATAAGATTCCCGGCTTTGGCTCATGGCCCGCGGGAAGAGAGAATGGGACGCAAAAACCTGTTCTTATGAATAATAGAAAGAAGGAAATCCAAACATGGCAAGAAGAAAAATTGTTGCTGGTAACTGGAAGATGAACATGACTCCCAGTGAAGCAGTTGAATTAGTGAACACATTAAAACCTCTGGTAGCAAACGAAGAAGTGGACGTAGTATTCTGTGTACCGGCTATTGATATCATTCCGGTAGTTGAGGCCTGCAAAGGCACAAATATCCAGGTTGGCGCTGAGAACATGTACTATGAGGAGAAAGGTGCCTACACAGGCGAGATCGCTCCGGGCATGCTCACAGATGCAGGTGTTAAATATGTTGTTTTAGGCCATTCTGAGAGAAGAGAATACTTCGCAGAGACCAGTGAGACAGTAAACAAAAAAATGCTGAAAGCATTTGAGCATGGAATCACTCCAATCATGTGCTGCGGTGAGACTCTGGAGCAGAGAGAACAGGGTGTGACCATGGACTTTATCCGTCAGCAGGTTAAAGTAGGCTTCCAGGGCGTGACAGCAGACCAGGCTAAGACAGCAGTCATCGCATATGAGCCTATCTGGGCTATCGGAACAGGAAAGACAGCTACCACAGAGCAGGCACAGGAAGTATGTGCAGGTATCCGTGCGTGCATCGCTGAAGTATATGATGAAGCTACTGCAGAAGCCATCCGTATCCAGTACGGCGGATCTGTAAATGCCAAGACAGCTCCGGAACTGTTCGTTCAGAACGATATTGACGGCGGCTTAGTAGGCGGTGCTTCTTTGAAAGCGGAATTTGGCCAGATCGTAAATTATAAATAGTTGTGAAGCAGCAGCTTTGGCTAAAAATATCATGTAACAGCAAATCAGAAAGCCTTCCCGGAGGAAAATCCGGGAAGGCTTTTTTTACTACTTTTATATTCCATCTAAGTCAAAAGGAGGGGTATATTCCTCTTTGGCACTGCTTTTTTCCTGCATATATCCGTCTGTGAGACCCAGGCGAATGGCCTCATTCAGTACACTTTCATATTCATAGGTGGTGATCCTGCGATTGATCTCAGGATGCTCACAGCTTTTATAGAAAGGAGTGAACTGACTCAGCAGGCTTATGAGATAATGGTTGTCTGTAAGGTTCTCCTTTATCCAGTGAAGCAGCCGGATCGAGTCTTTTCGGCAGCCGGGAAGAACCATATGGCGGATGATGACACCTCTTTTTAAAAGCCCCTTATCATCAAATTCCGGGGCACCTTTTTGTTTGATCATGTACTGTATGGCTTTGGAGGCCACAGAAAAATAATCGGATGCCATTGAGTAACGCATGGACAGGGCCGGATCGTAATATTTTAAATCAGGCAGGTAAATGTCCACATAGTCGCTGAGGCGTGCAAGTGTTTCCTGCTTTTCGTATCCTCCGCAGTTGTAGACAATGGGAATATGCAGACGGCTTTTTACCCTGTCAAGCGCCGGCAGGATGGAGGGCAGATACTGGGTGGCTGTCACCAGATTGATATTGTGCGCGCCTGCGTCCTGCAGTTCCAGAAAAATTTCAGACAGTCTCTGATCTGTGATCTCTTTTCCGAATCCCTGGCTGCTTATGGAATAATTCTGGCAGAAGCAGCAGCGGAGAGTGCAGCCTGTAAAGAATATGGTGCCGCTGCCATTGGTTCCGCTGATACATGGTTCCTCCCAGTGGTGCAGCACAGCTCTTGCGGCTGTCAGTTTATGGCTACATTGACAGTAACCTTTGCGCAAATGACGGTCTGCATGGCAGTCCCTTGGGCAGAGTGAACAATTTTTATATTCGTCAGGCTGGTTCATCAGCGATTTTCCTCCAAACATTTCAATTCTCTTCCAAAACTGTTTCGTTTTATTAACATCATAATGAAAATTTCCTAAAATTTCAAGTGTGTGCCGGAAACCCCTTCCTTTTTGTCGTATTTTGCGTTAAAATAATCCATGTGAAACTTTTTAGGGGAGAAATGCGTCTAATAATTAAGGGTGTGAAAATGAGTAAAAAAACGAATGAAAAAAAGAAAACAGAAAAAAAGAATAAGGGAAAAAGTAAGGTTGTCAAAAGGATACTGATCGCTCTTCTGATCATACTGTTGCTGGCAGTGGTGGGGATTTATTTCGCGGTGGGCTACTACTATCAGGATAAGTTCTACAGCGGAACCACCATCAATGGCTATGACTGCAGTGAAAAGTCTGTGGATTATATCAAGGAGATCATTAAAAAGGAAGCTGAGACATATTCACTGACAATTAAAGAGAGAGATAACAAGCAGGATGTCATACAGGCCGCTGATATAAAACTTACTTATAAGGATGACGGAGAACTGGAAAAGCTTCTGAAGGATCAGAACTCCTGGCTGTGGATCTTCAGCCTGGCTAAAGATAAGAACTATGAGGTGAGTCTGGATAATTCTTATGATGAGGCAAGTCTTGACACGTTTATAACCAGTCTGCCATGTCTTGTTCCTGAGAATATGACAGCGCCGCAGGATGCGTATCTGGAAGATACAGGAGAAGCATATCAAATCGTTCCTGAGGTGGAAGGGAATACACTGGATCAGGAGAAGACAGTAAAAGCCATCAAAGATGCCGTGAACGGCAGGAAGGCAGAGGTCTCTCTGGAAGAGGCCCAGTGTTACCAGGCACCTGCGGTCCGGCAGGATGATGCGGCATTGACACAGGAAAGAGATAAGTTAAACGCATTGACCACTATGCAGATCGTTCTGGATTTCGGACATGGACAGGAAACTATCTCCAGAGATCTTCTAAAATCCTGGCTGAAGCAGGATGAAGCGGGCAGCTATTACTTTGATGAACCTACCGTTAAGCAGTACATCATTGATCTTTCCACGGTATACAACACAAAAGGGAAGGCCAGAGACTTTGTCACCACAGGCGGAAGCACGGTACATCTCACCGGCGGCGACTACGGATGGCAGTTGTGGCAAGACAAAACCACAGAATCTCTGATGGAAGTCTTAAATGCGGGGCAGAGTACGACCATGGAAGTGACATGGTTGTACAAAGCACAAAAGCATGATGGCAACGAGATTGACGGAACTTATGTGGAGATATCCATTTCTCAGCAGCACATGTGGTTCTATAAAAACGGAAGTCTGGTCGTGGATACTCCGGTAGTGACCGGTAATCCAAACACAGGCCACGCAACACCAGCGGGCGGTGTATGGAATCTGAAAGATAAGAGAAGTCCCTTTACTCTTGTGGGCAAGAAGCCCGACGGAAGCATTGACTATGAAGAGCCAGTTACCTATTGGCTGCCGTTCAATGGGGGCGTGGGAATCCATGACCTTGTGAAGAGGGATGCCTTTGGCGGTGATATATATCTGAGTAATGGTTCTCACGGATGTGTCAATACACCGATTGATGCGGTGCAGATGATCTATGATAATATTGAGATCAATACACCAATTGTAGTGTATTAAAGGGAAAGAGCCGGAGCGTTTTTGCTCCGGCTTTAAATATATTTCCTGATCGCACAGCCATACTTATTGCCGAAAGCGATTTTCAAACACACTCTGCAGGGTTTTTGGTGTTTTTCTGTTGAAATTTGCGTGCAAAGCTGATATAATGCTAATCAGTTGAATAAAAATACATAATATACATTAAAAATGCATAAAAATGAATGCATAAGGAGAGAGGAATATGAAAAAATTAGCAGCAGCAGCTTTAGCGGCAGCCATGGTACTGTCTTTGGCAGGATGCGGCAGCAGCACAAAGAAAATTGAGTCAAAAGCAGATTTAAAGAATGCCGTTATCGGTGTACAGCTTGGGACCACAGGTGATACCACGGTATCAGAACCGGAGATCGGGGCTAAAGAGGTAAAGCGTTACAACAAAGGCGCTCAGGCGATCCAGGCACTGAAAAAGGGCCAGATTGACTGTGTGGTAATTGATACGGAGCCGGCCAAGAAGTTCGTAGAGCTGAATGATGATCTGAAAATGATCGAGGATCAGTTTGATGATGAACAGTACGCCATCAGCATGAAAAAGGGAAACACAGAGCTGAAAGACCAGTTCAACAAAGCTCTTGGGGAACTGGAAGAGGAAGGTGTTCTTTCTGATATTGTGAATAACTACATTGGCGATGAAGCTGGCAAGAATCCCTATGAGTCACCTGCAGACGCTGACCGGTCCAAGGGAAAACTTGTGATGGCTACCAATGCGGAATTTGAACCGTGGGAGTATCATGACGGTGAGGCCATTGTGGGTATCGACGTGGATATCGCACAGGCTATCTGTGATAAACTGGGTTATGAGCTGGAAGTAGCTGATATGGAATTTGATGCGATCCTTCCTGCTGTACAGTCCGGAAAAGCAGATTTTGGCGCAGCCGGCATGACTGTAAATGAGGAACGTCTGGAGAGTGTTGATTTTACAGATACCTATGCAAATGCAAGCCAGGTAATTATCGTAAAGAAGTAAGTTGACCCATAAAAAGAAAAGCTGCTGACAATCCTGCCGGCAGCTTTACTTACGGGAGAAAGTAAGACAGGTGGAAAAATGTGTGTATTAGGAATTTCACAACAGCTTTATAACAACTTTATAAAAGATGACCGGTATAAGTGGCTGCTGGAAGGTTTGGGGAATACACTGCTGATCACACTTCTGGCAGTGGTCATCGGTATTATCATAGGATTTCTGGTGGCTATTGTGCGTTCCAGCCATGACAAAAACGGTTCTTTTAAGGTACTGAACGGAGTAGTTAAGGTTTATCTGACGGTTATCCGCGGAACGCCTACCATGATTCAGCTTTTGATCATGAATTTTGTCATTTTCGGCAGTGTATCTCTCAATCCGGTTCTGGTGGGAGGTCTGGCATTTGGTATCAACTCAGGTGCCTATGTGGCAGAGATCGTCCGTTCCGGTATTATGTCCGTAGACCAGGGGCAGTTTGAAGCCGGACGTTCTCTGGGGCTTAATTATTCCCAGACTATGAAGTCTATTATTATGCCTCAGGCGTTTAAAAATGTACTTCCGGCACTGGTAAACGAGATGATCGTGCTTTTAAAAGAGACTTCTATTGTGGGCTATATCGGAATGATGGATCTGACAAAAGGCGCTATGCTGATCCAGAGCCGTACTTATAATGCATTCCTGCCTCTGCTGGCGGCTGCACTGATCTATCTGATACTGGTTATGATTTTAACAGCGTGCATGAATAAGCTGGAAAGGAAGTTGAGGACCAATGAGCGATAACAACATTTTATTGGAAGTGCAGGGACTTAAAAAGGCTTTTGGAGATAATAAAGTGCTGGACGGTATCACCACAGATATCCGACAGGGTGAAGTGGTTGCAGTCATTGGACCTTCCGGTTCCGGTAAATCTACATTTCTTCGTTCCCTGAACCTGCTGGAAGTGCCTACAGGGGGCAGGATCCTTTTCGAGGGAACAGATATTACAGACCCGAAAGTGGACATCAACCGTCACCGCCAAAAAATTGGCATGGTATTCCAGCAGTTTAATCTGTTTCCGAACATGACGGTAAAGGAAAATATCATGCTGGCGCCTGTCAAGTTAAAGCTTATGTCACAGAGTGAGGCGTCAAAGAAAGCGGACGAGCTTCTGACCAGGGTAGGACTGCCGGAGAAGGCTGACACATATCCTGATATGCTCTCAGGCGGCCAGAAACAGAGGATTGCTATTGCAAGAGCTTTGGCAATGAACCCGGATGTTATGTTGTTTGATGAGCCGACTTCTGCCCTTGACCCTGAGATGGTAGGGGAGGTGCTGGAGTTGATGAAAGAACTGGCACAGTCAGGTATGACCATGGTGGTGGTGACCCACGAGATGGGATTCGCAAAAGAAGTGGCTTCCAGGGTCATTTTTATCGATGAGGGAAAAATTCAGGAAGAAAACAGTCCAAAAGAATTTTTTGAAAACCCCAAAAACCAGAGATTAAGAGATTTTTTATCAAAAGTATTATAACCCTTCAGACAGGACAGGAGAGATGGACATGGAATCTCCCTGTCCTGTCATATTTTTAACAAAATCCATCCAAATATTGCAATAGAGGATTGAAAAATTTTGAATTTCTGTTAAAATGAAAAAGGTACGCAGACATTTTGAACTGTTATGGAATTTGACATAGAAAGATAAAGGAGAGAAAATATGAGTAAAAAACCAACCGTATTAATGATTCTCGATGGATATGGCCTGAATGATAACTGTGAGGCGAACGCTGTATGCGAAGCCAAGACCCCTATTATGGACCAGTTGAAATCCCAGTGCCCCTTTGTAAAAGGCAACGCCAGCGGAATGGCAGTAGGTCTTCCAGAAGGACAGATGGGAAATTCCGAGGTGGGACATCTGAACATGGGCGCAGGCCGTATTGTCTACCAGGAACTGACGAGGATCACAAAAGAGATTGAAGACGGAGATTTCTTCCAGAATGAAGCGCTGCTGAAAGCAGTACGCAATGCCAAGGAAAATAATTCTGCACTGCATTTATTCGGACTTCTTTCTGACGGAGGTGTGCACAGCCACAATACTCATGTGTATGGAATTCTGGAGCTGGCTAAAAGAGAAGGACTTTCCAAAGTATTTGTACACTGCTTCCTGGATGGACGTGACACCCCGACCACAGCAGGTAAAGAATATATCAAAGAACTGAATGATAAGATGAAAGAACTGGGTGTAGGCCAGGTGGCATCTGTAATGGGACGTTATTATGCCATGGACCGTGACAACCGCTGGGACCGTGTAGAGAGAGCCTACAATGTTATGACAAAAGGAGAGGGCAATCATGCAGAATGCCCAGTATGCGCAGTTAAGGATTCTTATGCTGCAGAGAAGACAGATGAATTTGTAGAACCCACAGCTATTGTAAAAGATGGTCAGCCTGTTGGACTTATTGAGGATAAAGATTCTGTGATCTTCTTTAACTTCCGCCCTGACAGAGCACGTGAGATCACAAGAGCTTTCTGTGACAACGAATTTACAGGATTTGCAAGAGAGAAGAGACTGGATCTGACCTATGTATGCTTTACGGAATATGATCCTACTATCCCAAATAAAGATGTGGCCTTCCACAAAGTGGCCATAGACAATACCTTCGGACAGTTTCTGGCTGCCCATGGCATGACACAGGCACGCATCGCAGAGACAGAGAAGTATGCACACGTTACGTTCTTCTTTAATGGCGGTGTGGAAGAACCCAATGAAGGGGAAGACAGGATCCTGGTGAAATCCCCCAAAGTTGCCACTTACGATATGAAACCGGAGATGAGTGCTTATGAGGTCTGCGACAAGCTGACAGAGGCTATCCGTTCCGGCAAATATGATGTGATCATCATCAACTTTGCAAATCCGGATATGGTAGGCCATACAGGTGTGGAAGAGGCTGCTATCAAAGCCGTGGAAGCTGTAGATGAGTGTGTCGGCAAAGCCGTGGATGCTGTGAAGGAAGTGGGAGGACAGATGTTCATCTGTGCAGACCATGGCAATGCAGAACAGCTGAAAGACTATGTGACGGGTGAAACCTTTACCGCCCACACAACAAATCCGGTGCCCTTTATCCTGGTGAATGCAGATTCAGGGTATGGTCTGAGAGAGGGCGGATGCCTTGCGGATATTGCGCCTACATTGATCGAGCTGATGGGAATGGAACAGCCGAAAGAGATGACCGGAAAATCTCTGCTCATCAGGAAATAATTTTATAAGTATAACAGGGTTTTAAAGAGCACTGTTTCCATAGACGGTTTGTGACCGAGTGGGAACAGTGCTCTTTTTGCATGGATGGCTGCAGGCAGCTGTTCATTGACGCACAGGACGGATCAGGGAGATTTCTCAAAACCGGAAGGGTCGAAAAACTTGCGGTAGACAGCAGGGGTGAAATCCAGGTCTTTTTTGAAAGCGCGGATAAAGTGGGAGGTGCTGGAAAAGCCGCATTCTGCAGCGATGGTGTCTATGGACAGGGTGGTTTCCATGACCAGTTCTCTGGCACGCCGAAGGCGGAGGGTAGACAGATACTCATGGGGAGAAGAACCGGTCTCAGCTTTGAAGACCCGTGAAAAGTGATATTTGCTCAACGCGGTCTGGCGGGCAGCGTCTTCTACCGTCACAGGCTCCTGGAAGTGTGTTTCCAGATAGCGGCAGGCCTTTTGGATAGAAGGACTTAGGGGCTTCTGGGTTTTGGCCGCGAGAGAGCCAAACAAGGCGTGGACCAGGGAGGAGAGGCGGTGGTCGTCAGGCTGCGGAAGCCTAAGCTGGTCCAATAGCTGTTGGAACGTCAGTGCAGCCTCTGATTTATTCCGGAATAAAGCCCCGTTTTTCTGATAGAGATATTCACAGTAGTCAGGGGTGATATTGCCGTCAAAGTGAAAGAACTGGAACCTTACCTGCTTTGGCGTGTAGTAGTAGTGGGGATACATACAGTCTAAAAGGACAATATCTCCCGTTGAGGCCATAAAAGTCTGTTCTCTGTATGTAAAACGCAGTTCTCCCGATAATATGCAGAAGAAAAGATAGGAGTGCAGACCGCTTCTGCGTACCTGATAGGGCGGCACGCAGAGATATTCAGCACCCCAGTATACACAGAAGAGATGTTCTTTTGCGAATACTGAAGGGGAATGGAAGTAAATGCCTTTTTTGTTCATGATTCCCCGTTCTCCAGGAATCATACCTTCTTCATGAATTTTTTCTAACATCACAGATAGCCTCCTGACAGCACAAAATGTATATTAATGAGCATGAATGAGTAGTGAAATAACCTTAAGAATAGTATATATTATGAATTAGAAGCAAGCAAGATGGAAATGCAGAGACATGGGAATAACTAGTTTTCTCAGCGCACGTTTTGTTTATTTGTGGCTAAGTGCGCGCATTTTCTGTGGTGCGGGAAGGAGAGATATTTATGACATCCAGAGAAAGAGTTCGTGCGGCGTTTGAACACAGACAGCCGGATAAGGTGCCGGTGGATTTTGGGGGTATGTGCTGCTCTATGATCAATGCCATAGTGCTGAAAGATTTGCGGGCGTATTATGGGTTGGAGTACCGTCCGCCGAAGATCAATGACATGTCAACCATGACAGCTTTTGTGGAGCCGGATCTGGCTGACTGTCTGGGATGCGATGTGCAGCAGCTTTATAATTACGGGGATACTTACGGACATTTGAATACAGACTGGAAAGAGTGGAGATACCGCGGGGAGACAGTGCTGATCCCCTCCAATGCGGTGGTGAAGGATGATGGAAAAGGCGGATATTTTGTCTATCCGGAGGGGGATGATTCCCTGCCTCCGTCCGGCCATATGCCGGCTAATGGATTTTATTTTGACAATCTTACGCGTACACCGGAATTTGACGAGGATGAGGCTGATCCGAATGATAATGTGGAGGATTATACCCGCGTAACGGATGAACAGATCGCATACCACAAAAAAGTTCTGGCGGAGGTAAAAGGCTCACAGAGAGCCATACAGGTAGGCCCAGGCTATTTTGGGCTGGGTGACGCAAATAATATCCCGGGACCGAACCTGAGAGATCCCAAGGGCATCAGAAGCATTCAGGAGTGGTATATGGCGCCTCTTCTCTATCCCGATTATGTGGAGGAGGTTTTTGAGAAGGGAACGGATATTGCCATTGAAAGCTTTAGAAAATACTGGGATGCCTTTGGCTCGGATATTGATATTCTGTTTATCTGCGGCACAGATTTCGGAACCCAGAGAGGTCCTTTCATGAGTCCGGAAGTATTCCGTGACCTGTATATGCCGTATTATAAAAAGATGAATGACTGGGTGCACGAGCATACAACGTGGAAGACCCTGAAACATTGCTGTGGGGGGATTTTCCCGATCCTGCCCTACATGATCGAAGGCGGGTTCGATGCCATCAATCCGGTGCAGTGTTCCGCGGAGGGAATGGATCCCAGGACGCTGAAAGATACATACGGAAAAGATATTGTATTCTGGGGCGGCGGTGTGGATACACAGCAGGTACTGCCCTTTGGCAGACCCGAGGAGGTGCGCAGACAGGTTCTGGAGAGACTGGAAATATTTTCAAAGGACGGCGGTTACGTGTTCAACACCATACACAACATACAGGCAAATACACCTATTGAAAATATAGCTGCCATGATAGAGGCAGTGAAAGAGTTTAATGGAGACAAGTAAAAATATTTAGACAAAAATGCAGGGTGAAACAAGGCGGGAATTTGTGAAAGTTTCCGTCTTGTTTTTGTGAAATCCATATGCTATGATTTATCTACATTTCAAATCTCGGAGCTATTCCGAAAATCAAAATAGGCCATTCGGCCGAAATTTCCAAATGTAAAGAAAAAGCAGAAGGGGTAAAAGGCCTTTACAGGAGACTTTGCGCCCTGATGCGGAAAGGGGCATTAATTTCATGAAAAAATGGAGGAAGATTCTGGCAGCAGGGCTTCTTGCAGTCCTTTTTTCTCATGCTGTCTGTGAGCAGGCCGTTTCCGCCGGAAGCGGTAAGGAAACCGTGTATGCAGAGGCACGCGGTTTGACCCGGGAGACAGCATGGGAGGGCAAAGGTCCTCCGTCCGGAGAATCAAAGAAACAGGGAAATAGTCCACAGATCATGAAAAAGGAGGCAGGGACAGTTAAAAAGGAGGCTGCAGTTAGAAAGGAGGCAGCGGATAAAGCTGAGAAAGAAAAATGTCTGGCCGATATGGAAGAAACGGACAGGCAGAAAAATCCGACGGATACAGAAGAAACGAGCAGACAAAGAAATCCGGCTGATCCGGAGGAGGCAGATAGGCAAAGAAATCCGGCTGATCCGGAAGAGGCAGACAGGCAAAGAAATCCGGCTGATCCGGAGGAGGCAGACAGACAAAAAAATCCGGACGATTCAGAAGATAAAGAGGAACCTGTGACCATGGGTCCGGAAGAAGATATGCCTGATTCCGGCCATATGCTGCCAAAGGACAGCAGTATGTCCTCCAAAAAGAGCGATGCGGAGCAGGACCAGGAAAAGGAACAAAAAGAAGAGGGACAGGATACATCTGAGCCGGTATTGGAAGTGCAGGTACCGGGACAATATACAAGAATCTCTGACATGTATCAAAGAAGTGCGTCCACCAGTACCTTACAGGTGGGGTGGCAGGAATCTCTGGGATCTATTGACCCCGGTCTTCTGAGTCTGGACGATCCCTATAATGTTTCCATTAAGTATGTGGATTCCAGTGACACCAACAATCCAGATATGCGCGGAAAATGGCGTCTTCTCTACTGTGTGCAGTATCAGCACAACGCGCCGGAAGGACAGATCACCTGGGACGGGGCAGGGCGTGTCTCACCCTCTATTGCATATCTCATGTACTGGGGCTGCCGTTACTGGGGTAAAGAGAGCCTGTGGCCAAATTACAGGACAGGATACGGCTGGAAATATGATGCCCTGGCTACCCAGTACGCGGTTCACATAGTCAACGGGGAGTTCTCCCTGAACACATTATATGCTCATCTCAAAGGATCTAAAAAAGAACAATTCTACAGCATCATCAACAAAATGGTTAATGATGCAAAATATTCCCCCTATTACACTCCCTTTACCGATGGATGGAGAACCTTTGAATACACCTTGTCCGAGACAAGCGTCACCTGGACAGCCCAGGCCTACAACGGCAAGGAGGGATTTACAACAAAATGGATCAGCCAGAATCTGTCGGACGGCCTGACAGACTGCAGCGAGTATATTACATCCAAAAAAGGAACAGCAGACAACGGTGCCACAGTTATCTGGAAGGACAGCGGCGATGCTTCTGCATTCAGAATCTGGATTCCCAAAACACAATACCTGCTGCTGCAGGAAAAAGGTGCCAAAGTCACGGCTCAAATTTCAGGAAATCATTCCCTGTATCTGGCGGGCTGGGTCTATAAAAGCAATGATTCAAAATATCAGATGGTGACCATGCTGGAAGGCGGCGGCGGTTCTGCATCTCACAAGAAAACAGTCACGGCCCAGATTCCCAAAAAGGCAGTAAGCTGTTACATAGACCTTCAAAAGGCGGATAAGGATACCGGTGAGACAACCCCCCAGGGCAATGCTGAGTTTTCCGGTGCAGTATATGAAGTAAAGAATAAGAATGGCACTGTGGTAGATAAAATGACCACAAATTCATCGGGAAAAGCCACCAGCGTACCGCTCTCCACCGGAACCTATACAGTCAGGGAAGTTTCTGCCCCAAAAGGTTATGAACTGGATAAAAATACATACACGGTGACCTTTACCAATACAGACTTAAATCAGACGGTATACCGTAAAAGCGTACGCTCGGAAGAACCGGTAAAAAAGGGAAGTGTAACTTTGAAAAAGCTGTCCTCAGGGTCAGGCAAGGCTTTAAAGGGCGCAGTTTTTTATCTCTATACAAGCAAAAACCAGAAAGTAGGCGAGTATACCACAGATGATAAGGGATGTATCACGGTTGATAATTTACCCTGGAACAGTTATTTTTTCATCGAACAGACAGCACCGGAGGGATATGAGCTGTCCGATGAAAAGATAGGATTTTCTATAAATGAGGAAACATCAGGAAGGACAGTGGAGGTCACTGCAGTGAATAAGCAGAAAACAGTAAAGATAGTTCTGGAGAAAGAGATAGATGCCCATGAGATCAATTTTGCCAACGGTAATCCTATTTTCCTTTTTGAAGTGAAGGGTGAGGATTTGGAAGGGAAGACACATATCCTGCACGGGATTTTGGAATTTACCAAAGAGTATGTAGAGCAGAGGAAAGATGAGAGCGGTAAGGTGCGCAAAACAGTCACATTTCAGGAACTGCCTGCCGGCATTTATACGGCAAATGAGATGAAAGTAATGCGGTATTCACTGAAAGATATTACGGAAATATCAGGAGGCAGGAGAGAAAAAGACACCGTTGTATTTGATCTGGTCCAAAATGATGAGGGTCATGCAGTTTTTATCAACCAAAAGGATGAATGGCAGGATTGGTCAGACACATCTGTCTGCGAAAATATTATTTTGAAGAGGGAAAAGAAAGAAAATGAGTGAAGTCAGAAAAAGAGAAATGCTGAAAGATGGCGGGGCATTGCTGCTGCTGATCCTTCTGTTGACAGCGTCCGGCCTGGCTGTGGGCGTGGGGAGTGCCTATTTTAGTGACCAGGACGCACGCAGCAACAAGATCAGGCCAGGTGACAGCAATCTGGAAATAACAGAGGAATTTCATCCGCCGGATGAACTGAAACCCGGAGAGGTGATTGCCAAAAGTGTACAGATCATCAATAAGGGAAGATCAAACTGCTTTATACGGTGCAGGCTTCTCATGGATGATGAGGAGATTCTGCCATATCTGAGCCTGGAAACAGATACGGACAATTGGGAAAAGTCTGAGGATGGATATTATTATTACAAAAGTGCGCTGGAGATAGGAGAGATCACAACAGAACTGATGAAAGAGATCGTTGTATCAGAAGATGTGCCGGAAGAACTGCTGAAACGGGGATTTGCCCTGAGTGTCTATGCGGAATCCTATCAGCAGGGCCAGTTTTTAAAAGATGCCTGGCAGGAAGCCTGGAGACATTTTGAAAAAAATCAAAAATCAGGGAACGAGGAGAGGGATGTATGAGAAGTAAGAGATATTTTCCGCTGCTGTGCATTTGTTTCCTGCTGGCAGGAGCAAGCCTGCCCATCCCTGTTTTTGCAGGGCAGACGGGAGGCCTGGAGAAGGCAAAGGGGAAAGTGGATATCAGACTGGAAGAATTTACGCTGGATAAAAACGGGAGAGAGATACCCTGGAAGGACCTGGAGGCTGTAATGCCAGGACAAGAAATTGTAAAGATCCCCAGAGTCACCAACCTGCAGAATGAATGCGAAATCAGGGCTAAGATTGAGCTGGTCATGGGCAGGGAGGTGGAGATGCCTATAACGGAGGACATGATAAAAGGGATGCCGAAAGGATGGAAAAAGCGGGAAGACGGCTGGTATTACTATGAGAAAAAATTAAAGAAAGGAGAGAATATCCACATCTTCCGCTCTTTTACCATTCCTTCAGAATGGGATACAAAATATGACGAGAAAGGAAATATCAGAAAATATTATACAGAGAACAGTCTTGATATTATTGTGACAGTGGAAGCAGTGGGGGATGGAGACTGGACAAGTGAAAAAAAGACGGTACATTCTCCAAAAACAGGGGATGACGCAGCAGTGATCCTTACGGCTATTCTGTGTTTGGGATCTATAGCAGCATTTATTGCGGCGTGGAAATGGAGAAGACAATGAGAAGAGCATGTTATCTGACCGGAGAACTACTGTACTGGATCCTTTGTCTGACCCTGATACTCAATATTATTTTATGTATATTCGGTATTCGTCCTTTTATCGTAGTCAGCGGCTCTATGGAACCTGCTATTAAAACTGGAAGTATATCCTGGGTAAACTGCCGCGCAGATGCCAGACACATGGAGCGAGGGGATATACTGGCTTTTGAAAGAAATGACGGGGAACTGGTCCTGCATAGAATTGTCCGCAGGACAGAGGCGGGAGTGGTGACAAAGGGGGATGCCAATAAAGCGCCGGATGCGGCTTTGGTGAGGGCACATCAAATAAAGGGCAAGGTTCTGTTTACGGTTCCGTATGTGGGAAAAGCGTTTATGAAGAGCACAAAAGAGTTTGCCGCGTTTTTTATAACAGGCAGTTTAATTCTATTTATCACATTAAAAACAGTGAAAATTTCAGGAGGAACATATCATGAGAAAAATAACGTTAAAAAGTAAAAAACAAGCATTTATTTTAGGCCTGGCATTAGGGACAGTGCTTCTGATCGGAAGTGCCGCAGCCTATTTTACGGATACAGAACAGGTGAAAAATCATCTGACCATCGGAAAAGTAGATATTACACTGACAGAACCAAAATGGGATGCGGTACCGGAAAAAGAAAAACAGGATATAACGCCTAATAAAAAATTGATCAAGGACCCTAAAGTGACCAATGTGGGAATAAATGATGCATTTGTCTTTGTCACAGTGCAGGTGCCTGTTGCCAACGTCATTACCGCAAATCAGGATGGAAGCAGAAATCCTAAGGCACTCACAGAGCTTTATTCCTGGACAGTCAACAGCGGCTGGACAAAAATGGGAAATGCGGCTGATATCAAAAATGAGAGTAATATAGTAGTGGCCCATGAATATAAGTATGTATACGGAACAGAATCTGCCTGTACTGCGCTGGCAAAAGGCATCACAACACCGGAGTTGTTCAGCTCTGTAACCTTTGCCAATGTGATCGAAGGAGAGAAGATGCCTGATGGAACTTCCATGGAGGAGGCAGAGACAGATATTGATCTGAAGGCTTTTGCCATTCAGACCACAGACCTCACAGAGAAGGATGTGACAGACCCGGCAAATGTTTGGAAAATTTTTGAAACGCAGAACAAATCATGACGGAGTAAAATAATTTGTCAAGGCATATTTTTAACGGAGCCAGACAATACTAGTTTTGTATGAAGAAATTGCAGGAGGTAATGCCATGAATCGTTATTTACCAATACGAAAGGTATACGCCAGAGAAGTATTAGACTCCAGAGGAAATCCGACAGTGGAAGTAGAAGTGACAGTCGGTGAAGGAATAGTGGGAAAAGACGGGGTGACGGGAAGGGCCATTGTACCCTCCGGTGCATCTACGGGCAGGTTTGAGGCAGTTGAACTGAGAGACGGAGAAAAAAGGTACAGAGGCCTGGGTGTCCAGAAGGCTGTGAACAATGTCAACGTTAAGCTGGCAGATGCTGTGCTTGGAGAAAACGCACTGAGACAAAGCTATATTGACAGTCTTCTTCTTGAAGCAGACGGAACAGACAACAAAGAGCATATAGGTGCCAACGCAGTTCTGGGAGTATCCCTGGCTGTGGCAAAGGCGGCTGCCAAAGCACTGAAACTTCCTCTTTATCAGTATCTTGGCGGATGTCATGCAAAGAGAATGCCGGTTCCCATGATGAATATTCTAAATGGAGGAAAACATGCAGACAATACTGTGGATTTTCAGGAATTTATGATCATGCCCGTGGGAACAGAGAGTTTTCATGAAGGGCTGCGCATGTGTACAGAAATCTATCAGGCTCTGAAAAAAATCCTGAAAGATAAAGATTTATCTACAGGCGTAGGTGATGAAGGTGGTTTTGCGCCGAATTTAAGCAGCGCCCAGGATGTTTTTGAAATTTTGAATCAGGCTGTGGAAAAGTGCGGCTATGCACCGGGGGAACAGATCTGCTATGCTATGGATGCTGCGGCAAGCGAACTGTATGACCAGGAAAAAGACTGTTACTATTTTCCGGGGGAATCTCAGATGAGCGGCAGTGAGGTACAGAGAAGTTCCAGAGAGATGGTAGAATACTACAGGGATTTGCTCGATAAGTTTCCTATTGTTTCTATTGAAGACGGCTTACATGAAGATGACTGGGACGGATGGCAGCTCATGACTCAGGAACTGGGAGAAACGGTACAGCTTGTGGGAGATGACCTGTTTGTGACAAACGTAAAGAGGATCAAATGCGGGATCAAATTAAACGCGGGTAATGCGGTACTGGTGAAGGTAAACCAGATCGGTACTCTTACTGAGGCCATGGATGCTGTGGAAATGGCGCAGAAAGCCGGATACAGAGCCGTGATCTCTCACCGCTCTGGCGAGAGTGAGGACACTTTTATTGCGGACCTGGCTGTTGCGGTGAATGCGGGACAGATCAAGACCGGGGCGCCATGCCGCTCAGAGCGTACAGCAAAATATAACAGACTTCTCAGGATTGAAGACTCTCTTGGCGCACAGGCATGTTATGAAACACCATTCGAGAGATAACAGAGACAGCATAGATAGCAGAGTGCAGCGGTTTCCGGCCCGGTTATAGAGAAGGCCATTGTTACGGAACAGGAAACTTCACTTTCCACATACTGCGAACATCTGCTATTATTTCCAGAAACAGGTTAGAATCATTGAAAAACAGTTGAAATCTCGGAAATACTGTGATACACTAATTTTGTTTGACGATTAGGAGGTGTGATCATGGAAATTTTGAGAATTGTACTGACGATTTTATTCGTTATTGATTGTATTGGGTTGACCGTTATTATTCTGATGCAGGAAGGAAAATCTCAGGGACTTGGCACGATCGCCGGTATGGCTGATACCTATTGGGGTAAGAACAAAGGCCGTTCAATGGAAGGGGCACTGGTTAAAGCCACAAAAATCATGGGAATTTTATTCTTTGTTCTGGCACTGGTTTTGAATCTGAAATTTTAAGAGATGGCACTCTTGCAGTCACGCAAGGGTGTCATATTTTTATAGGCGAAAGACGCCTTTAGTTAGGAGTAAATATTTGAAAAAAAATGCACAGGTAAAAAAACGCAAGAAGATGCTGTATGAAATCATGTGCTGCAAGGAGTATACACCCATGAGGGCAAAAGACCTGGCAGTGCTTCTGCAGATTCCGGCCGGCAAAAGGGATGAGCTTCATAAAATCCTGGACATGCTGCTGGAAGAGGGAAAGATCAGCATCAACAAGCGGGGCCGCTATGAAGCGGTGAGAAAAGAAAATGGGAAGAAGCAAAAAGAACCTTCCCGTGAACAGGAGAAGAAGAGCAAAGGAAAACGGGAATTCTATCTGACAGGAACCTTTGTGGGCAATGCCAAAGGCTTCGGCTTTGTGGAAGTGGAAGGTGAGGAGGAGGATATTTTTATCTCCGAGGAACACACAGGAGATGCTCTTCACAAAGATACCGTTCAGATACGGATCATAAAAGAGGAAAGAGACGGACGCCGGAGAGAAGGCGCGGTAGTTAAAGTTCTGGAGCGGGGAATGAAAGAGGTTGTGGGCACATATGAAAAAAGTGACAGCTTCGGTTTCCTGGTTCCTGACAACAGAAAGTTTTCCAAAGATATCTTTATTCCCATGGAACACTCCATGGGAGCTGTCAGCGGTGATAAAGTGGTGGCAGCCATCCGTAATTACGGCAGCAGAAGCAGAAATCCGGAGGGAAAAGTAAAAGAAATTCTGGGACATAAGGGTGAAAAGGGCGTGGACGTTATGTCAGTGGCCAGAAGCTATGACCTGCCTATGGAATTTCCGGAAAAGGTACTGAACCAGGCAGATAGAATCAAGGAAAGCCTCAATGAAGGGGATTATTACGGCCGTATGGACTTACGGGACTGGACAATGGTCACCATTGACGGCGAGGACGCAAAGGACCTGGATGATGCGGTATCCATTACCAAAGAAGGGGAATTTTACCGTCTGGGTGTGCACATTGCCGATGTGAGCAATTATGTACAGTACAACAGCGCACTTGACAGAGAGGCTTTAAAAAGAGGTACCAGTGTCTATCTGGTTGATCGGGTGATCCCCATGCTTCCAAAAAAGCTGTCCAATGGTATCTGCTCTCTGAATGCAGGGGAAGACCGCCTGGCACTCAGCTGTCTGATGGATATCGACAAAAAGGGAAATGTGATCGGCCATAAGATAGCCGAGACCGTCATACATGTGGACCGGCGTATGACATATACAAATGTGAAAAAAATCCTGCTTCATGAGGATGAAGAAGTTACCATGGAATATGCGGAACTGGCGCCCATGTTTTTTCTTATGCAGGAGCTGTCAGGAATCCTGAGAAAGAAAAGAGGAAAAAGAGGAGCCATTGATTTTGATTTTCCGGAAAGTAAGATAAAATTGGATGAGAATGGCAGACCCACAGAGATATATCCTTATGAGCAGAATGTGGCAACAGAGATCATAGAAGATTTTATGCTTCTGGCAAATGAGACAGTTGCGGAGGAGTATTATTTCAGAGACATTCCTTTCGTATACAGAACACATGATGATCCGGACCCGGAAAAGATGGAGGCAGTCCTGACTATGATACGCGGAACCGGAATCCGGGTAAAAAAGGCAAAGCAGGAGATCCATCCCAAAGAGGTGCAGCGCATTTTAGATGAGATTGAGGGTATGGACTGTGAGCCGTTCTTTTCCAGACTCCTGCTGCGCTCCATGAAGCAGGCAAAATACACCATAGACTGCAGCGGCCACTTTGGACTGGCGGCCAGATATTACTGCCATTTTACTTCCCCGATCAGGCGGTATCCTGATCTGCAGATACACAGGATCATCAAAGAGACTATTCACGGAAGAATGACCCAGGAAAAGAAAAAGCACTACGCTGATCTCCTGGACGCAGTGGCAAACCAGTCCAGCACCCTGGAGCGCAGGGCAGAGGAAGTGGAACGGGAAACAGTTAAAATGAAGAAGGCGGAATATATGGAATCCCATATAGGTGAAGTCTTTGAAGGCACCATATCCGGAGTTATGGAATGGGGTCTCTATGTAGAACTGCCAAATACCATCGAAGGGCTGGTTCATGTAAATACTCTCACAGATGACTATTATATCTTTGACAGGGAACATTACAGCCTGACGGGTGAAAGCACAAAAAGACAATATATTATGGGCCAAAAAATAAAGGTTCGGGTGGAAAATGCAGATATTGTAACAAAAACAGTGGATTTTTCGCCCGTAACAGAGGAAAGCCAGGGAATGGCGGGAGGAAAGGAATAAAATTATGGGAAAAGAATCAGGGATTCGTCTGATCGCAAACAATAAAAAAGCCTATCATGATTACTTTATAGAAGATACCTATGAAGCAGGGATCGAGCTTGCAGGAACTGAGGTCAAATCCATGCGAATGGGAAAATGCAGCATCAAGGAATCCTTTATCCAGATCGACAGAGGAGAGGTTTTCGTCTGGGGCATGCATATCAGTCCTTATGAAAAAGGGAATATTTTTAATAAAGATCCGCTGAGGACTAGAAAACTTTTGCTCCATCAGTATGAGATCCGCAAAATCGCGGCTAAAATAGCAGAGAAAGGTTATACTCTGGTACCGCTTAAGGTTTACTTTAAAGGAAGTCTTGTAAAAGTGGAAATCGGGATCGCAAAAGGTAAGAAACTGTATGATAAGAGACAGGACATTGCCAAGAAGGATCAGAAAAGAGAAGCTGAGCGGGAATTCAAAGTAAAGAACCTGTAAGTGCTGCGCAGAAACAAATCCAGTGAAAAGCGAGGAGACCAACATGAAATTTTGTGACATGCCATATGAGAGAATTGACTTTGAGAAGGTAAAAGAGGAACTGTTGGAACTGATGGAGGCTTTCAAATCAGCCGGAAGTGCTCAAAAACAGTTTGAAATCCACAAAAAATACTATGCACTTTCAGATAAAGTTTCCACACAGGTCACCCTGGCATCTATCCGGCACAGTATGGATACCACAGATGTGTTTTATGAAAAGGAAAAGGCTTATTATGATGAACAGGTGCCTGCCTACAGCAATTTGACAGTTGAGTATTTGAAACTTCTGTATCATTCCCGGTTCAGGGAAGAGTTGGAGCAGATCATCGGGGCTGTGGCATTTAAGAACATGGAACTATCCTTCCGCTCTGTGAGTGAAGCTGTAATTCCGCTTATGCAGGAAGAAAATGCGCTGGTCACCGAATATGAAAAACTGCTGGCCAGTGCAAAAATAGACTGGGACGGGGAAGTTTTAAATCTTTCTCTTTTAGGTCCTTATCTCAAGCATAAAGACCCGGAAGTCCGCAAAAGAGCATATGAAAAACAAAATGCGTTCTTTCTGAGCATTTCAGATAAACTGGACGAGCTGTATGATAAACTTGTAAAAAACAGGACGCTTCAGGCAAAAGAACTGGGGTTTAAAAGCTATACGGAATTGGGATATCTGCGTATGCAGCGGAACAGTTACCAAAGAGAACAGGTGGAGAATTTAAGGCGTCAGGTGAAAGAGGTCTTTGTACCGTTTGCAGAGAGTCTGTATGAACACAGGAGAGAGCGCCTGGGTCTGTCAAAAATGTATTTTTCGGATGAACAGGTATATGGCAGAGAGGGAAATCCCCAGCCTTTCGGAACACCGGAAGAAATTCTGAAAGCCGGACAGAGAATGTATGGGGAGCTTTCAAAGGAGACCAGGGAATTCTTTGATTTTATGATGGAAAATGAACTTCTGGATGTGTTTGGAAGAAAGACAAAGGCAGTTGGCGGATATATGACATATATTCCGGATTATAAATCTCCGTTTATTTTTGCTAACTTTAACGGGACCAGCGACGATGTGAATGTCATCACCCATGAGTGCGGTCATGCCTTTCAGGGATATCTGGCTTCCGAGGATCCTATTCGTGAACATGCGGATATCGGCATGGAGACCGCTGAGATCCATTCCATGTCAATGGAATTTTTTACAGAACCTTGGTATGCCCTGTTTTTTGCAGGTGACAAGGCAAAGGCGTATCAGGAAATGCATCTGGAAGATGCGGTTTTATTCATTCCTTACGGCTGTATGGTGGATGAATTCCAGCACAGGATATACGATGAGCCTGACATGACTCCGAAAGAAAGAAAACTGGTCTGGAAGGAGCTGGAGCGTGTCTATAAGCCGCATTTGGATTACGGAAGTCTGCAGTTTTTTGCGGAGGGCGGTTACTGGCAGCGGCAGCATCACATTTACAGTTTTCCTCTGTACTATATTGATTATGTGATCGCGCAGCTCTGTGCTTTTGAATATAAAAACAAAATGCAGGAAAATTATGAGGAGGCATGGAGGAGCTACTTACAGCTCTGCAGACTGTCTGCATCTGACTTTTTTGAGAATCTGCTGCAAAAAGCCGGCCTGCGTTCTCCGTTTGAGGATGGATGTATCCGGGAGATCGTGGATAAATTACAGAAGGATATCCACAGCTAAAGGGCGGCGGCCGGGACAGCATCCCGGCCGCTGTAGGTGCCCTTAAGCCTGTCATTGAGCCCGCTCTGCGTGGGAGCTTCTGCGGCGGTATATGAGAAGGTATACGGCCATCCAGAGCATGCAGTGCAGCAAAAGTACAAAGATATATTCCCCTATCTGTCTGCCATCTCCGGTTATCAGGTCCAGGATCCCGTAAAATGCGGCACTGGACGGGAGCAGATATGTTGCGGTGTGAAGAATACTGCCTTTTGAAATGGTCAGATAGAACAGCACCGGGGGAGCCAGAAACAGTATCATTACCATTTTGATACAGATAATGCCCGACATAAGCCCGTCTGAAAAGTGTCCGATGAACAGTCCTGCAAGTGCGGCAAGAAAAGCGGACAATAAAATGATCAAAAACAGGGGAAAAACCATGCTCCATGTTGTGCGTATACAGATGAGTGCAGTAAAAGCAGCAGACAGCACGGCGCCTATATATCCAAGAGAAATTTTCTGTATCATATAGTCCATCTCAGTCATAGGTATCACTTCATTTACATATCCGATCCCTTCTTCTTTTTCACTGATTATATTCATTGCATTGAAGGTGCATCCCATGAACATTGCAGTTACCATGGTGATAGCTGTAAGTAAAGGCTTTAAGACGTCATGGTCATTGCTTTTTCCCGGTATAAGATTCACTTCACAGGAGGAAAGATTTGCTCTTTCTTCATAGAGCTGGGGAAGGATACCCCCAATTACAGTATTCACTTCCAATTCATCACCGGACAGAACAGAGGCGATCCTTTTTTCCTTTTGTATAACACCGATAAGCTGTGTGGCAGGCTCATTGATGGCGTTTTCAAACTCCTGCATATTATCCAAAATCTCTACCCGGCCTAGGCTTTTAAGCCAATTTATCGTATCAGAGGTAAGATTCCCTTTTACAGCAGCGAAGGCTGTTTCACTGACAGAGGAAAAACTTATGTCTGACAGGAGGTTAAGGGCCAATCCTGCAAGGATAGGCAGGAGAAAGGTCAGAATACACATTTTATCACGTCTTATATTTTTTAACTGATATTTTATACCTGTCATATTACCCCTCCTTTGCCATTTCCCGTACAAGTGCCCTGCGGACCATAAGAAACAGAGAGAAAACAGCAGTCACACAGGCAGCATAGTAGAGGATTCCCGCCGGCTTTATGCCAAAATATGCGTTTTTCACAGCCATGAACAAGTGATACATAGGATGGAATGAGATCCAATCCCATGCTATGCCGGTCTGCCCCGCAAGAAATACAGGGGTTGTGATAAATACGGCCAATATCAGATAAAAAAGTGAAAACTGCCGGAATCCCTGCAGCAATATGGCACATAAGAAACCTGTAAGTGCCATGATAAGGGACAGGATACCTGCCTGGACCAAAACTGCAGGCAATACGGAAAGTCCCTCAGAAAGCCCCAAATTCAGCAAAGTCAGCAAAAGGGTGAATACTAAATCTGCCAGCAGAAAGAGCAGCAGTTTTGATAATAGGAAGAAGGTCTCCCTGACGGGCAGCGTACTGTGCACCCGGATCACACCCATCTGTTTTTCCTTAAATAGTGTGGAGGCCAGACCGAGAAAACCTACGGCTGACAGTTCAAAAAAGAGAAATTCACAGGTGATCTCCCGACGGCTTTTCATTTCTTTGTCATTGCTTCCTATGATCTCGGCTTTGGAGGCAGATCCAGTGGAGAGCCGCGACAGGGCGTAGGCTGTCCGAAGATTGTCAGTGCTCTCAATACCGGAGGAGACTATATAGATTTCCGGGACTTTGCCCGAGGCATCAATTCCCACGGAATAGCCGTCCAAACAGGCTTGATGCAGTTGATCCAGGCTCTCTGTTTTTACGGTATCAGGAGATACGGTATTATAGACGCCATGAGGATCATAGAGATACACAGGATAGATCTGCTGGTCTAAACGAACATAGACCAGGTTAATATAGCAGGAATAGAGAATAAGAGAACCGAGTGTCAGCAGAAAAAACTTTGATGCCAGCATCAGACGGAAATCCTTTTTGACCAGAGAAACGATAGCATACCTCATTATATCAGCCCCTTTCCTGTATATTGGATGAAAATATCTTCTAATGTAGGTTCTATAGAGTGGATACTGATGATTTTTTCGTATGGGAAGGGAAATGCCTGGCTGATCCGGGTCAGTTCAAGACTGGATATGCATCTTTTCTGCTCATAAAGATATGCGATTTCCACTGTATGACTTCTCTTTTGTTCTTTTAATCTTTGGGGCGTGTCCAGTGCTTTGATCTCTCCGCCTGCGATAAAAGCAACCCGGTCGCAAAGCAGGTCAGCATCCATCATATTGTGGGTTGTGAGAAAGACAGTGGTGCCTTTTCTGCGCTCCTCCTCAATGATCCTTCGGAACAGCACGGCCCCTGCGGGGTCAAGTCCGCTGGTCGGCTCGTCCAGAAACAGCAGCCGGGGATTATTTATCAGTGCCCTGGCCATGCTGACACGCTGTCTCATGCCTTTTGAGTAAGAGGATACAGGCTTTTTCAGGAAATCTTTTTTAAATTCCAGCATGTCCAAAAGCTCCTCGGCGTCTCTTCGTCTGTCAGCCGGATAGAAAGAGGCGAAATAATCCAGATTGTCAAGAGCACTTAGATTCGTATAAAGATAGGGAAATTCAAAAAGGACACCGATCTGGCTGCGGAAATCCATTTTGTTATCCATGGGCATCCGGTTAAAAAGACGAAGCTCTCCCAGATAACCGCCCAGTATCCCAGTCAATATCTTTTGGGTTGTGGATTTGCCGGATCCGTTCGGTCCCAGAAAACCGAAAATTTCCCCGTCATCCACAGAAAAGCTCAGTCCGTGCAGGATTTCCTGGCCTTTCTTATAAGAAAAACGCAGATTTTTAACAGCAATCATGATTCATCCCCCCATTTATCTTTTTTTCCATTCTCTTTTTCACGCAGCCGTCTGTTCCACCACTTCACAAATTTAACTTTAAGAGGTATGGAGAGCGCAAAGATTACGGCCAGTATAAGCCACCAATACCATTCAAGTCCTAAAAACATAAATTCACCTCCCTTATATAGGAGAGCCTATACAAAGGAGGTGAAGTCAGTATGGGACTGGTGTGAAGTTTATGTGAAGAAATACTATGGATCATGTACTGATAGGAAAAGAGAAATAGAATTCTACTCCAGTATCTAAATTCCGGACACCATATGGAACCTGATAGACAGAGAGCACCTGGGCTACAATAGCCAGGCCCAATCCGGAACCGCTGCCTGCAGTATTTTCTCCGCGGTAGAATTTGGTCCAGATTTTTGAAAGCTCCTGTTCCGGTATAGGGCTGCACTGGTTAAACAGGGAAAAGGAGAGTTCCTTTTGGGTACAGCTTATGGCGAGGTGGATCTCACCGCCCTTTTCTACATTCTTTTTTGCGTTTTCTATGAGATTGTCCAGTACCTGTTCCATGCGCTTGGGGTCAGCATAGATCAGAATGGGATCATCTGGGAGTTGATAAGTAAAACGGTAATCTGTGTGGGGAGTGTCAAGAAGCAGACGGCCTGCAGAGGTCTCTGCCATTTCAAGAAAATCAAAGGTTTTGTTTGAAAGTTCTGCAAATCCCCCCTCTAGTGCAGACAGGTCCAAGAGTGATACCAGCATGTGATTTATCCGATCCCCGGCAGATAATATGGCGTCCGTATACTGCTGCTTTTTGGTTTCGTCCACTTCGTCTTTTAATCCCTCGGTATAGGCACGTATAAGCCCAAGAGGTGTTTTCATCTGATGTGACAGATTGTCCGTAAGCTCTTTTCTCTGAACCTGAAGGAGACGTTCCCTGCGCACTTCTTTTTCAAGCTGCGTATTTGCATGTTCCAGTTTTTGCAGAGCGTCCTGTAAATTGGCGGACATAGTATTTAAGCTTTGGGAGAGTCTGCCGAATTCATCATTGGAATCTATCCGGCACCGGGCCGTAAAGTCCAGAGAGGCCATTCGCTCTGCCTCCTGATTGATTTCATTGAGAGGTTTTGAAATCAGGCGCCCAAGCAGATGATCCACCAGAAGGACCATGGATGCCATAAGGAGGAACCATATCAGAAAAGCAAAACTGCGGTTTGTGGGCAGCTCCGAAGTAAACAGATAGAACAGAACAATGATGCCTCCCACTAATTTTGAGAGCAGGAGAGTTTTTTTGCGGACCGTGGTCAGTCCAAACGCGGACAATATTTTTTTCATGATCATACCTCGAACTTATAGCCGGAACGGATCAGGGTGACAATATGTCGTCCTTCGGATCCAAGCTTCTGGCGCAGAGTCTTGATGTGGGTATCTACGGTTCTGGTGGTTCCTTCAAAATCATATCCCCAGATACGGTTGAGCAGTTGGTCACGGGAAAAAACCTGGTTTTTATTCAGCATAAAAAGGCGCAGCAGTTCAAATTCTTTATGAGTCAGCGAAAGATCCATACCGCAGACCGTGACTGTGCGGGAGGACAGCTGCAGTACAATTTCACCTGCGGTTATCATATCCTGAGGGTTTGCGGATGCGGCACGGCGCAAAAGCGCATTGATCTTGGCAAGAAGTATTTTGGGACTGAACGGTTTTGTGATATAGTCGTCAGCACCGTATTCATAGCCCTTTAATTTGTCAGTCTCGCTGTCTTTTGCTGTGAGAAATATAATAGGAATGCTGCACATTTCCCTGGCAATACGGCATACGGAAAAGCCGTCCAGATGGGGCATCATAATATCCAGGACTGCCAGATCAACAGGATTATTTTTCAGTATTGTCACAGCGTCTATGCCATCGTCTGCTGTGATACAGGTATGTCCCCCATGGCGCATATAGTCAGTCAAAATATCCTGCATGCCTTTTTCGTCCTCAGCAATTAATATCAGTGCCATCGCTGCCTCCTGTCCCCTTTGATCTTCCGGTAAAAAGTTATATTTGCTGTATCAAAATTTTCTATGTCAGAAGTTTCTATGTCAAAAGTCATATTTTATTATATTACGTTACAAAAGGGAATGCAAACAGAAAGAAAAGAGCTGTTCCGGAAATAATTCAGCATTCTACTGTCCTGCGAGGTGTTGCCTTGCATTTGCAAGGCAATCCCGAGACAGCCACGCGCCAGACTGCGGTTTTGCAGTCTGTGTGTATGATTTTGTTGCTATGAAGCCGAAAGGCTGAATAATAATCTGGCCCGTCAACGGTTCAGCATTCTACTGTCCCGCGAGATGTTGCCTTGCATTTGCAAGGCAATCCCGAGGCAGCCACGCGCCGGACTGCTGGACTGCATTTCCTGCAGTCTGAGTGCATGCCCCTGCAGCTATGAGGCCAGATGGCTGAATCGAAAACTGACCCATACAGGCAGCTTTTTAGGAAATGAAATTAAGACCATGATCAGTCATGAAAAAGGCCGCGGCGCTTTGCCTCAGAGATTATTTTGTCAAGCAGCTCCTGTTCACTCTTGGTACTTTTGAAAGCACCTTCCAACCTGGATTCACACTTAGTTTCAAGCTTATCTTTTAGCCTGGATTCACACTTAATTTCAAGTTTATCTTCCAACTTGACTTCACATTTGGATTCTTCGCCGGTCTGCTTTTTTGTTTGGATTTCTGCCTTTTTCTCAGAGCTTTTCAATTGCTCACCCCTGATACCATTATAAAACTGTGAAATGTGTAGGTGAACTGGTAAATAATGGAAATAAAGCTGCCTATCTTAAGAGACTTATGTATTGCGGTATACTGTGTAGGCAATAATATCAATAAACTCACTGTTTGAAGGACATCTCAAAAGTTTACAGCCGGATAGTTCCTGCAGATAAGCTTTATTATTGTCCCAGCACTTTTCAATAACGGTCCGGATGTCCCGTTCTACACTGACTTTGGTAACCCCATATTTATGAGCGATGACAGGATAGATATCTTTTGTCACTTTGAGACATTCATCGTAATTCTCAGCGGCAATGTGTATGGCGTCGAGCAGATAGCGGTATCCCTTGTATTTCGATGTAATGCCAAATTGCCTTATGATTTTATCCTTTGTATGCATATTTATTTACCCTCCTCATGTTTTCTATAATATTATAGAGGAGAATGGCAGACAGGAAGGAAAGTTCGACATTATAATACAAAAAAAGACCTGAGAATCATAGTGGGGAGTACAATAGGGTACAGGGGGAGTACAATGGAATTCAGTATTTTTGGATGATTTAAGAACAAAAAAAGACCCGGATGCCGGTAAAACCGGGCATTCCGGGTAAATGAAAAGTGGACCTGGCGGGAATCGAACCCGCGTCCGAAAGTCTATCCCTTGAGGCATCTCCCATCACAGTCATTCTTTTAACATTCCCTTATACAACCGCCGGATGACAGGCTGATGTACTCAGTAGCTTCATGAATCTTTTACTTTCTCAAAGCTTTGAAAGTAAAGGGCCCTGCAAAGTCGATGCCGGATTCCCAGGCAGCAGGTGACCTGGGGCCGACAAGCTGCAATTAGGCAGCTAACGCTAAATTATTATTGTCTGCGTTTATATTTAAGTTCCAGGTTGTTGCGCAGTCCCGGAGTCTGCGGATGGCTTCCCCAACTTCAAAACCCCCGTCGAAACCAGTACAAGCCCATTACTGGACTTCACTATGGAAGTATACTATAGGATAGCGTTTTTTTTGTGTTTTGTCAAGGGGAAATGATAAAAAAAATTCCGGGGCGGTCAGCGCCGTTCAGAGCAGAAGACTTGTATTATTGCATGGTGAAGCACAGGAAAATCCCGAATCTGCCGGCCACAAAATGCGGACACCGGGATAAAGAGACCAGGCTTGACAGATAAATCTGTCTGGGATAGACTTATTTTAGATTCAGATGAAGAATAAGGGGAAAGCAGAGAATAGGGCTGTTATGGACCGTTTCTTTGCAGACAGGGGAAATATGAAGCTTTTTCATAAAAAAAGAAGATTCCGGTATGGTTTTTTGATGCTCTTTATACTCCTTACCGCGCTTGCAGTGCCTGTGTGGGGACGGGCCGGCGGTGGTGGAAGTTCAGGAGGCGGCGGAGGATCAGGCGGAGGAGGCGGATACAGCGGCGGTTCCGGCGGTAACAGCTACCACAGCGGCCGTTCCTCATCCCGCAGCAATTTAGTGGGAAACATTGTGTTCGGTGTCAATGCTGTTCTGATCACCTGCGGCGGCGCCATTGTATTTACCGTAAAATCTAAAAAAGCAGCCATGAAAAGTAAAAATCTCATGCGTCAGTACGAAAAAATCGGGGGAAACTGGGATTACAGGGAAGTACAGCGTCAGGTGGAGGAGGCCTACTTTGAAATACAGGAGTGCTGGAGACGGATGGATGCCAGTTATGCCGCAGCTTATCTAAGCACAGAACTGCTGGAGGATTTTAACATGAAGATCCAGTGGATGGAAGTGAGAGAGGAAGCAGTGGTACAGAAGCATGTAAAGCTGTTGAGCGCAGTGCCTGTCTGTGCCAGTGATGAACCGGGGGAGGAGAATGACAGTATCTGGTATCTGATACACGGCAGTATGGTGGGATACTATATTAACAGGAACACAGGAATCTGTGTGCGCGGCAATACGAAAAAAGAGAGCTTTTACGAATACTGGAGATTTATTTACCGCAATAAGCGCTGGGTCCTCCAGGAAATCAGGCAGCAGGACGAAATTGATATCAATCAGTTTATATAATAGTGTTTGTTCACAGATTCAACAAATATTTTTGTTATATTTATCAATAGACGGCAGGAGCCATCTGATCTCTTCCTATGAGGGGATAAGCAGCAGAGATAACGTGACTATTTTGCCCGCAGTTTCAGGTATGTGGCTGCGATACGGCACATAGAGCGGAAAAGGTACATAGAAAAAATGGACAGAAGGAGTCTGTGAGAATAGAAAGAGGTAATCTATATGGAGAAATGTAAGATACTGGTAGTGGATGATGAGAGCAGGATGCGCAAACTGGTACGGGACTTCCTGGTAAAGAAAGATTTTGAGGTGCTGGAGGCCGGCGACGGTGAGGAGGCACTGGACATTTTTTATGCCACAAAGGATATTGCCCTTTTGATCCTTGATGTCATGATGCCGAAGATGGATGGCTGGGAGGTATGCAGGGAAATCCGCAGGGACTCCAAGGTGCCCATTATTATGCTGACAGCCAGAGGAGACGAAAGGGATGAGCTTCTGGGCTTTGAACTGGGTGTGGATGAGTATATTGCAAAGCCTTTCAGCCCCAAGATACTGGTAGCAAGAGTGGAAGCTATCCTGAGAAGAGCCAATATCTGCGGAAGCAGTGATGTTCTCTCTGCCGGCGGCATTGAGGTGAATAAAGCTTCCCATATTGCCACTATTGACGGGGAGCCTATGGAACTGAGTTATAAGGAATTTGAGCTGTTGACATATTTCCTTGAAAATCAGGGGATTGCACTTTCCAGAGAGAAAATATTGAATTCTGTATGGAATTATGATTATTTTGGCGATGCCCGCACCATTGATACCCATGTGAAGAAACTTCGCAGCAAGCTGGGAGATAAGGGTGAATACATCAAAACAATCTGGGGTATGGGATACAAGTTCGAGGTATAAGATATGAGAAGATCAATTAAGGTGCGTCTGGCGGTTTCTTTTATTGGAATCATGCTATTGTCGCTTTTGTCCATCACGGCAGTGAACCGACTGTTTCTGGAGAAATACTATATCTCTAGAAAGGCAGATTCCCTGGAAACCGTTTATAAGGCATTGAATGAGCAGGCTTACAACGATCCGGAGGGAAGGACGCACCTGCAGGGACTCTGTATTGAAAAAAACATTTCCTGGGTTCTTGTGGATGTGAGTACCCAGGACTGGACCATCATAGCCAACGATGGGCGGAATCCGGACTTGCTGGCGACCAGGCTTCTCTTTGGATATATATGGGGTATGATGCCGGAAAACAGAGAGGTTATTTCAAATAATGATTCCTATACATTGGAGCAGAATACAGACGACAAAGAAAATGTGGTATATCTGGATATGTGGGGGATAATGGAGAACCGAAGCTGTGCATTCCTGATCCGTATGCCCATGGCGAGCATCAGGGACAGTGTGGAAATCTCCAATATGTTTTACATTTATATCGGACTTCTTGTGATCATGATAAGCAGCGGGGCAATCTGGTTTATGAGCAAGAGAATAACAAAGCCCCTGCTGGAACTGACGGAAATCTCCAGACGCATGAGCAACCTGGACTTTGAAGCAAGATATGAAGGCGGAGGGGAGGATGAGATCGGTACCTTGGGTGAGAATTTCAACAAAATGTCTGAGGAACTGGAGCATACCATATCTGAGCTGAAAACCGCCAACAATGAGCTGCAGGAGGATATTGAGCAGAAGAAACAGATTGATGAGATGCGCAAGGAATTCCTCTCCAATGTTTCTCATGAGCTGAAGACTCCCATTGCACTGATCCAGGGCTACGCGGAGGGATTGAAAGAATGTATCAATGACGATGCGGAGAGCAGGGAGTTTTACTGTGAAGTCATCATGGACGAGTCTGCCAAGATGAACAATATGGTGAAAAAGCTGCTGACTTTAAACCAGCTTGAGTTCGGCAATGACCAGACAGCTATGGAACGGTTTGATCTGACAGATCTTGTAAGAGGCGTAGTGCAGGCTGCACAGCTTCTGGCAGACCAGAAAGAGGCGCAGATCGCTTTCCCGCAGGTGGAGCCTGTATATGTGTGGGGCGATGAGTTTAAAGTGGAGGAAGTGGTGACAAACTATGTGTCCAACGCCTTGAATCATGTGGACGGGGATAAGAAGATTGAGGTCAAGATCATGAGAAAGGACAACCATGTGCGCCTCTCTGTCTTTAACACAGGTAAACCTATCCCTGAGGAGGATCTGGATAAAATCTGGATAAAGTTCTACAAAGTTGACAAAGCCCGGACACGGGAGTATGGCGGAAGCGGTATTGGTCTGTCTATTGTAAAGGCGATCATGGAGAGTATGCACCAGAAGTTCGGAGTTGTCAATTACGACAACGGTGTGGAATTCTGGTTTGAACTAGAAGAGAAATGATGGCAGGTAACAGTTCAGCCTTCCACTGTCCCGCGAGGTGCTGCCTTGCATTTGCAAGGCAATCCCGAGGCAGCCACGCGCCAGCCTGCAGTTTTTGCAGTCTTTGTACATGCTTTGTTGCTATGAAGCCGAAAGGTTGAATAGTAATGATGACAGAGCCGGTTCTGCGACACCTCCTTGCATTTTTCGATGGATTCTGCTAAACTAGAGAACATGATAAAAATGCAGGAGGGATGATTTATGCCGCCTTTACAGGGAGAATGGCTGGAGGCTTTAAAGCCGGAATTCGGAAAACAATATTATAAACAATTGTTCGCAAAGGTGGGGCAGGAGTACCAGACGAGAAAGGTATTCCCCGCACCGGACGATATTTTCAATGCATTTCATTTTACCCCCTTAGACCAGGTAAAAGTGGTCATTTTGGGACAGGATCCTTATCACAATGACGGACAGGCTCACGGCCTGTGTTTTTCTGTGAAGCCGGATGTGGAAATCCCTCCTTCCCTGGTGAATATTTACCAGGAACTGCAGGAGGACTGCGGCTGCTATATACCCAACAATGGCTATTTGGAAAAATGGGCAAAGCAGGGTGTTCTGCTTTTGAATACAGTGCTGACAGTGCGCGCCCATCAGGCTAATTCCCACAGGGGAATTGGCTGGGAGGAGTTTACGGATGCGGCTATCCGCATTCTGGATGGACAGGACCGGCCTATGGTGTTCCTTTTATGGGGGAGACCGGCACAGATGAAAAAGAGTATGCTCCACAATCCGAATCACCTGATCCTGGAAGCACCTCATCCCAGTCCGCTGTCTGCTTTCCGCGGATTTTTTGGATGCCGCCATTTCAGCAAGGCAAATGCCTTTTTACAGGAGCATGGCCTGGAGCCCATTGACTGGCAGATAGAAAACAGATAGAGGAATTTGGACAAATGGGTAAAAAGAATAGTAATACATTAGTGAAAAATGCGTCTTTTTTAATGGTTGCGGCGCTGATATCCAAGATCATCGGAATGATATACAAAAGCCCCCTGTCTTCGCTTCTGGGAAGAGAGAGCTTTGCCTGCTTTCAGTTTGCACAAAATGTATATTTTATTCTGTTGATGATCGCATCCTTCAGCATTCCCCAGGCTGTATCTAAGATCATGTCAGAGCGGATCGCATTCAAAAGGTATAGAGACGCGCAGAGGGTGTTTAAAGGCGCTCTTTTATACGCAGTCATAGCGGGAGGTATTGTGGCGCTCATATGTGTGTTCGGTGCATCTATCTTAGTGCCGGACAGTGTGGCAAATGCCAGACTGGCCCTTCAGATGCTGGCTCCCACTGTTTTCATATCCGGGATACTGGGTGTGTTCCGTGGATATTTTCAGGCATACAGAAATATGATGCCCACGTCCATCTCGCAGATCGTGGAGCAGATAGCAGTTGCGGTTGTGGCGCTTTTGATGGCTAACTTTATGGTAAATCATTTTGCAGGCGCCGGAGAAGATACACTGCAGAGATGGAGTGCAGCCGGAGCAACTATCGGTACGGGAGCGGGAGTCACGGCGGCGCTTCTTTTTATGCTGTTTGTATACAGTGTGAACAGGAAGACCATCAACCGGCGGATCGCCAGGGACAAAGTGTCTGTGGATGAGAGCTATCAGCAGGTTATGAGAAATATTGTGCTGATCGTGGCGCCTATTATCCTCAGTGCGTTTATTTATAATGTGAACGGTTATATCAATGGTGTGATGTACACCAGTATTTCTGATTTCAGAGGCATGGACAACAGTCAGGTAAAGGTGCTATATGCGGAATTTGGCTTTTTCATGACTCTGATCAATATACCTTTGACGCTTGCAAGTACGGCACCTACCTCCATGATCCCTGAGGTCTCCGCCCATTATGCTACAGGAGATGTAAAGGGTGCTATTGAGAAGATCAGCAATGCCACATGGATCAGTATGCTGATTTCCATGCCTGCCTCCGTTGGTCTGGCGGTACTGGCTAAACCTGTCACTTCCCTGCTTTTTCCCTCCACAGAGGGTGTGGCAGGACAATTGATGGTGCTGGGTGTTATCACGGTTATCCTGAACAGTACATCCAATATCTCCAATGGTGTTCTGCAGGGTATTGGAAGGGCAAACGTTCCCATGATCAATGCGGCTATATCCCTGGCTGTGGATGTGGTCTTTCTTGCGGTTCTCCTGTTCTTCACCAATACGGGAATCTACGCTGTGGTTATCGCTATGATCGTTTATGCCGTAGTTATGTGTGTTCTCAATGACAGAGCACTGAAGAAATACCTGGGATATCAGAATCCGTGGAAATACGCGTATCTGCCTCCGCTTTTGGCTACCATTCCTATGGGCGCCGTAGCATTTGCAGTGTACAAGGGAGTGAGATTTCTGACAAAATCTCTGCCACATTCCAATCTGCTGGCTTTGATCCCTTCTATCGCCTTGGCCGCGGCCGTGTACTTTGTGGCGTACCTCTTTATTGCAAAACCGTCCAGACAGGAACTTCTGTCTCTGCCGGGAGGAACTAAATTGGCTGTGCTGGCACAAAAATTGAAGATAATCTGAAAAATTCATATGTACAATGAATATGGAAAATAGACAAACTGAGAAGTAAAAAGAGAAAAACGGAGAAACGATCAGAGAGATTACCGGAGGAAGAAACAGAGAACGAATGGAGAAACAAACAGAAAAAGGCCAGTGGGCTGCGCTCAGAATGAGCGGCCCGCTGGTCTTTTTCTGTTTATCTTTCTATGCGATATCTCTTACGATCACTGCATTTTACTGCATTTTTTTAAATGCGGTAGAGAGCATCAGCTTAATACGGTTCAGCTGGTTTACTTCACTGGCACCCGGGTCATAATCTATAGCCACAATATTAGAGTCGGGATAATCCTTGCGGATGGCTTTGATGACACCTTTGCCTACAATATGATTGGGCAGACAGCCAAAGGGCTGTGTACACACAATATTCGGCGCTCCGCTGTGGATCAGCTCCATCATCTCTCCGGTCAGGAACCAGCCCTCTCCGGTCTGGTTGCCGATGGATACAATAGGGGCGGCCATTTTAGCCAGATCTGCGATGTTGGCAGATGGGGTAAAATGTCTGCTCTTGGCAAACTCTTTATTGGCGGCACCTCTGATAAACTCAATGGCTTTAATCCCCAGATTGGCTGTTTTTGCAGAGTTTTTCTTGAAGCCCAGATATTTTGCCTTGAAGTTCTGGTTATAAAAACAGTAACATAAAAAGTCGATCAGATCAGGGCATACAGGCTCTGCGCCTTCTTTTTCCAACAGCTCCGCCAGATGATTGTTGGCAGCAGGCAGGAATTTTACCAGGATCTCGCCGACAATACCGACTCTCGGCTTTTTCTCGTTGGTGATAGGCAGTGTATCAAATTCCCTTATCATCTGTCGGCAGATGCGGTTAAACTGGCCGAAGGTGATGTGTTTTGCGCTTATGAAGCGGATACAGCGTTTCTCCCATTTGCGGTGCAGGGCATTGGCGGAACCTTTGACTGCCTCATAGGGACGCATACGGTAAATACATTTCATCAGGATATCACCAAACACAGCGGCGAAAGCCAATCTGCAGGCTAATTTTGCTGTGATCTTAAATCCGGGATTCTCTTCCAGTCCGCTTAAATTGATGGAAATGACCGGTATGTAGGACATATTTGCCTTGGCAAGTGCCCTTCGGATAAATCCGATATAGTTGGAGGCACGGCATCCCCCTCCTGTCTGTGACATGATGATGGCTACTTTATGCAGATCGTATTTGCCTGAGAGGAGAGCCTGCATGATCTGGCCAACCACCATAAGGGAAGGATAGCAGGCATCATTGTTTACGTATTTAAGGCCTACATCCACGGCTTCCTTGTTGTCATTGGGGAGTACCTCCAGATTGTATCCGCTGGCGTTGAAGGCTGCCTGCAGGATAGAAAAGTGGATAGGTGACATCTGAGGGCAGAGGATAGTATAGTTTTTCCTCATTTCAGGTGTAAATACTACCTTTTTGATGGATGACGGCGATATTTTCCGCTTGATATGCTGCTCTTCCTTGACACGGAGGGCAGCGATCAGGGAGCGGACACGGATACGGGCAGCACCCAGGTTGTTCACCTCATCAATTTTCAGGCAGGTATAAATTTTGCCGCTGTCTGACAGGATTTCATTTACCTGGTCTGTGGTCACAGCGTCCAGTCCGCAGCCAAAGGAATTTAACTGGATCAGATCCAGATTATCCTTTTCCTTCACAAAGTTGGCAGCCGCATAGAGCCTGGTGTGATACATCCATTGGTCATTGACGCGCAGAGGCCGTTCAATAGGAGCCAGATGAGAGACGGAATCCTCAGTCAGCACGGCAATGCCGTAGGAATTGATCAAATCCGGAATACCGTGATGAATTTCCGGATCAATGTGGTAAGGTCTTCCTGCCAGCACAATACCCCGCCGTCCTGTTTTATCCAGATAGCGCAGGGTTTCCTCGCCTTTTCTGCGGATATCCTCCCGGCATTTGGCCATTTCTTTCCAGGCAGCATGGGCAGCATCAGAGATTTCCGTGGAGGGGATATCCTTAAATTCTTCCAACAGACGCTCTGTGATGGTCTCTTCATTGGTCATGGCTAAAAATGGGTTGTGGAATCTGATCTCCGGGTCATTCAGCTCATCAATGTTGTTCTTTATGTTCTCCGCATAGGAGGTGACAATTGGGCAGTTGTAGTGGTTAACAGAGTCCGCAAACTCTTCCCGCTCGTAGGGGATGCAGGGATAGAAGATATATTTGACACCCTGTTTGATCAGCCATGAAACGTGTCCGTGGGCCAGTTTGGCCGGATAGCACTCCGATTCACTGGGAATGGATTCAATGCCCAGTTCATAAATCTTTCTCGTGGAGGTGGGAGAGAGCACCACCTCATACCCCAGCCGGGTAAAGAAGGTATACCAGAAGGGATAATTCTCAAACATGTTCAGAACCCTGGGTATTCCCACCTTTCCTCTGGGGGCTTTATCCTCTGTCAGCGGTTCGTAGGAGAACAGCATTTTGTATTTATAATCAAACAGATTCGGGATATGGTCCTTATTCTTCTCCTTGCCGATGCCGCGCTCACAGCGGTTGCCGGAGATGTACTGGCGGCCTCCTGAAAATTTGTTGATGGTCAGCCGGCAGTTGTTGGTACAGCCCCTGCAGTTAGCCATGGTGGTTTTATACTGAAGGCTGTTGATCTTCTCAATGGGCAGCATGGTGGTTTCCTGTCCCGCTGTATAGCGCTCCCTGGCGATCAGGGCAGCACCGAAAGCACCCATGATCCCGGCAATGTCGGGTCTTATGGCCTCACAGTTGGCAATGCGCTCAAAGCTTCTTAAAACCGCATCGTTGTAGAAGGTTCCCCCCTGTACCACGATATGTTTTCCCAACTCCGAGGCATCGGATACCTTGATTACCTTATACAGAGCGTTTTTAATAACAGAGTAGGCCAGACCTGCGGAGATATCCGATACCTCAGCGCCTTCCTTCTGGGCCTGTTTCACTTTGGAGTTCATGAATACCGTACATCTGGTTCCGAGGTCAATGGGATTCTTGGCAAAAAGTGCGGCTTTTGCAAAATCCTGTACGCTGTAGTTCAGGGAATTTGCAAATGTTTCGATAAAAGAACCGCAGCCGGATGAGCAGGCTTCATTGAGCTGTACGCTGTCTACTGTATGGTTTTTTATTTTTATGCATTTCATATCCTGACCGCCGATATCCAGGATACAGTCTACCTCAGGATCAAAGAAGGCCGCTGCGTAGTAGTGGGATACTGTCTCCACTTCCCCTTCATCCAGAAGGAGAGCAGCTTTTATCAATGCCTCCCCGTATCCGGTGGAGCAGGAGTACGCAATTTTCGCCTCACGGGGCAGATGGCTGTAGATTTCCTGAATGGCACGGATACTGGTAGCCAGGGGATTGCCGTTATTGTTGCTGTAAAAGGAATAGAGCAGGGAGCCGTCTTCCCCCACCAGTGCAGCTTTTGTTGTTGTGGAGCCGGCGTCAATGCCCAGATAGCAGTTTCCGCTGTAACTGGAAATGTCACCGGTTACTACATTGTAATGGCTCTGCCGCTCATTGAATTTATCATAATCTTCCTTAGTGGCGAACAGAGGCTCCATACGGTTTACTTCAAATTCCATATGTATGTTGGCTGACAGCCTGTCACGCATGGCAGTGACGCTGACAGGAGGTGTGTCCTTTTTCGCGTTCAGCGCAGAGCCGATGGCGGCGAACAGGTGGGAATTGTCAGGAACAATGGTGTGTTCCTCATCCAGCTTCAGTGTGCGGATGAACGCCGTCTTGAGTTCGGATAAAAAGTGAAGCGGACCTCCCAGAAATGCCACATGTCCGCGGATGGGTTTTCCGCAGGCAAGACCGCTGATGGTTTGGTTTACAACAGCCTGGAATATGGAGGCTGAAAGGTCTTCTTTTGTAGCGCCCTCATTGATCAGCGGTTGAATATCTGTCTTGGCAAATACACCGCACCTGGCAGCAATGGGATAGAGTGCTTTGTAATCTTTGGCGTAATCATTCAGCCCGGCGGCATCTGTCTGCAGCAGGGAGGCCATCTGGTCGATAAAAGAGCCGGTTCCTCCGGCACAGATACCGTTCATACGCTGTTCAATATTTCCGCCCTCAAAATAAATGATCTTTGCATCCTCACCACCCAGTTCAATGGCCACATCGGTTTTGGGTGCCAGTTCCTGTAAGGAGGAGGATACAGCAATAACCTCCTGTACAAAGGGAACCTCCAGATGCTTTGCGAGTGTCAGTCCGCCTGAACCGGTGATCACCGGGAGGACGGAAAATTCCCCCAATTGCTTGTATGCCTTGTCAAGCAGTCCGGCCAGCGTATTCTGGATGTCTGCAAAGTGGCGTTCATAATCGGAGAAAAGAATTTCGTTTTCTTCATTTAAAACTGCAATTTTTACCGTGGTGGAGCCAATATCAATGCCAAGACGGTATACGACTGCAGTATTTTTATTATCTGCTGACATAGTCAGGAGACCTCCTTCATAAAAAATGGACGGTTTTTCGCCGTCATATATGCATTTCTTCTTATTTATATAGTGCGATTAAAAATCATTTAACATTATACGACAATATTTCTAAAAATACAATTGCTAATTTGAAATTGGATTATTTTAGTTATATATCCTCAGAAAAAGAAAATATTTCAGCCGGTTGCGTTTACATTTCCCATATGGTAGAATAAGCCAGACACAAGTGCCGGAAACAGCCGGTAAAAGAATTACATTTAGAAAGAGGAAACGGTTATATGTATAAGATATTAAAACAGGAAGGTATGGCAAAGCGCGCCCATTTTGAAACTGTGCACGGAGTGGTGGAGACACCTGTCTTTATGAACGTGGGCACAGTGGCAGCCATCAAAGGGGCCGTAGCCACAACAGACCTGCATGAAATAGGCACCCAGATAGAATTGTCAAACACGTATCATCTTCATGTGCGTCCTGGCGACCAGGTGATCAAAAAACTGGGAGGCCTCCATAAGTTTATGAACTGGGACAGACCCATTCTCACAGATTCCGGCGGATTCCAGGTGTTTTCCCTGTCAAAGCTCAGGAAGATCAAAGAGGAAGGTGTGTACTTCAATTCCCATATTGACGGGCATAAAATTTTTATGGGACCGGAGGAAAGTATGCAGATACAGTCCAATCTGGCTTCCACCATTGCCATGGCTTTTGACGAGTGTCCCTCCTCAGTGGCAGACAGGAAATACGTTCAGGATTCTGTGGACAGAACGACAAGATGGCTTGCAAGATGTAAGGAAGAGATGGCAAGACTGAACGCAAAGGAGGACACCATCAATCCCCAGCAGATGTTGTTTGGGATCAATCAGGGCGCAGTATATGATGATATCAGGATCACCCACGCAAAAGAGATTGCCAAAATGGACCTTGACGGCTATGCGGTGGGCGGACTTGCAGTGGGAGAGAGCCATGAGGAGATGTACCGGATCTTGGACAGTGTTGTTCCTTATCTTCCGGCAGACAAGCCAACGTATCTGATGGGAGTGGGCACACCGGCCAATATTCTGGAGGGAGTGTCCAGAGGCGTGGATTTCTTTGACTGTGTATATCCAAGCAGGAACGGCCGTCACGGACATGTGTATACAAACTTTGGAAAACTGAATCTCTTCAATGCCAAATATGAGCTGGACTCCCGCCCCATTGAGGAAGGGTGTCAGTGTCCGGCCTGCAGAAGCTACAGCAGGGCGTATATCCGCCATCTTCTGAAGGCAAAGGAAATGCTGGGCATGCGTCTGTGCGTGCTTCACAATCTGTATTTTTACAATACCATGATGACGGAAATCCGCCAGGCACTGGATGAAGGCCGCTATGAAGACTATAAACAGCAGAAGCTGGAGCGCATGGCAGCAGGCCCCAAGGCATAAAAATAGGAAAAACGTGTAAAATATATAAAAAAACCTGAAAAACACTTGAAGAAATAAGAAAAATTGTGTATTATTGTAATAACGTTCAAAATAGTATAATTTGCAGGAGGAACCCAAATGTTTTTAGGACAGGCAAGCGCAGGCGGTGCTGGCGCATGGGCAACCATGTTGCTGCCGTTGGTTGTATTTTTTCTTTTAATGTATTTCATGATCATGAGACCGCAGAAAAAGGAACAGCAGAGAGTGAAATCCATGTTATCTTCTATGGAAGTGGGAGACAGTGTGGTAACCACAAGCGGTTTTTACGGAATCTTAATTGATATTACAGATGAGGATGTCATCGTAGAATTCGGTAACAACAGAAACTGCAGAATTCCCATGAGAAAAGCGGCTATCGCGGAAGTTGAGAAAGCCGGCGACGGAATCGCAGAAAAAGATTGATCAGAAGATTGAAAAGCAAAACAGGTGTTGCAGGAAAAACAGTTCTGCGGCGCCTGTTTTTTCGTCTTCAACCATGCAGATTCAGAAAATAGAGAGGTGAGAATATGGCATTTATCAGTTTATTTGATGTGATCGGTCCGAATATGGTGGGTCCTTCCAGCTCCCATACGGCCGGCGCGGCATCTATGGCCCTTCTTGCCCGGAGACTTTTTCCGGGTAAAATAAAAAAAGTGCGTTTTACCCTGTATGGCTCCTTTGCCCAGACATACCGGGGGCACGGCACAGACCGGGCGCTTCTAGGCGGGATCATGGGATTTCAGACAGATGATCTGCGGATCAGGGATTCTCTGACACTGGCACGTGAACAGGGGATGGAGTATGAATTTATTCTCAGTGACAAGCTTGGTGATGAGCATCCAAACACTGCGGATATGGATATAGAGGGTACCTGCGGGGAACATCTTTTTGTGCGCGGCGTATCCCTTGGCGGGGGAAAAGTAAAGATTGTCCGGCTGAACCAGATAGAAGTGGATTTTACAGGGGAGTACAGCACTCTGGTGGTGAGCCAGACGGACAAGCCGGGTGTTGTGGCACATATCACAAAGGTTCTCAGCGAAAAGAACGTGAATATTGCATTTATGCGCCTCTATCGGGAGGAGAGAGGTGCCAGGGCATATACCATTGTGGAGTCTGATGAGAAAATACCGGAAGATGTGACAGAGAAAATAAGGGAAAATCCCTTTGTCTCCAATGTGATTCTGGTGCAGATATAGGAGGGTAGGATGGAATTTAATCAGGGCAGTGAATTGTTGGAAATATGCAGGGCACAGAATATGCCCATTTCCAGGGTTATGAAGCTTCGGGAGACAGAATTTTCGCAGATTTCCGAGGCGGAAGTTGAGAAGAAAATGAAAAAATCCCTGGATATCATGCGCCGTTCGGCAAAGGAGCCTCTGACAGATCCCAAGCCGTCTGTGGGCGGTTTGATCGGCGGTGAGTCCGGGAAACTTTACCGGCATGCGCAGGCAGGAAAATCTGTCTGCGGAACTGTGCTTCAGCGCGCGGTTACGTATGCCATGGCGGTTTTGGAAGTCAATGCCTCCATGGGAGTGATCGTGGCGGCACCTACTGCCGGTTCTTCGGGGGTGGTGCCCGGGGTGCTTCTTTCCCTGCAGGAGGAGTATGATCTGCCGGAAGAAGTGGTATTAAACGGTCTCTATACCGCGGGAGCCGTGGGGTATCTCCTCATGCGGAATGCATCTGTGGCAGGCGCAGAAGCGGGGTGTCAGGCAGAGGTAGGCGCTGCGTCAGCCATGGCAGCAGCCGCGGCCGCAGAGATGATGGGAGGCACGCCCGGGCAGTGTCTGGATGCGGCTTCTGTGGCAATGTCAAATCTGCTTGGATTAGTTTGTGATCCCATAGCCGGCCTTGTGGAATACCCATGCCAGAACAGAAACAGTGTCGGGGCAGCTAATGCGCTGATCTGCGCGGAACAGACACTGGCAGGGATACCGGCTCTCATCCCCTTCGATGAGATGGCACAGGCTATGTATCATGTGGGAAGAAGCCTGCCTTTTGAGCTGCGGGAGAGCGCACTGGGAGGCTGTGCGGCAACCCCTTCCGCCTGCAGGCGTACCTGCGAGATTTTTGGAAGCTGAGAGTTGGCAGATACATCTTGGATGCCGTTATTTTCCGTAGAAGATTTATCGGGCAGATTGGCCCCGGTTGACTTATAATATGGGTAAGGCAGGTGAGAATATGGATTGGATGCAGCGCATCAACCGAGTGATGGACTATGTGGAGGAACATCTCAGGGATGAGATGGATGAGGAAGAGATCAGCAGGATCATGGCGTGCCCGTATCAGAATTTTCAGAGTCTGTTCGGCCAGGTGACAAATATCAGTTTTTCCGAGTATATCAGAAGACGCAAGCTTACCATGGCAGCCTATGATCTGCAGAATTCTGATGAAAAGGTAATGGATATTGCACTGAAGTATGGGTATCAGTCAGGAGATGCTTTCCGTGTGGCATTCCGCAAAATGCACGGTGTCAACCCAACAGAAGTGAGACAAAATGCTGTTCCGCTGATGTTTTACTGCCGGCTGGAGTTTCAAGTGACAGTGAAGGGAGTGGAATCTATGAAGTATACGATTGAAGAAAAAGAAGCTTTTAAGGTATTGGGAACAAGAATGACTACTCCGTATGGGGGCGGAACCTGGGCAGTGGTCAAGAGTGACGGCACCAATGAAAAGATGAGAGAGATCAGCGGGGACTTTTTTGACCTGGGATTATGTTTCGGGTTTCAGGAGGACGGCAGCAACGATTATATGTGTGCAGTCCTCTGGGACGGTCCGGAGACAGAAGGGTTTGTGACATATGAATACCCTCCGGCAACATGGCTGATCTTTCGGACCAAAGGAAAGATTTCAGATAATGTACTGGGAAATCTATGGCGGCAGATCAATCAGGAATTTCTTCCTCAAAGCCAGTATGCGAAATGCGGGCTGCCCACCATTGAGAAGTATATTTTCTGGAATGAAGCTGAGGATTTAGGGGAAGTGGAGGTCTGGATACCTGTAAAGTAATCCTATGCAGTTGTTTTGTGGGCAGGTTCTGACTTGTAAATGAGGCTGCTGTACGATATAAAGAACTGTTTTTTGCCAAAAGGCAGAGAACAGTTTATATCGTGCGGCAGCCTTATTTTTGTATAAAAAGTTTGCGGGTCAACAGTTTTTTGTTTAAACATTGATAAAAAATAATCAAATAGTATTGACGATTTTGATGGGAAATGGTAATTTTAAGATATAACTATATCTGAGTGATCGGATAAAACATCAGCGTAACTGCCATATCATTCTGAGATAAAATGCGACGATTCAGCAGGTCTGCGTATTCACTGCGCTGACCGCAAGAAAACCCAGAATGTATATTGAAACAATTGGAGGTAGATATGAGCAGATTAAGTATCATTACGCAAAACAGTGCACAGCGGACAGTGGAGGAACTCTATAAGGATCTGGAACGGCGTATCGTTGCCAGCCCGCCTGGGTTATGTCCGGTGGACATGGCGGCATCATTTTTAAAAATGTGCCATGCCCAGTCCTGCGGAAAGTGTGTTCCCTGCCGTGTAGGGCTGGGACAACTGGAAAAGCTCTTTGATGATGTGCTGGATGGGGATGCCACTCTGGAGACTATTGAGGTCATTGAGAGGACGGCAAGGAGCATTTTCTATTCGGCAGACTGTGCCATCGGCTATGAGGCGGCCAAGATGGTGCTGAAGGGGATAAAAGGGTTCAGGGAGGATTTTGAAGAGCACATTGTAAGAGGCAGGTGTTCCTGCAACCTGAATCAGCCGGTGCCATGTGTATCCCAGTGCCCGGCCGGGGTGGATATCCCCGGATACATTGCCCTTATCCGGGAGGGAAGACCTGCGGATGCAGTGCGCCTGATCCGCAAGGACAATCCCATGCCTGCAGTCTGCGGCCTTATATGCGAGCATCCCTGTGAGGTGCGGTGCCGGAGAACCATGCTGGATGATCCCATTAATATCAGGGGGTTGAAGCGCTTTGCAGTGGAACATGCAGGGGAAGTGCCTGTGCCGAAAGCGGCTCCGGCTACGGGCAAGAAGATCGCGGTGATCGGAGGAGGTCCGGGAGGGATCAGTGCCGCCTATTACCTGGCTTTAATGGGGCATAAGGTGACTATTTATGAGAAGGAAAAGCAGCTTGGAGGCATGTTGAGGTACGGTATCCCCAGCTACAGGCTTCCGAGAGAAATACTGGATGAGGAGATCCACCAGCTCCTGAGCGTGGGTATTGATGTTATCACCGGAGCAGTTGTAGGAGAAAAGCCATATCTGATACAGGATATCAGACCTCAGTATGATGCCGTTTACATAGCCATTGGTGCCCATACGGATAGAAAGATAGGAATGGAGGGCGAGGACGCCGAAGGTGTAATGTCAGCGGTGGAGATGCTCCGCAGTATCGGTGACGGGGACATGCCGGACTTTAAGGACAGAGATATCATTGTGATCGGCGGCGGCAATGTGGCTATGGATGTGGCTCGTTCCGCAGTTCGTCTGGGAGCAAAACGTGTGCGTATTGCTTACAGGAGAAGAAAAGTGGATATGACAGCCCTGCCGGAGGAAGTGGAAGGGGCTATTGCAGAGGGGTGTGAGGTATTGGACCTTCATGCGCCGCTGTCTATTGAGAAGGACGATCAGGGCAAGGTTTCTGCGCTCTGGGTGCAGCCTCAGCTCATCGGCAGAATGAAAAACGGAAGACCCACACCGGGAGATGCGGATGTGCCCAAACTCCGCCTGCCATGTGACCAGATCCTGGTGGCCATCGGACAGGGGATCGATTCCCAGCACTTTGGTGAGTCAGGCATTCCCATTACAAGAGGTGCCGCTATTGATGCCTTTGACTGGAGCGGCGTGAAGGATGCTGCCGGTGTCTTTGCCGGAGGTGACTGCGTGACCGGACCGGCAACTGTGATCCGTGCCATTGCGGCAGGGAAAGTGGCAGCAGCCAATATTGATGAATTTTTGGGATACAACCATACAATAACAAGCGGGGTGGAGATTCCGCGGGTTCGTCTCCATGACCGCCCCACCTGCGGCCGCGTGAATATGAAAGAACGCGATGCGTCCGTAAGAGTGAAGGATATGGAACTGATCGAATGCGGTATGACTTCTGAGGAGGCATCCCAGGAGGCAAGACGCTGTCTGCGCTGTGACCACTTCGGTTTCGGTGTGTTTAAGGGAGGCAGGGTGGAAAAATGGTAAATACAGAGAGAGTGAAACTTACGATCGACGGCATACAAATAGAGGCCGACAGGCACAGCACCATCCTTCAGGCTGCGGCTCTTGCAGGAATCAGGATTCCCACTCTGTGCTATTTGAAGGATATCAATGAGATTGGTGCATGCCGTGTCTGCGTCGTAGAGGTGGAGGGATATGCAAAGCTGGTTACCGCCTGTAATAACAGGGTAAAAGAGGGGATGGTGGTCCATACCAACAGCCCAAAGGCCCGGAAAACCAGGAGGACAAACGTACAGCTTATCTTATCCCAGCACAACAGCAATTGTGCATACTGCGTCAGAAGCGGAAACTGTTCCCTGCAGAGTGTGGCCAATGATCTGAATATCATGGATGTTCCCTTTGTCAGGGAACTGCCAAAGAACTCCTGGGATATGGATTTCCCGTTGATCAGGGATTATACAAAGTGTATCAAATGCATGCGCTGCGTGCAGATCTGTGATAAGATCCAGTCTGTCAATGTCTGGGATGTGGTGAACACAGGTTCCAGAACAACTGTGGATGTATCGGGCAACAGAAAGATAGACGAATCAGACTGTGCAGTCTGCGGCCAGTGTATCACACACTGTCCGGTGGGGGCGCTCAGAGAGCGGGATGACACGGAGCGTGTGCTGGATGCCATTGCCGACAAGGATAAGATCACAGTGGTTCAGATCGCACCTGCTGTGCGCGCAGCCTGGGGAGAATCCATTGGCCTGTCACCGGAATTTGCAACGGTAAAGAGGCTGGCCTCTGCTCTGCGTAAGATGGGATTTGACTATATTTTCGATACGGATTTCAGTGCGGATCTGACTATTATGGAGGAGGGCAGTGAGTTTCTGGAGAAACTGAAAAACAAAGAGAATGAGAAGTTCCCCATGTTTACGTCCTGCTGTCCGGGCTGGGTGCGCTTTATGAAATCCCAGTATCCGGATATGGTAGATCAGCTTTCCACGGCAAAATCACCGCAGCAGATGTTCGGCGCTGTAGCGAAGACCTATTATGCGAAACTACTGGATGTGGACCCGGAGAGGATTTTCTGTCTGTCTGTTATGCCGTGTGTGGCAAAGAAGCAGGAGTGTGCCCTTCCGACCATGAGGGACGCAGGGGCAGGGCAGGATGTGGATGCCTCCTTGACTACCAGGGAGATCGACCGTTTGATCCGTATGTTCAATATACTTCCTGAGACGCTCAAAGAGGAAGAATTGGATATGCCTCTGGGGGTTGGTTCCGGTGCAGGTGTTATTTTTGGCGCCACAGGAGGCGTTATGGAGGCTGCACTGCGCAGCGCCTATTATCTGGTGACCAGTAAAAATCCGGAACCGGACGCATTTCGGGCAGTCCGGGGTATGGATGGCTGGAAGGAGGCAGAATTCAATCTGGCAGGCACCATTCTCAAGGTGGCGGTTGCCAGCGGACTGGGCAATACCAGAAAACTGATGAAAGCACTCAGGAAAGGAAAAGTTTCCTACGACTTTGTGGAGATCATGGCCTGTCCCGGCGGATGTGCAGGCGGAGGCGGCCAGCCAATCCACGACGGACAGGAGCTTGCGGGGGACAGGGGACAGATCCTGTATGGCTTGGATAAGGTCAGCAATATCCGGTTCTCCCATGAAAATCCTTCTGTCATAAAATGTTATGAAGATTTTCTGGAAAAGCCTTTGTCACACAAGGCCCACGAGCTGCTGCATACGGATCATCACAGATGGAAGATGCCGGGAGAAGGATAAATTCGAGAAAGCAGAAAAAATACATAAATCCATAGCCTTTGGGAAACACTCTGATACCGAGGTGAATGAAATGGATAAAAAACAGCAGGAAGCTTTAAACAGAAAGAAGTCAAATGAAACCTTCAACAGCATTACCCAGAAGGTAAAGCCGGAAAATCAGAATCAGCAGCACAATGCCAGGTCTGAGGCTGTGGAACCGAAAATCAGGCAGGTATAGAGAGAATTTCGGTATCTTATGGCTGAACAGGCGTCTTGATCCTTAGCAGGGAGCAGGATGCCTGTTTTTATGCGCATTATGTAATGCGTTATCAGTATATCGTAAATTAAGACAGTGAATAGAATGGTTATTTAATATACTTTGTACCATAGCTAATCGGTAAGCTGTAACAGGTTGATGTGAAGCTGTGGAGCAGATCGACATAGGGGAGAAGTTAAGATGATTTATTGCAAATATTATTACCGGAGACAAATAAAAAAGGCTGAAAACACTGTATATACAGTGCTTTCAGCTTTTCTCTAAGCAGATAACGGGAATCGAACCCGCCTCTCCAGCTTGGGAAGCTAGCGTTCTACCGATGAACTATATCTGCATACATGTATTATATAACTGAGGAAATTAAAATATCCCAAACGTGCACCAGCCTGCGCGTGTTCCTCCGGGATATTCATATGTGTGAACCGAGACACCGCAGATACGGGTGTAACCGCACTCCTCCCGGAACTGATGCGTTGAAGATATTATAATCCAAAATATTTTTATTTGCAAGAGGATTTTTGAACTGTTATGGCTTATATAACGAAAAAGCATAGCAGAGAGCCTTATTATGCCTTGAAATATAAGCGAAAAAGGATTATCATAATTAAAATACTATAATGCGATAACATACGACAACTGTACGACAGGAGGAGAATCTCATGAACTATAAAATTGCATTGATCCCGGGTGACGGAATTGGACCGGAAATTGTGGCAGAGGCTAAAAAAGTGCTGGATAAGGTCTGTGAAGTATATGGACACAGTTTTTCCTATGAGGAGGTACTGCTTGGGGGAGCTTCCATTGATGTGCACGGTGTGCCGCTGACTGAGGAAGCGATTAAGTCTGCCAAAGCTTCCGACGCGGTGTTGATGGGGTCCATCGGAGGGGATGCCAAGACATCACCCTGGTATCAGCTGGAGCCGTCAAAACGTCCCGAAGCAGGACTCTTAGCTATCAGAAAAGCGCTGAATCTGTTTGCAAACCTGCGCCCTGCTTATCTGTACGAGGAACTGAAAGGTGCCTGCCCCCTGAAAGAGGAAGTTATCGGCGATGGATTTGACATGATCATTGTCAGGGAGCTGACCGGCGGCCTGTATTTCGGTGAGAGGAAGACAGTAGAGGAAAACGGTGTGACAACAGCCGTAGACACTCTTACATATAATGAAAATGAGATCCGCAGGATTGCTGTCAAAGCATTTGATATTGCCATGAAGAGAAACAAAAAAGTCACAAGTGTGGACAAAGCCAATGTACTGGATTCCTCCAGACTCTGGAGAAAAGTGGTGGAAGAGGTGGCAAAGGATTATCCTGAGGTGACACTGGAACATATGCTTGTGGATAATTGTGCCATGCAGCTTGTGCATAATCCGGGTCAGTTCGATGTTATCCTCACAGAGAACATGTTCGGCGATATTTTGTCTGATGAGGCAAGCATGGTGACAGGCTCCATCGGAATGCTTTCATCTGCCAGCTTAAATGAGACAAAATTCGGTCTTTACGAGCCGAGCCACGGTTCTGCACCTGACATTGCAGGAAAAGGGATCGCCAATCCTCTGGCGACCATACTGTCTGCAGCCATGATGCTGCGCTACTCCCTGGATCTGGACAAAGAGGCGGATGCCGTGGAGGCAGCCGTGCAGAAGGTTCTTACAGAGGGATTCCGCACAGTGGACATCATGGCGGATGGTATGAAACAGGTGGGGACGATCGAGATGGGAGATCTGATCGCAGAGCGGATCTGAGAGCTGAACGAGAGTAACAGTTAAGCATCCGCTTATAATGGTGAAAATACAGAACAGTTACAAATAAGATCAAAAACGGACAATGGAATTCAGACAATAGAAAACAGACAACAGAAAGGATTATGAAAGATATGAGAAGTGATGCAGTAAAAACAGGTATGCAGCAGGCACCGCACCGTTCCCTGTTCAATGCTTTGGGAATGACAAAAGAGGAACTGGAAAGGCCGCTGGTAGGTATTGTCAGCTCCTATAATGAGATCGTGCCGGGCCACATGAACCTGGATAAGATCGTGGATGCTGTAAAATTAGGTGTTGCCATGGCCGGCGGAACACCGATCATGTTCCCGGCTATTGCTGTCTGCGACGGTATTGCCATGGGACATACAGGAATGAAATATTCCCTGGTAACAAGAGATCTGATCGCGGATTCCACAGAGGCTATGGCTATGGCCCATCAGTTTGACGCTCTGGTCATGGTACCGAACTGTGACAAGAACGTACCGGGACTCCTTATGGCAGCAGCCAGGATCAATGTCCCCACCGTATTTGTAAGCGGCGGTCCTATGCTGGCAGGCCGTGTACATGGCCAGAAGAGAAGCCTTTCTTCCATGTTTGAGGCTGTAGGTTCCTATAGTGCCGGAACCATGACCGCAGAGGAAGTGGAAGAATTTGAAAATAAAGTCTGCCCAACCTGCGGCTCCTGCTCCGGTATGTACACTGCCAACAGCATGAACTGTCTTACAGAAGTGCTGGGTATGGGATTAAAAGGAAATGGAACCATCCCTGCTGTTTATTCCGAGAGGATCAAACTGGCAAAACACGCAGGTATGCAGGTAATGGAGATGTACAGACAGAATATCCGTCCGAGGGACATCATGACAAAAGACGCGATCATGAATGCCCTGACGGTTGATATGGCACTTGGATGTTCTACCAACAGTATGCTGCATCTGCCGGCAATTGCCCATGAAATCGGATGGGACTTTGACATTACCTTTGCAAATGAAGTGAGCGCAAAGACACCGAATCTCTGCCATCTGGCACCGGCAGGTCCGACTTACATAGAAGATTTGAATGAGGCCGGCGGTGTGTACGCAGTGATGAATGAGCTTACCAAAAAAGATTTGCTGAATCTGGACTGTATGACAGTGACAGGAAAGACTGTGGGCGAAAATATTAAAAACTGTGAGAACAGGAATCCAGAGGTTATCCGCCCGGTTGAAAATCCTTACAGCCAGACCGGAGGCCTTGCGGTACTCACCGGCAATCTGGCACCGGACGGCGGTGTGGTAAAACGTTCCGCAGTCTGTGAGGAGATGATGGTGCATGAAGGCCCTGCAAAGGTGTTTGAGTGTGAGGAAGATGCCATTGACGCCATCAAAGGCGGTAAGATCGTGTCAGGAGATGTAGTGGTGATCCGTTATGAGGGACCAAAAGGCGGTCCGGGAATGAGAGAGATGCTGAATCCAACCTCTGCAATTGCAGGTATGGGGCTTGGCTCCAGCGTGGCTCTGATCACAGACGGACGTTTCTCCGGCGCATCCCGCGGAGCTTCCATTGGACATATTTCTCCGGAGGCAGCCGTAGGCGGTCCCATCGCCCTTGTGGAGGAGGGAGATATCATCCGCATCAATATTCCGGAAAACAAGCTGGAGCTGGCTGTTTCAGAAGAGGAAATGGCAAGGAGAAAGGCTGCATGGCAGCCAAGAGAGCCTAAAGTAAATACGGGATATCTGGCACGCTATGCGGCTATGGTGACCAGCGGAAACAGAGGAGCTGTTCTGGAAATCCAGAAATAAAAATAAAAAAGAAAAGATAACGGTTGGGAGGATTTCAATATGCAGTTGACAGGAGCAGAAATAGTAATCGAATGTTTAAAAGAGCAGGGTGTAGATACCGTATTTGGTTATCCGGGCGGAACCATTCTGAACATTTATGACGAGTTATATAAACACAGTGATGAGATCCATCACGTACTGACTTCCCATGAGCAGGGCGCAGCCCACGCAGCGGACGGCTATGCCCGTTCTACAGGAAAAGTGGGTGTATGCTTTGCGACCAGCGGCCCTGGCGCCACTAATCTGGTGACAGGTATTGCCACAGCCCATATGGACTCTGTTCCTGTGGTTGCCATTACCTGTAATGTCGGCGTTCCCCTTCTGGGAAAAGACAGCTTCCAGGAGGTAGATATAGCCGGTGTTGTTATGCCTATCACAAAACACAGCTTTATCGTAAAAGATGTGAAGAAGCTTGCAAAAACTATCCGCCGTGCCTTTGTCATTGCAAAGAGCGGCCGGCCCGGTCCGGTCCTTGTGGATATCACAAAGGATGTGACTGCAGCCAAGACAGACTTTGAAAATGCAGTGCCAAAGCCTGTGAAACCCTCCGTAAGTGAGATTGAAGAGGCAGATCTGGCTAAGGCGGCAGAGATGATCCGGGAGGCAAAGCGTCCGTTCATCTTTGTGGGAGGCGGAGCCATTGCAGCTAATGCATGGGAGGAACTGCGCACTCTGGCACATAAGATCCAGGCACCTGTAACGGATTCCCTTATGGGAAAAGGCGCATTCTCCGGAGAAGATGAATTGTATACCGGTATGCTGGGCATGCACGGAACCAAGGCTTCCAATCTGGGAGTGACAAAATGTGACCTGCTGATCACAATAGGCGCCAGATTCAGCGACCGTGTGACCGGCAATACCAGAAACTTTGCAAGAAATGCAAAGGTAATCCAGATTGATGTGGATGCAGCGGAAATCAATAAAAACGTGCTGGTTGACTGCAGCGTAGTAGGTGATGCCAAAGAAGTGCTGAAACGCCTGATCGATATGGTGGAGCAGAAAGAGCATAAAGAATGGTTGGAATATGTAGAGGAGCTGAAAGCGAAATATCCTCTGCGCTACAACCAGGAAGGCTTGAGCGGCCCTGCCATCATTGAAGAAATCTATCGTCAGACAAAAGGTGATGCCATTATCGTCACAGAGGTAGGACAGCATCAGATGTGGGCAGCCCAGTATTATAAATACAAAGCACCCCGCACATTCCTCTCCTCCGGCGGACTGGGTACCATGGGCTATGGTCTGGGGGCGGCTATCGGCGCAAAGATGGGCAATCCCGATAAGGTGGTTATCAATGTGGCAGGAGACGGCTGTTTCCGTATGAACATGAATGAGATCGCAACAGCCACCAGAAATGATATCCCGCTTATCCAGGTGGTCATCAACAACCAGGTTCTCGGTATGGTGCGTCAGTGGCAGACTCTGTTCTATGAAGGCAGATATTCTAATACAGTATTAAAAGATAAAGTTGATTTTGTGAAACTGGCTGAAGCCATGGGTGCAGTGGGTATCCGTGTGACGAAAAAAGAAGAACTGCAGGAGGCTCTTGCAAAAGCGATTGAATTAAACACTACCGTTGTTTTGGACTGCATGATCGACAGCGATGACAAAGTATTCCCAATGGTACCGGCAGGCGCCAATATTGAGGATGCCTTTGATGAGGATGATCTGAAAGCGAAACAGAAATAATGTGTCTTTTTCAGAAAGACAAATGTTTTTATTGACAATAATATAACAAAGAGGTAGAATACTTCTTGTCAAGCAATTTATGCCACGTGTCCCTAAATGGGGCATGTGGCGTGTTGTTGTTCAGCCGTTTGGCTTTTCAGCAGCAAATGCAGATAACCAGACTGTATTATAAGAGTAAAACAATAGAGGAGGAAACAACAAGTGAGCAGAGTTTATAACTTTTCGGCAGGACCGGCAGTGCTGCCGGAGGAAGTGCTGAAGGAGGCAGCAGCAGAGATGCTGGATTATAAGGGAACGGGCATGTCTGTTATGGAGATGAGCCACCGTTCCAAAGCTTTTGAGGATATTATACATACTGCAGAGGCGGATTTAAGAGAACTGCTGCATATTCCGGATAACTATAAAGTATTATTCCTGCAGGGCGGTGCCCATCAGCAGTTTGCCATGATTCCTATGAACCTGATGAAGAATAAAGTGGCTGATTACATTGTGACAGGCCAGTGGGCAAAGAAAGCATGGCAGGAGGCACAGAAGTACGGAACAGCCAACAAAGTCGCTTCCTCTGAAGATAAGACATTTTCTTACATTCCGGACTGTTCAGACCTTCCCATAAGCCCGGACGCGGATTATGTATATATCTGCGAGAATAACACCATCTACGGTACAAAATTTAAAACACTGCCCAATACAAAAGGCAAAACTCTGGTTGCAGACGTTTCCTCATGTTTCCTCTCCGAACCTATGGACGTGGAGAAATACGGCCTTATTTACGGCGGTGCACAGAAAAATATAGGGCCTGCCGGTGTAGTGATCGCCATCATCCGTGAAGACCTGATCACAGAGGAGGTTCTTCCGGGGACACCGACGATGCTTACCTACAAGACACACGCAGACGCGGAGTCCTTATATAATACCCCCAACTGTTACGGTATCTATATGTGCGGCAAGGTATTCCAGTGGCTGAAGAGACAGGGCGGCCTGGAGGCCATGAAGAAGCATAATGAGAAAAAGGCCAAAATCCTTTATGATTTCCTGGATGCCAGCACAATGTTCAAAGGTACAGTGGAACCGGATTCCCGTTCCCTTATGAATGTGCCATTTGTCACAGGAGATAAAGATTTGGACGCGAAATTTATCAAAGAAGCCACAGCCGCAGGCTTCGTGAATCTGAAAGGCCACAGGAGTGTAGGCGGCATGCGTGCCAGCATCTACAATGCCATGCCTATAGAAGGTGTGGAGGCCCTGACTGCTTTCATGGAAAAATTTGAAAAGGAGAATGCTTGATCATGTACAGATATCACTGCTTAAATCCAATTTCCAGCGTAGGACTGGAGCACTTCCCCGCCAAGTATGAGAGCACAGACAATATGTCTGATGCAGACGCCGTGCTGGTGAGAAGTGCAAATATGCATGAGATGGAGCTGCCAAAGAATGTGGTTGCCATAGCCAGAGCCGGCGCAGGTGTCAACAATATTCCGTTGGAGGAGTGCGCTAAGGACGGCGTGGTGGTCTTCAACACACCGGGAGCAAATGCCAATGGCGTAAAGGAAATGGTCATTGCCGGAATGCTGTTGGCCTCCAGGGATATTGTGGGAGGCATTGAATGGCTGGAGCACCAGGATGCCACAGAGGACATTGGAAAACTGGCTGAGAAGAAGAAAAAGCAGTTTGCCGGCTGCGAGATCAGCGGAAGGAAGCTGGGGATCATAGGCCTTGGCGCTATCGGTGTAAAGGTGGCCAATGCTGCGGTACATCTGGGAATGGAAGTTTACGGATATGATCCGTTTATCTCCGTGGACGCAGCGTGGAACCTTTCCAGAAGCATTCACCACATCAATGATCTGAACGTGATCTACAAAGAGTGTGATTATATCACCATCCATGTGCCGCTGATGGAATCCACAAGGAAAATGATCAGCGCTGATGAGATCGCCCAGATGAAAGAGGGCGTTGTCCTTCTGAATTTTGCAAGGGATCTGCTGGTGGATGAGGAAGCTCTGGCAGAGGCTCTGAGAGAGGGAAAAGTCAAAAAGTATGTGACTGACTTTGCAAACCCTCTGGTGACCAGCACACCAAACACTCTGGTAACACCCCATCTGGGAGCATCCACAGAGGAGTCAGAAGACAACTGTGCTGTGATGGCCGTAAGGCAGCTTATGGATTATCTTGAAAGTGGAAATATCAAGAATTCCGTGAATTATCCGGACTGTGATACAGGGGCTTGTATAGATGTGGGAAGGGTGACCATTAATCACAAAAATATTCCGAACATGATCAGCCAGTTCACAAAGGTTCTGGGTGACGCAGGAGTGAATATCTCCAATATGACCAACAAGAGTAAAGGCGATTTTGCTTACACCATGATTGATGTGTCCACACCAATTTCCGGTGAAGTTGCAAAAGAGCTAAAAAATATCCACGGCGTTTACCGGGTGCGAATTGTAAAATAAAAGAAATGGGGAAAACACCAGCAGGGAAAGAGAAAATCTTTCCTTGCCTGGTGTTTTTCTATTATTGTGTCTATTTCATTGTATTTTTAGACTATATACGGTATAATTTTACTATGGCGTTATAAAATGGCATGAATGTGTAACAGTTCAGACAGGTTTGTACGCTTACTGCGTTGACCATATGAACAGGTAGTGCCAACAGTCATCCGGCCTATCGTGAAGTGATTTTAATGGCCGGATGTGCAGCAGTCCGGCATGTCCGAACTACTACATCAATATATTTGGGGTGTGAAAATGAGCAGAAAAATGAAAAAACCGGAAACATTCATACAGAAGAGAGTACGCGGTGCAAAACGGGTAAAATCTTTCTGCGGTGCACTTAGAAGAAACCGCAGACGGCTGGGAAAGGTATTCAATGGTGTCTGCGAGATCGCTGCCCGTGTTATGGAGAAAAAATTATAAAGGAGAGCTGATAATGGCGGTAATAAAACCATTTTGTGCAGTGCGCCCTCAGGAAAACCTGGCTTCAAAGGTGGCCGCACTGCCTTATGATGTATATAACAGAAAAGAGGCGAAAGAGGAGACAGAGAAAAATCCATATTCCTTCCTGAAAATCGACCGGCCGGAAACACAGTTTCCGGATGATACGGATATGTACGCGCCGGAAGTGTACAAAAAGGCAAGAAAGATATTCTGGAAAATGATGGAAGACGGGGAATTTCTGCAGGATGTGGACCCGAACTTTTATCTCTATGAGCTTACCAGAAACGGACATGTACAGACCGGGATCGTGGCATGCGCGTCTATTGATGATTATCTGAATGGGGTGATCAAAAAGCATGAGAATACCAGGGTTGAGAAGGAACAGGACCGCATTCGTCATGTAGATGTATTGGAAGCGCAGACAGGTCCCATCTTTTTGGCTTACCGCGCAAATGCGGATTTCAGACATTTGATGGAGGTTAAGAAAAAAGATTTCCCCATATTTGACTTTGTGTCAGAAGACGGGATCCGTCACAGAGGCTGGATGATCTATGAGTCAGCCATGACCCACAAAATAGAAAAAACATTTCAGTCCATGGACAGCATATATATTGCGGACGGTCATCACAGGGCGGCTTCGGCCATCAAGGCAGGACTAAAGCGGCGGCGGGAGAATCCCAATTACACAGGCAGGGAGCCTTTTAATTATTTCCTGTGCACCCTGTTTGCCGATGAGGAACTGGAAATTCTGGATTATAACCGTGTAGTAAAAGATCTGAACGGAATTTCAAAGGAGGAGTTGCTGGAGAAAATAAAGGAGCGCTTCCAGGTGTCAGAACCGGGAATAGAGGCGGTTTCTCCCCGGGAAAAGGGAGAATTCGGCATGTATCTGGAGGACAGATGGTATAAGCTGAACATTAAGGATACATACCGCTCGGTGGATGTGGTGGATGGGCTTGACGTGGCCCTCCTTCAGAATAATCTGCTGGAACCTGTGCTGGGGATCCGGGAGCCGGCAAAAGATCCGCGCATTGACTTTATAGGAGGGATACGGGGATTGGGTGAGCTGGAAAGACGTGTACACACAGACTGTAAGGCAGCGTTTTCCATGTATCCGACTTCCATGAAGGAGCTTTTTGCCGTGGCGGATGCAGGCAGGCTCATGCCGCCAAAATCTACTTGGTTTGAGCCAAAACTCAGAAGCGGATTATTTATTCACAGGATATAAATTATGAAAGAGCATTTATTTGACAGTATTGACTGTCTGGAAGCAGGAGAATCCCTTGACAGGCAAACCCTCACAGCGCTGATCGAGGGGCGGAATGAGAAGCTTGCCGGATATCTGTTCGGCAAAGCAGCGAGGATGCGGGAAAAATATTACGGAAACCGCATTTACATCAGAGGACTGATCGAGTTTACCAATTATTGCAAAAATGACTGCTACTACTGCGGGATCCGAAAAGGAAACCGCAGGGCGGAACGTTACCGTCTGGGCAGAGAAGAAATTATGGAGTGCTGCCGAAAAGGTTATGCCCTTGGGTTCAGGACCTTTGTGCTCCAGGGGGGCGAGGACCCCTGGTATACGGATGACAGGATTGCAGAGCTGGTCATGTCCATAAAAAAGGAATACAGTGACTGTGCGGTGACACTCTCTGTGGGGGAAAAGGAGAGGGAGAGTTACCAGAGATTTTTTGACGCAGGGGCAGACAGATATCTGCTCAGGCACGAGACTGTGTGCGAGGAGCACTACGGCACGCTGCATCCACCCTCCATGTCCTATGCCCACAGGCAGGAATGCCTGAGGAATCTAAAGAACATTGGATTTCAGACAGGATGCGGCTTTATGGTGGGAACTCCAGGACAGACACCGGAGAATCTGGCAGATGAGCTGATGTTTTTAAAGGATTTCCAGCCTGCAATGGTGGGGATCGGGCCTTTCATTCCCCACAGGGATACTCCTTTTGGGAATAAGGCTCCGGGGAGCGCAGAGCTTACTCTGTACCTGCTGGGACTGATCCGGCTGCTGCTTCCCAAAGTCCTGCTTCCCGCCACAACTGCTCTGGGCACCATTGCCGGCGACGGACGGGAGCGGGGGATACTGGCAGGGGCCAATGTGGTCATGCCGAATTTATCGGCTTCCCTGGTACAGGGAAAATACGAACTGTACGACCATAAAATTTATACAGGCGCAGAAAATGCCGCCGAACTGGAACTTCTTCGCAGCCGTATGGAGAAAATCGGCTGTGAAGTGACTGTAGACCGGGGGGACACCAAAATGGAAACCCGGTAAAGAGAAAAGGAGAGGGTAAAATGAGTTACGATCCGAAATCACTGAAAGCAGAGGAATTTATTTCCCATGAAGAAATCCAGGAGACACTTGCCTACGCTGAGGCAAATAAGCACAATGAGGCGCTTATTGACCAGATCCTGGAAAAGGCAAAGCTTCGCAAAGGACTGACCCACAGGGAAGCTTCTGTACTGCTGGACTGCGACATCGAGGAGAAAAACCAGGAGATCTACAAACTGGCTGAACAGATTAAAAAGGATTTCTACGGGAACCGGATTGTTATGTTTGCGCCCCTTTATCTGTCCAATTACTGTATCAACGGCTGTGTATACTGTCCTTATCACAGGAAAAACAAGCATATAGCCAGGAAGAAACTGACCCAGGAGGAGATCATAAAAGAGGTAACAGCGTTGCAGGATATGGGGCACAAGCGCCTTGCTCTGGAGGCAGGTGAGGATCCTCTCAATAACCCTATTGAATATATCCTGGAGAGCATTAAGACTATTTACAGTATCAAGCATAAAAACGGCGCTATCCGCCGCGTCAACGTAAATATAGCGGCTACCACAGTGGAGGATTACAGGAAATTAAAAGAAGCCGGTATCGGCACCTATATTCTTTTCCAGGAAACCTATCATAAAGAGAGCTATAAAAAGCTTCATCCCACAGGGCCGAAGAGCAATTATGATTATCACACAGAGGCCATGGACAGAGCCATGGAAGGCGGCATTGACGATGTAGGTCTGGGCGTACTGTTCGGACTGGAGCTGTACCGCTATGAATTTGCAGGTCTTCTCATGCATGCGGAGCATTTGGAGGCGGTCCACGGTGTCGGGCCTCATACCATCAGCGTTCCGAGAGTAAAACACGCGGACGATATTGACCCCTCTGCCTTTGACAACGGCATTGACGATGATATATTCGCAAAACTGGTTGCCTGTATCCGTATTGCAGTGCCTTATACAGGTATGATCATCTCCACGAGAGAGAGCAAAGAATGCAGGGAAAGGGTACTTCACCTGGGTATTTCCCAGATAAGCGGTGCATCCAGGACAAGTGTGGGCGGTTACAGTGAACCGGAACCGGAGGATGAGAATTCCGAGCAGTTTGACGTGTCGGACAAGAGAACCCTGGATGAGGTGGTGCACTGGCTGATGGATATGAAATACATCCCCAGCTTCTGTACGGCGTGCTACAGGGAAGGAAGGACCGGAGACAGGTTTATGAGTCTCTGTAAGACAGGACAGATCCAGAACTGCTGCCATCCCAATGCACTGATGACGCTGAAAGAGTTTCTTATGGACTATGCAAGCCCTGAGACAAGAAAGATTGGGGAGGAACTGATCCAGTCAGAGCTTGTGAACATCCCAAGAGAGAGAACAAGGGAGATTGTTGTGGAGCGCCTGGCAAAGATTGAGAATGGAGAGAGGGATTTCCGTTTCTGAGAGGAGGATACACATGAGTCTGAATGCATCACCCTCTGCAAACCGGGTACATATCAGCTTTTTCGGACGCCGCAACACCGGAAAGTCCAGTCTGTTAAATGCGGTCACAGGACAGGATATGGCAGTGGTATCAGATGTGAAGGGCACCACTACTGATCCGGTCCAAAAAGCTATGGAGCTTCTTCCCATAGGCCCTGTTCTGTTCATTGACACGCCGGGGATGGATGACGACCAGGAAGGCCTTGGGGCGCTTCGGGTAAAAAAGGCGGAGCAGGTACTTCACAAAACAGATGTTGCAGTCCTGGTTGTGGAGGCAGGGAAAGAGTTGGTTCCTATGGAACAGCAGCTCATTGAGCTTTTTGAAAAGAGAGAGCTGCCGTATCTTGTGGTCTTCAACAAAATGGATCTGCTGGCAGAGGAAAGAAAACCAAAGACAGACCATGAAATCTATGTAAGTGCCCGGAAAGGCATTCATATCTTTGAGTTGAAAGAAAAACTGGGGAGCCTTGCAAAAGAAGGGCAAGAGCGTCCCCTGGTAAAAGATCTGGTATCACCGGGAGACTTTGTGCTCCTGGTGATACCCATTGACAAAGCAGCTCCAAAGGGAAGGCTCATACTTCCCCAGCAGCAGGTGATCAGAGAACTGTTAGACACAGGGGCGGTTCCCCTGGCAGTACAGGATGACAGAGTAGGGGAGGTGCTTGGACGCCTTGGGGAAAAGCCGCGGCTTGTCATTACGGACAGTCAGGTGTTCGGGAAGGTGGACAAAGCGGTCCCGGCTGAGATACCTCTTACCTCTTTTTCCATTCTCTTTGCCCGGTATAAGGGAATCTTGTCCGGGGCGCTGGAGGGCGCTTATGCACTTGACAGCCTGAAGGACGGGGATAAAGTATTGATCAGTGAAGGCTGTACGCATCATCGGCAGTGTAACGATATCGGCACTGTGAAGATGCCGGGCTGGATTGAAAAACATACGGGAAAAAAGCCGGAGTATGTATTTACATCGGGAACCGGATTTCCGGAAGATCTGACTCCGTACCGGCTGGTGATACACTGCGGCGGCTGCATGCTGAATGAGCGTGAAATGCAGTGGCGCAGAAATCAGGCCGGCTCCCAGGGAGTGCCCATGACAAACTACGGCATAGCTATTGCGCATATGAACGGTATTTTGCAGCGGAGCCTGGAAATATTCCGGTGATCAGTATATATGCGGGAGGGCAGCCGAATGGAATACGTTTCTATCAATGAGACAAACCGGGAATGCGTCAATGAATTTATAGAGAGCCAATGGCCCACAACAGAGATGGTCATTCGCGGAAAAATTGTGGATATGACCCGGACAGAGGGTATTGTTGTCCGGGAAAAAGGAAATATTGTAGGACTTCTGACGTATCTGATCAGAGACGGAATCTGTGAGATCATATCCCTGGACAGCCGTCAGGAGGGACGTGGGATCGGGAGAACACTGATCGGGAAGGCAAAGGAGACAGCAGTCAAGAGAAAATGCAGAAGGCTGACGGTTATCACAACAAATGATAACATCCAGGCAATCCGCTTCTATCAGCGCTGCGGATTTGATATGTCCCATCTGTATCACAACGCGCTGAACTATTCAAGAAAGCTGAAACCGGAGATTCCTCTGATCGGGGCAAATGGAATCCCTCTGATGCACGAGATAGAATTTGTGATGGATTTGTAGCCTTAACGTTACCTCGGAGAGCGGAGGAGAAGGGCATGACAGAACAGGAAATGATGGTGCCGCTCATTGTGGTGGAAAAACCATGATTTTTGGACAGAACAGGAAAAGGACATTCCGGCAGCCGAAAACGGCTATCGGAATGTCCTTTTCCTTTGGCTGTTGTAAAACATTTTCATGCCTTACAGCAGTAAGTTTTTATACAGCAGTATTGACCGCAGTTATGATCCGCAGCTCCGCAAAGAAGCCAAGTTCAGTTCTGTGAAAGCTCAGTTCTGTGAGCAGTGATCCATAGCAGTAATTAATAGCTGTCATTGTGCAGAAGTTCGTGTTCTTTTCCTTTTAATAAGGTATCATACAGTGACATGACAAGGGGGTTCTCGTCAGCCTTTCGGATACTGGTAACATTGTCTGCTTTGTAGAGTCCGTCTTTTCTGGCAGCTTTCGTGCGGTCACCGGCTCTCGGCGGCTGGCCGCCTCCCATGATACATCCACGGCGGCATGCCATGATCTCAACAATGTGATAGTGAGCTTCGCCGCTCTTGATCCTCTCCATGATAGCCTGGGCATTTGCCAGTCCGCTGGCCACACAGACATTCAGCGGGATGCCTTTGTAGGTGACGGAGAATTCCTTGATTCCCTCCTCACCGCGGGCACCTGTCTCGGCTACGGTATCCATGGTTGCTTTGTCGTGTTTGTCCGCAAAGCGGCGGAGCATAGCTTCTGTCACACCACCGGTCACGCCGAAGATAACGCCGGCGCCGGATCCGAAACCGAAAGGCATATCACAGGCTTCCGGGATCAGAGTCGGGAATTCAATACCGGAGTTCTTGATCATACGGATCAATTCTGTGGTTGTGATGACAATATCCGTGTTCTGCTCTCCATGGGTAAAGCTGTTCGGACGGATGGCCTCCATCTTCTTTGCTGTACACGGCATGATGGACACAACAACTGTCTTTTTGCCCTGGTTTTTCTCATATCCTCTGTAGTATTCTTTGATGACCGCGGAGAACATTTCCTGAGGAGAACGGCAGGTGGAGAGGTTATCCTTATATTCCGGATACTGGTCACAGAGGAATTTTACCCATGCAGGGCAGCAGGAGGTGAACAGGGGCAGCTTTGAACTGTCACCCAGGCGCTCCAGAAATTCCTTGGATTCCTCCATGATCGTCAAGTCAGCGCTGAACGCTGTATCATAAACCTCATCAAATCCCATGCGGTGCAGAACAGCCACCAGTTTGCCCATGACACTGTTTCCTTTGTCCAGGCCAAAGGCATCCCCAACTGCCACACGTACAGCCGGCGCTACCTGAGCCACAACTCTGGTATCCGGGTCTGCAATGGCTTCCCATACTTCATCCATATGAGTCTTGATGCTGATGGCGCCTGTGGGACAGTAGATACGGCACTGGCCGCAGCTTACGCAGTCTGTCTCAGCCAGAGTTTTATTGAAGGCAGGCATTGCCATGGCATCTGTTCCGCGGAAGGCGAAGCCCAGTACACCCAGCCCCTGGATCTCTGAACAGGCACGTACACAGTCGCCGCAGAGAATACATTTGTTTGGGTCCCTGACAATAGAGGGAGAGCTGGTATCTAAGGGACGGATTTCCCTTGTATTCTGGAAACGCACATCCGTGATATTCATTCTGTGGGCCAGGTCCTGCAGCACACATTCGCCGCTCTTTACACAGGTGGTACAGTCACGGCAGTGGGCGGAGAGAAGAAGCTCCACGATCAGTTTTCTGTATTTTTTAATTCTTCCGGAATTGGTATAGATGACCATTCCATCTCTGGGAACCTCTGAGCAGGAGGCAAAAGTACGTCCCCTGTCATCCTCCACAGTGCAGAGCCGGCAGGCGCCGAAGGTGGAAACCTCAGAGTGATAGCAGAGTGTCGGAAGATTGATTCCGGCTTTCCGGATGACGGAAAGTACATTCTTTTCATCGGTAAATTCAACTTTTCTACCGTCAATCGTCATAAATCCCATATTAAAACCCTCCTATGCTTCCACGTAAATGGCATCAAAGGCGCAGTTGTCTTTGCAGGCACCGCACTTGATACACAATTCGTTGTCAATATGATAAGCTTGCTTGCGCACGCCGGTGATCGCTCCAACCGGACAGTTCTTTGCACATTTGCCGCAGCCTTTGCAGAACTCAGGATTAATAAGGAAACGGCGCATAGCAGTACAGCATTTGGCGGCACACTTGTGTTCCAGAATGTGCTCCTCGTACTCATTGCGGAAGGTTTTTAAAGTGCTGATAACAGGAAGGGGGGCACTCTTGCCAAGACCGCACAGAGCCATATTCTTAACCATGGCAGCCAGCTCTTCCAGGGTGTCAAGATCCTCGATCTTTCCTTTATCGTCTACGATGCGTTCCAGGATCTCCAGCATACGTTTGGTTCCTTCACGGCAGGGAACACATTTTCCGCAGGATTCCCTCTGGGTAAAGCTCATGAAGAAACGGGCAACCTCCACCATACAGGTATTCTCGTCCATGACAACCAGTCCGCCGGAACCCATGATGGCATCGTATTTTTTAACACTGTCAAAATCCAGGCCTACATCCAGGTGTTCAGCCGTGAGACATCCGCCGGAGGGACCGCCGATCTGTACGGCTTTGAATTCTCCGCCGCCTTTGATGCCGCCGCCGATATCATAGATCATCTCACGCAGTGAGGTTCCCATGGGAACTTCGATCAGGCCGGTATTCTCGATAGAACCGGTGATGGAGAAGGTCTTTGTTCCGGGGCTGCCCTCTGTTCCTATGGTGCGGAACCAGTCAGCGCCTTTCATGACAATACCGGGAACATTGGCAAAGGTTTCTACATTGTTCAGAACCGTAGGTTTGGCCCAAAGTCCCTGGTCAACAGTTCTGGGCGGTTTTACACGGGGCATGCCTCTGTCGCCTTCAATGGAGGCAGTCAGAGCAGAACCCTCGCCGCAGACAAAGGCTCCGGCGCCGCGGTTGATATGCATATGGAACGAGAAATCAGTTCCCAGGATATTGTCTCCCAGCAGACCTTTTTCCTCAGCCTGTGCCATGGCGTGTGTGAGCCGTTCCACAGAGAGCGGATACTCCGCACGCACATAAATATAACCGTCCTGTGCATTGACTGCATAGGCGGCAATGGTCATTCCTTCGATGAGACGGTAGGGATCACCTTCCATAACGCTTCCATCCATGAATGCGCCCGGGTCACCCTCGTCACCGTTACAGACAACATAGTGTTCTTTTACGTCTGTGTGGGCGGCCACCTGTTTCCATTTTTTGCCGGTGGGGAATCCGCCGCCGCCTCTTCCGCGCAGACCGGATTTGTCTACCTCGTCAATGACGTCTTTTGGAGACATATCAAAAAGGGCCTTTGACAGAGCGCTATAACCGCCGGAAGCTATGTATTCATCCAGAGATTCCGCGTCAAAGCGTCCGCAGTTTTCCAAAGTGATCCTGGTCTGCTTGGCAATGAATGGGATATCATCCGGTGTGGGGAAGGATTCCTCGCCTTTTTTGTAGAACAGGCGTTCCACGGGTTCTTTGTTCAAGACGGTGCGTTTAAAGATTTCCTCACAGTCGTCCATCTGTACCTTTACATATTGATAATGCAGGGGTTCGATCCGCATCAGGGGTCCCAGTTCACAGATACCCTGGCAGCCGGTCTTCACAACTCCGATGTGAGGAACATGGCCTTCAAATTCTACGGAAACACCGGGCATGTCCTTACAGAGTTCCTGCATTCTTTCGTAAATTTTCTGTGAGCCGGTAGCAACACAGCCGGTTCCGGCGCAGATCAGGATACGGCATTCAAAAGAATCAATCTGTTTCCGGGCGGCCTCCTGCTCTTTTTTCAGAGACTCTCTGTTTTCGATAATCATACGCTATCACCTCTCAATTCTGTGAGTAATTCCAATGCTTTTTCCGGCGTCATGGTCGGGTGTACTTCATTGTTCACGGTGAGTGTAGGAGCCAGCCCGCAGGCACCCAGGCAGGAAACGGTTTCCACAGTGAAAAGCATATCGTCTGTGGTGTGTTTTTTCTTGCTCAGGCCCAGCTCTTTTTGAAGGGCTTCCAGAATGGGCATGGATTTGCGGACATGGCAGGCAGTTCCGTCACAGACTTTAATAATGTACTTTCCTTTTGGTTCAAAGGAAAAGTTTTCGTAAAATGTGGCAACACTGTAGGCCTTGGCCTCTTTTACCCCTATTTCTTTTGCCACGTAGGTCAGTAGTTCGCCCGGCAGATAACGATATTCTGCCTGAATGTCCTGCATGATGGGAATCAGTGCACTTGGCCTGCGGCCGTAATGGCTGATGATTTCGTCCGTCTTCTGGTAGTAGCTCTTGTCAAGCATTCAGATACCTCCTTTAGATTTGATCATTCATGACAACAGAAAGTTCACAGTAGGTGCTTTCTGTTGTTTACAGTACACTTCCGCATGTGCGTTTGGGTATTATTGCACATATACCTGTCCTCTAATTATATAATGATAAGAGGAAATACACAATGAAATTTTTGAAAAAAACACAAAAATATACAAATTAGTTAATGGTTTGCGGCTGTTTACAATCACTGTTCTGTAAGGTGTTTTTTCTGCGTCTCCCCAAAGACCGCTGCTTTTTCCTGGTTTTCGCGAACGGAAGGTGAGTGATTAACGGGGCGGCTTTAATTGCATATAGCTTATCATATGGCGTTCGCTGTAGTACTAGAGTATGTTTAAAAATTCATTCCGACAATCTGCACACTCTAATGCAGATGAATTTATTTATTTTACGCTTGACTTTAACTAACGATTGTTAGTATAATGGAGACTAACAACTGTTAGTAAAATTGTCTAAACAGGAGAAAAATATGAAAACGAAAGAAAAGATATTGAAGGAAGCTCTTTTTCTTTTTTCGGACCGGGGATTTCACGCGGTTTCCGTGCGGGATATAGCCAAAGCTGTAGGGATAAAAGAGAGTTCCCTTTACAACCATTTTAAAAATAAGCAGGATATCTTTGACAGTATTGTGGATATTCAGTGGGAGAACGCAAAGGCATATTTCCGGGAGAAGGAGCTGCCCTTTGCGCCGGAGGAGAAAAATGACGTTTTTATTGAGCGGGATTTTGACAGGCTGTCAGAGAAGGTGTTGTCGGTCTTTTCCTTTTTCTTTGAAAATGAGGAAAATGTAAGGTATCGGAGACTTTTGATCTTAAGCCAGTATGAATACCCCAGGGCAAAAGAAATTTATATAAAATTATATAGGAATTATATGCTGGAATTTCAGAGCAGCCTGTTTTTGTCTCTTATGGAGGCAGGCGTGCTGGAAAAAAGAGATCCGGATAAACTTGCCCTGGAATTCTATGGTCCTGTTTTTTTACTGCTACACACCTGTACAGGGCTTGAGGAGGCAAAACCTAAATTTGTGGAACATTTGAGACAATTTGTGGAAGTATATGGAAAGAAAGAGGAGAGCAAATGAATATTTTGGTGGTATACAGTTCAAAGACCGGATTTACAAAGAGATACGCCCAGTGGATCAAAGAAGTGGTCCCCTGTACCTGTGTGGAGGCGAAAGAGGCGGAGAAGCTTGAAGTTGGGAACTATGATGTGATTTTGTATGGAGGCGGTTTCTATGCGGGAAAGATCCATGGCGTGGAATGGCTGAAAAGTAGACTGCCAAAACTGGAGGGAAAGCGGACGGCAGTTTTTGCCACAGGCGCAACGCCTCCCGAGGCCCCGGAAGTGGAAAAGGCCATAGCACAGAATTTCACAGAAGAAGAATTAGGGAAAATTTCCTGTTTTTATCTGCGAAGCGGTATTAATTATGAAAATATGGATTGGAAAAGCCGGATGATGATGAAGGTTTTTGCGAAAATGATGGAAAAGAAAAAAGACAAAACAGAGCAGGAAAAGGAGATGGCATCCCATCTTGGAAGCTCCTTTGACGCTGCCGACAGAAAATATCTGGAACCGCTGATACGATGGGTCCAGGAGAGGTAGAGGGAGAGGACGCCGGACGGAGAAAAGAGAGCATCTGTTTTCATTGACAAAGAAGAACTGCCTGTGCTAGTATCAAGCATAACCAGTTACCTTTTTAGAGAGGAGTGGACCCATGCTTTTTCCGATTGACAGAATTCTGGCCAAGCCCTATGTATACGGAACCATATTCTCCCTGGCCAACAGGATGCAGTGTGTGGGGGACAGGCGGGACAGCGAAGTGACAACCATGCAGTGCTTTATGATGGCCAACCTCACCCTTTTTGAAGACTACCGTTTAAATCTGGGGGAGATGGCGCAGCTTCTTGGTACATCCAGGCAGAATGCTAGGAAGATGGCAGATCTGCTGAAAAGGAAGGGCTTTGTGGATCTGAAGAGAGACGGAAGAAATATACGGATCGCACTGACTGAAAAGGGGAAAACATATTATACTGCCAGGGAAAAGCAGGAATCCGCGTATTTGGAGGAACTGTTTGACGGAATGGATGAACAGCTGGTGGAGCATATGAAAGCAGGACTTACGGACTTACTTGAAAATGTAGCGAGATACGAAAAGAAGCTGGAAAATCAGCAGTCAGAAAAGGAGAATTGACATGGCATTTTATTATGAGGAGCCGTCCAGAACATTTAGTGAATACCTATTGATTCCGGGTTATTCGTCCACCCATTGTATACCGTCCCAGGTGAACCTAAAAACCCCTCTGGTCAAATACAGAAAAGGGGAAGAGCCGGCACTGTCCATCAACGTTCCTATGGTTTCTGCCATCATGCAGTCTGTATCGGATGATAATCTGGCGGTGGGCCTTGCGCAGGAAGGCGGCCTTTCCTTTATCTATGGCTCCCAGCCGGTGGAAAAGCAGGCGGAGATGGTAAAAAAGGTAAAGAACTACCGGGCTGGATTCGTAGTGAGTGATTCCAATGTTTCGCCGGAGATGACACTTCAGGATGTTTTGAGACTGACAGAGCAGACTGGGCATTCAATCATAGCGGTTACAGAGGACGGCGGACCGGGCGGCAGACTTCTGGGGATCGTTACCAACAAAGATTACCGGGTGAGCCGTATGAACCTTGACTTAAAGGTAAAAGAATTCATGACCAAGCTGGATGACCTTGTATATGCAGAGGAGGAGACGACTCTGAAAGAGGCCAATGATATTATCTGGGAACACAAGATCAACTGTCTGCCTCTGGTGAATAAAAAACAGGAGTTGGTGTATCTGGTTTTCAGAAAAGATTATGACACACATAAGAAGAATGAAAATGAGCTGATAGACAGTAACAAACGCTATATGGTAGGTGCGGGGATCAATACCAGGGATTATGAGACACGTGTTCCGGCGCTGGTGCAGGCAGGTGCTGATGTTCTCTGTATAGACAGTTCCGAGGGCTTTTCCGAATGGCAGAAGATCACCATTGATTATATCAGAAAAAACTATGGAAATGATGTAAAAGTAGGAGCCGGGAATGTGGTGGATGCGGAAGGGTTCCGTTTTCTGGCTGAGGCTGGCGCTGACTTTGTAAAGGTGGGGATCGGCGGCGGCGCCATCTGTATCACCCGTGAACAGAAAGGAATCGGCAGAGGACAGGCAACCGCGGTGATAGAAGTTGCAAAGGCCAGGGATGAATATTTTAAAGAGACAGGGATTTATATTCCCATCTGTTCAGATGGCGGCATTGTGCATGACTACCATATCACCCTGGCACTGGCAATGGGAGCTGATTTTATCATGCTGGGAAGATATTTTGCCAGATTTGATGAAAGCCCTACAAAAAAGGTTAATATCAACGGAAGCTACATGAAGGAATACTGGGGAGAAGGCAGTGCCAGAGCCAGAAACTGGCAGCGGTATGACATGGGCGGCGAGAAGAAGCTTTCTTTTGAGGAAGGCGTGGATTCCCTGGTGCCTTATGCGGGAAGCCTGAAGGATAATGTCAGCCTAACCCTGAGTAAAGTCCGTTCTACCATGTGCAACTGCGGAGCGCTCACCATTCCGGAGCTGCAGGAAAAAGCCAAAATAACATTGGTTTCCTCTACCAGTATTGTAGAGGGCGGCGCGCATGATGTCATGCTGCGGGACCAGAGATAAAATATAGATACCGTAGAGTCAGAACAGATTCTGTAAAAGGGGCCGTTTGAGTCGGAAAGCCCGCTTTTGCGGAATCTGTTCTTTTATATGCCTGTCCCATTTTGTTCCTTCCCGGGGACGTTACTATTCAGCCTTTCGGCTTCATAGCAACAAAAGCATGCACACAGACTGCACAAACCACTGTCTGACCCGTGGCTGCCTCGGGATTGCCTTGCAAATGCAAGGCAACACCTGGCGGGACAGTGGAAGGCTAAACTGTTACCCGGGGACCTGCCTGTTTTCATCCAAGGTTTACTTTTTAACGCTTTAATGATAAAATGTAACAAAAGGAGGGTGTTTTATGTCTGACAAATTATATGAATTGATGGATTGGCCGGAAATAGAGACGATTGTATATTCCGAGGAAAGCGAACCGCGCCGTATTCTGGGACCGCGTGTGACAGAGGACGGTATTTTGATCCAGTGCTTTTTGCCCGGTGCTGTGCAGGCAAGGATCCTGCTCACAAAAGAAAAACAGACTCATGATATGGTGATGGAAGATGAGGCAGGATTTTTTGCTGTCTTGATACCTGGAAATAAAATTCCGAAGTATAAAGTGGAAACAGAGGATGAGGAAGGTAAGAAAAAGCAGTTCTATGATCCTTATTCCTTTGAACCCAAGATCAGCCTTGACGAGGAACAGCAGTTCTGCGCAGGCATCTGCTATGAGATTTACGAAAAACTGGGTGCCCATACCATGACGATCAATGGTGTATCCGGTGTATATTTTGCCGTTTGGGCACCCAGTGCGCTCAGAGTCTCTGTGGTTGGTGATTTTAACCACTGGGATGGAAGGGTTCATCAGATGAACCGTTTGGCCGTATCAGGGATTTTTGAGATATTCATACCGGGGATCAAACCGGGCGCTCTGTATAAATACGAGATCAAGGCAAAGGGTTCTCTTGTATATCTAAAAGCAGATCCTTATGGAAATCAGGCGGAGCTGCGTCCGAAAACAGCTTCTATAGTGGCGGATCTGAATCACTACCGGTGGCAGGATGACCAGTGGATGAAAGACAGAAAGCGTATCAATGATGAAAAGAAACCTATGCTGGTCTACGAGATGCATCTGGGTTCCTGGATAAAACCGGAGGAAGAGGGAAAACTGTTCTGTAATTATCGTGACATTGCCCCGAAGCTTGCAGAATATTTAAAAGATATGGGTTATACACATGTAGAGCTTATGCCGGTTATGGAACATCCTTATGATGCCTCATGGGGGTATCAGGTGACCGGATATTATGCGCCTACCAGCAGATATGGCACCTGTGAGGACTTTATGTATTTCATGGATTATCTGCATCAGCAGGGAATCGGCGTGATCCTGGACTGGGTGCCGGCACATTTCCCAAAAGATACACAGGGACTGCCCAATTTTGACGGCACATGTCTGTACGAGCATTTGGACCCCAGGCAGGGGATGCATCCGCATTGGGGAACGCTGATCTATAATTACGGAAGGCCGCAGGTGAGAAACTTCCTTATTTCCAACGCGCTTTTCTGGATAGAGAAGTTCCATGCAGACGGTATCCGTATGGATGCGGTGGCGTCCATGCTGTATCTGGACTACGGAAAGAATGACGGGGAGTGGGTTCCAAATATCTATGGTTCCAATGAGAACCTGGAAGCGATCGAATTTCTGAAACACCTGAATTCCATCTTTAAGAAAAGGCATCCCGACGCGCTTTTGATCGCGGAGGAGTCTACGGCATGGCCTAAGATCACGGGCAGTATAGAGGATGATGGCCTGGGCTTTGACATGAAATGGAATATGGGCTGGATGAATGACTTTATTGACTATATGAAAAAAGACCCGCTGTTCAGAGGCGGCGCTCATGATGAGCTGACATTCAGCATGGTATATGCATATAGTGAAAAATTTCTCTTAAGCTTGTCCCACGATGAGGTGGTCCATTTAAAAGGTTCTCTTCTCACCAAAATGCCGGGGGATAAGGAACAGAAATTTGCAAACCTCCGCGCCGCATATGGGTTTATGGCTGTGCATCCAGGAAAGAAGCTGCTGTTTATGGGACAGGAATTTGCCCAGGAGAGAGAGTGGTCTGAGGAGAGAAGCCTTGACTGGGAGCTTCTGGAACAGCCGGAACACCAGCAGCTTAAAAATTATGTGAAAGCTCTCTGGAATTTCTATAAAGAACAACCGGCATTGTTTGAACTGGATTATGACCCGGATGGGTTCGAGTGGATCAACCACATGGAATCTGAGAAAAACATGCTGACGTTTATCAGGAAGACAAAAAAGAGAGAGGAGCTTTTGGTGATCGTATGTAACTTCTCACCTCTTGCATATGAAAAATATCAGATGGGAGTGCCGTATCCGGGCAAATACAAAGAAATCTTCAATAGTGATACAGCAGAGTTCGGCGGAACCGGTGTAAGAAATGCCAGGGTAAAATCCTCCAAACGGGCAGAGCATGATGAGAGAAAGAACTCCATAGTCATTGATGTGGCACCTCTGTCAGTTCAGATCTTCTCTTTCACAAAAGAGGAGAAAAAGACAACTGCAAAGGCAGGGACAAAAAAGGCAGTGAAGGAAACTACAGGTGTTAAGAATGCCGCAAAAGGAAAGAGCAGGGCGTCCGGGACAGGAAACACTGCTGAGAGTAAGACAAACCCTGCGGTTTCAAAAGTCCGGGCAGAGCTGGAAAAGAAGATCGAGGATGAGCGCAAAAAAGAACTGGAGCGGCAGGCGCTGAACCTATCCGCAGCGGCGGAGGCTGTCAAGGCGGAGGCCGGAAAAGAAACAGCCAAAGCGGAAACAGAGAAGACAACCGCAGGAACAAAGGCAAAAAAGACAGCAGCCAAAGCGAAAAGTAAAAAGACAACATCCAAAACGGAAGCGGAGAAGACAGAGGCAAAACCGGAAGTTAAAAAGACAACATCTAAGGCGGATGCGGAAAAGATAGAGGCAAAGCCGGAGGCTAAAAAGACAGCATCCAAGCTGGAAGCCGAGAAAATAGAGGCAAAGCCGGAGGCTAAGAAGATAGCATCAAAACCGGAAGCTGAGAAAATAGAGGCAAAGCCGGAGGCGAAAAAGATAGCGTCTAAACCGGAAGCTGAAAAAATAGAGGCAAAGCCGGAGGCTAAGAGGATAGCGTCTAAACCGGAGGCCGAGAAAATAGAGGCAAAGCCGGAGGCGAAAAAAATAGCAGCGAAACCGGAAGCAGAGAAAATAGAGGCAAAGCCGGAGGCTAAGAAGATAGCATCAAAACCGGAAGTTGAGAAGATAGAGGCAAAGCCGGAGGCGAAAAAAATAGCGTCTAAACCGGAAGCCGAGAAAATAGAGACAAAATCAGAGCAGACACCTGTTGCTGACCAGGCGGCGAAAGCAGATGAGACAGAAAATGCGAAGCCGGAAACCGGCAGGACAGCTCCGGGTAAGAGAACAACGAGAAAGACGACAAAGAAGAAATAAGGATGAACTAAATGATAGGATTTTTGGCAAAAAGTATTAATATAGAAAAAATCTGGAACCGCATCAGTGCCCAGATTCCCGCCGTGGAAGCCTTTGCGTGGAAAGTAATACTGGCAATCGTTATCTATTTTATAGCCAGTAAAGTGATCATCAAGATATGCGCCCTGATTCGGGCGGCCATGAACAGAGCAGGCGCGGATACCGGTGTGATCCAGTTTTTGACTTCCTTTGTAAAAACAGCCCTTTACTTTCTGCTGATCGTAAGTATTGCAGTCCGTTTTGGAATCAAGGAATCCTCCATTGCGGCATTGCTGGCATCCGGTGGTGTGGCGATCGGCCTGGCACTGCAGGGCGGTCTGTCAAATCTGGCAGGCGGAGTGATCATCATGCTCCTGAGACCTTTCACAGTGGGAGACTACATTATAGAAAACACCAACAAACAGGAGGGCACAGTGGTGAAGATCGATCTGTTTTACACCACCCTCTCCACTGTGGACAACAGACGGATCACCATACCCAACGGAAATATCACCAATTCCAGTATTGTCAATGTGACATCCCAGGATAAGCGGAAGCTGGAGATCAAGGTCATGATCGGCTACCAGTCGGATCTGAAAAAAGCAAAAGGAATTCTGGAAACTCTGCTCCACGAGGATTCTGCAATCATGTCTGAGCAGGAGATGCTGGTGTTCGTGGACGAATTGGCGGATGACGGCGTGATCCTGGGATTAAGGGCATGGGTGAAGACAGAGGATTACTGGCCTGCTAAATGGAGACTGAATGAGGAAATCAAACTGACATTTGACGAGGAAAACATTGATATTCCATATCCGCAGCTTGATGTGCATATCAAGTCCGGATTGCCGGAGGCTTTCGGCAGAGAGGAGCGCAGCCTATGAAATACAGAAATTTATGTCTTGCTGTCCTGCTTAGCGCCGCAATGATATTTGGCACTGCAGGATGCAGCAATGCCCAGGATACAGATGCGAAAACCCAGACAGAGTCGAAAGAGAGTCAGAAGGATACTGAACAGGATAAGAAGGAAACCCCAGATCAGAAAGCAGAGAAAGAGACAGAAAAAGAAGATACTCAGGCAGATAAAAAGGATAATGCAGAGTCGAAAGATGAGACTGCAGAGAAGGACACAGAGAAAAACGCAGAAACCGGCAATGCCGGCACAGAGAACTCCCAGGAGGAGAGCACACCGGTACAATCGGGTCAGGCGTTTATCTATGTTCCCGACGACAATGCTGAGGGATGGGATATCAAACAAGTGGAAATTGCCCAGGTGACAGCCGATGCTCTGATCGGCCAGCTTGTGGGAGCAGGGGTTCTGACGGACAGTATAACAGTTCAGAACTTTGAGGAGACAGAGGAGGAGGGACGGTATGTCCTGAAACTGGATTTGTCCTCTAATTTTAAGGACAGTGTCCGCTCCATGGGTACGGCGGGAGAAATCCTCACCATAGGGGCTGTTGTCAACTCTTTTTTGGACACCTATCAGGCAGAAGCTATCCAGATCACAGTGGACGGAAGCACACTGGAGACAGGCCATGAGATATACGAAGGATACATGACACATATGGATTATCAGTAACTACAGGTGCAGCGCCGGGAGGATTCCGGCTGCTGCATTTTCAGATTGGACGGGAGTGGCTGACTATGAAAAAATTATTTGAACCATTACAAATTAAGAATGTGAAGATCAAAAACAGAGTTTGTTTTCCCCCTGTGGTATGTTATGCGTGGGGGACAGAGGACGGCTACGTGACACAGGAGAATGTGGAACATTACAGAAAGGTGGCAAAAGGACAGGCAGGGCTTATCATACAGGAAGCTACCTGTGTAGATAAGAACGGTAAGCTTGTGGAAAACCAGCTTGGTATCTGGGAGGATGGGCAGATCCAGGGGCTGTCTGAAATTGTGGATGCGGTACACAAAGAAGGATGTCCCATTTTTATCCAGATCCATCATGCCGGTGTCTCGGGACTGGACGGAGAGCTTGCCTGTCCCAGTGATTACAGTTTTTCTAAAAATGGAGTGAAAAAAACAGGCAAAGAGCTGACAGAGGAAGAAATACATAGGATCCAACAGGAATTTACAGATGCCGCGGTCCGAGCCTGGAAAGCAGGATATGACGGTGTAGAGCTTCATGGATGTCATCAATACCTCATGTGCGAATTCTTTAACCGCTGGGTAAACCGCAGACAGGATGCGTACGGGGAACACAGGGAATTGTTTGCTGTGGAAATCCTGCGGGCCATAAAGGAAAAGGTGCCTGAGGATTTCGTGGTGGGAATCCGTCTGGGAGGATTTGAACCAAGACTGGAGGATGGGATCAGACATGCGGTGATACTGGAAAAAGAGGGCATAGATTTTATTGATGTGTCCTATGGATTTTCCGGGGAGGATGATCCGAAAGCGCCTGTGGACTTTCCCTATGAGAAATGTATCTATGCAGCGGAGGAGATCAAACGCAGCGTATCGGTGCCTGTTTTTGCGGTAAACGGGATCACAAGTCCTAATATGGCACAGGAGATTCTGGAGCGCACCAATGTGGATATGATCGACATTGCCAGGGGGATCATTGTGAATTATAATTGGGCAAAAGATGCCATGGAGGGCAGGGATACCGGAAAATGTCTGCACTGTAAGCGCTGTCTGTGGTGCGAAGATCCGGATACCTGCGCGGGCAGAAAAGTTCTAAAGAAGAATCTGCGGGGGAAAAAGGAATTTATAGACAATTTATAATTTTTAAGAGTCAGGAAATATCTATTTGTCTGCCATCGTGCTATTATTATTATATCGTAAAAATGAGAGAGGATGATACCACATGAAGACGCAGGTATTGTATAAAAGCAGAACGGGCAATACGGAAAAGCTGGCAAAGGCCATATTTGCAGCAATACCGGGCTCGGATAAGGACATTGCCCGGCTGGACGGGCAGACAGACTATGATATGGCGGACATTTATTTTATCGGATTCTGGACGGACAGAGGGAGTGCCAGTGTAGAAGTGCTGGATTACCTGGGGGCCCTCCAGGGGAAGAAGATTGCATTGTTCGGCACCTGCGGAATGGGTGAGAGCCAGGAATATTTAAAAAAGATAGAAGAGAATATCCGGGTTTTCATAGAGGATGACAACGAATATCTGGGTGCTTTTATGTGCCAGGGCAAGATGCCTATCCAGGTCAGGGAAAAGTATAACCGTATGCGAAACGGTGACAACGGCAGGCAGGTTGACGCTATGATACGGAATTTTGACATGGCTATGCTGCATCCCGACATGGATGACCTGGAGCATGCCCGTGAGTTTGTAGGCAGAATATATGAAACATTAGAGAAGGATGGGATTTGACGATCATGAAAGAAAAATTTGCAAAGTTTATGGCAGGGCGTTACGGCACAGACAGACTGAACCAGTTTATGCTCATTGTGCTTCTTGTCTGTGCTGTCATCAATCTGTTTATCAGAAATGGATATGTTTCCATACTGCTGACTTCCTGGGAGGTTCTTCTGATCGTTTTCATATATATCAGAATGTTTTCAAGGAAGCTCACAAAGCGCTATGCAGAGAACCAGAAGTACCTGGCTGTGGAAAACAAGGTACGCCATTTCTTTGGCCAGAAAAAATATATTCAGCAGCAGAGAAAGGACTATCACATTTATTCCTGTCCAAGCTGCAAGCAGAAGATCCGTATTCCCAAGGGAAAAGGCAAGGTAAGCGTGCGCTGTCCAAAGTGTGGAACGGAATTTGTGAAAAATAGCTGATGCAGACAGCAAAGACCAGACAATGACCAGAGTGTGCCGGAAGGAATTTTCAGGCACACAATGAGCTGTACAGTATGATACGGACGGAATCATACGGCTGGAACCAGTAAAGCGTAAAAAAGCGTAAAGCCCCGTAAAAGGCTTTACGCTTTTTATGTAAAAGCTGGAAATGAGACTCGAACTCACGACCCCTTCATTACGAGTGAAGTGCTCTACCGACTGAGCTATTCCAGCTTGTGTTACACACAAATGATATTATACACGATTTTGAGAAAAATTCAACTGTTTTTTACAAATTCTGTCTTATGTTTTGTAACAGTTCAGCTAGGTCTGCGCATTTACTGCGCTGACCGTATGAACAGGTAGTGCCAGCAGGCATATTTAGAGTGTGTCGGAAGGAATTTTCAGATACACTCTGGTACAGAATACAGGAATGGATTATTTGAGAATAAAATGGATGAATTTTCTCTGAATTATTTGTCGGGAATTGACAACGCCGAACATTTGTGCCATTATATACCAGAGATAGTTTAATAAGAGGCGGCTGTGAGGGGACTGAACAGCTGCGATAAGATAAAGAAGGATACAACATGAGTGAGATACGACACCCGCAGGGAAATCCCGCAGATTCTGTTTCGGCAGATGCGGGGAAAGATAAGTTACTGGAATTAAAGGGGATCAGCAAGAGCTTCGGCACAACAGACGTGCTCAGAGATATTGATCTCTCCATAGAAAGAGGAGAGTTCATCACATTCTTAGGTGCCTCCGGCTGCGGAAAGACCACAACGCTGCGCATTATCGCCGGATTGGAAATGCCTGATAAAGGTCAGGTGATCCTGGAGGGCCGGGATGTGACTGCGCTGGAACCTCATCAGAGAGATGTGAACACAGTGTTTCAGAACTATGCTCTGTTTCCCCATATGAATGTGGAGGCAAACATTGGCTATGGTCTGAGGATACGTAAGGTTCCTAAAAATGAAATTAAGAAAAATGTAAAGAAAATGCTGGATCTTGTTCAGCTCTCAGGCTATGAAAAGCGTATGCCCTCAGAGCTGTCAGGGGGACAGAAGCAGAGAGTTGCCATTGCACGCTCCCTGATCAACAGTCCGAAGCTGCTGCTGCTGGACGAGCCTTTAGGCGCACTTGACCTGAAGCTGCGCAGGGCCATGCAGACAGAGCTGAAGCGGCTCCAGAAGAAGCTGGGCATTACCTTCCTGTACATAACCCATGACCAGGAGGAGGCCATCAACATGTCTGACCGCATTGTGGTCATGCGTGACGGACAGTTTGAACAGATCGGTACCCCGGATGAGATCTACAACCGTCCAAAAACCAGCTATGTAGCTGATTTTGTGGGCAATGCCAATATTATCTCCGGTATTGTGGAGAATATAGGTGAGGAACTGACAGATATCCGTGTGAACGACTGTCACATTTCAGCCGGAACTGTGGAGGGACTGAAAAAAGGCAGCAGGGCAGTGGTAGCTGTGAGAAGGGAAAATATCAAAGTCTGCCGTGAGTGCAAAAAAGGGCTTCCGGCAGTGATAACAGATAAATCCTTTAACGCGGGACAGCTCCACATGGCTTTCAGACTGGAGGACGGCAGAGAAGTGGTTGCCAGCCATTATGGCATAGACACAGATCTGACTGTGGATCAGAAGGTCTGTGTGGGATGGGAGCCGGAGCACGCCGTCTTTGTGGATATGGATGAAGGCACACAGGGGGCGTGAGATGGAGAAAAAGAAAAGATCGGGACTGTTTCTGACCGTTGCACCCCTCTATATCTTTACCCTTGTCTTTGTGGCCGGACCACTGGTCTATATGATAGCGCTGAGTTTTGCCACAAACAGCGACGGGTGGGGCACCGTGTGGAAATTTACCCTGGAAAATTATAAGAAGATAGCAGACCCTGTCTATCTAAAAAGCTTTACCCAATCCTTCCAATTGGCCTTTACCAGTACCATCTGTATTACGCTGCTGGGATATCCCTTCGGATATTTTATGGCAAAGCAGTCAGATAAATGGAAAAAGAGGATCATGCTGCTGGTCATGGTGCCCTTCTGGACCAGCTCTCTGATCCGCATGTATGGGTGGATCATTCTGCTCCAGGCAAAAGGTGTGTTCAACACTCTTTTAATGAAGCTGGGCATTATTCAGGAGCCTCTGAAAATTCTCTATTCCTATCCGGCAGTTGTCATCGGTATGGTGTATGCACTGCTGCCGTTTATGGTGCTCTCCGTGTATTCCAGCGTGGAAAAGATGGACTGGTCATTAGTGGAGGCCGCAAGGGATTTAGGCGCCAGCCGCCCAATGTCATTTTTGACGGTAACCCTGAAGCTGACGCTGCCGGGACTTCTGACCGGTGTGATCCTTTCCTTTGTGCCGTCTATGGGCCTGTTCTTTATCGCGGACATTCTGGGTGGTAATAAAATTGTTCTGGTGGGAAGCGTGATCCAGGATCAGCTCACAAGAGGAAGCAATTGGCCATTTGCAGCAGCCCTCGCAGTGGTGCTCATGGCTCTTACTTCCATTATGATTTATCTGTACAGGAAAATCACCCACGTGAAAGATTTGGAGGGATTCTTTTGAGAAAAAAACATAAGCTGTCAGGCATTTATCTGGCTGTTCTGCTGCTCATTATGTATCTCCCCATTGTGATGGTGGTGATATTTTCTTTTAATGAGTCCAAGCTGACAGCCAGCTTTACAGGATTTTCTTTGAAATGGTATGAAACTCTCTGGCACGACAGAGATATAAAGGAGGCGCTGTTCAACAGCATACTTCTGGGTGTCATAAGCTGCGCCATCTCTGCGGTCATCGGAACTTTAGGTGCCGTTGGTATGGCACGGGCGGATTATAAGACGAAAGGCATGATGGAATATCTTTCCACAGTCCCTATCATGATACCGGAGATCATTCTCGGTATGGTATTTCTTGCCTTTTTCTCCTTATTAAACCTGCCTTTTGGTATGACAACCCTGGTAATTGCGCATACTACCTTTTGTATTCCCTATATATTTATGATGGTGAAAGCAAGGCTTGTGGGAATTGACAGGTCGTTAGAGGAGGCGGCCCGGGATCTGGGAGCATCTCAGATACGGACGTTCTTTGATATCACACTCCCGCTGATCATGCCTGCGGTTCTGTCGGGAAGCCTGCTTGCCTTTGCCATGTCTTTTGATGATGTGGTCATCAGTATTTTTGTAAACGGTCCAAGGCTCAATACACTTCCGGTAAAGGTCTATACCCAGTTAAAGACAGGGGTTACCCCGGAGATCAATGCGCTTTGTACCATAATCCTAGTGGCTATCGTTCTGGTTCTTGGCATCTCTTCTTTGGTACAGAAGAGGCAGGAACACAGGCGGGGAGAACTTTCAGAAAGATGAGGTAAAAATATGAAGAGAAGATTAGCAGCTCTTACACTGTGTTTTGCGATGGCGGCTTCCATGCTTGCCGGATGCGGCGAAAAAGAGGAAGACGACAACAAAGAACTGGTACTCTACACCTGGGAGGGTCTGTTCCCCCAGGAAGTCCTGGATGGTTTTGAGAAAGAGACAGGGATCAAGATCATCAGCTCCAACTTTGACACAAATGAAACCATGCTGGAAAAGATCCAGCAGACAGACGGAAAAGACTATGATCTTGTTGTGGGCGATGACTATATCATTGAACAGATCGTAAAGAACGGTCTTGCAAAAAAACTGGACAAAACACAGATCGGCAATTTTAACAACATCAATCCACTGTATCAGAGCCAGTTTTATGATCCGGACAATGAATATACAGTTCCCCACGGAGCTGGTATCCCCCTGATCGTATATGATCCGGAGCAGGTTGATTTTGAGATCAAGGGCTACGAGGATCTGTGGAATCCAAAGCTTGAGGACAAGATCGCTATGATCGGCAGTTACCGTGCCGTCAACGGATTTGTACTTCAGACCATGGGGAAATCCATGAATGAGGAAGATGTATCTGTCATTGAGCAGGCTGGTGAGAAATTAAAAGAACTGGCACCAAACATCCGTATGATCCAGGACAGTGATACACAGAACGCACTGCTGAACGGCGAGGCAAGTGTTGCTTATCTCTATACATCCCAGGTGACAGCAGCCCTTGCGGAAAATCCGGACCTGAAGGTGGTCTATCCTGAAGAGGGGCTGGGATTCGGCATCATGAATCTGTTTATTCCAAAAAACGCGCCGGATGAGCTGAACGCGTATAAATTCCTGGACTACATTTTAGAGCCGGAGACAGCGGCAAAATGTTTTGATGCCCTTGGTTATTACTGTACCACAAAGGCTGCTGACGACCTGGTAAATCCGAACCTGGTAGTGCCTGATTCTGTGACAAAGGGTGAGATCGTACAGAATGTGAGCGCAGAGGCCAATGAGGCGTATGAGAAAAACTGGACAGAATTCAAAGCGGCATGTGACTAAGAAGGGAGGAGGTACATACAATGCAGACAAAAGTGACAAGAGAAGAAGCGTTAAAGCTTCTGAAAAAATACAACAAAGAGGAATTCCATATCCTGCATGCGCTGACTGTGGAAGGCGTTATGCGTTGGTATGCCGAAGAGATGGGGTATGGCCATGAGGCGGAGTTCTGGGCATTGGTGGGCCTGCTTCACGATGTGGATTTTGAACAGTATCCCGAGGAGCACTGCAAAAAAGCACCGGAGCTTCTGGCGGAGATTGACGCCAAGGAGGAGCTTGTACACGCGGTTGTGAGCCATGGATACGGACTTTGTTCTGACGTGAAGCCGGAACATCTTATGGAGAAGATCCTGTTTGCCTCCGATGAGCTTACAGGACTTATCTGGGCGGCAGCAAAAATGCGTCCTTCCAAGAGCGTTATGGATATGGAAGTGTCCAGTGTAAAGAAAAAATTCAAGGATAAGAGATTCGCAGCCGGCTGTTCCAGGGATGTGATAAAGGACGGTGCCGAGATGCTGGGATGGGAGCTGACGGAATTATTTGACAAGACGATCCAGGCCATGCGTTCCTGTGAGGTTTCTGTGGCCCGGGAGTGCGAAGAGCTGGCAGTACAGTGATATGAAGGATAAATATGTTGTGAATGAGGGCAAAAGGGATGCGGAAGCATCCTTTTTGCCTGCTTACTATTATTCCCCATGGAAAGAGGGGAGGACAAAAGAGGAACAGGAAACCCTGCTTCATGCCGAAGAGATGGAGATCGCCGATGGTGTGGAGGAGATCGGAAACTATACTTTTTACGGCTGTGGAAATTTAAGAACCCTGTCCTTCACGGATTCCCTGAAGCGCATCGGCGGCGGTTCCTTCACAGGATGCTCCGCACTCAGGAAACTGTATGTGCGGATGGGTGAAGGGGCCAAGAGCTGTCTGGCGGATGTGGTGGCTGAAACCTTTCACGAAGTGTTTGTGACGATCACGTTTAGGGAGACAGAACACTGCGCGAAACTGGTATTTCCGGAGTATTATGAGGAAGGTGTGGAGAACACGCCGGCCAGGATACTGGAGACACATTTTCACGGTTCAGGCTATCGTTACCGCCAGTGTTTTACAGAAAAACATGTAGATTATCACCGATATGACAATTTATTTGAAGTGGCAAAGGTGTATGAGAAGCCGGAGATCCTGATTCCCATGGCCATGGGGCGCCTTATGCATCCCTGGGAATTGGGGGAAGCTGCAAAAAAAGAGTATGCCGCATATGTGGAAGAACACCTGGCAAAGACAGGGGACTATTTTCTTGGGCGTAAGGACTGGCACAGTGCTCTGTGTTATCTGGCAGAACAGGTGGTGCAGAGCGCTGAGGAGATGGAACTGCTCTTAAGTCTGGCGTCAAGAAGAGGACAGACAGAGGCGGTGAGTGTATTGATGGAGATGAAGAGGAAACGGTTTGGCAGGGCTGTAAAGTCCTTTGAATTTTAAAAATGGAGTAAAAAGATGGCACAGGAAATGGAAAAACGAATCAATGAAGTGTGTGTCAGAATACTGGCCGCTTCCAGAAGTGAGCTGTATCTGCACATGCGCTTTTTAGATGTGGCACTTTCTGCGTTTTCATATGTGCAGAACCCGGAGATGGAGGCCCTGGGAACAGACGGTGTGGGGCTTTATTATAACCCTGCCTATCTGGGCGGCCTGTACCGGGAGGGTCGTGTATGGGTGAACCGGGCATATCTTCATATGGTGTTCCACTGCATTTTTGCCCATCCGTGGAAGGATACGCGTCTCAGAAAAAAGAGAGCATCCAGGCTGGTTGAGGAAAACCTGGCAGATCTTTTGTGGGATGTCTCCTGCGATATTGCCAGCGAAGCCATGATCGACAGCATTCCTCTGCACTGTGTGCGCCGTCCGGCGTCTGCTTTCAGAAGAGAGACTTACGCGGAGCTTGGGAAAAAGCGCCGTGTTCTGAATGCAGAGGGGGTTTTTACGGCACTTTTGGAGGTGAGGCCCAGCCGGGAACAACTTCGCAGATTGAGCCAGGAATTCTATGTGGATGACCACCGGTTCTGGAGCGGGGGAAAAAGAAAAACACCCAACCAGAGACCAAAGGAGAATTGGGATGACATCCGCAATAAGATGGAGACAGAACTGCAGAGCTTTGGACAGGATTCGGCCACCGGAGCTTCGGAGGGAATACTGGAACAGATCAAGGTGGAGAACAGGGACTCCTATGATTACCGCAGGTTTCTGCAGAAATTTGCGGTGCTGAAAGAGGAGCAGCAAATAGACCCGGATTCTTTTGACTATGGGTTTTACAGCTATGGACTTTCCCTGTACGGCAATATGCCGTTGATCGAACCACAGGAGAGCCGGGAGGTAAAAAAGGTGGAGGAATTTGTCATAGCCATTGACACCTCCATGTCCTGTTCCGGTGAGCTGGTGAAGGCTTTTTTGAAAGAGACGTATTCCATCCTTCGGGAGACGGAGAGTTTCTTTCGGAAGATCAAGATCCACATCATCCAGTGTGATGAGATGGTGAGAAAGGACGACAGGATCACTTCCCGGGAGGAACTGGAGGCATATATGGAACAGCTGGAACTGCTGGGGCAGGGAGGTACGGATTTCAGGCCGGTTTTTACCTATGTGGAGGAACTGATGGCAAAAAGAGAATTTACAAACCTGAGAGGACTTTTGTATTTTACTGACGGCAAAGGGATATTTCCCCGGAAAATGCCCCGGTATGAGACGGCGTTTGTGCTGATGCAGAAAGAATATGAAGAGGTTGATGTACCCGCCTGGGCCATAAAAATATATCTGGACCAGGAGGAAATGGAAGCATATAAAGAGGGAATTACTGATGAACATTAAACGAGCAAAACAGGAGATCAAGGACGCTATAGAGGCATATCTGATCAAAGATGAATATGGGGAATACTGTATTCCCTCCATCCGGCAGCGCCCCATTCTGCTTATGGGACCTCCGGGGATCGGCAAGACACAGATCATGGAACAGATCGCCAGGGAATGTGAGATCAACCTGGTATCCTATACCATCACCCACCACACCAGGCAGAGCGCTGTGGGACTTCCCTTTATCAGGGAGAAGGAGTACGGCGGGGAATCCCACTCTGTGACGGAATATACCATGAGTGAGATCATTGCCTCTGTGTACGACAAAATGGAGGAGACAAAGATTCCGGAGGGAATCCTCTTCATTGATGAGATCAACTGCGTGTCCGAGACGCTTGCCCCAACCATGCTGCAGTTTCTGCAGTGCAAGACCTTCGGAAACCAGTCTGTGCCAAAGGGGTGGATCATTGTGGCGGCGGGGAATCCTCCGGAGTACAATAAATCCGTCCGGGAATTTGACGTGGTGACCCTTGACAGGATACGCAGGATCGATGTGGAGGAAGACTTTGGCGTATGGAAAGAGTATGCCTATGGTGCCGGCATACATCCGGCTGTGATTTCTTATCTGGATATCCACAAAGATAATTTTTACCGCATGGAGACCAGTGTGGACGGTCGTATGTTCGCCACTGCCAGAGGATGGGAGGATCTGTCCCAGTTCCTCTATGCCTATGAAAAGCTGGGAAAAAGGGCGGACAGGGAAGTCGTGGGGCAGTATATCCAGCACGGCAAAGCTGCCAGGGATTTTGCCAATTATCTGGAACTGTTTGAGAAATACAAGACTGATTATCAGATCGATCAGGTACTGGCAGGCCACTTTGAAAACTTTGCGGTGGATAAGCTGAAACTGGCATCTTTCGATGAGAAATTCAGTGTGGTGGGTCTTCTTGTGGGCCGCCTTGGGACCGGATTCTATGCATATTATGAGATGGATCTTTATGTTACAGCCCTTTATGACAAACTAAAAGTCTGGAAGCGGGAGATGGGAGAGGGAAAAGCCCCATCCGGTTCCCTTGGGGATATCCTGAGATGGGAGCAGGCGGAATATGAGAGAAAGGAAAATGCAGGCCAGTTCACCGCTCCGGCGCGCCATGCGGCTGTTAAGACCATGGAGTTTTTAAAGGCACGCCTTTTGGAGTCGGAAATCTGTGAAAAGGACGGCTTGTCACCAGAGGAGATCTTTGCCGGGGCCGCGAAGCATTTCAGACAGGAATCCGAGGAGCGGGAGCGCGTGATCTTAGAGACCGGCAGGGCTTTGCAGAATGCCTTTGATTTTCTGGAAAGCGCTTTTGGCGACAGCCAGGAGATGATCATATTTGTCACTGAGTTGAATACGAATCCGTACAGTATCCAGTTTATCAGTGAAAATGGATGTGACAGTTATTATAAATATAATAAAAAGCTGCTCTTTGAAGAGGAGCAGATGAGTATCTTAAAAGAGCTGGAGGAAATTGAGACGGACTTGTAACTACTTGTGTGCCTTTTTCCATACTTTATGCAGGAGATATTGAGCAGGAGAGAGAGCCGGGATATAATAAGACAAAGCGGATAAAGACGACAGGAGGAGAAAGATGCGTATAGCAGTGTGTGACGACGACGAGACTGCAGTATCTTTTTTAAGAGAGCTGATAGAGAGTTATCCAAAGCAGAAACTAAGCGCGGACGGATACAGCAGCGGGGAGGACCTGCTCAGGACCGGGAATATCTATGATCTGATCTTCCTGGACATTGATATGAAGGGCATAGACGGGATCGAGACTGCCAGGAGGATTCGCATTCATGACAGGAAAGTGAAGATCGTATATGTCACCTCTTACAAGGAATATGCAGGAAAGGCTTTTTCTGTCCATGCATTTGGATATCTTCTGAAGCCTGTAAAGCAGGAGAAGATCTGGAAGCAGATCGAGGATGCCCTGCTCTGGCAGGAGGAAGAGGCGCCGGAGGTAAAGCAGGTGGAGTTCACTGCCGTGGAAGGGCTTGTGAGGCTTCCTGTGGATATGATCTATTATTTTGAATATCAGAACCGGCGGATCTATATGAAGGCAAAAGATACCACCTATGAGATGCGGGGGAGGATATCGGATATTGCCGGCAGGATGGAGGAGTATGGATTTTCCGTGCCCCATAAAAGCTTTGTGGTGAATCTGTATCACGTAAAAAATATCAAGGGGTATGAAATCCTCATGATGAACGGAGAGTGGATTCCCTTGTCGCAGAAACAGGCAGTGCAGTTCAAAGAGAAGCTGAGTCTTTATCTGGCGGATAAGATGGGGTAGGAAGAAGGTGGCAGCAGGGTGTTTCAATATATTCTGACAGCGGCGGATTTATTTGTACTGGGATTTCTGTTTTACTGGTTCATGAACAGGATCGGGGAACGGCGTCTGAATAAGGTGTGGATCTATCCGGCGGCTTATGGGGCTTTTTCAGCATTTTGTCTGCTGACCCAGTTTTCACGGAGTAACTGGATCATCACGATTTCGATCGTATTGGCAGTGCTGTTTTTGGAGACAGTGCTGTTTAAGCCCACCGGGGCGGCATATTTTTACTGTGTGGTATATTGTTTCGGATTTTTCCTCTGTCAGATCACGAGTATCTATGCTGTGCAGTGGACTTATATGAATATGACTACATGGAATCTCCTGCGGATAGGACTGGAGAAGATAGACAACATGCGGATCGTCCTTCTCCTGATAAAATGGTTTGCGGAATTTTTCTGGACCTTTTTTATTCTCATGATCATAAAAAAAGATGAGGAGAAGGAAAACCGATTCTTTCTCTATAAGCGCCAGTATTTTTTCTTTATGCTGCTTCCCATTTTTTCTGTTGTCTTCATGCTGTCTATTATCTGGATGAGCGCGGATTTTTTTGTACTCAGGTATGGGTACGGTCTGGTGATACTTAACATCCTTCTGATCTTTGCCATAAATCTGCTGCTTTTGTACCTTTTCAAAGAGACCGGGAAGGGCAGCCGGGCACTCAGGGAGGAAAAGCTTTACAAGCAGGAGTCAGAGCTGCTCTATCAGCATTATAAAACCCTGGAGGAGAGTTACCAGAATTCCAGAAAAGTCATACATGACGCCAGGAATCACATGCAGGCCGTGGCACGTCTCTACGAGAGCGGAGAGACAGACAGGGCAAAGGCCTACGCCGAGGATGTTTTCCATCTGCTGAACCAGACAGGACACACCTGGTATACGAACAACAGGATGCTGAATATCATATTAAATGAGAAGCTGGGACAGGCGTCCATGCAGGATACAAGACTGGAATTGGATATCTGTGACGGCTGCCTTGACAGGATACGTGAGATTGATATCACCACGATCTTTGCAAATCTTCTGGACAATGCGGTGGAGGCCATAGGGGAGGGGGAGGAGAAACGCCTTTCCCTGCAGATACAAAACATACACTCCTTTCTTGTGATCAAAATGGTGAACTCAAAGGGAAAAAAGAAGGAGAGAGCAGGACAGAAGCATCAGCAGCTGGGGCTGCAGAATGTAAAAAGTGCCCTGGGCAAATATGATGGGACCATGAAAATTTCCCAGACGGATACAGAGTTTCAGGTAAGCATCATGATACCGGATGAACAAAAAGAAATGTAAAGAGGAGGGGATGACCATGAAGAAAATCCGAAAGAGAGGTCTTCTGTTCTGCGTGATCTGCCTGATCGGGGTACTGGCAGCGGGATGTGGAAATAAGCTTTCTGACAAATTTGATGAGGACGAAGTGAAAAAGGCTGCCGAAAATATGGTAGATCAGGTAAATGCCGGAGAATTGGAGGATATATATGAGAACACCTTTGCCCCTGTCATGCGGCAGGCGATCGCTTATGAACAGCTCCAGGAAAATCTGGATTATGTTTTTGACAAGCTGGGAGAGTTTGAATCCTTTGAGAAGGTAAGCGTGGCGGGAGGCCAGGACAAGGATACGGAGACACCTTATGCAGTGGCGGTTCTTCTGGCAAAATATAAGGATGGAAAAGCCCAGTATACCATCACTTTTGATACGGGTATGAAATGCATTGGATTTTACGTGAAATAAGAACAACAGCAGTGAAGAATATGAAAAGAGTCCGGTTTGTGCCGGACTCTTTTTAAAGTCTGTCTGTTATTTGAAGAATTGATCTCCGTAGCCGTAATGTTCTACCACATAGTCGATATCTTTGTCACCGCGTCCGCTTAAATTCACAAGAATGGAGCCCTGCTTCATCTCTTTTGCCTTACGCATAGCATAGGCAACCGCATGGGCGCTCTCGATGGCCGGGATAATGCCCTCTGTGCGGGACAGTTTGAAGAATGCGTCCATGGCCTCCTCATCGCTGACGGTATCGTACTGCACTCTGCCCAGGTCACGGAGGAATGCGTGCTCCGGTCCGACAGAAGGATAATCAAGTCCGCTTGCTATGGAATATACAGGAGCCGGTTCGCCCTTGTCGTCCTTTAACATGATACTCTCGAAACCGTGCATAACGCCCTTTTCGCCATACTGCATGGAGGCTGCGTGGTCGCCCATCTTGGTGCCTCTTCCCAGAGGCTCCACGCCTACAATGTCCACAGGCTCATCCACGAAAGGTACGAACATGCCGATGGAATTGCTTCCGCCGCCTACGCTTGCGCATACCACATCGGGCAGCAGGCCTGTCATTTCCTTAAACTGGTCTTTGGCTTCCTCGCCCACTATGTACTGGAAGTCCCTGACCATGAGAGGGAAGGGATGAGGGCCAACTGCGGAACCGATACAGTAAATAGAATCCTTGTAATTCTTAGCATAAGACTCAAAGGCAGAGTCAACCGCCTCTTTCAGTGTCTTGTTGCCGTGTGTGACAGGCACCACCTTGGCGCCCAGGATCTTCATACGTGTCACGTTGGGAGCCTGCTTGGCAATATCCACTTCACCCATGTGCACTTCACACTCTAATCCAAAGAACGCTGCCGCTGTAGCGATAGCCACGCCGTGCTGACCGGCTCCGGTCTCCGCGATCAGGCGCTTTTTGCCGATGAATTTGGCCAACAGTCCCTCGCCCATGCAGTGATTCAGCTTATGGGCGCCTGTGTGGTTCAAATCTTCTCGTTTCAGATAGATCTGACAGTTGCCGATAGTTCTTGAAAGGCGCTCGCAGTGATAGACCGGTGTGGGTCTTCCCTGGAACTCCTTGCGGATGCGGCGCAGCTCACTGATGAACTGGGAGGAGTGGCAGATGGTCTGGTATGCGTCTGCGATCTCCTCAAAGGCGGGAACCAGCTCCTCTGTCAGGTAAGCACCGCCGTAAGGACCAAAGCGTCCGTTTCTGTCAGGGTAATGTCTCAGGTATGTTCTGTAATCTACTTCCATTCTTTTTCTCCTTTATGTGAATTCAATATTTTATTCCTGTTCGCCGTGCAGGGCGTCTTTTGCCAGCTTGAAGCCGTTCTGAGCGGCTTTTGTCAGCCAGAGGTCTGCCTTATCTTCATCCTTTTCAACACCTTCTCCGTAGCGGTAGAGGATTGAGAGGTTATACTGCGCGGCAGGTATATTGGCGTTGGCAGCCTTTTCAAAGAGCTGGAATGCCCGCTCCGTGTTGGGAGGGACTGCCTGGCCGCTTAAAAAGTAACCGCCCATGCAGCACATGGCTCGATAATCCCCCTGCTGCCCTGCTTTTTTATACCAGCCAAAGGCTTTTGAGTGATCTTGTTTTGTACCGATCCCTTCCTCATAACACCTGGCCAGGTTGTACTGGGCATTTTTATTGCCGGTTTCAGCGGCGCGTCTGATATAGGTAAACGCTTTTTTTTCGTCTTTGTCCACGCCTTTTCCCTGGGCATAGAGAAATCCCAGGTGCAGCAGGGCATCCACATGGTCTTTTTTCGCTGCCTTTTCATACCACTGGGCTGCCTGTCCGAAATCTGTCAGGGTGTGTATTCCGTTTTCATAGTAATAGCCCACGGCATACTCCAGATCCTTCTGACCGTTTTCTGCCAGGATTTTCAGTTCTTCCAGAGTAAAATCCATATTTTTTGCGTCCATTGAAAATATCTCCATTTTTCTTTTGACAAATTTTGTAATATAGTGTACTGTTTTTGTAGGAATTAAATCCACGGTTGGAGCCTGTATGATCCGGCCCATTGCTGATATTATAACATAGGAATCGGGATTTATAAACATAAAAAGATGAAGATGACATCGGAGGGATTGAAAAATGCTGGAGCTTAGGGATGTCTCCTTCAAAGTAGAAGAGGAGACAAAGGAGAAAGGGATTCTGGAGCATGTAAGCTTTACTCTGGAGGACAACAGATTTATAGCCATCACAGGGCCCAACGGCGGAGGAAAATCAACGCTGGCAAAAATCATCGCGGGTATTGAGAAGCCCACAGAGGGAAGACTTTATCTGGATGGTGAGGACATCACGGACCTGAACATCACGGAGAGGGCAAAGAGGGGCATCAGCTATGCCTTTCAGCAGCCGGTACGTTTTAAAGGCGTCACCGTGCTTGATTTGATCCGGCTGGCATCCGGGGAAAATATTACAGTCACCGGAGCCTGTCAGTACCTCTCTGAGGTAGGGCTGTGCGCAAAGGACTATATTAACAGAGAGGTCAATGCAAGTCTTTCCGGCGGAGAAATGAAGAGGATCGAAATCGCCACCGTCATGGCAAGAGGCACCAGGATGTCCGTATTTGATGAACCTGAAGCGGGGATCGATCTGTGGAGCTTCCAGAATCTGATCCATGTGTTTGAAAATATGCACAGGGAGATCCACGGCTCTATTCTGATCATCTCACATCAGGAGCGTATCCTGAATATTGCGGATGAAATTCTGGTGATCGCAGACGGAAAACTGGTGAGCCGGGGAAACAAAGAGGAAGTGCTTCCCGCATTGCTGGAAGGCGTAGATGACTATTCCGGCTGTAAAATCTGGAAGGACGGGGGAGTAAAATAATGGACGCGATTCAGAAACAGTTATTAGAGGCAGTTGCCGGGCTGCATGAAATCCCGGTAGGTGCGTACAACATCCGGGCAAACGGAAAGAGCGAGGGCAGGAACAGCACAGAGCATATAGAGATCACCACAAGAGAAGAGGGCGACGGGATCATTATCCGCATCAAGGACGGCACCAAAAAAGAGAGCGTCCACATTCCGGTCATCATGAGCCAGGCCGGGCTTGAAGAGGTGGTCTATAATGATTTTTATGTGGGTGATGACTGCGATGTGACCATCATCGCGGGCTGCGGCATTCACAATGGCGGAGATGCATCCAGTCGTCATGACGGGATCCACAGCTTTTTCATCGGCAAAAATTCCAGAGTGAAATACGTGGAAAAGCATTACGGCAGCGGAGATGGAAAGGGACAGCGCATCATGAACCCTGAGACCATCATTGAAGTCGGGGAGAACAGTGTCATGGAGATGGATACTGTGCAGATCAAAGGCGTGGACTCCACAAAGCGCATGACCAGGGCAAAATTAATGGATGGCGCCAGTCTGAAAGTTATGGAACGTCTTATGACCCACGGGACCCAGGACGCGGAGAGCCGTTTTATCGTGGATATGGACGGAGAGGATTCAGGTGCCAATATTGTGTCCCGCTCCGTGGCAAAGGATGATTCCCATCAGCTTTTCCAGTCCGTGCTCAACGGAAACGCGGCGTGCAGCGGACATACGGAATGTGATGCCATCATTGTGGGCAATGCCAAGATCAGCTCTATCCCGGAGATCACTGCAAACAGTTCCGACGCAGCGCTCATCCACGAGGCTGCCATCGGCAAGATCGCAGGAGAGCAGATCATAAAGCTTATGACACTGGGGCTTACAGAGGAAGAGGCGGAGGCCCAGATCATCAATGGTTTCCTGAAGTAAAACAGTAATACGACGCAACATCAGCCGGGCAGGTATACGGGACAAAACCGTATACAACTGCCCGGTTTTGTGCTATAGTTGAAATAGAAACGGCACATTGCCATTGGGGAACAAAAAACATATTTATAGGGAGAGGTTTTTATGATTTACAACAATGTACGCCATGAGTGTAATCTGTATAATTTTTTCTTTGCACCAAGAGGAAACCGAAGGATGATGGAGCTGGGAAGGAAAATTTCCCAGATGTATCTGAACCCCTTTGACCGTATCATCGGTATCATAGGAGCCAAGGATTCCGGAAAAAGTATGATGATCAAAGGTATGTTTCCGGGAATCCAGGTGGTGGACGGAGATGATGAATATGACATCACCAATATGCCCCTGCTGAACGCGGAGGATGTGGGATTCTATACCCCGCGTACTTTCCACGTAGACGCCAGGGCGGCAAGGAAGTATGTGGATCTGGAGACCATCGCTGAGGCTGTGATCAGGGTGACTTCCCAGCACAAGAGGGTGATCGTGGAGCATTTTGAGATCCTGTACCCTGTTTTGAAAAGGAATGCGGATCTGATGATAGGGATCGGCGAGGAGGTCATTGTGACAAGGCCGTCTCTGTTCGGCCCGCTGCCCCAAAATATTGCTGATATTGTGTTTAAATCTCTGATCTACAGAAAGATGGCGCACAGTGCGGAGGATCTATTCGGGTATGTGGTCAGGGATATTGAGCGTCCAAGCTATGTCCGGGCAGATATACGCCATGGATTTATGCTGGATTATTCTGAGAAGCCGGTGAATTTTGATCTGGTGGAGATCGAGAAGAAGATGAAAGAGCTGATCGCCCAGGATCTGCCTATTACATATCATGATGAGGAGCACGTGAAGATCGGAGATGATATTATCTCCTGTACCGGACCGCTGATGCATGTGAGCAGTACGGGAAAGATCGCGGGATTTTCTCTGGTGAAAGAGTTTTTCTATGATTCCAAGTTTGGCTACTACATTGTGGCAGGTACTGTGGGACATAAGGAAGAGGAGGACAGCGATAAGCTGAATACCATTGATATACAGGCTGAAGTATAGAGAATAACTGAAAGGCCATTCGGAACCGGAAGACGGGAACGGATGGTCTTTTCTATTGACATATATAATATTAAGATGTATTATAATGATATCAAAAAGATATCAAAAAAAATACTGCCGGAGGCAGCCTTTCAAAGAGGAGGAAAAATCATGGAAGAAAAAGATGGAACCAGCCCAATGAATAAGAACGTGGAGGAGAGGATCCTGCATCCCAAGTCAGGTATGGCAATGCTGTTTCTGCTGATCGCGGCCATTGTGGGCAGTATTGTGCTGATGATATTTTCAGGGGCAGTTATCTCTCGGAACAGCAGTCTCCTGGCCGGTATCTGTGTGACGGCCGCCATCCTGATCCTGTGTGCAGCTTGTGTGGCACTGGCGGGCCTGAAGGTGATCAACCCCAACGAAGCACTTGTTCTGGCTTTGTTCGGAAAGTATTATGGAACCCTCAATGAGAATGGATTTTACTGGGTAAATCCTTTTGTGACAGGGATCAATCCCACAGTGAGAGCAGCCGGAAGCGGAAGCTCTACTGTGCTGAAAGGCATGGGGATCGAGGCGGAACAGAAGAACACGGAGACAAAAGCGAATAAAAAAGTTTCACTGAAGACCATGACGCTGGACAATAAAAAGCAGAAGGTAAACGATGAACTGGGAAATCCCATCGAGATCGGAACGGTTGTCATATGGAAGGTGGAAAATGCCACAAAAGCTGTATTCAACGTGGAGAATTATAAGGATTATCTGTCAATCCAGTGTGATGCCATTACGAGAAACGCAGCCAGAAGATATCCCTATGACACAAGTGAGGGCGGTGATGAGCGTTCCCTTCGGGGAAGCAGCCAGGAGGTAGCCAGCATCATGCAGGAGGAACTGCAGGAGAAAGTGGTGGAGGCAGGGATCAAGATCCTGGAAATGCGCATCACCCACCTGGCATACGCGCCGGAGATAGCGTCAGCTATGCTGCAGAGACAGCAGGCGGCAGCGATCATAGATGCCCGTCAGAAGATTGTGGAGGGTGCTGTGAGCATGGTGGAGATGGCCCTCCAGAAATTAAACGACAAAGATATCGTAACGCTGGATGAGGAGCGCAAAGCGGCCATGGTCAGCAACCTGCTGGTTGTCCTCTGCGGTAATAAGGATGCCCAGCCCATTGTCAACAGCGGTTCCCTGTATTAGAGTGGAGTGAAGCCTTCATGGAAAATAAATCGAAGGAAAAACAAAAAAAGCAGGTCCCTCTTCGGCTCTCCGCGTCTCTTTACAATGACCTGGCACAGTGGGCGGAAGATGATTTCCGCTCCGTCAACGGTCAGATTGAATATCTGCTGACAGAATGTGTAAAGCACCGGAAAAAGAGCAGGAAGGGTTCCCCTTTGGAATCTGAAACAGAATAAAAGAAAATCCAGGCAGCGGCCAACAGTTGTGCCGCACTCGCCTGGATTTTTTGCTTTGTCAGAAATGTTTTCTGTATTTTTTCTCTGCCACATTGATCAGACTGTATAAAACGGCTGCAATGATACATAGAATAACAATGCTCATGATCATGGTATCCAGCTTGAATACCTGGCTGGAATAGATGATCAGATACCCCAGACCCCGTTTGCTCCCGATCATCTCTCCGATGACAACGCCGATCAGACAGAGACCGATGTTGACCTTCATAATGCTTAGGATGAGCGGTACAGAGGAGGGGAGGACCACTTTAAAAAGGGCATCCTTTTTCGTGCCCCTCAGTGTGGAAATCAGTTTTAATTTATCCGGGTCTGTGCCGCAGAAGCCTGTGTACAGGTTCAGGATCGCCCCGAAAATAGCTACAGACAGACCGGCAACGATGATGGTCTTAATATTGCTGCCCAGCCACACGATTAAAAGCGGTGCCAGGGCTGATTTTGGCAGGCTGTTCAGGACTACCAGATACGGTTCCAAAATGGATGAGAGCTTCGGGAAACACCACAAAAGCACTGCGATGGCAATGCCGAATACTGTCACCAGGGCGAAGCTGGCAATGGTTTCCCAGAGCGTGACACCTGTGTGTACGGCAAGGGTTCCGTCCAGTATCATGTGATACATGGCCATAACCACCTGGGAAGGGCTTGAAAAGATAAAGGAATCAATAAGACCCAGCCTTGCGCTGCCCTCCCAAAGCGCCAGAAAAGCCAGAAATATGAGGATGCGGATGATCCGCACGATCTGGGAATCACGCCTTAATTTCCGCAGATAGTTCCTCTGTCCTCTGGACATAGAAGTCATTTCAGCCATTGTGGTTTAGCTCCTTCCATATTTCATTAAAATAATTTTTGAATTCCGGAGCGCTGCGGGAAGTAAAAGGCGTGCGGTTGTCAATGGTGAGCACAATGGAGATGATCTTTGTAATAGAGGCCGGACGCTTGCCAAGCACGATAACGCGGTCAGCCATGCTTATAGCCTCCGATATATCATGGGTCACAAGAATCGCGGTTTTTTCCTCCCGTTTTATGATCTTTCCGATATCATCGCCTACGGAGAGGCGTGTCTGATAATCCAAAGCGGAAAACGGTTCATCCAGCAGCAGCAGATCAGGTTCAAGAGCCAGTGTGCGGATAAGTGCGGCGCGCTGCCGCATGCCGCCGGAAAGCTGTGAGGGGCGTGATTCTTTGAATTTATCCAGGCCGTAATCAGCCAGCAGATGATTGACTTTTTCTTTGGTGTTGGGAGAAACCTTTTTTTGGATCTCCAATCCTAACAGTACATTGCTGTATATGGTGCGCCATTCAAAGAGATGGTCCTTCTGCAGCATGTATCCGATGTTGGTCACCGATTCGCTGAGGGGTTTCCCGTTTAAAAGGATTTCCCCCTCCTCCGGGGTAAGCAGGCCGCAGAGCATATCCAGCAGTGTGGATTTTCCGCATCCCGAGGGACCTACGATGGCCAGAAATTCTCCTTTTTTCACAGAAAAAGATATATGGGACAAAGCGGGTGTTTCACCGGATTTTGTGTGATAGGCATAACTGACATCTTTTACTTCTAAAAGAGGTGTATCCATAAGTTGCCATTCCTTTCTTTTTTCCATCGGCAGGCAGGTGTGAGACTGTCTGTTTTTGGGGTCGGTATACAGTATCATATGATGAAGAGCCGGGGGTTGACATATGGGAAATGGAGGCACTTGTGTTTTTCTTTGATTATTGATAAAATAAGTACGGATTGGGAAACCTATCCTGTAACGGAAACTTTGTTTGACAAGAACAGGAGGCAAAACTATGAGAATTTTATTTTTTGACACCAAAAGCTACGACAGGGCATCCTTTGATAAACAACTGGAACATTATCCGGGAATGGAGATTGATTATCTGAAAACAGATCTGGCACCGAAAACAGCGCCTTTGGCAAAAGGCTTTGACGCTGTGTGTGCTTTTGTAAGCTCCGATGTGGGGGCTGAGACTATGACGGCTCTCCATGAGGCAGGGGTGAGGCTGGTACTCATGCGCTGCGCTGGCTTCAACAATGTGGATCTGGAAAAAGCGGCAGAGTATGGCATCCGGGTTATGCGCGTGCCGGGGTATTCTCCGGAGGCAGTGGCAGAACATGCCATGGCCCTGGCGCTTACGGCAAACCGCAGGATCCATAAAGCTTATGTAAAAGTGCGGGAGAATGATTTCAGCCTCAGCGGGCTGATGGGATTTAACTTTTACCAGAAGACGGCAGGTATTGTGGGAACAGGAAAGATCGGCGCTGCCATGGCAAAGATCTGCCGTGGTTTTGGTATGAAGGTCATTGCCTATGATGTGTACCAGAATCCCGATCTGGATTTTGCAGAATATGTCTCTCTGGATGAGCTGCTTGAGAGAAGTGACCTGATCTCCCTGCACTGCCCTCTGATGGACAGCACCTACCATTTGATAAACCGGGAGACGATTGCCAAAATGAAAGACGGTGTGGTCCTGGTGAACACATCCAGAGGAGGTCTTGTAAAAACAGAGGATCTTATTGAAGGGATCCGTGCCCGCAAGTTTTTCGGCGTAGGCCTGGATGTATACGAGGAGGAGACAAAGAACGTGTTTGAGGACCGTTCCGATGAAATCCTGGAACACTCCACAACGGCAAGGCTTCTGTCCTTCCCCAATGTGATGATCACCTCCCATCAGGGATTCTTTACCCAGGAGGCTCTTGCCGCTATTTCCCAGACCACTCTGGACAATGCTGTGGCCTTTGAAAAGGGTGAGACAAACAGCAATGAAGTTCTGAAAAGGGAATCATAAAATGGAACAGAAAAGAAATTACCAAAGAGAACTGGAAAAAATCCTGGAACAGATAAAAGAAGAGGGGAAAGTACCCACTTTGTTCCTGCACAGCTGCTGCGCACCCTGCAGCAGCTATGTGCTGGAATATCTGTCACAGTATTTTGAGATAACGGATTTTTTCTACAATCCCAATATATCTCCGAAAGAGGAATATGAGAAACGGGAGGAAGAGCTGGAGCGGCTTATAGGATCCATGCCTTTTGTACATAAGCCAAAACTGTTAAAGGGTGAGTATTGTCCCGAGAAATTTTATGAGATGGCAAGAGGCATGGAGGATATTCCGGAGGGCCATGAGCGCTGTTTTGCCTGCTATCAGATGCGCATGGAGGAGGCGGCAAGGCTGGCGGCAGAAGGCGGATACGATTATTTCACCACAACCCTGTCCATCAGTCCCTTAAAAAACGCGGCAAAGATCAATGAGATCGGAGAAAGCCTGGCTAAGAAGTACCATGTCCGGCACCTGCCCTCGGATTTTAAGAAAAAGAACGGATATAAGCGCTCCACAGAGCTTTCAGGGGAATATGGCCTTTACCGTCAGGATTTCTGCGGCTGTGTGTTCTCAAAAAGAGAACGTGACAGGAGAGAGGCGCAAAAGTCATAGACGTGGCGGACAGGGAAAATTTTCTTGCATGGGTCTGCAGATAATGATAAACTGTTACCCATAAGCCGTATATTGAAAGAAAATCAATTATAAAAAAGTGAGGTACAGAAGATGGCTCAGTTATGGGGAGGACGTTTCACCAAGGAGACGGACCAACTGGTATATAATTTTAACGCGTCATTGAGTTTTGACAATAAGCTCTACAAACAGGATATTACAGGAAGTATGGCGCATGCTGCAATGCTGGCAAAGCAGGGCATTATCACAGAGGAAGAGAGAGAGACGATCCTGGAAGGCCTGAAAGGGATCCTGGGGGATATTGAAAGCGGGAAGCTTGCCTTTTCCCCGGAGTATGAAGACATCCACAGCTTTGTGGAGGCAAACCTGATCGACCGCTGCGGGGATGTGGGCAAAAAGCTGCACACAGGCAGGAGCCGCAACGACCAGGTGGCTCTTGATATGAAGATGTATGTGAGGGACGAGATCGGAGAGATCGACATCCTTTTAAAAGAATTACTGGAGTCTGTCTATAAGGTCATGGATGAGAATGTACATACTTACATGCCGGGATTTACCCATCTGCAGAAAGCGCAGCCTGTGACACTGGCACACCATTTCGGCGCGTATTTCGAGATGTTCAAACGCGACAGGAGTCGTATGGCAGATGCGAAAAAACGACTGAACCTATGTCCTCTCGGAAGCGGTGCCCTGGCGGGAACCACGTATCCTCTTGACCGGGAGTTTACAGCAGAGGCACTGGGATTTGACGGACCCACCTTAAACAGTATGGATTCCGTAGCTGACAGGGATTACCTGATCGAGCTTTTGTCAGGCCTGTCCACCATTATGATGCACCTGAGCCGTTTCTGTGAAGAGATCATCCTCTGGAATTCCAATGAATACCGTTTTGTGGAGATCGACGACGGCTACAGTACGGGCAGCAGTATCATGCCCCAGAAGAAGAATCCGGATATTGCCGAATTGGTACGGGGAAAGACAGGCCGTGTCTATGGCGCGCTGATGTCTATCCTGACTACCATGAAAGGCATTCCTCTGGCGTATAATAAAGATATGCAGGAAGACAAGGAATTCACCTTTGATGCTATTGATACGGTAAAAGGCTGTATTGCCCTGTTTAACGGCATGATCGCCACCATGTCCTTCTGTAAAGATAATATGGAAAAGAGCGCCAAGAATGGTTTTACCAATGCAACAGACGCGGCAGACTACCTGGTGAACAATGGTGTGCCCTTCAGGGATGCGCACGGCATTGTGGGACGTCTGGTGCTTGCCTGCATTGAGAAAAATATCTCCCTGGATGAGATGAGCCTGGAAGAGTATCAGGAGATCAGCCCGGTATTCAAAGAGGATATCTATGAGGCTATCAGCATGAAAAACTGTGTGGAAAAGAGAAATACCATTGGTGCTCCGGGTGAGGCTGCCATGAAGCAGGTTCTGGCACTGCACAAAAAATATCTGGAAGAAAACTAAAAAATGCTTGCTTTTTTCCTGGATTTGTTATAGTATTGTTTAGGAAAAACAAATGTGCGCACAGGGAGAACAAACCTTCCGCACAGAATACATAGACGAGGAGAATTGCCGTATGAGTGAGAAATTAAGAGTTGGTATATTAGGTGCAACAGGAATGGTGGGACAGAGATTTATCTCTCTGCTTGAAAATCATCCATGGTTCGAGGTGGTAACTGTGGCAGCCAGTGCAAGAAGCGCAGGCAAAACATATGAGGAAGCCGTAGGCGGACGCTGGAAAATGGATACTCCCATGCCGGAAGCTGTGAAAAAGCTGGAAGTCATGAATGTATCCGAGGTGGAGAAAGTGGCATCCACAGTTGATTTTGTATTCTCTGCTGTTGATATGAGCAAAGAGGAGATCAAAGCCATTGAGGAAGCTTACGCAAAGACAGAGACACCGGTTGTGTCCAACAACAGCGCACACCGCTGGACACCGGATGTTCCTATGGTAGTGCCGGAGATCAACCCGGAGCACTTTGATGTCATCGAATTCCAGAAAAAACGTCTGGGAACCACAAGAGGCTTCATTGCCGTAAAACCCAACTGTTCCATTCAGAGTTATGCGCCGGTACTTACAGCATGGAGAGAATTTGAGCCATACGAAGTAGTGGCAACCACTTACCAGGCAATCTCCGGAGCAGGCAAGACCTTCAAAGACTGGCCGGAAATGGAAGGAAATGTGATCCCCTTCATCGGCGGTGAGGAAGAGAAAAGTGAGCAGGAACCTCTTCGCCTCTGGGGCGAGATCAAAGACGGCGTGATCGAGAAGGCGGCAGAGCCTGTCATCACTACACAGTGTGTGCGTGTTCCGGTACTGAACGGACATACAGCAGCCGTATTTGTAAAATTCAGAAAGAATCCCACAAAAGAGCAGCTGATCGAAAAAATGGTGAACTTCAAGGGTGCTCCCCAGGAATTAGACCTGCCAAGCGCTCCGAAGCAGTTTATCCGTTATATGGAAGAAGACAACCGTCCCCAGGTTACCCTGGATGTTGATTATGAGAACGGAATGGGTGTGACAGTGGGACGTCTGAGAGAGGACAGTGTATATGACTACAAGTTCATCGGCCTTTCTCACAACACCGTGCGCGGCGCTGCCGGCGGTGCTGTCCTTTGTGCAGAGACACTGAAAGCCAAAGGATTTATCACAAAAAAATAAAACTTAAAGTCAGACCGGGGAGCTCCCTCCGGTCTGATTGCATGGAAGAGGAGCTTTTATGAGTAAATCTTTATTTATTGCAGAAAAGCCCAGTGTGGCACAGGAGTTTGCCAAAGCTCTCAAGGTCCAGACTTCCCGTCATGACGGATATCTGGAATCAGAGAATACCATTGTCACCTGGTGTGTAGGCCATCTGGTCACCATGAGCTACCCGGAAAAATACGACGTGAAATATAAAAAGTGGAGTCTGGAGACCCTGCCTTTTCTGCCTGAAGAATTTAAATACGAAGTCATACCGTCCGTATCCAAACAGTTTCAGATCGTGAGCGGACTTTTAAACCGGGAGGATGTATCCACCATTTATGTCTGTACCGACTCCGGACGGGAGGGAGAGTATATCTACCGCCTGGTTGCCATGATGGCAGAGGTAAAAGACAAGGAACAGAAGAGGGTGTGGATCGATTCCCAGACAGAGGAAGAGATACTCCGTGGAATCCGGGAGGCAAAAGATATCACGGCCTATGATAACCTGTCCGCGTCCGCTTATCTGCGGGCCAAGGAAGACTATCTGATGGGCATTAATTTTTCCCGGCTTCTCTCGTTAAAATACGGAAATGCCATATCCAATTATCTGGGCAGCAAGTACCAGGCCATATCCGTAGGCCGTGTCATGACCTGTGTTCTGGGCATGGTGGTGCGCAGAGAACGGGAAATCCGGGAATTTGTAAAGACTCCGTTTTACCGTGTGCTGGGCAGTTTCTTGGCAGGCGGACACCCCTTTGACGGGGAGTGGCGTGCCGTGGAGGGCAGCCGGTATTTTCAGTCTCCTTATCTCTATAAGGAAAATGGATTTAAAGAGAAAAAACACGCGGAGGAGCTGAAAGCCATCCTGTCCGCTCATCCCCCATACAAGGCTGTGGTGGAAAAGATAGAGAAGAAAAAGGAGAATAAAAACCCGCCCCTTCTCTTTAACCTGGCAGAGCTTCAGAACGAATGTTCCCGTATGTTCAAGATCAGTCCGGATGAGACTCTGAAGATCGTACAGGAACTGTATGAGAAAAAATTGGTCACCTATCCCAGAACGGATGCCCGTGTGTTGTCCACAGCAGTGGCAAAAGAAATACATAAAAATATCGGAGGCCTGCGGGGGTATGTGCATGGGAAGGCTTTTGCCGAAGAAATCCTGGCAGAAGGCAGTTATAAGAATCTGGCAAAGACAAGATATGTGAATGACAAGCAGATCACAGACCATTATGCCATTATTCCCACAGGACAGGGAATGGGAGCTTTGGGCAGTCTGCATCCTTCTGCGGCAAAGGTCTATGAGACAGTGGTGCGCAGATTTTTAAGCATCTTTTATCCGCCTGCTGTGTATCAGAAGGTGAGTATTGTATCTGTCATTGAGAAGGAGAGACTGTTTTCTTCCTTTAAGATCCTGGTTTCAGAGGGATATCTGAAGGTGGTACAGAATTCTTTTGCAAAAAAGAAGGAAGAGAGTGTCCAGGAGGAAGGGGAACAGACAGAGGACACCAGTTTTCTTGACATACTCCAGACCATCAAAAAAGGCAGTGAGCTGGATATCACAGATTTCCAGATAAAAGAGGGGGAGACATCCCCGCCCAAGCGTTATACCTCAGGTTCCATGATCCTGGCCATGGAGAATGCGGGACAGCTTATAGAGGATGAGGAACTGAGGGCACAGATAAAGGGAAGCGGCATCGGCACCAGTGCCACCAGAGCAGAAATCCTGAAAAAGCTCATGACCATCAAATATCTGGCGTTGAATAAGAAAACGCAGGTTGTCACACCCACTCTGCTTGGAGAGATGATATTTGACGTGGTCAATGCCTCCATACGCTCTTTACTTAACCCGGAGCTTACCGCAAGCTGGGAAAAAGGCCTGACTTATGTGGCTGAGGGGGAAATAACCCCGGACGAATACATGGAAAAGCTGGAGAACTTTGTAAGAAGCAGAACCCAGGGCGTATTAGGACTCAGAAATCAACTGGCCCTGAAACAATTTTTTGACGCAGCGGCCGTATACTATAAAAAAGCCGGAAAATCCGGCGGAAAGAGGTAAAGTAAATGGAACAGCTTAAGATCAGTGAATTATTCAGCGATTTGAATCAGACAATGGCGAAAGAACTTCTGGAAAGCAAGACTTATCCCTGGGAAGTGCTTCCTCTCATCAGTGAATTTATTTTGAAATTGGGTAGTACGCTTTGTGAGGAAGAGTACGAGAAAAGAGGGGAGAATGTGTGGATCGCCAAGTCCGCAAAGGTTGCTCCCACAGCATTCATCAACGGTCCCGCCATTATCGGCAAAGACGCGGAAGTCCGCCACTGCGCCTTTATCCGCGGCAATGCACTGGTTGGAGAAGGGGCTGTTGTGGGAAATTCCACTGAGCTGAAAAATGTGATCCTGTTTAACAAAGTGCAGGTTCCGCACTACAATTATGTGGGTGATTCCATTCTTGGATTTAAGTCTCATATGGGAGCAGGTTCCATCACATCCAATGTAAAATCCGATAAAAAGCTGGTGGTTGTGAAGGGTGCTGCAAAGAAGATCGAGACAGGTCTGAAAAAATTCGGCGCCATGCTGGGTGATGAAGTGGAAGTGGGATGCGGCTCTGTGCTGAATCCGGGAACTGTGATCGGAAGCCACAGCAACATTTATCCCCTGTCCTCAGTGAGGGGTGTGGTTCCGGCAGACAGTATTTATAAGAATAAGAATGAAGTGGTTGAAAAAATAGAAGGATAGATCATAAGAGGAATTTTTTGACGCTCATACTCCATGAGGGTATAGCGTCCAACTAATTAAAGTAAAAAGCCCAGTCAAGAATGCTTCACACCATCTATGGTGGCAGATTCTTAATTGGGCTTTTATTATATAGAGAAGATTGTTGACAGAATATAAAATAAGAGATACAATCTATATGACTAAATTAAAATATTTGGTCATATAAAGCGGAGGGATGTTTATGCCAAAGTTTAGCGAAACTGAAAAAGAAATAATAAGGGAAAAAATGCTGCAGGAAGGTGAAAGATTATTTACCTTATTCGGCATAAAAAAAGTATCTATTGATGAAATCGTTCAAGCTACAGGTATAGCTAAAGGTTCTTTCTATTCGTTCTACCCTAATAAAGAATCACTTTACATGGATATAGCAGGTAATCTTCAAATGAAGATGTGGTCTGAGATGGATGAATTTTTAAATGAAAATAGTTCACTGCCTCCCAGAATACTTTGCAAGAAGTGTTTTCTCTGCATGTTTAATGGATTACAAAAATATCCTATGCTAAAACAAGCTGATAGTGAAACGGCAGAATATTTATTTCGTAAGTTACCACGTGAAGTAATAGAAGCTCATTCAAGAGATGATAGTCTTGAGATAATTAAATTGCAAGAATATGGTATCCATTTTAATTGCAGTATTGATATTGCAACAAAAATATTGCAGACATTAGCAATTAGTTTTTTAAATCTACAAAAAGATACTACTGAAGACCAACAAGTTATTATGGAGGTTATTTTAGATGGTGTATTAAAAGAAATTATTTGTGAAGAAAGTAATGGCAGTTAAACGGAGGTGAATGAATGAAAAATAACGAGCCTAAAACCATATCATTATCAAAGTCATTTTCTATTTTTATGATTGCAGGGATACAATTTTATGTTGTTATAAAAATTATTGTCCCTTGGTTGTCAAAATGTCTAAATACGACAGAATATATAGTATGGATGTTTGCAGGAACATTTTTACTTTTTATCCCAATATTTTCTACCGCAATTCTATTATTGAAAAGAGATGGATATGCGATGGATTTTAAAACGATCAAGAGTGCGCTTAATTTACATAAATTAAGCAAAAAAGACTATCTATGGATCATAATAGGTTTAATAATTGCAGGATCATTATGCTGTATCATCATTCTTTTACTTATGAGTTTTTCGAGGACTTTTACAGTAGAAAGTCTATACAGTATTTCACCCATTGCAGTATCTCCTTTATATGGAAATGAGCTATGGTATGCAGTTTTTCTGCCTGTATTCTTTTTCTTCAATTATGTAGGGGAAGAAATACTATGGCGAGGATACATTTTACCAAGACAGTTAAATTCTAATTATGGAAAGTATGCTGTACTAATAAATGCTTTGTTTCACTGCAGTTACCATTACGTTTTTGGTATAAAGCCATTGATTATAATGTTTCCCATGCTCGTTCTGATGCCCCTTATAGTTTCAAAGACTAAGAATACATGGACATCAATCATAATACATACTTTAATAGGAGCACCTACCCAGATTATGATTATTTTAGGGGTGCTTGGGAATTGACGCTTTAGCCCAATTTTGAAATAAGAGCTGATCATTTGAGAAAAATGGTCAGCTCTTATTGAACACAGGCAAACGCTGTTTCTTAAACAAAATACATGGAATATAAAAGAAGCAGCACCATGACAGAGAGAACCGCCAGACCTGCGTAAAACAAAGCTCTGCTCACCAATCCGCTGGCATGGCACAAGTCCAGGCTGATGCCGAATTTGAGGGGGTATAAAATACGCACATTCTTATAGTTGAGCATATCGATCATCATGTGGGAGAGCATGGCAGTAAAAAAATAAGGGGTGAGATCAGGGAAGATTCCATATACAATACCGCTTAGGATCACCAGCGCAGGCAGAGAATGCATGAAGGACCTGTGAGGCTGGTTCTTTCCAAAGGTGCACACACCAAGGAATATCATAAAACTTACGGCAAGTCTGTATAGATTACTCTCTTTTTGAAAACGATACCGGATTCCCACATTCCATTTCCACTCTGCAAAGAGCAGAGCCGCTATGACCAGTATGGTGAGTATGGAGATTTTATTTAACTGTTCCCTGGATTCTGAGGTGGTTACGTCAATATCGCTGATCACAGAGCCGATGGCGGCTGTGCCCAGACATAATAATAAACTGCTGAGGGTTTGAGGCTGGGTCACGCAGACGGTAGCCGCAGTGCCCACAGATAGATGTGTTTTTCCTGTCATATGTACTCCAATTCTTAATTTCTGCTATTTAAGATTTCTGTTATTTAAGTCGTGTATGAATGCCCTCTCCACAGTCCGAAGGGCCTTTTTAGGGACTGTGGAAAGAAAGGGATATCAGTATTTCAATTGGGCATAGCGTATGAGGAAGAGCAGCATCAAATGTACCGGGTAAAAGAGATAGAAAAAGTATTTGATCTTTCGGCCTCTCTGTCCGTTATACATATTGATGGGGATAAAAGCCAGGCAGGCGGGAGCCTCCCACAGCAGAGAGAGACAGCCGGCAATGGTCCTTTCCAGGGGATAACTCTGGAACAGGTACAGTACGATAATGAGAATGACACCCTTATAACTGTAATCTGTTTTTAAAAGGTATCCAAGCAGAAGACCGGCTCCGGCAGCCACAAGTGCCAGTGCGGGCATCCTTTTGCGTGCTTCATCCATGGCCATGAGTGTAAGGAAACCGATCAGCAGGGTGACCATTACATTTTGATAAGAAAACTCAAGGGCACTGCCGTTAAAGCATAAATCAAAGGGGATTTCCGAGAGAAGAGCAAACAGGGCCAGCCGCAGTGCGTACTTCTTTCTGTTTGAGGTGTGGATAAACCCTTCAACAAGCAGAAAACAGAAGATGGGAAAGGCGATGCGGCCTGTTTTTCTGAGTACCCAGTCAACTTTCCATATGAGAAGCGTGTTCTCATAGGACAAGGCCTGAGGCAGATTCAACTGGTAGGCCTGTATATATCCGTTTTCCAGGATGACGGCACCAATATGGTCGATCAGCATGGTGATTATGGCAATGATCTTCAGCGTGGACCCTGAAAAAATAGGGGGCAGAAGCTGCCAGCGGGATGGTCGGAATGATTTTTGGGGCATATTGTGTCTCCTTTATGTAATATTTCCTATCTATCATATAACTGAATCGGGTATTTTGGCAAGATATGTTTCACAATTTATAGATACATAGCTCTGAATCTTTATGGGTAATGTATTTCGGTGTTACTGTACAAAAACTACACTTTTAGCATACTATGAACAGTAACATTTCGGCGATGTCTGATGACATTTTTTTTATTTTTCTACTTCCATTTTTAATAACTATATGCTATAATAACATCGTTGTAAATCTTAAGGGGCATTAGCGCAGCTGGGAGCGCGCCACAATGGCATTGTGGAGGTCACGGGTTCGAATCCCGTATGCTCCATATCTGATCTGTAACCCGCTGTATAGCGGGATTTTTTTTGTTCAGAAATAAAAATACCCCCTAAGCAGATATTGGTTATTTTCCCTGTCTGCTTAGGAGGCAGCATATCAGTCAAAAGTAAGATGCTGACATGTTGACCGGCTTCGGGCTGCTGCCAGGAGCCGGTATTATTATTTCATAGATCAGTAATTACTGAAGCGTTAAAACCATAGTGTCCTTTTGGCCGCTAAAAGAAAATGCTTCTGATACATCAAGTGTAACATCTGATAAATCGCTGATTTCAAATGCCAGGGCGATGTTCAGAGTAGTTCCGGGCTGAATATTTTTATCATAATTTGATACGGATTCGTTCTCGCTTGAGTCATAATATGCGGAATTACATTCTACCCCATTTTGGTAAGCTGTGATACCGGTTGTGACTAAAGAACTTGTATTATCTGATGAATTATTTGTAAAGTCAAAATAGACCAGTAAGCATTGATTTCCCTCATAGTCATAGGACAGTTCATGATTCGTATATTTTATTGAAAAATCATCACAGGTAAAATCAATGGTTCCGTCGTCAGGAGAAAACTGGACATTGGATTCCTCTGCCGGCTGACCATTTTCATCGGAAAAAGAATTTGCCATATCTTCGCTTACTTTGTTAAAATTTGAAGTTACTACGTTGAGAAAATTATCATCCAGATCAGATATAACCCATTTATCATCTTCCTTCACACATTTAAAATCTATTGAAATTTCATCATATGTATCTTCCAAATCCTGGGTCTTTTCAGAAAACATATCACCTAACATTTTAGTTGCTTCTTCGTCAGATATTTCTTGTCCGCTTAATGCGATCCCCATAGCTTTTGAAAAATATTCCCCCATGATCTGTGATATTAAATCTGTCCCGTCATAGTATTTAATATCAACAGGTACGGTTGCATTGTCACCGTCGATTTTACTTTCCCCCACTGTGTAGGTCATTTTCTCAAGAGTATTGGTAAAGAAATCCTGCATGGATTCTTCGCCCATCAGGTCCTCATCCTCACCTTTCCAGTCAGAGTCTTTGACGTAACCGGCCATGTCCTGCCAGTCAACTTTTTTTAATGATTCCATGAATTTTGTCACGGTTTCCTCTGGTTTTGGTTTGGATTCCCCACATCCAGCCAATAAAACAGCAATGATCAGCAGTGGCATAAATAGCTTGAGTTTTCTCTTTTTCATATGTTTTCCCTCCGTTAAAATGTTTATTAAAACGCCGAAGCGAATTAATCAGCGATACGTTTCTGACGTGTAATATAAAATAAGTATACATGATACACACAAGAATAGCAATATGCCGGTTTATGGGGATTAGAGGATCAGTAGCAGCCCCCCCAACAGATGCTTTATGCAGGAACACAATCAATTCTTACAACTTTCTTTAGAAAATTTTTAAAAATCCGCCGACCATTTCTTTAAGTCTAACAGTTAAGATAAGATCAACCTAAGGCAAAGAGAAAACAAAGGGGGACTTTTGATGAAGATATTAATTACTACGGACTGGTACGAACCTATTGTCAACGGAGTAGTCACCTCTGTTCTCAATCTGAAAAGAGAATTAGAAGCGCGCGGGCATGAGGTGAAAGTTCTGACACTTTCCGAGACCGGAGCTTCTTATAAATATAATGAAGTATACTATGTGAAATCTATGGATCTGGGATACATTTATCCCAATGCAAGAGCAGTTCTTCCCTACAGGAATCCCTATGTTGGGGAGCTGATCGACTGGGAGCCGGATGTGGTCCATTCCCAGTGTGAATTTATGACATTTCAATATGCAGTTAAGATCAGCAAAAAATGCGGATGCCCGCTTCTTCACACATATCACACCATTTATGAGGATTATATGCATTATCTTCCGGGGATGTTGGGCAGATATACGGCAGGCCGGAAAGCAGGGAAAAAAGCAGTGGCCGAATTTTCCAGAACGGTTCTGAACAAAACAGACCGTGTGATCGCACCTACAGGTAAAGTGAAAGACATCCTTTCCACCTATGAGGTAAAGCCGGAGGTGGATGTGATCCCAAGCGGCATTGACCTGAGCAAGTTCAAAAGAACGCTGACGCAGGAAGAAAAGAACCTGAGAAAAGAAGCTTTAGGCATTCCAAAGCAGAACAGGGTCCTTGTCAGTGTGGGAAGACTGGCTAAGGAGAAGAATCTGGAGGAAATTCTGGAATACTTCGCCAGACTTCTGGAGGAAGGAGCAGAAAACATGACTCTTTTGATTGCAGGGGACGGACCAAACAGAGAAGATCTGCAAAATTTGTCAATAAGTCTGGGGATTGGAGATCATGTCCGTTTTACAGGAATGATCGCTCCGGATGAAGTGTGGGCTTACTATCAGTTAGGCGATGTTTTTGTATGCGCGTCCAACAGCGAGACACAGGGCATTACCTATATTGAGGCTCTTGCAAGCGGTGTTCCTGCGCTTTGCAGAAAGGACGAATGCCTGGAAGGTGTCATAACGGATGGCTGCAATGGTTTTCAGTATGAGACGTATGAGTATTTTCACATGCATCTTTCCTATCTTCTGGAGGATGACGCAAGAAGACAGGAGATGGGGGTAATGGCAAGAGAAATGGCTGAGGAATTTTCAACCTGGAACTTCTGTACTATGGTGGAGCGTGCTTACAGAGCGGCCTGCCGGGAAAAAGAGCAGATTCCCGTATATGGAAGTGCAGAACGCACTGCCTGGGGGCGTACCATGATGAAACGTATGATGAGGAGGGCTTCTTAATATGATGAAAATTAATATGATGTCAAAGGCAGATATGGTAAAGGGACAAGGTGTTCTTTCCGCACATGATGAGCAGGTGGCTCTGGCAGGGCAGGTTTTGAAAGGGCAGTTTGAAGTGCTGAACAACGCGAAGGGATCCTGTGAGATCACGCACTATCATTCCATCAATCCGGAATTTTATCTGGGCATAGGCCGCAGAAAACGGCAGGGAAAAACAGTAGGTTATGTGCATTTTCTTCCGGAGACAGTGGAAAACAGCATTCATCTTCCTCGGTTTATGAAAAAAATCTTCTACCGCTATATGCTCTCCTTCTATAAGAGGATGGACAAATTGGTGACGGTCAATCCCTATTTTATTGAACGCCTGGCTCATTACGGAATTCCAAAAGAGCGGGTGACCTATATACCGAATGTAGTGTCTGAGGAGGAATTTTATCCCCTTCCCCGCGAGGAGAGAGCACGTATCCGCAGGGAATACCGCATCAGCAAAGACGCTTTTACGGTACTTTGTGTAGGCCAGCTCCAGAAACGGAAAGGTGTGGTTGATTTTATAGAGGCAGCAAAAAAGATGCCGGATTGTATGTTTATCTGGGCAGGAGGATTTTCTTTTGGAAGGATTTCAGACGGCTATGAGGAGATTAAGAAAATGATGAAGCATCTTCCCTCCAATGTGCGTTTCCTGGGAATCGTGGACAGGGAGAAGATGAACGAGATTTACAATATGGCGGATGTGATGTTCCTTCCGTCCTACGAGGAATTATTCCCTATGACGATATTGGAATCCATGAACTGTGCAGTTCCGGTTCTGGTGCGGAACCTTCCTATATATGACCCGATCCTCTTTGACTATGCACTCAGGGGAGACGGTATGGATGCTTTTGTCAGCACCCTGAAGCAGCTCAGGGAAGACCCTGATTTTTATCAGAGAAGCGCCCATGCATCCTTTGCAGGTCATGAATTTTACAGCAGGGAGCATGTGGGACAGATGTGGAAAGAATTTTATGAAAAAACGGCAGCGGAGGTAAAGCATTCAGCTCCTGCGCACTGGAAAGGAGGAAGAGTATGGAGACAAAAAGAACGGCAGTTCTCATGAATATATGCACCATTGCAGGCTTGATAGGAATGGGGATTTTCATTTTTTATGGGATACAAAGCGGGATTTTTGTATCTAAAGAGGCCCTGGAACTCTTCCTCAATAACTGTGGTGTGTGGGCGCCGGTCCTGTTTGTTCTGATCCAGATCGTGCAGGTGGTGATCCCTATACTTCCGGGTGCCATAGGGTGTCTGGGCGGAGTGCTGATCTTCGGGCCTGTGTGGGGATTTGTGTATAATTATGTTGGTATCAGCATTGGTTCTATACTGGCTTTCATGCTCTCCAAACGGTATGGCAGACCATTTGTGTGGAATATGATAGGGGAGAAAAATTATGACAAATACATTGGATGGCTGAGCAAGGGAAACGGGTTTGACAAGGCCTTTGCAGTGGCAATTTTTCTCCCGGTGGCACCGGATGACCTGCTCTGCTATATTGCAGGCCTGACCAGGATGACACTGAAGAAATTTACAGCGATCATCCTTTTGGGAAAGCCCGGCTCCATTCTCTTATACAGTTTGGGACTGACCGGTATCATGGAAGTATTAAAAGCAGTCTTTTGACAGGGCTGACGTCCTTTCTGCAAAGCATTGAAACGCGGCAGAAAGGGCGTTTTTTCTATGTATATTATGTAGAATCAGAGCAGTTACAAAGATACAGTGTGCAGGGGTGTGGAGCAGTTATTGTAGGAAAATTACAAATAAAAAGAAAAATTGAGGAATGAATATTGTATAAATCCAATGATTCATGTATAATGAAATAGATAATTCTAAGTAATATTGACGAATCTGCACGATACTGTGCGGAATGACGGAAAAGGAAACTATGTGGATTCTCAAATTTAAACCGGTAGACTGTAAAAATTGTTATAAATGTGTCCGCCATTGTCCTGTGAAGGCGATCAGGATCAAGGACCATCAGGCGCAGATCATGCAGGATGACTGCATTCTGTGTGAGAAGTGTACGATCATCTGTCCCCAGCATGCAAAAGCAGAGAAGAATGATGTGCCCAGCCTGAAAAGGATGATCGCCGAGGGATGTCAGCTTGTGGCAAGTGTAAATCCCGCCTATGCGGCAAAATACGGACCAGGCAGTTTTCCGGCACTTCACGAAGCATTTCTGAAATTGGGATTTACAGATGCCAGAGAAGCGGCGGAGGGCACTTATCTGGTGAGAAGGGAATATGAGCGGATACTTGGGGAAGGGCAGATGGATGTGATGATCACTTCCGTATGTCCCGCGGTTGTGCGTCTTGTGCGGAGCAAATATCCGGAGCTTGCCAAATATTTACTTCCGGTATTATCACCCATGCAGACACACGCAAAGTATCTGAAAGAGAAGAACAGAGACTGCATTCCCGTATACATAAGCCCGTGCATATCTCCGGTTGCGGAGATTTCTGAGAAAAACAATTATTCTGCCTATGTCATATCCTTTGAAGAATTGGACGCCTGGCTGGAGGAAGACAAAATCCAGGTAGAACCAAAGCAGGAGGTATCAGATCCAAGGCTTTCCAGGATGCGCGCCATGAGCGGCGGCATTACAAGAATTATCAGAAAAAATGAAGATTATACCTATCTTAGCATAGATGGTGTGGAAAACTGTATGCAGGTCCTGGAGGAACTGCGGGAGGGGAAGATACATAAGTGTTTCCTGGAGCTTAATATCTGTGAAGGAGGCTGTATCGGAGGCCCATCCTTCCAGAAAGACAAGAGCCGCAGAATGAAAGCTTCCATGGATGTGATGAAAGCCTCCATGAAAGACTCGTTTCGCCCGGACGATGAAGCCGATTTTAATCTGCCCGTGGGTATGAACCTGGAGCGGGAGTTTATTGAAAAAGAAGTCATCCATCCCAATCCAACAGAGGAAGAACTTCAGGTGATCTTAAAAAAGATGGGAAAGGCTACCCACCAAAAGGAATTAAACTGCGGTGCCTGCGGATACAACACCTGCAGGGAGAAGGCCGTAGCTATTTTTCAAAACAAGGCAGAAATCTCCATGTGCATTCCCTATATGAGGGAGCGTGAGGCCAGTTATGCCAACAAGATCATCAATTCCATGCCGGGAATGCTGGTGACGGTCAATACAGATCTGGAAGTGGTGCAGCTTAACAAAGCGGCCATGGATTTATTCGATATCCGAAGGAAAAAGGCTATTATAGGGCAGCCGGTGTCAAAGCTTATGGATGATTACGCCTTTGTGAATATGCTGGCATTCGGAAAAGGATTTACCCAGGATAAGATTTTTGTGGAGGAATACAAGGTCTATCTGGAACGGGTCCTTACGTATGATAGGAGTAACGGGCTGATCATCTGCATCATGAAAAATGTCACAAAAGAGGTGGCACAGCAGCAGGAGGTGCGCCGCACCAGGATCATGGCGGCCCAGATGGCGGATAAGCTGGCGGATGAACAGCTCCGCATTGTCCATCAGATCGCGGAGCTTTTAGGGGAGACAGCAGCCGACACCAAGGTGGCTGTGGAGAAGCTAAAGGAGACGATCCTCACAGAACAGGAAAAGTCCGGGACTGATCATCCGGAGGAATGGTTATGAAGATACATTTTGACAACCTCTTTGCGGATTTTGGACATGTGAGCCTGAATAAAAAGAAAGAATCCCTCTGTGGAGATTTTTACATTACCGAAGAAAAGGGGTCGGATACGGTCCTGGTCCTTTCAGACGGCCTGGGCAGCGGGGTGAAAGCCAATATACTGGCAACACTCACGGCAAAAATGCTCTGTACCATGATGATAAAGAAACTGGCGCTGGATGATGCGGTGGAGGCCATTGCCAAAACACTTCCGGTGTGTCATGTGCGGAACATGGCGTACTCAACCTTTACTGCCCTGAAGATCAGCGGCAGACAGGCTTATCTGGCTCAGTATGACAATCCCGGTGCCATCCTTTTAAGGGATGGAAAGTCTGTGGGATATTCGGAAACCTCACACTATATCGGGGAAAAAGAGATCCGGGAGGCAGAGCTTACTCTTCAGAGAGACGATGTGCTCATCCTCATGTCAGACGGCGTGACCAATGCCGGAATGGGAAAGACGACAGACGGAGGATGGGGGCGGGAGGATGTAGTCCGTTTCTGCGAACAAAAATATAAAAAAGAAATGTCAGCTCAGGAGCTGGCAGCCCATATCGCCAGTGCTTGTGTAGACCTGAATTTAGATGAGACAGATGATGATATCACGGTTCTGGTGATTAAATTATGTGAGAGGGCAGTTACGAATCTGATGATAGGGCCGCCCAGTCAAATGGAAAAAGATGAGGCGTTTTTAAGACTGTTTTTTGAGTCACCCGGAAAGCACATTGTGTGCGGAGGGACCACAGCAGGATTTGTGGCGGATCATCTGGGGGAAAATTTAGTTTCGCTTGAAGAAACCAGATGTGACGATGTTCCGGCCATGTCCGCCTTAAAAGGCGTGGATCTGGTCACTGAGGGACTTCTGACCATCCGGCGTTTGAATATATATGCCAACCGTTATTTAAAAGACGGGCTGGCAGTGCTCGGTTTCGGCAGGAAAAAGGATGCGGCCGCAAGGCTTCTGGTGGAGCTTTTTGAAAATTCCACAGACATCCGCATTTTTTTCGGAAACGCCAGGAACCCGGCAAACACAGAACTTCACATAGACGCAGGGGAAAAACTGCGTCTGACCTACCATTTAAAGGATTGTCTGGAGAAGGCGGGGAAAAAAGTGAAGATGAAAATATGGTAGTCATTTGATACTTTGTAAGGCCGTACCATCATGGGAAATCTGCATCTGAACAAAATGTGCAGACAGGCCTGCAGGGCGTCAGAGGTAATATATTATATATAGGAGGGTAATATATGTTAGACCAATCTTACTACGAAAAGGCAGATGAGATCATTGGGCGGTACGGAAAGAAACCGTCATCCCTGATTCCAATCATGCAGGACATTCAGGGTGAATACCGCTATCTGCCGGGAGAACTGCTCACTTACACTGCACAGCAGATCGGGGTGACAGAGGCAAAGGCTTACAGCGTTGCAACTTTTTATGAGAATTTCTCTTTTGAGCCAAAGGGAAAATATGTCATTAAAGTATGCGATGGTACGGCATGTCATGTTAGAAAATCTATGCCGATCCTGGAGGCACTCTACAAAGAACTGGGACTGAGCAAGAAGAAACACACCACAGAGGATATGATCTTTACTGTGGAAACAGTATCCTGTCTGGGTGCGTGCGGGCTGGCTCCCACACTTATGGTCAATGAGGAAGTGCATCCCAAGATGTCACCGGAAAAAGTAGTTGCGTTAGTGCAGGAATTGAGAGGTGAAGGCGCATGATGATTTCAAACAAAGCAGAACTTGACAAGTGCAGGGAAGCGGCAGAACAGGAACTGCAGTCATATGGATGCAGGATCCTTGTCTGTTCCGGTACAGGATGTATTGCAACGGGTTCCGAGAAGATCTATCGAAAAATGATGGAGATTGTTGGGAATACCCCGGATGTCACAATTGAATTTGCCCCTCATGATGAGAAAGAGCATGTGGGTGTAAAGAGGACAGGCTGCCAGGGCTTCTGTGAATTCGGTCCTCTGGTGCGTATCCAGAAAGGTGACAAAGTGGTGCAGTACATAAAGGTTCAGCCGGAGGACTGCCAGGAAATCTTTGATAATACAGTCATGGGTGACGCCCTTGTGGACAGACTGCTTTATAAGAAAGCGGAGCAGACCTATGTACAGCCGGATGAAATTCCTTTTATCGCAAAACAGACACGCGTGGTTTTGGAAAACTGCGGAAGATTTGACGCAGAGTCTATTGACGAATATATTGGTGCCGGCGGATTTAAAGCGCTGGAAAAAGTGCTGTTTGATATGAAACCTGAGGATGTCGTGGAGGAAGTGGACCAGTCCGGCCTGCGCGGCAGAGGCGGCGGCGGATTCCCGACCGGAAGGAAATGGAAACAGGTGGCTGCCCAGGAAGAAAAAGAGCGCTATGTAGTCTGCAACGGTGATGAGGGAGACCCGGGAGCATTCATGGACGGCTCCGTTATGGAAGGCGATCCTTTCAAACTCATTGAAGGTATGATGATCGCAGGATACGCAGTTGGTTCCTCTGAGGGATATATCTACGTGCGTGCCGAATACCCCAACTCTGTGGCGAGACTGAAACACGCCATTGCAGTCATGGAGGAGAGAAATCTTCTTGGAGACAATATTCTGGGAACGGATTTTGCTTTCCATATGCATATCAACCGTGGTGCCGGTGCCTTTGTCTGCGGTGAGGGTTCCGCGCTGACAGCTTCTATTGAGGGCAACAGGGGATTCCCGCGTACCAAACCGCCGAGAACCGTTGACCATGGTCTGTGGGCAAAACCAACCGTTCTGAATAATGTGGAGACCTATGCCAATGTCCCGAAGATCATCCTGAAGGGCCATGAGTGGTTCCGCACCATCGGAACAGAGGGAAGTCCGGGTACCAAGACCTTCTCCCTGACAGGTTCCATTGAGAATACAGGTCTGATCGAAGTGCCCATGGGGACAACTCTGCGGGAGATCATCTATGAAATCGGCGGCGGCCTGCAGGAAGGCTCTGAATTCAAGGCTGTACAGATCGGCGGACCATCCGGCGGATGTCTGACTACACAGCATCTGGATGAGCCTCTTGATTTCGACTCCGTTAAAAAGTTCGGTGCCATTGTGGGTTCCGGCGGACTTGTTGTTATGAATACAGACACCTGTATGGTGGAAGTGGCAAGATTTTTCATGAGCTTTACCCAGAGAGAGTCCTGCGGAAAATGCGTTCCCTGCCGTATCGGTACCAAGAGAATGCTGGAAATCCTTGAGAAGATCGTAGCAGGCAAAGGGGAAGTGGAGGATCTTGACAAATTGGAAGAGATCGCCAAGAGCGTAAAAGACCTGTCTCTGTGCGGCCTCGGCAAGAGCGCACCGCTTCCTGTACTGAGTACCATCCGTATGTTCCGGGATGAGTATATGGAGCATATTGTGGATAAGAAATGTGCTTCCCATACCTGTACAGCGCTTCGGAATTATTATATCAATCCGGAAAAATGTAAGGGATGTACCAAGTGCGCGAGAAATTGCCCGGTTGGTGCCATCACCGGCGAGAAGAAAGAGCCGCATACCATCGATACCGCAAAATGTATCAAGTGCGGAGCATGTATAGAGAACTGCAGTTTCGATGCGATCGAGGTAAGATAGGAGGAGAGAGAATGATTCATGTTACGATAGACGGAATTCCTGTAGAAGTTGAGAAGGGTACTACCATCTTACAAGCTGCAGAGAAAGCCGGTGTGAAGATCCCTACATTATGTTATATCAAAGACCTGCTTCCTGACGGTTCCTGCCGTATGTGTATGGTGGAGATCGAGAACAGAGGAAGAAAGAAAATGGATACCGCATGTTCCTGTCATGTCAGCGAAGGCGATGTGATCGAGACCATGAGTGAGAAAGTAGTGGAGTCCAGAAAAACTATTCTGAACCTGTTGTTGTCCAACCACAAGACGGACTGTTTCTCCTGTGCTCAGAACGGCAGATGTAAGCTTCAGGATTACTGTGTGGAATACGGCGTGGAAAGAACCACTTACGAGGGCGAGATGACAGAGTTCCCGGTGGATGACTCCAACCCGTTCTTTACTTATGACCCTAATCTGTGTATTCTCTGCCATAGATGCGTGAATACCTGTAATCAAGTGGTGGGCCGTGGTGCCATTGACACCATGGAGAGAGGTTTTGAGTCCTCTGTGGGAACACCGTTTGGTGTGCCGATCAGAAAGAGTACCTGTGAGTCCTGTGGAAACTGTGTGGAGGCATGTCCTACCGGAGCACTTTCCTCCAAGAGAAGAAAATCCTTCCGCCCGTGGCAGATTGACAAAAAAGTCCTGACCACCTGCCCGCACTGCGGTACTGGATGCCAGTTCTATCTGGTGGTAAAAGACAACAAGATCGTGGACGTGGAACCGGCCAACGGACCGTCCAATAAAAACCTTCTCTGTGTTAAGGGACGCAGCGGTTCCTTTGACTTTGTCCATTCAGCGGACAGAGTGAAATATCCGCTCATCAAGAACAAAGAGACCGGAGAGTTCGAGCGTGCAAGCTGGGATGAGGCACTGGATCTGGTGGCCTCCAAATTCATGGAGATCAAGAAACAGTACGGTTCTGAATCCCTGGCAGGTTTTGCGTGTTCCCGTTCCCCGAATGAGGACATTTACATGGTTCAGAAGATGGTGAGGACCTGCTTTGGAACCAACAATACAGATAACTGCGCGCGTGTATGTCATTCTGCATCTGTCGCGGGTCTCGCTATGACCCTCGGCTCAGGAGCAATGACTAATCCGGTTGCGGATATCACCCAGAAGCCGGACCTGATCATGATGGTAGGTTCCAACCCGGAGGAGGCACATCCTGTTATTGGTATGCAGATCCGTCAGGCTGTAAAGCGGGGCTGCAAACTGATCGTGGTTGATCCCCGTGACATTGATCTGTCCAAGAAAGCAGATATCCATCTGAAATTGAGACCGGGTACCAATGTTGCCTTTGCCAATGGCATTATGCACGTGATCATCGAAGAAGGCCTTCAGGATATGAAGTTCATTGAAGAGAGAACGGAAGGCTATGAAAAGATCAAGGAGATCGTAAAAGATTACACCCCGGAAAAAGTCGGGGAAATCTGCCATATAGACCCGGATGACCTGAGAAGGGCTGCCATCATGTATGCAAAAGCAGATAAGGCTCCGATCATCTACTGTCTGGGTGTAACCGAGCATTCCACCGGTACAGAGGGCGTTATGTCCATGTCCAATATGGCTCTGCTGGTAGGTAAGCTGGGCCGCGAGGGCTGCGGCGTCAACCCGATCCGCGGACAGAACAACGTACAGGGCGCCTGCGATATGGGAGCCGGACCGAAGGATTACCCGGGATATCAGAAGGTGGAAAATCCTGAAGTACGTGAAAAATTTGAAAAAGCCTGGGGCGTGAAGCTGAATCCAAACAATGGTCTGCACTCCACAGAAGTGTTCCCTGCAGCCATTGAAGGCAAGGTAAAAGGTCTTTACATTTACGGTGAGGATCCTATTGTTACAGACCCGGATACCCACCATATTATTAAAGCGCTGGAAAATCTTGACTTCTTTGTCATCCAGGAGCTGTTCATGACAGAAACCGCACAGTATGCGGACGTTATCCTTCCCGGTGTCAGCTATGCGGAAAAAGAAGGTACCTTTACCAATACAGAGCGCCGCGTGCAGAGAGTACGCCCGGCAGTGAAGCTGGACGGCGATATGAGACTGGATACAGATATCATCATTGACCTGATGAACCGTATGGGTTATCCGCAGCCGCATCTGAACTCTGCTGAGATCATGGATGAGATTGCATCTGTGACGCCAAGCTACGGCGGAATCAGCCATGCAAGGCTGGATGCAGGTGAGACACTTCAGTGGCCATGTCCTACCAAAGACCATCCGGGAACCCCCATCCTGCATGTGGGCAAATTCTCAAGAGGCCTGGGTATGTTCTACCCGGCAGAGTATGTACCGTCTGCAGAGCTTCCGGATGAGGAATATCCGATCATCATGATGACAGGCCGTATGCTGTATCACTATACCACAAGGGCCATGACCGGAAGAACACCGGGACTCATGGAGATCCAGGGCACCTCCTATATTGAGATGAACTATAAGGATGCAGACGCACTGGGAATCAAAAATGGCGACAGGGTAAAAGTATCCTCCAGACGTGGTCAGATCGAATCCACCGCAAGAGTGGGACGCAAGGTTTCCCAGGGTGAATCCTGGATGCCATTCCACTTCCCGGATGGAAACGCAAACTGGCTGACCAACGCAGCACTGGATAAATATGCAAGAATACCGGAATACAAGGTATGTGCGATCAAGATTGAAAAAGCATAAGTAACTATACTTACAAGCATAACGGAGACAACAGATATGGCACAGAACTATCCAAAGAGAATTGAAATGAAGGAAGGCATAGACCTGCTTCTCTCTCACGCAGAGAGGATGGGGACGGAAAAGGTGGAGATCAATGAGGCTTACGGCAGGATTTTAGCCTGCCGGGTACGGGCGAAAGAGAACATTCCGCCCTTTGACCGCTCACCCTATGACGGCTATGCCATCCGCTCTGCGGATGTTGCAGGTGCAGGACATGATTCGCCGGTGACTCTGAGAATAATCGAAGAGGTACCGGCGGGGCATGCCCCCGAAAAAGTGATAGGGCCTATGGAGGCGGTAAAAATACTGACCGGAGCGCCTATCCCTCAGGGAGCCGATGCTGTGGAAAAATATGAAGACACTTCCTTTACTGAAAAGGAAGTGTGTTTCTTTTCTCCCATTGCTTCGGGGAGCAACATCGTAAAAGCAGGAGAAGATGTAAAAAAAGGCGAGATCGTCATGGAAGAAGGCGAATATTTAAGCCCGGCATCCGTGGGACTTCTTGCGGGCCTTGGGTATGGAGAGGTGGAAGTCTTCAAAAAACCCAGAGTCAGGATCATCAGTACAGGGGACGAGCTTCTGCAGGTATCTGAGGAGCTGAAACCGGGAAAAATAAGGAACAGCAGTGCTTACATGCTGCAGGGTTTTCTGCGGCAGTGGGGTGTAGATGCAGATATCTACGGAATTGTAAAGGATGATGAAGAGTCCATCAAAGAGGCGCTGAAGGACTGTCTGGCAGAGGCTGACTGTGTGATAACCACCGGAGGCGCATCTGTGGGAGATTATGACCTGGCGCTTTCTTCTATGGAAGGGATCGGGGCAGAGGTATTGTTCTGGCAGGTAAGGATGAAGCCGGGAATGGCAACTCTGGCAGCGGTAAAGGACGGCAGGCTTTTATTAGGACTTTCCGGCAATCCCAGCGCGGCGGCAGCGGCTTTGTTCCTGCTTGGGCTTCCCGCATTTCGCAAGATGTGCGGCAAAAGGGAATACAAAGTGCCCTGCATACCCGTGTGTCTGCCGGATGGGTTTCCAAAGAAAAGCCCGGGAGGAAGGATCGTTCCCGGAATTCTGGAATTCGACCAGGGCAGAGTCTGCTTAAATACCAGGAAGAATCAGGCGAACGGCATGGTCAGCCCATGGGGCGGCTGTAATCTGATCGGAATGATCCCAAAAGGTTCCGGTGCACTTTTGCCCGGAAGTATCATCGAAGCTTTGTATCTGGGTGAGAATTAAATTTGCAGGAATTAGATCTGAGTGAGGTTTAGGGTATGATAAAAATAGCAGCAGGAATCCTGGCGGGAGGGAAGAGCAGCAGAATGGGGAGCGATAAAGCCTCCCTGACATGGAACGGAAACACATTTCTGCACACGCTTTTGGATGTCTGCCGGGATTTTCCTGAAATTTATGTCTCAGTGGATGACAGGGAAAAGTACCGGGATTTTCTTGAAATTTATGTCTCAGAGAATGACAGGAAAGAATACCGGGATCTGCATTGTACATTTGTGGAGGATGAGGAAAAGGAATACGGACCGCTGGAAGGTATCTATCAGATATTAAAACAGATGGACGCGCAGTACGCCGTGATGCTTGCCACTGACATGCCTATGATAAGCCGAGAATTCCTGAAGGAACTGGTGTCCCATGTTACCGGCGAGGAAGACTGTCTGGTTCTCAGAAAAGAGGGGAAGCCTCAGCCTCTGTGCAGTGTGTACGGAAAAAAAGTGCTTCCCATTGTGGATAAGATGCGCAGAAATAAGGAGCACAGACCCAGGCTTCTGTTTCAGCGGGCGAATACGCGATATCTGGATATTGAAGAGTTGGGATTTGGAGAGGCAGTTATCGCAAATGTGAACACCCCCGAAGAATATGAACAGCTCTGTTTTCAATACGGCAGAAAGCTCCAGGAATTTGCCCCCTGTGTCAGGGAGAAGTTAAGGCATGGAAAGGTACTTGTCTGTTATCTGGACGGGCTGGGATACCACATGTATAAAAATGCCGCGGACAATGGTTTCATACCCTTTATAAGCCGGAATTTTTCAGTGATCCCTGTGAGAACAGTGGAGCCTCCGGTGACAAATCCGGCTATGGCTACCATGATAACAGGGGAACTGCCCGGTGTACACGGTGTATATTCCAGAAAAGACAGAGAAGTGATGGTCCCCACTCTGTTTGCCGGCAGGAGCGCGGAAAACACTGCTTTTTTGGAGGGCGATACCAGGATTCTAAAGACAGAACTTTCGCCCAGGCTTCATGCTGCGGCAAAGGGAAAAGGCTGCGATCATTGGATCTGCCGGGATGCATGCAGAGCGGTTTTGGAGGGAAAAGAATTTATTTTTGCGCATTTTCATGAGATTGACGATGCGGCTCATGCAGAGGGACCGGTAAGCCTGGCATGTATGGAAAAATTAAGAGAGACAGATGCATATATAGAAGAGCTTTCCGGGATTTTTTCAGGAGAGATCCTGCTGATCAGTGATCATGGGATACATGAGACAGAGGACGGCGGTGATCATGGGGAGAATCCGTGTTGCGATGCCGCAAATCCTTATGATATGGAGGATATGCTGGCAGTCTGGGGGGAGCGTATATGAAGGTAGAAGAAGGTTTGTTTGAAGGCATGATCCCTGTGAAATTGGAAGGGAAGCATGCAGATGGAGCAGAATATTCCTATCAGGCCTTTTCGGTGAGTGAGGTGCTGGGCAGCGTGTCTGCGGACAGCCTTGTGGAATTTATAAGCAGGGACGGCAGGGATGTGGCCGTGTCCGGCGAGGAGATCCTTGCAGGGGATGTATACCTGGTGCTGGACGGGGGAGCATACCGCCTCGTCATTCCAAAGGATACACACCGAAGGCGCTGGTGTAAATATATAACAGAAATACAGAGTGATCAAGGAGGGTGACAGTTGAAAATCTGTACGATCGTAGGTGTGAGAAAATCCGGCAAGACTACAACGGTCACCGGACTTATTAAAGAATTAAAAAAACGGGGATACCGGACAGGAACAGTAAAAAGTGTGTTCTGTCCAGAATTTTCCCTGGACACTTCTGACAGCAATACATGGAGACACAGGGAGGCCGGTGCTGACCTTGTGTGTATAAAGGGAAAAAAGGAGACAGACATTCTGCTTCCGGCGGACAAGAGCGGGGATTTCTATGAAAAACTGCCTGTGGATTTTCTCATACTGGAAGGGGAATATGAACTCTGCGTGCCCAGGATCATCTGTGCGCATAAAGATGCAGAGGTGCAGGAGCGGCTGACAGAGGAGACCATAGCCATAGCAGGCAGATTGGCTGGGGAAAAGAAAACCTGGGAAGGCTTCAGGGTCTATCACTCTGTGCATGAGATCTGTGAGCTGGCAGATTTGTTGGAATCACTGCCGGATGCGGAATTTCCGCTGAAAAAACGTCCCATGCTCCAAAAGGCGGCGGCTTTTTGTCAATGTGGATGTCATAAGGCAGAAAAAAAGCTGGCCGGTAAGAAAAAGCTCACGGCCCATCCCTCAGGCGCTGAGCGGAAACATATTTTCCTGACCGGGGAAAAGGGGATCGGCAAGAGTACACTTTTGAACCGTATTGTGGAAGAATTGGGAACAGAGCCTGTGGGCTACCAAACCCTGCCTTATGAGATCGGTGGTGTTCAAAAAGGATTTTACCTGCACAGCCTGGTACCCATGGGGGAGTTTCAAAATGACAGCCCGATCCTCATACGGACCGGCAGAGGAAAGAAGATATCCATACCGGAAACCTTTGAGACTCTGGGCACTGCGGTGATGAAAAAGGTGAAGGACATGCCTGAAAAAACAGTTGTGATAGATGAGCTGGGAAAAGCGGAGGCAGATGCTCCGGGTTTCCAGGAGGCACTGTTCTCCTGCCTGGATACCCAGAGCCTTGTCATCGGTGTCTTGCAGAAAAATACAGGTGCGTTTACACAGGCCGTTGCAGAGAGACCCGACGTAAAAGTTTTTGAGGTTACAGAAAAAAACAGGGACAGCCTCCTGGAAGCTATCTGTAAAAATATCAAAAAAATGAAATAAAAAGCTTGACTAAAATAGTCGAAATAGGTATTCTTATATTAGAATATGTCTGATGAATGAGACAGTGTCTAATGACAGACATTATAAAAAAATAAAGGGGCAAAACTGTCGTAAGGCAGTGACGCAAAGCCACGGGTCCCAAGGGAGGGACAGCCGGGCTGCAGACAGTGATGGACAGGTATACCCTGTCTGTCTGTTGTCTTTGTGAAAAAACGGTATCCCTGGATACCGTTTTTTTGGCCCTGTAAGGGGAAGGAGAATAGAAATTGAAAATGAAAAAGTTATGCGCTTGGCTGCTCATATCCGGTATGATCTTGCAGACACCGGGAACTACCGCATTTGCCGCTGTACAGGAGCAAAATACAGAATCTTATAAAGCCGGCGGACAGGTTCAGAGCAAAGAGGCAGACAGCGGTCAGCAGGAATCTTCCAAACAGGAAGGGACAACAGGAGAACAGCAGGAGGTGCCCAAGCAGGAAGAGCCTGCAGGAGAACAGCAGGAGGTGCCCAAGCGGGAAGAGCCTGCAGGAGAACAGCAGGAGGTGCCTAAGCGGGAGGAGGCTTCGGGTGGACAGCCAGGAGCCTCTACGCAGGAAGGTACAACAGGAGAACAAGCAGGAGAGGCCAAGCAGGAAGAAACACCGGGAGAACAGACCGGTGCGAAGGCGGGACAGAGCAATAGCCAAGAGTCACTAAAAAGTCCAGAAGCACAGAAGGAAGACGGAACACTGCCGGCGGATGGGAGCACAGTACAGAAAGGCCGGCTCCATCTGAGTCTGATCTACAGCCTTCCCTACAGCGCCCCGGAGACGCTGAACAGTGGGCTGCAGGCAGTCCTCACAAGAGAAGGGCAGCAGTTGGAAGCCTCTTTTTCCATGTTGGAAGGGGAGAGTGTGTCAAAAAAAGCAGAGGCCTCTTTTGTGGATCTGGAACCGGGACAATATCATCTTCGTATAAGCGGAAGCCATTTTGCCGTATATGACCAGGATGTGGAGATCCAGGCAATGGATCAGAAGATGCAGTTTATGGATGTCTACACCGGCATGGATTTTTCTGACATGGAGAGACATCCCGGTGTTATGGGATATGGGGATGTAAATAGTGACGGTGTTATTGATGAGAATGACAAAACAGAGCTGATCCGGGCCATTCATCTGGAGAGCACAGACAGCGCGTTTGATCTTAATCAGGATCAAAAGGTGGATCTTGTGGATCTGCAGTGGCTTTCTTACAGCTATGGATTCGAGAAAATGGAATCCTATGTGACAAGAAGTTATATTCTGGAAGAGATATCAGCAAATGTGGGCGAGACAACCCAGGTTGCAGAGGGAAGTGTTGAGAGTATCCTGGGAGACGGCGGCAGTGTTTCCCTGAAACCTGCGAATGACGGGGAAATCTCGCCGGAAAATCCGGTGGAACTGCAGCTTGATCTGGAAAAACGTTCCGATATCCAGGCAGGGGCATTGGTTTTGTCGCCTCCGAGGGACTCCGGTAATATCATTCAGGCAGGGTCAGTGACCGTGGATTATGTGGATGAAGTGGGACAGAGCCAGACCATAGAAGTTCCCATAAGCAGCGTATCCATGTTCGCCCTCACTGCGGCGCAGGCAGTCATTGAGCCGGACGGAACCATAATCATCAACTTGGGAAAACAGGTAGCCATTAAAAAGGTAACCATCAAGGTGACAGATACGGGAGGAAGCAAGCTGGCGGATATCTCCAAGGTGGAATTCCTCAATGGAATGGAGGACAGGATCCCTGCACCGGTCATGAATATTCCTGACCAGGTAAAAGCAGAGCCGGGAGATAAGAAATTTACCGTGACCTGGAACGCCCAGACAAATGTAGCGGGATATGAAGTCATGGTGAAAAAAGACGGAAAAAACAAAGTCTATCCAACAGCAGAGAACAGTATCCTCATCACAAGCTTTGGGACTGAGAAAATAAAAAATAATGAGGAGTACACAGTACAGGTCAGGTCCGTGAACGGGGACTGGAGCAGTGCTTATTCGGAAACGGTGTCTGTGATCCCGAAGCCGTCAAAAGCGCCTGATGCGCCGGAGAATGTGAGCATTTCCGGAGGATATAGAAAACTGGATATTACCTGGAAGAAGATGGAAGACACGGATTCCTATACACTCTATTACAGAGAACAGGGAACCGAAGTGTTTGAAAAGAGAGAAGACATCCAGCAGAATAAATATCAGCTCACAGACTTAAAAGACAGCACAACCTATGAAATCTGCCTTACAGGAACAAATGAAATGGGAACCAGTGGAAAGTCAAAGCTTTATGCGGGAGAGACAACAGATATTGATCCTGCAGTCACCTCCAATTACAAGCTGATCAACACGCCTCAGAAAGGGGGAGGACTGACCGCCCACATTACATCCATTGAATATCCGTCATCAGGACCGGAGATAAATGAAGCGGTGGCAGATAATGATTACACCACTTCCTGGAGTCTGCCGTCCTGGGATGCAGGCGGCTATAATTCGGGCAAGCCATCACCTATCATTACCTTTGACCAGAGCTATGAGATGGACAGGCTGGTGGTAGTCCCCGATGAAAAACAACAGTATGCATATGGCTATGCAAAAACAAGATACTGGGATGAAGAGGGAAAAATATCTACAATAGATGGTCAATTTACACAGAAGAAGAGTGTAAACGGTAAGGTATATTACGAATTTAATTATTCCCAGCCTTTTAAGGCAAAACGGATACAGATAAACTTTGCCATGGCATGGGTTCCTGTGAATGGGAGAATCTCTATAGCGGAGATGAAATTTTACTATTATGACAGCCTGGAAAAGGATGTTGATGCACTGTTTGCGGATGCTATGCATGTGGAACTGCAGGAAGATGTAACTGCAGAGACGATAGAGGCGCTGGAGAACAGAGCCAACACTCCGGATGAAGTTACCGGGGATTTCCATCCGAAAAGAGAGCTGCTGCTTTCTGATCTGGCCTATGCAAAAGATCTTCTCAATGACAAGAATGCCGGCAGGATCATGAAGGTTGATACAACAGTGACCAAGAAAAAAGACGGCGCTCTGGGCTTCTCGGGAGGTCTGAATGCATGGCAGCCTCTTGGCATCAGTGCCCATGCAGGGGAAGAACTGGTTGTATATGTAGGCAGAGATGACGCGGAATTGGGAGCCAATACCAACCTGAACCTGATCGCAACACAGTATCACGCGGAATCAGGAAGCTGGAGCAGGGTTGTGGTGCAGAATCTGAAGAATGGCAAAAATGAGGTAACCATTCCCCAGATCAGCAGTCTGAGCACAGAACACGGCGGCAGTCTCTATGTGGAGTTTACAGGAAATAATGATACACTGAACATGAGTGTTCGTGTCAGCGGAGGACAGGAGATACCCAAGCTTGATATCTCCAATGCAGCGGATGAGACTGAGGCCAGGGAAGCTGTCAGGGCATATGTGGAGAAACTCAATGCATATGTTCCACAGATTTCTGAACTGCACAAAAAACTGCATGAAGGCAATAAAGAAAGCAGCTGTGATTACAGCTATGACAAGCAGAACTGCATTTTGGGAGCAACGGACATTGTGCTGAATCAGATGATGTATTCGGTATCGGCAGAACAGATCCTGAACGGCATCAACAATAAGCTGAAAAACCAGGGGAAAGAAAAGAATCTGGATAATCAGACAGAGGTACTATATGAGTCCTGTCAGGCTATGGAACAGATGGTGACACTGTTTTACCAGCACAAAGGACTGGGTGATTATAATGGAGACAAGGCACTGACTGCCCAGTATGGCAGCAAAAATAATCTGCCGTCCAGTCGTCTGAACATACGTTACATGAGAATGTTTTCCGGAGCCTTTATGTATGCCGGCGGGCTTCATGTGGGTATCGAATGGGGCAGTGTGAGCGGCCTTGCAGGCGGTGTACCGGTTGAAAGTGATAATGGAAAATATGTGAGCGGACAGCTTTTTGGCTGGGGAATTGCCCATGAGATAGGCCATATCATCAATCAGCCGTCCTATGCCATCGCCGAGATAACCAACAATTATTATTCCATTCTGGCACAGGCAAAGGAGACAAATGATTCTGTACGCTATAAATATGAGGATGTGTATAAGAAGGTCACTTCTGGTACAAAAGGCCGTGCGGAAAATGTGTTTACAAGTCTTGCCATGTACTGGCAGCTCCATCTGGCCTATGATGACGGATATAACTATAAGACTTATGAAACTTATGAGGAGCAGTTTAACAATCTGTTTTTTGCAAGAGTGGACGCGTACGCAAGGAATACGGCCATTGCACCTGCTCCGGAGGGAATCGCACTGACGATTCCAAAAGATGTGGACAATACCCTGATGCGGCTGTCATGTGCGGCTGCCGGGAAGAACTTACTGGAATTCTTTGAACAGTGGGGAATGACACCGGACGAGGATACCATTGCATATGCGTCACAGTTTGAAGCAGAGACGAGAAGGATCAGCTATATTACAGATGAGGCAAGGGTATACCGCATAGAAGGTGGAGAAAGTACAGCCGGACAGACTGCAGTAAGTGCAGCGCTTACATATGTTCCTAATTCTGCTCAGGTGACTCTCACACTTTCCAATGACGCGGCTGACCAGAACTCCATGCTGGGATATGAAATATACAGAAATGGCAAGGTGATCGGATTTGCAGAGGCTAAGGACGGCTCTGTGACATATACAGATACCATTGCATCTATGAACAACAGAGTGTTTACTTATGAAGTGGTGGGATATGACAAACTGCTGCAGCAGACAGAGAAAGTTACAGCGGACACTGTGAAGATTTCCAATGACGGAAGTGTGGCAAAGGATGGATGGAATATAACAACGAATATGACCTCCTCCAGTGACAGACAGGAAAACGGCAGTGAGGAAAACCCAGAGGGAACCGTTATTTCGGGAATCAGCAGCATATATAACAATGATTATACAGATGTATATACCGGAGAAGCAAAATCCCCGGAAATCATGATCAGTTTTGGCAGAACCCTTCAGGCAGCCGCCTTCAAGATCACAGCCGCTGATGAAAAAACAGCAGTGAAGAATTTTGATGCCTATGTGAGTCAGGACGGAAACCAGTGGACGCTTGTGAAATCAGGAAGTCTGTCTTACTCGGAGAATACGGCTGTTTCCTATTTCAACAAAGAAGGTGATTCCTGGCTGTACACCTATGATGCTGCTTATCTGAAGCTGAAGATCAAAGGGCAGAGTACAGTGTCTCTGTCTGAGATAGATATTTTAGGCCCCACAGGAGACAATGTTGAGTTTTTGGAAAACGGTATCGGTATTCTGGATAAAAATTACAGCTATGATGAAAGCGGAGGTGAGATACCTGTCGGTTCCCTGATCTTCACAGGCGAATATAAAGGAAATCCTTCCTATAATGTGGTAAAATTGTACGACCAGAATGGAAATATCCTGGATGGTTCCCAATTGATCTTTGCGGAGGTTCCGGCTGAGGGAGAACTGGGAGAAGTTTCATCTGGTACATGGATCTATTATATGGAACCGAATCAGATCCCATCCGGTGTGACCAGTGTCAGGGCGGAATTATACCGAGTGGATGATGCGCATACAAATGAAGGGGAGCGTCTTGTAAGTGATACAATGCCCATGGCTGTGCCGAATCCGCTGCCGCCGATTCAATTGACGGATAAACATGAGGAGGGGAACTGATGAAGAGAATAAAGAGCTTATGTATTGTTTTGGTTCTGGCGCTGTTTGCGGCTTATATGCCTGTACAGGCTGCCAAACAGGATGATACAATGATCAAAATGCAGCAAAAGGATGCGGGCCAGGTGGAACTGGCCCTCTACCCCAATGGGGATATGATAAAAAACCATGCTACAACATACCGGATCCAAATGAAGATAACAGAGATTGAAAGCGGAAGTATCGGTGATATTACCTTTACTTTCTCAGAAGAGATACAGAACAAATGCAGGATCCGGGAATATATTTATGAAAATGGTGTCCTGGATATCTATTTTTCATTACCGGTTACGGTTTTTGATCAGGCCCGGGATGTGTCGGTCGGTACCATATCAGGCACTCCAAAAAGTGAAATGTTTCAGGCATCCATCGTGCCAAAAAGTGTTGTGTTTGTTGACCAGAGTCATCAAATGAATACCGTGGATGAAGGGGTACTGCAGGGCATATCTTATGACTGGGCAGTAGGAGAAAAAGTCCCGGATCCGGACAATCCAGATGATCCGAACAACCCAGATGATCCAAATAACCCGGGGAATCCAGGCAGCCCGGATGTTCCTGTCTATCCGAACGGAGTATGCACAGCCACTACATATGAAGATTTAGAGAAGGGGCTGGCGGATTCCAGCGTGACCAGTCTGATATTTAAAAGCAAAGATGGTAATGGTTTGACAGAAGAACAGCAAAAGGCATTGTTCAAGAGCCTGAAAGGAACAGAGAGAACATTGACCATCATGGCAGAAGACAACGGAGTGCTTCAGTATTCATGGAAGTTTACCGGAACAGGAATAACAAACGCAGATGCTGCCATGGATTTTGGAATTGTACAAAAGAAAGAGAATAAGGATGCCGGCAGCCTTATGGCGAAAGATTCAGAGAACCTGTATCTTGAATTTGACTATGAGGGAGAGCTCCCGGGATTGGCGGAAGTTGAAATCTATGCAGGCAGCAGTTTTAAAGACGGACAGAACCTTTATCTGTATTATTACAACGCAAATAAGAAAGCTGCCGAGCCTGTACAGAAGAATATCAAGGTAGTGAACGGATATGTGACCATCCAGATTGAACATTGCTCCACATATGTTCTCACTACAAAGCAGGTTCGTAAGAACGAGCAGTTCCCGGCAGTGTCTGTGAACAAACCGGATGATAAGAAAAAAGCACCGGTAAAACCGGCTGCAAAGACTGCGGCTAAGACTGCAAAAACGGGAGATGATACACCGGTGGAAGGACTGATCCTGTTGGCAGGGCTTTCAGCAGCAGCTATGTTTTTCATGTGGAGAAGCAGAAGAAGGCATATTTAAGCAGCAGAAAGAATATTTCATGAGGGAAGATATTTCATAAGGAAAAATATTTCATAAGAAAGAATATTTTATAAGAAAGAGTATTTCAAAGACAGCATCGGGCATATCAAATAGATATGTCCGGTGCTGTTTTTCATCTCCATCATGCGTGCGGGAATACGGCAGATCAGATTTTTTAACGAAGACAGAGTATACAGCAAAATCAAATCTATCTGTATTGTATCGCCATATGTATCCGTAACCTTCCATCACCCCGAAAACCGTGGTGATTTTTAAATAGCTGTTGACAAACATGTATCTAATGTATATAATGAGTATATACAATAAATAATGTATATACACGCGTGCACAGAAAGTTGAGAAGTAAAGATGAATATTATAATCAGCAATACAAGCGGCAAGCCCATATACGAACAAATTACAGAGCAAATGAAGCAGGCAATTATGAGAGGCCAGCTAAAACCGGGGGAGTCACTTCCCTCCATGCGCCTTTTGGCAAAAGAACTTCGTATCAGTGTGATCACCACAAAGAGAGCCTACGAAGAATTAGAGAGAGACGGATTTATTTGTTCTCAGGTTGGCAAGGGCAGTTTTGTAGCAGATACAAACCATGAGCTTGTGAGAGAGGAGCAGTTAAAGGAAATAGAAGGTTTGCTTGAAAAAGCTGTTGAAAAAAGTAAAATCAGCGGAGTAGAATTGGATGAATTGACGGAAATGCTTAAAATGCTCTATGAGGAGGAATAAAAATGGAAGCAGCTATCAGAATGGAGGGTCTGGTGAAGCGCTATGAGAAGTTTTCACTGGATCATATCACTATGGAAATCCCAGCGGGCAGTATTGTAGGACTGGTTGGAGCCAACGGAGCCGGGAAGACTACTCTGATCAAGTGTATTCTTGGAATTATAAAGAAGGATGCCGGTGAGATCTATGTGGACGGGGAGAAACTGGAGGAAAAGGATGACGACTGGAAAAATCAGGTGGGCATGGTACTGGCGGAATCCAACTTTCATGAGACTATGAACGCATTCCAGATAGGCAGGATCATGGAAAATATTTTCAGTCAATGGGATAGGGGGCTGTACGAAAAATATCTGGATGATTTTAAACTGGAATCTAAAAAGCTGATCAAGGATTACTCCAGAGGAATGAAAATGAAACTGCAGATCGCAGTGGCGCTCTCGCACAGAGCGAAGATACTTATCTTTGACGAAGCCACCAGCGGCCTTGACCCTCTGGTGAGGGATGATCTGCTGGATATTCTGCTGGAATATATTCAGGACGAGGAAAATACAGTGCTTTTATCCTCGCATATTATCAGCGATCTGGAGAAGGTATCTGATTATATAGCATTTATCCAGAACGGGCATCTGCTGTTTATGGAAAATAAAGATGAACTTCTCTATCACTACGGTGTGGGAAAATGTTCAAAAGAAGATTACAGTGCACTGGATAAAAAGGGAATCATGAGACTGAAAAGAGGAGCTTTGGGATATGAATTTCTTGTGAGGGACAAGCAGGAATTCTTAAGCAGGTATCCTGATATGATAATGGACGCACCGGATATCGAAGAAGTTCTGCTGCTTTTGGAGAAAGGTGAGGTGATATCATGAAAGGGTTGATATTAAAGGATATATACGGCATCAGAATTACTCAAAAAACGTATATCTTGTTATTCTTGTTTTTGTGTATATTTGGATATATTATGAAAAGCCCGGGGTATGTGGGGGTCATGTGTATTGTGGTATTTGCAACATCAATTCTCAGTCTGTTTAATGCTGACCAGTATTACCATTGGGACACATATGCGGCTTCCCTTCCTCTGGGGAAAAAGACAGTTGTGCGTGCAAGATATCTGTTAGTCATTGTTATGTCAGTGGGGATTGCCCTATTTACGGCGGTAATCACAGGGATAACGGCCGCGCTTTTGGATGCGGATGTGGCTAAGGAGATATTCAGTTCCGTTTCTGCCTGCATAATCATCCCCATTTATTCGGGAATTATTATTCCTGTCATATATAAGCTGGGCGTTGAAAAAGGAAGGGTAGTTTTTGTGATGCTTTTTTTTGCTCCAACTATAGTGATGTTGCTTATAAAAGATATAATACAGGGGACGAGAATGGAATCTGCGCTGATCGGTCTTCTGCAGAATCAAAATGGAAAGATGATAATTGTGGGAATGGCTCTGGCAGTAAGTATTCTGGTTTTAGCAGTCTCTTATGTGATATCGGTCAAGATTTACAGCAGGAAGGAATTCTGATTCAGAAAAGAACTCCGTTTGCTCTGCATTGTCGTACAGATGCGATAATTGTTTTCTTGACTTTAAAATTGCACAGTGATACATTATTCTTGATAGAATAATTGAATCAACAAAGTACGGAGGAGTTGGGAAAATGTCACAGGAAGAGAAGCTGCTGCGGGCAAAAGAGATCATTGAAAACAGCAGATATCTGGTATGTCTGTTGGGAATGCGGGTGAGCAGCCAGTGCGGATGCACGAACTGGAGGTCTGATCAGGACGCGTATGACATTGAAACCAGATACGGATGTTCCCCTGAGGAAATGTTCAGTGCTGAGTTCTATAATACGAGAGTGACCCAGTTTTACGACTTTTACAAACGAGAAATCCTCAGCAAAAGAGGAAGGATCAATGAGGGCATGAAGACTCTGAAGCGTTTGGAAGACAGAGGAATCCTGCAGGCTGTCATAACCCGTGATATCTATTCTCTGCCAAAGAGGGCAGGATGTAAGAAAGTATTGGAAATCCACGGAAGTATTTATCGGAATGTATGCCCCAAATGCAGGGCGAAATACCCCATGAAAGCAGTGGCAGAGTGTGCAGGGACTCCTAAGTGTACGAAATGCGGCACAACTATCCGCCCGGAGGTTTGCCTTCGGGGAGAAATGGTTAACAATTCACTTTTGACACGTGCTGTGGATGAGGTGGGAATGGCAGATACCCTGCTTCTTCTGGGATGCAGTATGCATTCCCAGTTGGCGAAAACATATGTGAAATATTTTGACGGGGATAAGATCATCCTTATCAATGACCAGGACCATTATGCGGATGATACAGCGAATCTGGTTATTGACGGAAAGGCTATGGATGTAATGAGTAAATTGGGTTTGTAGTATGGGAAAAGTAAAAAGGGGTATGATGGAAAGACTTGCTTAGATTTGAAAATTGATTTTATACCCAAAAAGACGGCAAACTTTAAAGCGTGAAAAGACATAATGTAATGGCAGATCATCCGTTTACTATCTTAATGCGGAAGAGGACTAGAAAGGAATCATTGTGATTATCTGCCACATCGTAAAAGAAAATAAGTTGTTCGCTATATTAATAAGTGGATAGATGTAAAGTTGAATGAAATGCTCCCAAAATGCAGCTTGAGCAAAAATAAATTGTGGTTTATGGCACATTTGGAGCGGAAACAATTGAATAAACTTTGTAATAACGATGCTGTCAGGATTGATTTTGGCGTACATAGCCGGATATGTTATGCTTTAGATTGTGATATATCAGATATATTGATATATAAGAAACCTGAAAAGATATAGAAACGTATAAAAAAGAATATCTGGTTGATAATATCAGATACTCTTCCTATATCTTTTTCTATACATCAAAAGGTATATATTCTGCTATATCTTCAATTCTACAGTTTAATATTGCACATAAATCATCGATAGTTGTAGTATTAACAGGTTTGTTATGTCGTAATTTATGCAGGGTAGCACTTGAAATTCCATAAGAATTAATTAAAGTATAAGTGCTCTCACCAGATTTTTCAAGGGCCTTCCAAAACGGCGTATATGTTATCATATTTTTATCAACCTTTCTTTAATTATAATAATATATAGTTTTATTCTTGACTATAGTCATTATATTGACTATGATTGCTATATTAAATTTTAGAAAGAAGATTATTGTTTGGAAAAAGCCAAAGATAAAGGAATCTTACAACTAACGAATTGAGGTGCTTTTTAATTTGGATATTTTCTAAGAAAAAATTATGGAAACAAAATATTAAACATTTTAGGAGAAATCCTGAAGGAACAGATGATACTATGAATAATTGCTGCTATAACAAACTTGAGAAATACTGCTTCTGGGCGTACTTATATGTAGAAAGAAGATACTGGAGACAAGGTCAAAGAGTTACAGCATAAGTTAAATCAATATGGCGGATATAGATTATCCGATGATGGAGACTATAAACAAGCCACAGAAAATGCTGTAAAGCAGTTTTGAATGAGTTTGGATTGGCGCTTGATGAACAGGCTGGATGCAAGTTGCCATCTGATAAAAATCAATACCATTGTTTTTAATATATCTTTTTTTGTTTTTAATATTTGCGAAATACTAACCTGCATACATAACAAAACCCCGGCTTTTATGCAGGTAAATCCTTGATTTTGTAGTCTTTCTTAGAATTTACCTTCTTTAGCAGCTTCCTCAACAGAGACTACAACCACAGATGGAGGTAATGTATATATGTTTGTAGTAAGAGAGATTGGTAACAGAGATTATGGTAATTGATGTGCTGCTGGCACAGGAGATTCTGGGTAGCCGTGGCTATTACACCGGAGAGCTGGACAAAGGTTTTGGGCCGCTGATGGAGACTGCCACCAAAAAGTACCAGTCTGACTGCAATGGAGCCTGTGGATCTGCTGACAGTATCATGAAGCCAAGACCTGGCAGGATATGATCCCGCTGTGATTCGTCAATACGAGACAAAGAAAATTTGTAAAAAGGGATTTCCCCGGCTTAAGCCGGGGAAAGTATTTAATCACAAACAGGGTTTTCGATTAAAGTCGCAACGATAAAGTCATGTTTGTGTCCTGCGTCCATTGAAGTGCAACCTTTAATAAGGTGTACGTGTTTTCCACATCCAACATCAATAGCTGGCGAGGATGTGCCGCAAAATTCATGGGTATGCCCGTTGCAGGAATCAGTCTGAAATTTCACTTCATGCACATGAGTGCCATCACAGGGAATCGCTTCGCTGGAGACAGTTGCAAATCGGTGATTATGGGCATATTCACAGCATCCGGCAATTTTAACGCTTCCTGTTACTTCATGAACATGTTGTTTAGGATGGCAAGGCTTTTTTATATCTTCATTCATAATTATAATCCTTTCGATTGAGTAATAATATGTGTTGCAATAATTATATTATGCTGGATAAATATATTTGTACCCAATACAATTTTGAGATTGAAAGCAACATAAATAATGGCCGATACCATTAAAGTGTCGGCCAATAAGTCAAATCAGAGACTACCCATATCTCTGGTTACAAGCTTATGATATGATATAAAAGGTAGAGATGCAATATGTAGTATCAGACATTTTTCGACATATATTAATAAAAATCCCCGGTTTAATCCGGGGATTCGTTATATTGGCTAACAAGTAAACACTAACAAGTAACTAACAAATAGTGCTAATTTTGTTAGTTTTTTCTGCATCTATGTGCTCCGTAAATCCTTGATTTTATAGTCTTTCTTAGAATTTACCGTCTTTAGCCGCTTCCTCAACAGCAACAGCAACAGCAACAGTCATACCAACCATCGGGTTGTTGCCTGCGCCGATCAGACCCATCATCTCAACGTGAGCCGGAACAGAAGAGGAACCAGCGAACTGTGCATCAGAGTGCATACGTCCTAAGGTATCAGTCATACCGTAGGAAGCAGGGCCTGCAGCCATGTTGTCCGGATGCAGAGTACGTCCTGTACCACCGCCGGAAGCAACGGAGAAGTATTTTCTGCCGGCTTCGATACGCTCTTTTTTGTAGGTACCTGCAACCGGGTGCTGGAATCTGGTTGGGTTGGTGGAGTTACCTGTGATGGAAACGTCAACGTCTTCCTTCCACATGATAGCAACACCTTCACGTACATCGTTAGCACCGTAGCAGTTAACTTTTGCACGAAGTCCCTCAGAGTAAGCTTTTCTGAATACTTCTTTTAACTCGCCTGTTGTGTAGTCATACTCTGTCTCTACATATGTAAATCCGTTGATACGTGCGATGATCTGGGCAGCGTCTTTTCCAAGACCGTTCAGGATTACGCGCAGAGGCTCTTTGCGGACTTTGTTTGCTTTCTCGGCGATACCGATAGCACCCTCAGCAGCAGCGAAGGACTCGTGTCCTGCCAGGAATGCGAAGCACTGGGTATCTTCTTCCAGAAGCATTTTGCCTAAGTTTCCGTGTCCAAGACCTACTTTACGCTGGTCAGCAACGGAACCCGGGATACAGAATGCCTGAAGTCCTTCACCGATAGCGGCAGCAGCATCAGCAGCTTTTCTGCAGCCTTTTTTGATGGCAATGGCAGCACCTACAGTGTAAGCCCATTTTGCATTCTCAAAGCAGATTGGCTGGATGCCTTCTACCATTTTGTAAACATCGAGACCGGCAGCTTTTGTAACTTCAGCAGCTTCTTCGATGGTGTTAATGCCGTATTCATTGAGAGCGGCAAGAATTTGTTTTTCTCTTCTTTCATATGATTCAAATAAAGCCATTAATTTATCCTCCTATTCTTTCTATGACAGATCTTACAGCGTATGTATAATTATTCTTTTCTCGGGTCAATGATCTTCACTGCATCGTCAACGCGGCCGTACTGTCCCTGAGCTTTTTCAAATGCTGTGTTGGCGTCATCGCCTGCTTTGATGAAGTCCATCATTTTTCCGAAGCTTATGAATTTGTAGCCGATGATTTCATCATCTTCGTTTAAAGCGATGCCAGTAACGTAACCGTCTGTCATTTCCAGATAACGAGGTCCTTTTTTCAGTGTACCGTACATAGTACCAACCTGAGAACGAAGGCCCTTTCCTAAATCTTCCAGACCCGCACCGATAGGAAGTCCGTCTTCAGAGAATGCACTCTGGGTTCTTCCGTATACGATCTGTAAGAATAATTCTCTCATAGCAGTATTGATAGCATCACATACAAGGTCAGTGTTCAGAGCTTCCAAAATGGTTCTTCCTGGTAAAATCTCAGATGCCATAGCAGCAGAGTGAGTCATACCGGAACATCCGATCGTCTCCACCAGTGCCTCCTGGATTACACCATCCTTTACATTCAATGTTAATTTACAGGTACCCTGCTGTGGTGCGCACCAGCCCACACCGTGTGTTAAACCGGAGATATCCTTTATTTCTTTTGCCTGTACCCATTTTGCTTCTTCCGGGATTGGAGCTGCGCCGTGGTTTACACCCTGATGTACCTGACACATTGTTTCTACTTCGTGTGAATAAATCATTTTAAAACTCCTTTCAAGAATATATTTACTTCAAGTGCGTTAGAAATTTAACGTCCTATTCCAATTCATTTTCTCACAAAGTGACAAAAAAATCCAGACTTATTTTTTAAAAAAACAAAATTAAGAGCTGTCTGTCCCTGTAAATGGAAGAATGTGGTGAGACACAGATTTTTCACACATCAAAAACCTGTTCTTTTAGGTTCATTTAAGGTTGATTTTTTATACTGAAATCCAAAACAGACGACAGAAGGGAATGAATAAAAACGAAAAAACAAATAAATATCAAAGGAAAATGGAAACAATTACCGAAAAAGAAGAAAATAGCGGCAGGGGCGGTCACTGTGGTGGTAATCGCGGGCATATCCGGGTCAGTGATCCTATGGAACCATAATAAGAGCGGTGTACCGATTATGGGAAGCCAGGCAGTAAAAGAGGCGTCCGCAGAGAAGGGGAGTATTTCCAAAACCATAGTGGGAACCGGCAACCTGGAGGCGGACACACCGGTAAATGTGACTGTGCCCTCCGGTGTGGTCATTGATGAGGTGAAGGTGGAGAGCGGTGACCATGTTTCGGCAGGGGATGTGCTGGCAACTGTGGACAACGCCTCTGTGCTCAGCGCCATGAGAGATGTCCAGGAGAAAATTGAAAATCTGGATGGAGTTATCAATGAGACAAAAGATGAGACAGAGGCCGGAGAACTTACAGCCAGTGTGGACGGCAGAGTGAAGCGGATCTATGTGTCCCAGGGCAGCAGCATTGCGGACAGTATGTTGGAAAACGGGGCGGTCATGCTTCTTTCCATTGATGGTAAAATGGCTGTAAAACTGGAATTGACCGGTGCTGCCGCTGAAGGTGACAATGTCACAGTGCTCCTTTTGGACGGAAGTGAAAAAACAGGAACCATAGAGTGTATTGACGGCAGCACCTGTGTGATCACCTTTTCAGACAGCGATGTGGGTATAGGGGAAAATGTATCTGTTACGGACGCAGAGGGAACAATCCTTGGCAGCGGAGAAGCGTACATACACCAGCAGTTAGCTGTGACAGCTACGGGAGGCACGGTGGAGGAAATTAAAGTGTCAGAGGATGAATCTGTCAGTGCTGACACCACGCTTCTGACACTGACAGAGACTACGCAGTCTGTAAAATATTTGGAGGCCCTGGCAGAGCGGGAGGCCTATGCAGAGACTCTGCAGAAGTTAATAGAGCTTTCCGGAAGCGGTTCTGTCAAGGCGGAGATGGATGGTACCATTCAGAGTGTCAATGTATCAGCCGGCAGTTCAGAGAGCAGTCAGAACAGCAGTGTCTCTCAAACATCTGTATCAGGAAGTTCATCAGGCAGGGTGAGCAATATGTCATATCAGGCATCAGATATGAGGGGCTATTCCTACGAGGTGATCACCCTGGCAGATACCGGGGGAAAAATGGAGGAGAGCAGCTTTTTGACAGAGAGCAGTACGGAAGCGGAAACACGTTTGGCTGCGGCGGAACAGGAAACAAAAATACAGTTGGAGGTAGCTGGTGAAGGAGAGAGTACATCTGCTCTTTTAGCCCTGGCAGCACCCAGAGCCGGAGAAAAGCCGCAGTCAGATATTGCCGCTGCAGATGGCAGTTATACGGGAACTGTGACATATCAGCCGGGGGATGATCCCTTTGCCGCTGATACGGTCTATCAGGCACAGGTACAGCTTACGGCCAATGAGGGATGGTATTTTCAGGTAGACAGCATTTTCCGTATTGAGAGCGGTGCGGTATCAGGAATAACAGTGTCATCTGATAACAAGATACTTTCCTTTACCATCACCTATCCTGCCACAGAAAAGAACAGCGGTAATGACTCCGGAACAGGCACAACAGACCAGAACGGAGACGACAGCGGAACAGGAAGCAGCGGAACAGGTACCGACGGAACGGGGAGCAGCAGTACAGGAAACAGCGGAGCAGGTACTGGCAGCACAGGAAGTAGTGGAACAGGGAGCAGTGGAACAGGGAGCAGCGGAACAGGTACTGGCAGCACAGGAAGTAGTGGAACAGGGAGCAGTGGAACAGGGAGCAGCGGAACAGGAATCAGCAGCACCGGAAATAACGGCGGAATCGGTAACTCTGGCGGAATAGGAAATGACGGTAGTACCAGCGGTACTGACAACAGTACCGGAAACGGTACAGGTACGTTAGGACTTGGAGAGACAGGGACAGGAAGTTCTGGCGCAGGAACCAGTGGTTCGGGGACATCAGCTGCTGCATTGAGCAGCAGCAGCTCGTCAAGCGGCAGCTCAGACAGCACAGACACAGCACAGGCATCCCAGTACAGCACAGATGTGGCGGCATTTACTATATCATCGGATGACAATATGGTTTTATCCGTAAATGTAGATGAACTGGACATTAACTCTGTGTCAAAAGGCCAGACAGCCGCACTGACTTTTGATGCCATCGAGGATAAGGAATTTGAAGGAGAAGTTACGAAAGTGGGCAGCAGCGCAAGTGCCAGCGGCGGTGTGGCAAAATACAGCGTGAATATTACAGTGGCCCGGGATTCCCGGATGAAGACAGGCATGAACGCTTCCGCCACTATCACAGTGGAGAGCAGGGAGGATGTCATTACCATTCCGGTAGATGCCATTCAGGAGAAAGGAAACAGGACCTTTGTCTATACCGGCAGGGACGCAGAGGGAAATCTAAGCGATGAGACAGAAGTGACAACAGGCCTCTCTGACGGAAGTACAGTGGAAATCACAGAGGGACTGGCAGAAGGAGACACGGTATATTATCAGAGAATATCCTCTGACAGCAGTTCCGGCGGCCAGAGCGGCGGTATGTCCGGTGATTTCGGCGGTATGGGCGGCGGCATGATGGAAGACAGGGGCAGCGGTTCCGGGGGAAAGGGAAACATGCCGGATTTCGGCGGACAGGGACAAATGCAGTCTCCGCCGTCTATGAACTAAGGCGGTGATGAAATGATTATATTAAAAGATGTATCTAAGATTTACCGTATGGGAACCAGTGAGGTCCGTGCTCTTGACCATGCTACCATGGAGATTGAGAAGGGAGAATTTGTAAGCATTGTAGGCCCGTCAGGGTCCGGAAAGTCCACGGTTATGAATATTATCGGATGCCTGGATACCGCGGATGAGGGGGCATATATCCTGCACGGCACTGCCATAGAGCAGTATTCGGAGACGGAGCTTGCCAGGATAAGAAATAAAAAAATCGGGTTCATTTTCCAGAATTTCAACCTTCTTCCCCGGCTGAGCGCGGAAGAAAATGTGGAACTCCCCATGATCTACCAGAAAGTAAAGGCTGCGGACAGGAAGAGAAAGGTGAGAGAGGCCCTGGAGCGGGTAGAACTGACACACAGAATGCACCACCGCCCTACGGAACTGTCCGGCGGGCAGCAGCAGCGGGTGGCGATCGCCAGAGCCTTGGTGACAGAACCTTCCCTGTTCCTGGCAGATGAACCCACAGGCAATCTGGATTCCCGCACAGGCGAGGAGATCATGGATCTGTTCCATGAACTTCATCAGGCAGGGAACACCATTGTCCTTATTACACACGATGATCAGGTGGCAGATGAGGCAGAGCGGAAAATCTGCATCAGAGACGGCAAAGTGAGCGAGGTGAGGATATGATGATACAGTCATTGAAAATGGCCTGGAACGCGGTCTGTTCCAATAAGATGCGGACATTTCTCACCATGCTTGGCATCATCATCGGTGTGATCGCCCTGGTGGTGCTGGTGTCCATTGCGGACGGGGCCACCTCTTCGGTCACGGATCAGATATCCGGTATGGGCTCCAACTATCTGACCGTGACCATAACAGATGACAAGGAGAATCCCCTGCGCCTTTTAGAACTTTCTGATTTTACGGAAAATGAAAATATTGAGGAGACTGCTCCGTTTTCCAGGACCAGTGTCACAGCCAAAAGCGGATATGTGGACGGAACCATGACACTGATAGGAACCACGGGCAGTTACCTGGATATTCAGAATCTGGAACTGGCATACGGGCGGAACATCAAGAATACAGATGTGGAGAACAATTCCTATGTGGTGATCCTTACAAAAGATTCCGCCAAAGAGCTTTTTGGCTATGCGGATGCAGTAGGCGAGACAGTAGCGCTGGATGGAAGGAGCTTTCTCGTGATCGGAATCCTGGATGAGGAGGAATCCGCTTCCGCTGCACAGATGTCGGCCGGTTCTGAGGAGGAGAGCAGCAGCGTCATGCTGGAGGGATATATTCCCTACTCCACCATGACCCGGATCGCTGACAATATTCTGTATGTGACACAGTTTTATGCCTCTGCATCCAGTGAAGACACTATGGATTTTGCGGAGCTTTCTATGGAACAGATGATGCTGGAACGGTTCGGCGGTGATGAGGATGCCTTTTCCATTGTCAGCCAGTCTGAGCTGATGGAAACCATGGAGAGTGTGACCAATACCCTGTCACTTATGCTGGGCGGTATCGCTGCTATTTCCCTGTTGGTGGGAGGCGTAGGCATTATGAATATTATGCTGGTGTCCGTGACAGAGAGGACCAGGGAGATCGGCATCCGCAAAGCCATCGGAGCAGGCCGCGGGAGTATCATGATGCAGTTTCTAATAGAAGCGCTGCTGGTAAGTCTTATGGGCTGTCTCATAGGGATCGGTGCATCCTGGGGAATATTGAGGTTGATCGGAAAAGTGAGTCAGGACGCTATGAACTTTTCCATGGCTCCGGAGGTAGTATGGGCAGCAGTGGCATTTTCAGGAGTGATCGGTGTGCTCTTTGGATTGTATCCGGCCAATAAGGCGGCAAAAAAGCGTCCCATAGATGCATTGCGTTATTCGGGATGAGTGGGAAAGCGGTTAAGATTTGAGTTGACAAAACCATTTGCTCCTGTTAGTATGGTTAAGCAAATTTAATTAAATTTGCAAAACTAATATACAAGGAGGACGCAGATGGATATAGTAAAAGGTGTTAACGATTTCTACTATCACATGTCACTCTATGAGCTGCAGGTGATGAATGGAAACGATTATTATAACGGACTTTCTTACAACAGCATTCTATATATCAACGTAATGGAACAGATGGAGGAGTGTACAGTCAGCAAGATCGCAGATGCCCTGAAGATCACAAAGTCCGCTGTGACCCTGAAGATCAATGAACTGGTAAAGCAGGGTGTGGTAATAAAAAAACAGAGTGAAAAAGACAAGCGAGTTTATTATCTGGAGTTAAGCCCTCACATGGAGCAGGTTTTAGGGATATACGACCAGGTATTTTACAAAATAGAGAGGGAATTGAAAGAAAAATATTCGCAGGAGCAGCTTGATACGTTTGGGGAAGTGCTGAAGACCATATGCGGATATGAATGGAGGAACATGCAGGATGATTGATCAGGGACTTGAAAGAAAAATAACAATTCCCTCTATCCTGAAATTCGCTCTTCCCTCCATGGTCATGATGGTTGTCATGTCCCTGTATACAGTGGTGGACGGTATGTTTGTGTCAAGGCTTGTGGGCACGGACGCCTTCTCCGCCGTCAACATTGTTTACCCCTTACTCAGCTTTGTTATTGCTTTGGGTACCATGTTCGGAACCGGCATCACAGCCATTGTTTCAAGAAAGCTGGGTGAGGGAAAGCAGCAGGAGGCCAATGAAAATGTGACCTTTATCACTTTATTTGCCGTAGGGCTTGGCATTGTGATCACGATCCTCTCCTTTGTCTTTCTGGAAAAGATCATTTATATGCTGGGAGCAAATGAGGATATTTACGCATACTGTTACGCCTATGCCTTTCCTCTGCTCATCTTCCAGCCGGCCAATATTCTGCAGTTGGAATTCCAGAGCCTCTTTGTGGCAAACGGAAAGCCCCACATCGGCCTTACCGTCACAGTGGCAGGGGGTCTGGCCAATGTGGTACTGGATTATGTATTCATCGGTGTATTCCATATGGGGATTGCCGGTGCAGCGGTGGCTACAGGTATCGGCTACTGCATTCCCGCATTTTTCAGCATTTTTTACTTTACCTTTAACCGAAAGGCACAGCTTCATTTTGTAAAGCCTAAGATGGATTGGAGGGTACTGCTCAATTCCATGACAAATGGTTCCTCAGAGATGGTGAGCAATCTGTCGGGAAGTATCACCACATTCTTATTCAACATCATCATGATGCGCCTGGTGGGAAATGAAGGCGTTGCGGCAATTTCCATTCTCCTGTATCTGGACTTTGTGCTGATCGCCATAAGCCTTGGTTATTCCATGGGAGTGGCGCCGTTGTTCAGCTATAATTACGGAGGCGGTCATGTACGGAAACTGCGAAAACTCTATAAGATCAGCGTCGGGTTCTGCATGGGGGTAGGTGTGGTGATGACTGTGGGAACCCTGCTGTTCTCCGGAACACTGGCATCTGTTTTTGCTGAGAGGGGAAGCCGGGTATATGAGCTTGCCACTGCCGGACTTATGGTTTACGCTTTCGGATATCTGTTCAAGGGCTACAATATTTTCAGCTCGGCCATGTTTACCGCTTTTGGAGACGGGAAGGTTTCCGCAATCCTGTCTTTTATGCGTACACTGGTATTTCTGGTCGCTTTTTTGATCGGTTTCTCTGTTTTATTCGGTGTAAACGGTGTTTGGAGCGCGTCTCTGGCAGCAGAATTTATGGCATTTGCCCTGGCAGTATTCTATACCATTAAGAAAAAATCAGCCTATCACTACCTTCCCTGAGAGGGAATCGTGGACGTGGATGTAGGAATATAGTATACTATAAGTATGTAAATTCTGAAGTCGTAAAGGAACTGGGGGAGGCGGTGTGTGCTTGAGAGGATGGGATATGCTTCTGCTGCCGGCAGCGGCAGCTCTTATGGTTTTTCTGGGAACTGCGTATGTGAGAAAAAAGCATGAAACAGGCAGAAAGGAAATCGGTTATAAAGTCTCTGCAACGCTGATGGCGGTGATCCCGGCTCTTTGTCTTGCAGTTCGGGAACAGAGCAGAGTTTCCTGGCTCATAGCAGCGGGAACTGTCTGCTGTATGGCTGCCGATGGACTTTTGGAGGTGTGTTTTGTGGCAGGGGCTGCTGTGTTTGCCGCGGCTCATCTGTGCTTTATCGGGGGAATGCTGTGTATGGCATCACCGGATCGGTTTACGCTGCTCTTATTTGTCTGTGTATATGCAGTGCTCTTTGCCATACTCAGGTCCTATATCAGAGAGCTTGATAAGCTGGCAGCCTTAGGTGCGCTGTATGTGGCATTTCTCTGTGCCATGTTTTCCATGGCAGGGACTGTGTTTTTTGAAAATCCGGGACTATCCGGCGCAGCAGCGGCTCTTGGTGGGGCGGCGTTTGTGGCGTCGGATACGATACTGGCGGTGAACTTATTGGGTGAAAAAAACAGCAGGAGATTAGATAAAATACTTCTGGTCCTGTACTACGGGGCAGTTTACCTGCTGGCTGTGTGCAGATATCTGCCGGGATGAGGTTAAAAAGGAGGAAAGCTGCGCGGACAGCTTTCCTCCTTTTTAACTGTAACTGTGATCTACCTGGATAACTGCATAGTAACTGCCCTGCAGTCCCCGGATCTGCTCCTTGACCCGATTTACCACGTCCACCTCTGTCATGGAGAAATCGTGGGGAATGACCAGATCGAAGATGAGATTGGAATGTGTGGGGCCTTCCACCACACGGAAATCATGCATAGTAAGCCTGGGTGAGATTTGGCCGATGATACGGCTCACCTCAGCTTTCAGATGATTGATATGGACATTGTCTGTGACGACCGGGTCCATATGTATGGTGGCGGAACAGTTGAGTTTCTCCTGAAGTTCTTTCTCGATATTATCTATTTCATCATGGATCTGCAGGATATTGCCGTTTGCAGGCACCTCTGCGTGCAGGGAGATCATCAGTCTGCCGGGACCATAATCGTGGACGATCAGGTCGTGAATGCCTTTGACCATGGGATGGGCGGTGACGAGTGATTCGATGTTCTTTACAAACTCCTCCTTGGGCGGCTGTCCGAGAAGGGGATTCATAGTTTCCCTCAAAGCCTGAATACCGGTGTAAAAGATAAAAAGTCCAACCAGAATACCACACCATCCGTCAATGAGCACCCCTGTCAAACGCCCAACCAAAGTGGCAGCCAGTACAACGGCTGTGGATACGGTATCACTGAGGGAATCGGCAGCGGTGGCGGACATGGCGGCGCTGTCCAGCTTCCGGCTCAGGGATTTGTTATAGTATGCCATATACATTTTGACCAGAATAGAGACACAGAGGATGGCAATGACCAGAGGACTGCTGTTCACCGGTTCGGGGCTGCGCAGCTTTCCAATGGATGATTTCACAAGCTCAAAGGCCATGATCAGTACAGCTACGGACACGAAAAGACCGGATATATATTCAATCCTTCCGTGACCAAAGGGGTGTTCCGGGTCCGGCTTCTGGCCTGACATTTTAAAACCGATGAGGGTGATGACAGAGGAACCGGCATCTGAGAGGTTGTTGAAGGCGTCAGCCGTGATGGCAATGGAACCGCTCAGCATTCCTGCGACAAGCTTGCCTGTGAACAATATAATATTGAGAAAAATTCCTACAGCACCGCTTAAAATGCCGTATGCCTGGCGCACCCTGGGTAAAGCGGTGTTTTTATGGTCTTTGATAAAAAGACGTGAAAGTAACTGGATCATATCTATTCCTCCAAATATAGGTTTTGTGAAATCCTCTGTTTATTTTATACGAAAGTTTGGAAAGACGCAAGAAAGCAGGAAAAAGATTTACATTCCCGGGTGTGAATGATATGATAAAAGGAATAATAGTGACTGTGAGAGGGCTGATCAGTTACCAATCATATTACAATATCTGAGGGAGAAATACATATGAAAAAGAGAATGAAATATATTTGCTGTCTGCTGCTGGCAGCTTCACTGACCGCAGGCCTCATGGCAGGATGCGGTAATGAGAACGCCGGGACACAGGAGAAGAATCAGGATCAGCAGGAGGAAAAAGGAGAAGGTGAAAAAGGCAGTACCCAGGACGCGGTCAAGCTGAATCCGGACAAACCAATCTCCATTACAATATGGCATTATTACAACGGTGCCCAGCAGGTGGCTTTTGATGAGCTTGTCAATGAATTCAATGAGTCGGTGGGAAAAGAAAAAGGCATCTTTGTAAAAGGCTACAGCCAGGGAAACGTAAATGATCTGGAAGATGCGGTGATGGCATCCCTGAATGAGGAGGTTGGTGCCCAGGAGATGCCCAATGTCTTTTCTGCCTATGCAGATGCCGCCTATACTGTGGACAGCAGGGGGAAGCTGGCGGATATTTCTGCTTATATGACCAAAGAGGAGCTGGATGAATATGTGGATTCCTATATTGAGGAAGGCAGGATCGGCGAGGGCAATACGCTGAGAATTTTCCCGACGGCTAAATCCAGTGAAATCTTTATGATGAATAAGACAGACTGGGATAAATTTGCGGAGGCGACAGGTGCCGAGCTGGATGATCTGGCCACCCTGGAAGGGGTGACGGAAATGGCACAGAAATATTACGAGTGGACAGATTCCCTGACTCCGGATGTGCCGGAGGACGGAAAAGCTTTTTATGGCAGGGACTCAGTTGCCAATCTCTTTGTCATCGGTTCCAAGCAGTTGGGAAAGGAAATCTTCCAGGTGGAAAACGGCAGGATGTCCGTCATGGCGGATAAGGATATCATGAAGAAGATATGGGATAATTTTTATGTGCCGTTTGTAAAGGGATACTTTACAGCATACGGAAAATTCCGCTCAGATGATGTGAAGATAGGGGAAATTCTTGCATTTACAGGCTCTTCTACAGCGTCCATGTATTTCCCGGATGAGGTGGAACAGGAGGACGAAGTCTATCCTATTGATTATGTGGTCCTGCCTGCGCCTTCCTTTGCGGAGGGAGAGGACTATATTGTACAGCAGGGAGCAGGAATGGTTGTCACTGAGGGAACAAAGGAGGAGGAGTATGCCTCAGTGTTGTTCCTGAAATGGTTCACAGAATCAGAGAACAATATCCGTTTCAGTTGCGCATCGGGATATCTTCCGGTGAAGAAAGAGGCAAACAGCCTGGCTGCGGTTGACAAGGTAGTGGAGGAACAGAGCCTGGAGATTCCGGATAAGACCTACGATGTCTTAGACAGCCTGTTTGGCACCCTTGAAAAAGCCACGCCTTATACGACCAAGGCTTTTGAGAGAGGGACAGAGGCGCGGAAGATCCTGGAGTATAATCTGGCTGACAAGGCCGCTGAGGACAGAAAGGCTGTACAGGAGCTGATCGCCCAGGGACAGACTCTTGAAGAGGCATGTGCCGCTTATGTATCTGAGGAATCTTTTACGAACTGGTATGATGACTTTGTGACAGCTTTGCAGAATACAGCGAATAAAGCAGAATGAGGCGGAATAGAAAATGAGGAAAAGAAAGTGGACTATATTGGCTTTGTTTTGTATCCCTCTGATTGCGGTACTTGTGATACAAAGCCTTCTTTCATACGGAACAGTCCTGATCGGCGGTACCATGCGGCTGCTGGACTCCTATGCTGTGGGAATGATGGAACAGACAGTGGAGAACAGGAAAATCACGTTGGAAAATAATATGGTCCAGCACTGGATGGAAGTCAGTGAAAATGAAGATAAAATTACCAGGGAGCTGGACAGCCTGCTGACATCCAACAGGATTTCAGTGGAAGACTTTATGGATAACAGTGAGCTTCAGAAACAGCTTCTGCAGAATACTGCCATGTCCAGCCTCTACCAGCTCAGAAAAAATGAAGTGACGGGAACCTTTCTAGTCTTAGCCAATAAGGCCGGAGAAAATGAAAATAGCAGCATGACCTGCAAGGGATATTATTTCAGGGACACGGATCCGTCTGCAAATTCGCCGGATTACTCTGATGTGCTCATAGAGCGCGGAGGCAGGGATATTGTCCATCAGACAGGGGTTGCCCTGGACAGCTACTGGACTACAGATTTTACCTTTGAACCTCCGGGGCAGAATTCCAGGGATGACTTCTTTTATAAACCCTATGAAGCGGCCAAGGAAAATCCGAAGGCCAGTTATGCAAATCTTGGATACTGGAGCGATCCGTTTTCATTGAACGAGGGAAAGAGCGGCGGGGAGTACCCGGCTATCACCTATTCTGTGCCTTTGATGAAAGACGGTATGGTGTATGGTGTCATGGGAGTGGAGGTGTCCGGCAGTCATATTCAGGATATGCTTCCGTCCAGCGAGCTGAATAAAAATGAACAAAGCGGCTATATGCTGGTGAAGAGTACAGAGAAGAACCGGTGGAGGCCTCTGGTAGCCTCGGGAATCCTGGGAGAACGGCTCAAGGCATTAGGCACGGTCCTGAATGTGGAGGACAGCAAATTTGACCAGGTCTACATTCTGAATGAGGATAAGGCAGACGGAGAACTCTATGCATCAGCAAAAAAGCTGCATCTTTATAATACCAACACACCTTTTGAGGAGGAAGAATGGTTCCTTGTAGGTATACAGAAAAATGAAGCTATTTTTGGAATCGGCCGGCAGATCCTGTGGAAAGTGCTGGCAGCTATCCTGGTAGCACTTGTATTCGGGATTATCTGCACCTATCTGGTGGCTAATCACGTGACAGACCCGATCCGGCGTCTGGCAGAGTGCATACGAAGCAGCGCCGGAAAAAGCCTGGAACAGTTTAAGGCATCAGGTGTGTCGGAGGTGGATGAGCTTTACGACGTTGTGAGAAATCTGACCAGCCGTCAGGAACAGGCTGAGAGAGGCCTGACAGAGGAGAAGGAGCGTTACAGAATCGCGCTGCAGAGCAGTGATGATATTTTCTTTACCTATGATCTGGGAAGAGAAGAAATCGAACTGTTCAACTATCCGGATCGTGGCGGTCAGGCTGTCAGATATAAGATAACAGAGGATATGGAACTGCTAAAGGAACATATATTTGGTGAAGATTACCATAAGCTTAAAAAAGCGTTCGCTGTCAGAGGAGACGAGATCTATGCGGAGTTCCGCGGAAAAAAGGAGTCCACTGAAGAGTACCGCTGGAGGCTGCTGAAAGGTGAAGTGATTCAGGATGAAAATGGCAGAAAGAGCAAGATCATCGGCAGCGTACGTGATATCCATGAGCAGAAGATGCAGGAGCTGAGGGAAATCGAATCGGCAAAGCGGGACCCTATAACAAAGCTGCGCACACAGCGGGAGGGGCGCCGTTATCTGACGGAAGTGCTGGCCAGAGGCGGAAGCGGAAGTATGGTGCTTCTGGATTTGGATGAATTCCGGATACTTAATGAAACTTACGGACTTATCTTCGGGGATGTGATCCTGGAAGAGATCGGCAGCCTGCTTCTGGCAAAAAAGGAGCAGGTGGAGCAGACAGAGAAAAAGGAAATCATACTGGTGCGGCAGGGTGGTGATGAGATCCTCATCTGGCTCTCAGAATTCACCAAGGAGCAGACAGAGGCGTTTTTGGATGAAGTGCGAAGAGCGATCGCGCAGCTTTATCAGGAGGCGGATTTCAGCATTCACGTGTCTGCAGGTGCCTGTATGAGAAACAATTCCAATCTGGGATATGTCCAGCTTCTGCGCAGGGTGCGGTGTGCCCTGACCTTTGTAAAGCAGAAAAAGGACGGCAGGGTGTATTTCTATCGGGAAATCCCAAGCCAGACCAAAGAGAATATGCTGACGGAGATCAACGATATAGCCAGCATAACCAGCGGTCCCCAGCTCAATATGGTATCCCTTACTCTGAATTTCTTTGACAAAGGCGGAGATATGACTTCCATTTTGGCAGTGCTCTTTGTGAAGATGGGGCATTACTACGGGGCCACGGATATTCTGATGACCTCCGTGGACCGGGATTTTCATACGGCCTATATTTCCCATCAGTGGCATAAAAACGCAGCAGATCATCAGGAAAAGGATATGAAGCGTTTTACCGCAGAGGAGTTCAAGGCACTGACAGAGCAGTACGGTACGGAAGCCTCCATAGTCAACGGGCAGACCATGACAAAAGAACAGCGGAAATTTCTCATGATGCCGGAGACAAAACAGGGCTTCAGTGTTCCCATGACTGACGGCGGAAAATACATAGGTTCCATTACACTGATGGCAGAGGCAGGTGCGGTTCTGTGGGATAAAAAAGAGCAGAGCAACATTCAGGAGTCTGCCAAGATCATAGAGAACAATCTGAATAAAGTACATTATGATCAGGCCAGCAGGGCAAAAAGCGAATTCCTCTCCAGAATGTCCCATGAGATCCGTACTCCTATGAATGCAATCATTGGGATGACGGAAATTGCCATGCAGGATGAAAATGTACCCCGCAAGGTACAGACATATCTGGAAAAAATCAGCACCTCTTCGGACTATCTTCTTTCGCTGATTAATGATATACTGGATATGTCCAAAATTGAAAGCGGCAAAATGAAACTGGAAATGCTGGATTTTGATCTGGAGCAGTGGGTGAGGAATATTGATGATCTGATCGTTCCTCAGGCTGCCCAGAAGGGGATCCTCTACACCACAGAGACTCATTTTGAACAGAAATGGGTGGTGGGAGATGCCATGCATCTGAAACAGGTGCTGATCAATCTTTTGGGAAATGCCCTGAAATTCACGGGAAAAGACGGGCATATCCTGTTTGCGGTGAAGCAGCGCCGGACAGCACCAGATAAGACGGAGATTTCCTTTTCCGTGGAGGATACCGGAATCGGGATCGATGCGGAGGATCAGAAGAGGATTTTTCATTCCTTTGAACAGGCAGGCGAGAGTACAGCGCGCAGATTCGGCGGAACCGGCCTGGGTCTCGCCATCAGTAGTCAACTGGTGCAGATGATGGACGGTGAGATCAGTCTGGAGAGCCAGCCCGGCAAAGGCAGCAAATTCTCCTTTGCAGTTGTTCTAAGCGATGGCACAAAGCAGGAAGAGGAAGAGACAGCTCCAAAGGATATGGATATTCTCCGGGACAGAAGGGTTCTGGTGGTGGAGGACAACGAACTGAACGCAGAGATCGCCGGCTCGATCCTGAACCTTCATGGCATCCGTTCGGAGCGGGCGGACAACGGGCTTTTGGGCGTGAAGGCGTTTTCTGAGAAGGAGCCGGGATATTACGATGCGATCCTCATGGATATCCGTATGCCCGTCATGGACGGCCTGGAGGCCACAAAAGAGATCCGGAAGCTGCCCAGGGAAGATGCCAGGACCATACCCATTATTGCCATGACAGCCAACGCTTTTGATGAGGACATGAAAAAGTCTATAGAGAGCGGCATGAACGGTCATCTGGCAAAGCCCATAGACTTTAAGGAACTGCTGAATATGCTGATCAAGGTCATAGGCAGCAGAAAACAATGATTTATTTTGGTAACTCTTATCTGCCATGCAGATGATAGTTAATAGAATTCACAGGAGGTATTGATTAATGAGAGCAGAATTTGATGAGACACTGGTAACCGGCAATGACATGATTGATTCCCAGCACAAGGAGCTGATCGGTAAGATCAACCAGCTTCTGGAGAGCTGTGAGGACGGACAGGGTAAGGTAAAGGCAGTCAAAATGCTGGATTATCTGCTGGACTACACAGAATTTCATTTCAGTGCAGAAGAAAAGCTCCAGGAGGAGATCGCATATCCGGGGCTGGAAAAGCATAGGGAAAAACATAATGAATTCCGCCAGGCAGTGAAAGAGCTTCAGGAGATGCTGGAGGAAGAGGAAGGACCCACCGAGAACTTTGTAAAACAGGTGGAGAAAAATGTGGTGGACTGGTTATATGACCATATTAAAGGGTTTGACCGTTCCGTGGCTGAATACAAGTTTATGCGCTCCAATCCGGAGAGACTGTAAGAGGATAAGGGGGGCGGGAGGCGGCAGGCATCCCGCTCCCTTTCCTTAAGCTTTGTAGAAAGGATAAGAAGAATGAGCGAAGAAAAATATTGGGAAGGGAAGCAGTATGCATTTTTCAGCCATAAGGACTGTGAATACTTTCCCTGCCATAAAACAAATGACCCCGAAAATTTTAACTGCCTTTTCTGCTACTGCCCCCTGTATGCCCTGGGTGACCAGTGCGGAGGTAATTTCCATTACACAAAAGAGGGCATTAAGGACTGCAGCAAATGCGGCCTTCCCCACAAGAGGGATAATTTTGGCTATATTACAGGCAAATACAACGAAATCATGGAGATTGCAAAGAAGAACCGCAGGAATCCAGATAAGGGATAACCTGGGATAAATCTTCACATATGATATCACAGAACGGACGGATGCCGTCATCTGCAGGTGTCAGATCCGGTACCATACAGGATAAGGCGCCTGCGGCTTTGGCGGCGCGGATGCCGTTCAAGCTGTCCTCCAGGACCAGACACTGCGCCGGCGGTGTCTTTAATTTTTTTGCGGCGGTCAGAAAGATTTCCGGATCCGGCTTTCCTTTTGTTACCTCGTCTCCGCATACAGAGGCGGTGAGGTAGGGGGTAACCCCTGCCATATCCCAGTAACGGGAGGCTTCCTTTCTGGCAGTGGAGGTGGCCACGGCAGCCGGAATCCTCCGCTCCTTCAGGTATGTGAGAAGTTCCATCAGGCCTTTTTTCACAGGCACACCGTATTTTTCTATATGATCTCTCTGATATCTTGTCCGGATAGCACGGCCCTGGTCGTAATCCACAGTTCCGTGGAACCACTCCTCAAAAAGCCGGCTGCTCCGCTCCCTTGTTCCCCCGCGCATCTGGCTCAGATGGTATTCTGTCAGGGTAAATCCCATTTCACGGCAGGCTTCCTCCCATCCGGCCTTCATCAGGCGTTCAGTATCAAACATCAGCCCGTCCATATCAAAGATCAATGCGTTTATCATCATTTCTATCATCTCCTGTAAATATTTCTCAGACAAAAAAAGCAAATACATTATAGCACAAAAACAAAGAATATGCTAAACTTTTCGCAGGAAGAGAAAAGCAGCTGTAACAGTTCAGCATTCCACTGTCCCGCGAACTGTGGAATACTGAACGGCTGCAGAGAAAGGACTGCATATGAAGATAATTATTTCCCCGGCAAAAAAGATGAATATTAATACAGATGAACCCTTTGAGACCACCGTGCCTGTCTTTATAAAGGAGGCAGATACCTTACGGAACAGGCTGAAGGAACTGGACTATGGGGAACTGAAAAAGCTGTGGAAGTGCAGCGATAAGATCGCCGAAGAAAATTTTCTGAAACTGAAGGAACTGGACCTTTACAGCAATGTGACTCCGGCTGTTCTGTCCTATGAGGGAATCCAGTATCAGTATATGGCGCCTCAGGTATTTTCCGCGGAGCAGTGGGATTATGTGAGAGAGCACCTGAGGATCCTGTCAGGGCTTTACGGGGTGCTGAGACCCATGGACGGGGTGATACCATACCGCCTGGAAATGCAGGCAAAATTAAAGATGGGCAGTACACAGGATCTATATGCCTTCTGGGGAGACAGGATTTACAGGGAGTTGGCAGAGGGGGAGGATTTCTTACTGAATCTGGCTTCAATAGAATACAGCAGGGCAGCAGAAAAATACATAGACCGGAAAACGCGTTTTGTCACCTGCGTTTTCGGAGAGCTTTCAGATGGAAAAGTAAAGGTAAAGGGGACTATGGCAAAGATGGCCAGAGGAGAGATGGTGCGCTGGCTCTCTGAAAAGAATATCACGGAACCGGATGAGATGAAAGAGTTTACGGGCCTGGGTTATGGATTTGATGCTGCCCGGTCCACTGACAAGGAACTGGTTTTTCTGAAATAGGCCCCAGGCGCCGCTCCCCGGCAGGAGAATCCTGCAGGCAGGACTCTCTTTTTGCGATACACAGGAGGCGGCTGTTTGGGGAAGAACAATGTATCAGAAATCCCTGGTAATATTCTGAAGCCATTTATAGCTTTTATAGTGCTTGTAGATAAAAGGCATTTTGACAAATTCATCCAGGCAGATGAGAAAATATACCCACATAGGCGGGAGCTTCAGCAAAAAGGCGCTGATAAAGCCCAGAGGGACGGCGAACAGCCACATATCAATAAAATCACATAGAAATCCCCACCGGGAATCCCCGCCGGAGCGGAAGATACCGCAGATCACTGTGGTGTTCATGGCCTGTCCGAGTACATAGTACATGTTGATATAGAGCATGGTGCTCAAATAGGACTGGGCAGTTGGAGTCAGGTCAGCCATGTTCATAAACAGGGGACGCAGAAGGAAAATTATGATCCCGCCCGCAATTCCGCTTAAAAATGTGATCTTGCAGAACCGTGTGGAATCCTCCTTTACCGTGTCCATGAATCCGGCCCCTATGGATTTGCCGAGAAGGATAGCGCCTGCATTGGCAAGCCCAAAGCATACCACTGTGCCCAGGTTTCTGGCTACAATGACCACTGCATTGGCGGCAACCATGTCGCTTCCCAGGTGCCCCATGATGACTGAGTACATGGAGAAGGCCACACCCCAGGAAACTTCATTTCCGAAGGCCGGCATAGAGTAGCGGATAAAATCCTGAAAGAGCAGTTTATGGCGTTCTATAATGGTCTTCGGCCGGAAACGTATGGTTTTAAAACGACATGCATCCAGCAGGCATATGGCCAGTTCCACACCTCTTGCTATGGTGGTTGCCATGGCTACCCCTACGATTCCCATTTGGGGAAGTCCGAACAGGCCGAAAATAAAGACCGCGTTCAATAAAATATTCAGTCCCAAGGCAGACGCGTTGGTGGCTGTGGCAAAGATGACCCTCTCAATGGAGCGCATGGTGCACAGGTAAACCTGTGAAATGCTCATGAACAGATAAGAGATTCCCACGATCCTGAGATATGGAATACCTGCTGTTATAAGCTCCTGGTCGGAAGTGAAGATCAGCATGAGCAGTCTGGGAAAGAAACAAGCCAGCACGAAAAACAGGGAGGATATGAGGATAGACAAACGCATGCCGATTCCCATGATGCGCTCGATGGTCTCGGTATCCTGCTTGCCCCAATACTGTGCAGCCAGCATGATAACCCCGGATGCTATGCCGGAGTAGACCAGATTCAGGATAAACATGATCTGACTTGCCAGAGAACCGGCTGACAGGGCAGTCTGGCTGACCCAGCCCAGCATGATCACATCGGCGGAGCTGACTGCTGTGGTGATCAGGTTCTGGATGACAATAGGCAGTGCCAGCCGGAACATGTCTTTATAGAAAGTAGATTGTCTTGATGCTGCGATTTCCATTATGTAAAACCTCTCTTGATCCATTTGATATTTTTTTATGTTACCTTCCAGTATAAAGGATTTTCCTGAAAATGTCATACAATAATTGGTGAAAAAGCTATAATATTTTGACCTGTTCTTGTTTTTGCGGGGGTTTTTGTCTATAATGGAAAAATAAAGCTGTTGTTCACGGCATTGAATCAGATAACCGTGTTCAGCAGCAAATGACTGCTAAGGGAGAGAATAACATGTATCAAGTATTGCTGTTTGACCTGGACGGTACGCTGACTGCATCCGGGGAGGGAATCACAAAATCAGTCCAGTACGCTCTGCGTAAGCTTGGAAGAGAGGCAGATGATCTAAAGGCTCTGGAGGTATTTGTAGGTCCGCCGCTTCTGGAACAATTCATGCGCTACTGCGGAATGTCTGAGGAGGAGGCGGTACAGGGCGTCCATTACTACCGGGAGCGGTATAATGTGACCGGTCTTTTTGAAAATCATCCCTATAAGGATATCGAAGAGATGCTGGAAGCACTGCGGGAGAAAGGATACACCCTGGGGGTTGCATCCTCAAAACCGGATGGCATGGTAAAAAAGATCCTTGAACATTTCGGATTGGAAAAATATTTCTGTGAAATTGTGGGCAGTGATCCAAATAAGATGAAAATGTCCAAGGCAGATGTCATTGAGATCATCCTTGAAAGGCTGGGATACCGGGATAGAAGAGCAGAAGCCGTCATGATCGGTGACAGGAATCAGGACGTATACGGAGCACAACAGGCAGGGATTTCCTGTATTGGAGTCACATACGGATATGGCAGTTATGAGGAGCTTTTGCAAGCGGGAGCGGACAAGATCGTGAAGAGTGTAAAAGAATTGGAAGAATATCTGCTTCTGAACGGAACAGACCACAGGGAAAAGAGGGAGAATATATGACAGTAAAGAAAATGTATGATATAGGAAAAGAGCTTTTTTCCACTCCATCGTATCCGGGTGACCCGGTACCGGGGAAAATGCCCTATTATCAAATAGAAAAGGGCGATGCCTGTAATCTGACAGTGCTCACCATGGGAAGCCATAACGGGACACATCTGGATGCCCCAAAGCACTTTTGTCAGGGAAAGCATGGAGTGGACAGGATCCCTCTGGAAAAATGTATGGGAATGTGCAAGGTCGTGAGTATCACAGGCACTGTGCAGGCAGAGGACATGGAACGGCTCCTCGCTGACGGGACAAAAAAGCTGCTTCTGAAAGGAGACATCCTGCTGACTCCGGGCGCTGCTGATGTGTGTGCCGGGGCAGAGCTGGATCTTATGGGAGTGGAGGACCAGACTGTGGGAAACCCGGATACCCAGAAGGAGATACACAGGATACTGCTGGGAGCGGAGATTGTGATCTTAGAGGGGCTTGTACTTGGAGCAGTGCCGGAAGGGACATATTTTTTGGCTGCCCAGCCCATGAAAATGGCAGATTTGGATGGTTCACCGGTGCGGCCGGTGCTTCTGGATGTGTAAATAGGATTTTTGTCTGTGACTGTGAAGATATGGAACGGTTATCGGACTTATGAACAATACATGTTAAAAAAAGATGTCGGCTGGATGCGAGGGCACTGAAAAACCATGATTTTTCAGTGCCCTCCTGGATGCCGGCATCTTTTTTGTAAGAATAATAATATTGTATCTTTTCTGATTTATCTGCCAGGTTCAGCGCACCGTTTCCCCTTCCAGAGTGCCTGCTGCTGTCCCCTGCTTTTTAGGGCTGACCTGCGCCAGAATGATGGCAGCGAACATGAGCACACAGCCGGTGATCTCCTTTGCCGACAGGTTCTGGTGAAGGATCACCCATCCTGCCAGAACAGAGACCACGGATTCCAGACTCAGGATCAGGGAGGCGATTGTGGGGTCACAGCCTTTCTGACCGATGATCTGGAAGGTGTAGGCCACCCCGCAGGACAGGATCCCTGCATAGAGAATAGGGAGCCATGCCTGTAAAATATTGCTCATACGCGGCGTTTCCAACAGAAACATGGGAATCGCAGACAGTACGGCAGTTACGAAGAACTGGATACAGGAGAGCTTGGTTCCGCTGACCTTCTCTGAAAAGTGGTCTACAACCATTATATGGATAGAAAAACAAAAGGAGCAGATCAAAATGAGAAAGTCACCTTTGCTCAGGGAAAGGCTTCCTGTCATACACAGAAGATACAGACCTGCCAGTGCGATCACCACGCTGATCCAGATACGCAGTCCCGGCTTTTTCTTCAGGAAGATTCCCAGTATAGGCACAATGATGATATACAAAGCTGTGATAAATCCCGCCTTGCCCACGGTAGTATACTGAATACCCACTTGCTGAAGGGAGGTGGAAATAAAAAGCATGATACCGCACAGGCCGCCGCCGATCATCAGATCACGGGGACGGTCCAGCGCTTTTGACGGCTGATCCTTTTTGCCGTCCTTCCGGGCATTTTTTCTGCCCAGAAGGAAAATACAGGGGATGAGTACCAGCCCGCCCAGCAGTGTCCTCACCATATTGAAGGTATAAGGACCTACATAGTCCATGCCTACGCTCTGTGCCACAAAGGCAACACCCCAGATGACTGCAGCGGTGAACAGGAGCAGAAAATTCTTGGATTGTTTCGCTGTCATGTAGGAAGCTCCTTTTTACTGTTCCAGACTCTTATGATATTCCTGAAGGGATTTCAGGGAGCCGTTTTCCTTACGGATCACAGCGGCAATGCCTTTGGCGCTTGCCAGAGCTGCGGACATGGTGGTAAGGTAAGGTATTTTCTTGTTGATGGCTGTTTTTCTCAGGTAAGAGTCATCGTATTTACTCTGCTTTCCGGCAGGGGAGTTTACGATCAGATCCACTTCGCCGTTTACCATGGCATCATAGATGTTGGGGCGGCCCTCTTGCAATTTCTTGAGAATCTTACAGGGCACACCGTTTTCGGTGAAGTATTGGCCGCAGCCTTCGGTGGAAACAATGGTAAAGCCCAGCTCGTGAAGCTGTCTTGCAACTTCCAGTGCCTGAACCCTGTCGCCTTTGTTGACGCTTACCAGTGCATTGCCGGAGAGTGGAAGCTTGGCGCCTGCTGCCTCCTGTGCTTTGTAGTAAGCCAGGCCAAAGGATTCACTCAGTCCCAGAACTTCACCTGTGGAACGCATTTCCGGTCCCAGCAGAGGGTCTACCTCAGGGAACATATTGAACGGGAACACGGCTTCTTTTACACCGTAGTAGGGATGTGCCTTTTCTGAGAAAGAGGTTACATCCGGGCGTTCTCCTGTCAGTTCATATGTCATAAGCTTTGTGGCGATATTGGCCATGTTGATATTGCATACCTTGGATACCAGCGGAACTGTACGTGACGCACGGGGATTGGCCTCCAGAACGTAAACCTTGTCCTCACAGATGGCGTACTGCATGTTCATCAGGCCTACAACGCCCATCTCACAGGCAATAGCTGTGGTGTATTCACGGATGAGCTTTTTGTTCTCCTCTGAGATTTCCACGGAGGGGATCACACAGGCAGAATCTCCGGAGTGTACGCCGGCCTGCTCAATGTGCTGCATAACAGTGGGGACAAACGCGTTGGAGCCGTCAGAGATTGCGTCTGTCTCGCATTCCAGGGCATTCTGCAGGAATCTGTCCATGAGGATAGGACGCTCCGGTGTCACATCAATGGCTGCCGCCATATAGTCACGGAGCATGTTGTCATCATATACCACTTCCATTCCGCGGCCGCCCAGTACATAGGAAGGACGTACCATCATAGGATAGCCGATGCGGTGGGCGATTTCCAGCGCTTCATCCACATTGACAGCCATTCCTGATTCCGGCATGGGAATATTCAGCTTCTGCATCATGGCATTGAACTGATCACGGTCTTCAGCCATATCAATGACAGCCGGAGAAGTACCCAGGATATGAGCGCCGCGTTTTTCCAGTTCCGCTGCAATGTTGAGCGGTGTCTGGCCGCCGAACTGTACAATAACACCCAGTGGCTTTTCTTTATTATAGATAGACATGACATCTTCCACGGTAAGAGGCTCAAAGTACAGCTTGTCGGAGGTGTCGTAGTCTGTGGATACGGTTTCAGGGTTGCAGTTTACCATGATGGTCTCAAATCCCAGATCTCTCAGAGTAAAGGCAGCGTGAACACAGCAGTAGTCAAATTCAATACCCTGTCCGATCCTGTTAGGACCGCCGCCCAGGACCATGACTTTTCTTCCGCCAGACACAGGGGCTTTGTCCTCCCCGTTGTAGGTGGAGTAATAGTATGCGGCAGGTTCTTTTACACCGCTTACCGGAACTGCATCCCAGCGCTCGTTCATGCCCAGGGATTCTCTTCTCTTGAACAGCTCCCATTCGTCAACGTCCAGAAGCTCTGCCAGATATTTGTCTGAGAAGCCGTCCTTCTTGGCCTGAACCAGAAGCTCGTCAGAGAGATGACCGCCGCGGCAGGCCAGGATTTTTTCCTCCAGGTCAACCAGTTCCTTCATCTGCTCCAGGAACCACATTTTGATATGGGTCATCTCGTGAAGCTTGGAAAGAGGAGCGCCTTTTCGGATGGCTTCGTACAGAATAAACTGTCTCTCACTGGTAGGCTCTGCCAGCTTTAAGTACAGTTCATCCAGAGAAAGCTCATGAAAATCTTTGGCAAATCCCAGACCGTAGCGGCCTTTTTCCAGGGAACGGATGGCTTTTTGAAGGGCTTCTTTATAATTCTTGCCGATGGACATCACTTCACCCACAGCTTTCATCTGTGTGCCCAGTTTATCCTCCGCTTTTTTGAATTTCTCAAATGCCCAGCGCGCGAATTTGACCACAATATAGTCACCGGTGGGTTTGTAGTCTGCCAGGGAACCTCCCTTATAATAAGGAATCTCTGAGAGTGTGAGTCCTGCTGCCAGCAGTGCGGACACATAGGCAATGGGGAAACCGGTAGCCTTGGATGCCAACGCGGAGGAGCGGGAGGTTCTGGGGTTGATCTCAATGATGATGATCCTGTCTGATTTGGGGTCGTGGGCAAACTGCACATTGGTTCCACCGATGACGCCGATGGATTCCACAATGGCGTGTGCCTGTTTTTCCAGACGGTCCTGTACTTCCTGGGATACAGTCAGCATAGGGGCAGAACAGAAGGAATCACCTGTATGTACGCCCATGGGGTCAATATTTTCTATGAAACAAATGGAGATTTTCTTGCCTGTTGCATCGCGGACAACTTCCACTTCCAACTCTTCCCATCCGATGACAGACTCCTCAATGAGGATCTGGTTTACCATGGATGCTGCAATACCGCGGGCTGCCACTTTGCGGAGTTCTTCCTCATTATATACAATACCGCCGCCGGTACCGCCCATGGTATAGGCAGGACGGATCACGCAGGGATATCCCAGTTCAGAGGCGATCTTCACTGCCTCCTCAACGGTGTAAGCCGGTGCGCTCTTTGCCATCTCAATGCCCAGTTCGTTCATGGCCTGTTTGAATGCGATGCGGTCTTCGCCGCGGTTGATGGCATCAACCTGAACACCGATAACTTCTACCTTATATTTTTCTAAAACGCCTGCGTTGTACAGCTCTTCACAGAGATTGAGTCCAGACTGTCCGCCCAGGTTGGGGAGCAGGGCATCCGGTCTTTCTTTTTCGATGATCTCTGTAAGCCGGTCTACATTCAGCGGTTCGATGTAAGTGACGTCAGCTGTTGCCGGGTCTGTCATAATGGTTGCCGGGTTGGAATTGACTAGTACAATTTCGTAACCAAGGCTCTTTAATGCTTTGCATGCCTGTGTTCCGGAATAATCAAATTCGCATGCCTGTCCGATGATGATAGGGCCGGAACCGATAATCAGAATTTTGTGAATGTCATTTCTCTTTGGCATAGCTATCCTCCATTTTTCTTTGTGCTTAATCCTCCGCCATGTTAATTTGGCGGAACATGATAATAGAAGGCCTGTGTATCACGCCTTCAGTCAGGGACAATTATAGCATAGTCATATATTTTGCCGCAAGTATAAATAGCTCGAAAAAAGTAGATAAAATTTACAGATTGCGGTATACTCTACAGGAAACCTGTATCAAAAAGCCTGTGAGGACTGACTGATACAGCAGGAGAACATAAGAACAGGAGTGAAGACACATGATAGCAGATAAGGAAGAGATCCATATCGGACAGGTTATCGTACATATTTTGGATTCCACAGTGGGTATGCCGGTGCTGTCCGACAAAGTGCTTGACTATGGTTCTGATTTTGCGGACTTTCTGAAAGCCCATATTTTCAGGATCGATACCAGTGACGAGATACGAAGCTGCAGCTTTTCTGAGGAGGAGTCCAGTATTTATAAGTATATAGAGGAGTATGACACGGAAAATTTTGTGGAGATTTCCAAGAAGATCGCCCAGGAGCTTTTCACCATCATGAACCAGAACATTGAAATCCCGCCGGCAGACCTTCTGACAGCGGAATTTCAGGTGGACAGACATAAATACCTGGCTCTTTTGAAGATGAACTACCGTACATCCTACACCCATCTGACAAATGCGGACCCCTGGGGCAACAACAACGATATCATAATGCAGAAAGCCATCCTGCCGGGGGAGACCCAAAAGCTTTCCGAGGCGGCGCTGCTTGATCTGGGGGCGCCTAAGTATGTGCGTCTTGTGGAGAAGAAGTATGATGTAAACGGCGTAAAGACCAATTATTTCTCAAAGCTGTTTTTAAAGTGCCAAGGCTCTCTTTCCGCCAAGACACGGCTTTCCATTGTAAATAAAGCGGTGACGGATGTGCAGAAAAAATACTACAATGAATCTGAACAGTTTGAGGTGCAGATGGAGACCAAGAGTATCATCAATCAGGAGCTTTCCAGTGAGGGTGCCTTGGATGTGCCTGTGGTCATAGAAAAGATATTTAAGGAGCATCCCCAGATGCGGGAGGAGGTGCAGGAAAAGTTGGAAAAATACAACCTGGCAGAGACAAGAGTGGAGCCTCAGAATCCCACCACCACCAAAAAGTTTACGAAACAGCACCTGCTCACCGATACGGGAATTGAATTAAAAATCCCCATGGAGGAGTACAATAACAAGGATAAAGTGGAATTTATCACCAATCCTGACGGGACGATCTCTGTTCTCATAAAAAATATCGGAAGTATTGAGAGTCGTTAATAAAATTGTGGCGTTTTATCAGACATTGTGATACAATATTTCAGCCGGAAGAGGAAACTTCCGGGATAAAAAATAATGAGGTTGAGGAAATATGGAAAGAGAAAAATTTTCTTCCAGACTGGGTTTTATCCTGATATCCGCAGGATGTGCCATCGGTCTCGGAAATGTATGGCGTTTTCCCTATATAACGGGAAAGTACGGCGGTGCGGCGTTTGTGCTGATATACCTGTTTTTTCTGTTTATTCTTGGGCTGCCTATCATGGTCATGGAATTTGCAGTGGGCAGAGCCAGCCAGAAAAGTATTGCCGTGTCCTTCAATGTGCTTGAGAAGAAGGGAAGCAAATGGCATATTTACAGATATTTCGGCATGGCGGGAAACTACCTGCTGATGATGTTCTACACAACCATCGGCGGCTGGATGCTGGCTTATTTTGTGAAGATGGTGAAAGGTGATTTTGTGGGACTTGACACAGAAGGTGTGGGTGCGGCGTTTGGAAGCCTTTCCACGGATATGCCCCAGATGATCTTCTGGATGGTTCTGATCGTGGTCATCGGTTTTGCAGTTTGTTCCATGGGACTGCAGAAGGGTGTGGAGAAGATCACCAAGATCATGATGGTGGTGCTTCTGGCGCTGATGGTACTTCTGGCTGTGCGTTCCTGTACACTGGAAGGCGCGTCTGAGGGGCTGAAATTCTATCTGCTGCCTGATTTCGGAAAATTGTCTGAGTACGGCATTCAGGATGTTATCTTCGCGGCCATGGGACAGGCTTTCTTTACCCTGAGTCTGGGGATCGGGGCACTGGCTATTTTCGGAAGCTACATAGGCAAGGAACGCAAACTCACCGGTGAGGCTGTCAGTATTACGATCCTGGATACCATGGTGGCTTTGATCGCCGGGCTTATTATCTTTCCCGCCTGCTCTGCCTTCCAGGTGAATCCGGGAGAAGGTCCGGGCCTTGTGTTTGTCACCCTGCCCAATGTGTTTAATGCCATGAAAGGGGGAAGGTTCTGGGGGGCTTTGTTCTTCCTTTTCATGTCCTTTGCAGCACTTTCCACCATTATAGCTGTGTTCCAGAACATTATATCCTTTGCCCAGGATCTGTGGAACTGGAATGTGAAAAAAGCGGCGCTCATAAATGGGATCGCGATCTTCCTCCTGTCCCTGCCCTGCATTTTCGGCATGACTGTCTGGAGCGACTTTACAATCCTCGGCAAGGACATTATGGGATTTGAGGACTTCCTTGTGAGCAACAACCTGCTCCCTCTTGGCTCCCTTGTATATCTGCTGTTCTGCGTGACCAGATACGGATGGGGATGGAAGAACTTCCTCAAAGAGGCCAACACGGGAGACGGAATCTCATTTCCCGGAAAAATAAAGGTTTATCTCACCTTTATCCTGCCGATTATCGTCCTTTATATATTTGTGCAGGGATATTGGAGTTTGTTTCAGAGTTTATAGAAAATTCCCTTGAAATCAGTAAATTTTACAGGTATACTAGGGATAGAATAAAAATCCGGGTTACTGCTCTTAGTTTAGAAGGAGCAGTGACAAATCCGAAAGACAGGTAAATGCCGCAGCAGCAGATGCTGTACCGGGAGAATATATTTTCCGGTATATAATAGGAGAATGTATATGGAACATGTAATGTTGACCAAACTGCGTGAAGCGGGATGTGACATGGATGGCACACTGGAGCGTTTCATGAACAACGAAATGCTGTGCATGAAGTTTTTAAAAAAGTTCCCCCAGGATGTAACCTTTGGAGCAATGAAAAAAGCCTTTGCACAGGGCGATGCAGATGAATTTTTTAAAGCAGCCCATACCATGAAAGGTGTGTCCGGCAATCTGGGACTCAGCAGTCTTTACGATAAGATGCAGCCGGCAGTGGAAAAAGGCAGGAGAGGCGAACTTCCTTCCTGTGAGGATATGGACGAAATTGAAAAGCAGTACAATGAGATAATAAAGATCATCACAGAAAATCAATAGTGAAGAGGAAAGACAGATGAAGAGAATTTTACTGAAACTGAGCGGAGAAGCGCTGGCGGGTTCCAAGAAGACCGGATTTGATGAGGCGACAGTTATGGAGGTTGCCCGTCAGGTTAAAGTTCTGGTGGATGAGGGGATTCAGGTGGGTATTGTGATCGGCGGCGGCAACTTCTGGAGAGGCCGCACCAGTGAGAACATGGACAGAACAAAAGCAGACCAGATCGGAATGCTTGCCACAGTCATGAACTGTATCTATGTATCTGAGATCTTCCGCACAGCAGGCATGAGGACCAGTGTCCTGACTCCCTTTGAATGCGGCTCTTTTACGAAATTATTTTCAAAAGACCGTGTCAATAAATATTTTGACCGCGGCATGGTAGTCTTTATGGCAGGCGGCACAGGCCATCCCTATTTCTCAACAGACACAGCCACTGTATTGCGTGCGGTTGAGATTGAGGCTGACATGATTTTCCTGGCAAAAGCAGTGGACGGTGTGTATGACAGCAATCCCAAGAGCAATCCTGACGCCAGGAAGTATGATGAGGTGAGTATTCAGGAGGTCATAGACAAGAAGCTGGCAGTTGTGGATATGACCGCATCCATTCTCTGTATGGAGAACAAGATGCCCATGCTTGTGTTTGGACTGAATGAAAAAGACAGTATTGTGAACACCGCTCACGGTAAATTTACAGGAACAAAAGTATTAGTATAATTTGGGAGGAAATGAATATGGCAACTGATGAGAGAATCGCAAAATATGAAGACAAAATGAACAAGACAATGGATGCCCTGGTAAAAGAACTGGGAACCATCCGTGCCGGACGTGCAAATCCGCATATTCTGGATAAAATCACCGTAGACTATTATGGGACCCCTACACCACTGCAGCAGGTGGCAAATGTAACTGTGCCGGAACCCAGAATGATCCAGATCCAGCCATGGGAGTCTTCCCTGATCAAGGATATCCAGAAAGCCATCCTGACATCTGATCTGGGGATCAACCCCAATAATGACGGCAAGTCTATCCGTCTGGTACTGCCTGAGCTTACCGAGGAGCGCAGAAAAGAGCTGGTGAAAGACGTGAAGAAGAAAGGGGAAGCTGCCAAGGTAGCTGTCCGCAATATCCGCCGTGACGCCAACGAGGCATTTAAAAAGCTGGCAAAACAGGATGTTTCTGAGGATGAGATCAAAGAACTTGAGGACGTGATCCAGAAACTGACAGATAAGTTCGGAAAGAACATCGATAAGACAGTGGAAGAGAAATCAAAAGAAATCTTAACAGTATAATTTGAATCAAGAGGGGCACATACAAGAAAAAAGTATTGTGCCTCTTTTATGCGTAGGAGGAGAAAAACATGGTGATTCCAAATCATGTGGCGATCATCCTGGACGGCAACGGCCGCTGGGCTAAGGCCAAAGGGATGCCAAGGACATACGGGCATGTGAAAGGCTGCGAGAATCTGGAAAAAATATGCTCCATAGCTAAGGAACTGGGTGTGAAGTATCTCACAGTCTATGCCTTTTCCACTGAGAACTGGAAGCGTTCCAAAGATGAAGTTGACGGCCTGATGAAGCTGTTCCGCAATTATATGAAAAAGTGCCTGAAAATAGCCAGGGATAATAAGATGCGTGTCCGCGTGATCGGGGAGCCTTCTGTCTTTGATGAGGATCTGCAGGCAAGGATCAGGGAGCTGGAGGAGTATTCCAGCCAGTTTGACGAGCTGCATTTTCAGATCGCGCTGAATTACGGCAGCAGAGATGAGATCAAGAGGGCTGTGCAGGAGCTGGCCAGGGACGTGAAAAGGGGCGCACTGGACCCGGAGTTGATCACAGAGGAGACCATATCCGGTTATCTGGATACAAAGGGTCTGCCGGACCCGGATCTGTTGATCCGCACCAGCGGGGAGGAACGCCTTTCCAACTTTCTCATGTGGCAGCTTGCCTACACGGAGTTTTATTTTACCGATGTGGCATGGCCTGATTTTAACAAGGCAGAATTTGAAAAAGCCATTCAGAAATTCAATCAGAGAGACCGCAGATACGGCGGCGTGAAGGAGGAATAACCATGTTCAAGACAAGGCTGTTAAGCGGAATTGTGCTGGTCATCATTGCCCTTGCCACCATTATACCGGGAGGGATCGTGCTCTTTGTCACTCTGGCGGCTATCTCCCTGATCGGCATGCAGGAACTGTACAAAGCCATGAAGGTACAGGAAAAGGGTGTGGGCGGTCTGGAACTGGCGGGATACGCAGGGGCAGTGATCTATTATCTGACCCTTCTGCTGGATAAGGAAGAGTTCTCACTCATTGCCATTTTATTTGCGTTGGTCCTCATCATGTCTGTGTATGTATTTACATACCCCAAATACCATGCGGATCAGATCATGGCTGCCATGTTCGGCGTCATTTACGTGACAGTCATGCTTTCTTATATCTACAAGACCAGGAATCTGGAGAGCGGTGCCTGGCTTGTGGGGCTTATCTTTATAAGCTCCTGGGGCAGCGACACCTGTGCTTACTGTGTGGGAATGCTGATCGGAAAGCACAAAATGGCTCCTGTTTTAAGCCCGAAGAAATCTGTGGAGGGCGGTATAGGCGGTGTTGCGGGTGCAGCGCTTCTGGGTGCCCTTTACGCGGTGGTCATTGTAAAATGGAACCCGGCTTCCGGCCACACAGCGCTTATGTATGCCCTGATCTGTGCAGTGGGCGCCCTGATCTCCATGGTTGGTGATCTGGCGGCATCGGCGATCAAGAGAAACAAAGAGATAAAGGATTACGGCAGGCTGATCCCGGGACACGGCGGCATTCTGGACCGTTTTGACAGTGTTATATTCACGGCACCGTTCATCTATTTCCTGGCAAATGTGCTGCTGTAAATGAGGTTGTGATAACATGAAAAAAATTGCGATATTAGGTTCCACGGGATCCATCGGCACGCAGACCCTGGATGTGGTGGAGAGCAATGAGGACCTGCAGGTGGTTGGAATCGCTGCGGGCAGCAATATTGATATGCTGGAGGAACAGATCCGGCGCTTTCATCCGAAGCTGGCGGCAGTGGGGGATGAAAAAAAAGCGGCTGAACTGAAAAGCAGAGTCGCGGATACAGACTGTACCGTGACAGGGGGCATGGAAGGCCTTCTGATGTTGGCAGCCATGCCGGAATCGGATATACTGGTCACAGCCATTGTGGGTATGATCGGTATCCGGCCTACCGTGGAGGGTATCCGCGCCGGCAAGGATATTGCCCTTGCCAATAAGGAGACACTGGTGACCGCAGGGCATATTATCATGCCCCTTGCAAAAGAGTACGGTGTACGGATCCTGCCGGTTGACAGTGAGCACAGTGCCATATTCCAGGCTCTTAACGGGGAGGACCCTGCCAGGATCCACAAGCTGCTGATCACCGCCTCAGGCGGACCGTTCCGGGGGAAAAAGCGGGAGGAGCTTCTCAACATCCAAGTGGAGGATGCGCTGAAACATCCAAACTGGGCCATGGGACAGAAGATCACCATTGATTCCGCCACCCTGGTGAATAAAGGGCTGGAGGTCATGGAGGCCAAATGGCTGTTCCACATGGATCTGGAGCAGATACAGGTTGTGGTGCAGCCCCAGAGTGTGATCCACTCCATGGTGGAGTTTGTGGACGGGGGCATCATTGCACAGCTGGGAACTCCGGATATGCGGCTGCCCATCCAGTATGCGCTGTACGGAGGTGAGAGGCGTTACCTTCCCGGTGAGCGCCTGGATTTTGCAAAGCTTGGCTCCATTACCTTTGAGGAGCCGGATATGGATACATTTAAAGGACTGCCTCTGGCTATGGAGGCTTCTAAAAAGGGAGGTTCCATGCCAACTGTATTCAACGCGGCCAATGAGAAGGCAGTAGGTATGTTTTTAAACAGAAAAATCGGTTTCCTGGATATTTATTCAATAATTGAAGAAGCTATGGTAAGACATAAAGTGATCAAGAATCCTGATGTAGATGTGATCACAGACATTGAACAGGAGACTTACAGATGGATTGAAGGCAGGTGGTAGATTGAGTTTTTCTGGAATTGTAAATATTTTGATCGCGGTCATTATCTTTTCCCTGATCGTCATTTTTCATGAGCTGGGGCATTTTTTGCTGGCTAAGAGAAATGGCATTGCAGTGACAGAGTTTTCCCTAGGTATGGGTCCGAGGCTGATCTCTACAGTGAAAGGAGGCACCAGGTATTCCCTGAAGCTGTTTCCGATCGGCGGTTCCTGCATGATGGTGGGGGAGGATGATGATGACAACAGTGCAGGTTCCTTTAACAACGCCTCTGTGTGGGCCAGAATCTCTGTGGTGGCGGCAGGTCCTATATTCAACTTTATCATGGCATTTGTATGCGCCATGATCATTACCAGTGTGGTAGGGTATGACCCGGCCAGTGTTACAGCGGTGCAGGAGGGTTCAGCAGCGGAAGCGGCAGGACTGCGGGAAGGTGATGTGATCACGGAATTCAATGGAAAGCATATTTCCATAGGCAGGGATCTGAGCCTTTACCAGACACTGCACGGGTATCAGGATAAGGCCATTGATATGAAGGTAAAGCGGGATGGAAAGATCATTGATATTTCTTTTACCGCTGACAGCGTAGAGAAGAAGATGCTGGGCTTCACCTACAGCAGTGAAGGGCCGGCCCAGATCATGGAGATCTACATTGACAGCCCTATGATGAAGGCAGGTCTCCAGGCCGGTGATGTCATAACAGGCATCGCGGGAACAAAGATATCGGATGGTCAGGAACTTCAGACTTATATGGAGGAGCATCCGCTGACAGGTGAGGAGATAACTCTGACTGTGGAGCGCAACGGCAAGGAGCGGGAGGTTACGGCTAAGCCCCAGATGCGTACCGTTGTCAGCAGCGGATTTGCCTATAACCTATACAGAGAGAAGACAGGATTCTTAGGTGTGCTCAAATACAGTGCTGTGGAGGTCCGCTACTGGATTTCCAGTACGGTCCAGAGCCTGGGTCTTCTCATAAAAGGCACATTTTCCGTAAATGACTTATCCGGTCCTGTGGGGATCGTGGATGCGATCGGAGATTCTGTCCAGGAGGCAAAATCGGAGGGGTCTGTCATTTTGGGAATGCAAATGCTGTACTGGGTGATCCTTCTGTCTGCCAATCTGGGCGTCATGAACCTGCTGCCGATCCCGGCACTGGACGGAGGGCGTCTGGTATTCCTCATTATAGAAGCCATACGGGGCAAAGAGGTGAACAGAAATGTGGAAGGCATGATCCATTTTGCGGGATTCGTTCTGCTGATGCTGCTCATGGTGTTTGTCCTGTTTAATGATATTAAAAGGATCTAGCACATCGTTCATTACTGCAAAAAGAAATCCGGAAGGGTTGGGTACAAAGAATCTGTACCCGGCCTTTCCGGATCTTTTTGTTATACCAGTTCCGCGATCCTGGTGACGCCCACGTAAATCTCCTGGATCTTATACCAGGTGGGATAATCCACGATGCCGGTAACGGGCAGGCTGAAAATTCGCTGAAAATCCCGTACAGCCCGCTGTGTGCCCTCGCCGTATATGCCGTCCACAGTTACGGCAGGCAGTGCGGGATAGCCCTGGCGGATGGCATTTAACTGTTCCTGGAGCTGTTCCACCTTGTCGCCTGAGCTGCCGATATCCAAATTGCTTCCCGGCCAGGAGATGGGAATGCCTGCAATCTCCTCAGCAGTGTTGATGTACATGTTGCTGCCGTAGAAATTCCTGAGGATTTCAATGGCGGTGTAGCCCTGGTCGCCCAGATATTTGGAGCCCCATTGTGTCATCCAAATTGCGATAGCCCCTAAATAACTTAAATTTACCTATGAATAGTAATACTGTATATCTAGGCTGTCATTGTCTCTATTATATACTATTTTTGATATGATTGATTGTAAAGATGTACTTTTTTGCTCTATGGTAAAATTAGGAGATGTGACGATATCATATGTCGTTTTTATACGTTCTTTCATTAATGGAGTGTAGTCTCCGGATTCCGGTTGATCAAGCTCGGCTATTTTTTGCGCAATACTCTCCCGCTCTTTTTGAAGCAGTAGCTTGTTTTCGCGGTATTCTTCTAAACTATCAATGCCATTTTGATAGGCTGTTTTGATTCGCTTTTCTTTCATATCTACTTTATCATACAGCTTTTTTAAAATATCTACTTCACTGTGATTTTGGTTCGATTTTCTTATGATTTCAAAATTTAAATTTTTACTACGTGTTGCATCTTTGAGTGCCTCGAAGAAGACAGGTTCTATTTTGTGGGTGCTCAAAGTAAGGCTTGATAGACATTTTCCTTTTGAATATCCATAGCAGGAATAGTAAAAAGTATCAACCGTTCCATTCTTTTTGTAGTGATTTTTACAAACCATAGTTCGGCCACAGACGGGGCATTTTAATAGCCCACTTAACCAATGGCGGTAACTGGATGTCGGTCTTTTTCCCTTGGGCTTATAGGTGGTGTTATATCGTTCTTGAGCTTTATTGAATAATTCTTCGCTAATTATAGCCTCGTGATATCCTTTAGTAATAACCCACTCTTCTTTTGGCCGAATTTCATTAGTTTCATTTACTGTGCGATTCCAACGGATCATACCGCAATAAGTAGGATTTTGTAAAATGTATTCTATACTGCGTCGCTCAAAAGGTTTATTATGACTTGTTTTATAACCTAATGCGTTTAGGGCACGAGCAATCTCGAATAATCCCATTCCTGCATTAACATACTTGTTAAAAATCATTTTAACAACTTCAGCCTCTTCAGGAACTATAACAGGAGGCTCTCCTTTTCTATCTATTTTATATCCGAGAGGAGGTCGAGCTTGGTATCCTCCTCGAAGCGCTTTTTCCATCATTCCACGTGAAACTTCCCCGGAAAGGCGAATAGAATAATATTCGTCCATCCATTCTATAATTCTTTCAATCAGGCTACCAAAAGGGCCTTCTATAATAGGTTCTGAAACACTAATAACTTCTATATTGCACTGTTTTCTAAGTAAAGATTTATAAAGTATAGACTCTTCCTGGTTTCGGGCAAATCGAGAAAATTTCCATACATATATCACTTTGAAAGGTGCAGGCTTTTGCTTAGCCAAAGAAATCATTCGTAAAAATTCCGGCCGTTTATCTGCCTTTTTTCCAGAGATTCCTTTCTCAACGAATACATAGTCATTTGAAATTATAACACCATCTGTTTTTGCATGATCCATAATTAGTCTTTTTTGCGCGTCCGGAGACAGCTCATCCTGCATATGGGTTGATACTCTTATATATGCAGCTCCAAATTTTGCCTGGCTTATCTTTTTATCATTCATTTCTTTCAAATTTAATCACCCTCAATGTTTTATGCAAAACGCCCCGAACTTTATACTGTTCGGGGCAGAGTATTATTTATCGCCGTAGTGAGTGCGGCATTGAAGCGTCTCAATCCAATTTTATTTTAAAAGTTCATCAATTATAATCTTTAAATCTTTGTAAATACCTGCCTGAATTTCTTGGTTAAAAGGAATGATTGTGGGGGCGGCATCCACCTCATATTGGTATATGGTCGTACGTTGTTTTGCAGGGTCAACGATCCAATATTCCCGGACACCAGACTCGAAATACAGAGTATTTTTGGTGGAGTAGTCCATCTTACGGCTGGAAGGGGAGACTATTTCAATAATGAAATCAGGTGCTCCGCTGCAGCCCTTTTCTGTGAGTTTGTTTTTGTCACAGATAATGCTGATATCCGGCTCAACGTAAGTTTTATCATCTGCAGTCAAATTGACTGCAAATGGGGCAGGATACACCTCACAGGAGCCGTTGTGTGACTTGACATACTGTCCCAGGAGCTGTGTGAATTCAGAAACCAACTTCTGGTGTATACGTCCAGGGGGAGTCATGTTATAGAGCTTCCCATCTATTAACTCAGCTCGTTGACCGTCAGGAAGATTGTAAATATCTTCTATAGTATAACTCTTTTCTTTAAATAATGGCATAGCGATAGCTCCTTTCATTTTAATGTATATCAGGAGATATTATTATTTATTACCCATATTTATATCATATCTTGATAAAAAATCAAGGTTACAAGTAATAATAATGGATACCGGATTATCATTTTCTTTGTCAATAATGATCTTTTATATTATCAAAGCTTTCACCTTCTTTTGCTAGAAGCATTTTATTTTCTTTATATTTTCTAAATTGCTGGAATAAAAGTAAATAATGGAAAATAATACAAATTATCTTATAATATTCAAGCGCCCAACCTGTAGAAAGGTGAGTGTATGAAGAAAAAATATATAAATTATGAGAATAAAATGGTTTATGCAATTTATTATCAGTCTGACAATATAATTTACATCAATGTTGACTTCATAGGCACTACACAAATATATTTATTTTTTTAACCTAACAAAAGCAGTATAAATAATCTTAAGGCTGAGGTTGGGTGCTCTAAGCATCTTTCAAATCTATATTATCTAAAGGTGGATATCGCCTTTCAAGTTCTTCAGCTGTTTTTGGACATTTTTCATGTAGTTCACCACCAATTGCTGTCTGATCTACCGGCTTTATAGTAGGGGGTTGCTGTGCTTGGAGTGCTTTAGCAGTATCCAGAATATAATCAGCAAATATTTTTCTTAATTCAGGTTTCAAAAATATAAATTTTTCAATTAAAATGCGGTCAGAATCAGTAAGTGAATTTTGTTGAACAAGAGCATCTATGGCATTATGGGAAATCGGTTTGAACATTTCACCTATACCAAATCGAAGCCATTCTTCGTTAACATTAAATTCTCTGCAGATAGATAGTATTGCCTGATCAGAAATATTTCTTTTACCACTTTCAATAAGTGCTATGGAGTTTTGCTTCAATCCTATTCGTTCTGCGAAAATGGTTTGAGTTAAATCAAGTGTTTTCCTTAGTTTTCTAATACGTTCATTCATGCTTTTTATACCTTCCTATTCTGTCAAGCCTAAATTTATTGATTTTACAGGCTTTGACGATTTTTTTATACCTCTAAAACAGAGCCGATAGTGATGGATATCGTAGTATCATGTACCGAACAGATGAGAAAAGGGTATCGTTTTAAAAGCCTCCTCTTTGTTTGCTTTATAAAGGCTATTTTCCCTCTGATCAACTATGATGATGAATCTTCCGTGTCTATGGGGATCGTGTCCCAACTTCCTTCGTACCATCTACCATACACTGAGTGCTAGCCAAGCTCCTAGACGGGGTCGTGCCCCACGGTAAAAACCGATGCCAGCTACAGCTCTTATTTTTAGTTTGATTGTTACTGACCTTCTTTCACCTATTGTGTGGTACTGATTTAATCAGTGGACGCTATACCACCCAGTCTCCGATATCCTTTCAGTGGCTCGGCAAGGTCCTGGAATGTATTGCTTGTATTCAGTTTTATGCAACTTCCTATGCTGGTACATTTGATGGATGCTTGATATCGTTCAACAGTTTTTGTGGATTATATGTTGTCCCTGTCTTTAAAATACTATAAATCACCCTCAGTATCTTGCACGCTATTACAATCAGTGACTGCATCTTTTTCAGTGGATTTTTGTCGCGTGTCGTATAATACACATGCAGTTGTCTGAACTCATCTGCATGCGCAACTGCAGACTTTGCAGCCTGAAACAGCCAGTATCTCAGCCTTTTGCGTCCTCTATGACTAATTTTAGTCTGCCCTTTCTGTTTACCCGAACTACAGGATACAAGTCCTATTCCACTTAATTTCTGTATTTCTTTCACATCATCAAATCTGCTGATATCCCCCATCTCTGCGAGAATTCCTGCCAGAATATTTTCACCTACGCCATTCTTACTTGCTTTTTTGTCTTTCTTACTTTAGATTTCATCTTAGATACCTCTCGTGTTTTTAGATTTTTACCAACTGTCCTGTCAGTAATAATCTAAATTTACTTGAGGTATTTTTTTTGGTCAATTCCCTTTACTCTTTAAAGTATACAGGAAGCTCCTAGAAACAATTATATATTATCAGTATCACTAAGTCAACATAATATTGCATAGTCAATAAAAGGTATTGATAATATTGACCTGAAAATATATAATTATTTCATAATCAATAAATATGATATAGGAGGAGGGATTATATGGAACGAGAAAAAAGTTATACACCGGAACAACTATCAGATGCTGAAAGACTTATAAAAATTTTAAATAGCATCCCGAAAGAAAAGAAGGGGTTGGTTGTCATGATGGCTAATGCTTTTATAAGTGGAATGGAAACACAAGAAGAATTTGATAAGGATACTAAAACAGCATAATGTATAACGGTACGCAAGTTGTACAACCCATAGGTCATACATTGAATAAAGGAAATAGGGGAGTGTTGATTATGACATATAGAAATATTGTAATAATTAACGACAAAGAAGTAGATATAAAAGAACTTACGGAAGAAGAGAGGAAACGCCTTGCAGAATTTTGGAACAGGAGAGCGGCAAATGCAATAGGATATCAGGAAGTTAAATCACCAAAGAAGATTTGCTAAGAGCCATTTGTAAAAGGGTGCCATTACTGGCACCTTTTTACCAGAGGGTGTTACATATTGTTACTAAGAATTATAAAGTCCAAGTGTATAAAGGGGACAGGCTCTTAAAAATCGTCATATAGGAGGATACTAAATGGGAAGTAAAGATCAACAGGATTTGGATACACGGAAGAAAAGAGAGGATTTGTTACCTGAATTGACAGAGAAGCAATACAGCGATCTTACCCTGATGGGATTGCATGCTGGATTACATAATGCGAAGGAACTGATTCAGTCCATTATAGGTGATCTGACTGGCTGGCAGGGAAATGGCAGTGATGAAGAGTATTTTGCTTCTCTCTGGTATGAAAGAACGTATGCGGTAACATTGGATTCTTTTATGCCGTGGCGTTATCACGTATATAACTATGATTATGATATCCAGGAATTATCGGAGAATGCGGAGACATTGGAGGAGGTCTACAGGTAATATGGCGAAGAATGCAGATGTCATGGTGTGGATCCAGAGAGCTGGGATGAGATTTTAAAGGTTAATCAGGAACTTTTGCAAGAGCAGGAAGCTGGTTTAGAGGTGCTTGAACAAAAAAGACATACTATGAATATGGGAAGTATAAAAAATGGACCCAACAGATAAACACTTCCAGGCCCATACATCCACAACATCATTTTAATTGATGGTAAGCGTTTGTTCAAGGATTATCGTTATTATATTAAATATTTATTGAGGAGCATACCGATGGAGAAAAGCAAAAAAGAATGCGTATTGTCAAAGATATATGGTTTTAAACCGGAAGAGATATTAACGGGAAATAATGGGTACTGGGATATAGAGCAGTACATGGACGATGAAATGGTCTATCAGGCACGGATACTGCCAGATCAGGATACTTACATATCAGTCTTTACAAGGGATAAGTTTCCGAAAATGGTCGCTGAATATAAATATGAAACTGAACCTAGAAAGAAACTGGCAGAAAAGAATGAGGAGCATCTCAGGAGAGATGTAAGAAAAGGACATTAGAAAAAATGAGGTGTTTTTATTATAGGAAAGATAAGTGTACAAAATTTGGAAAAAAAGATGGTGTGAAATTTTTTCTGTAAATTCAGATCTTCTATGATAATAGATGCGGCTTGACAGCAGTTTTCTGCTGTTGAGCCGTTGTTTATTTAATAGCAAAAATAAGCTGGCATGTCAAGACCGCCCAGAAAAATCTGGGCGTATATTTACTCTTGATATTCCAGCTTTTTTACTATATCAGCATCCTGTCTGGAAACATAATCTCTAATTCACCACGAACTTTTCCCCAGTTTCTGATTGGCATTGTCCACTTTTTTGCAATCTCGAAAGTACTCAGGTATAGTGCTTTCATCAGCGCTTGTGAGCTTGGGAAGACGCTGCGCTGTTTATTCAGCCTACGATAGCAGGAATTCAATGATTCAATGGCATTTGTGGTATAAAATGCGGTACGTACGTCTTTAGAAAACTTGTAGATTGGAGATATCGCGTCCCAATTCTCACGCCAGCGATTCATGGCGCTTGGGTATTGATCAGACCATTTCTTGGTTACAGCCTCTAACTGCTTTCTGGCAGCCTCCTCATCCGCTGCGGTGTAGATTGTTTTTAAATCCTTTGCGAATGCTTTCATATCCTTGTTTGCAACGTATTTAAGCGTATTTCTCACCATATGTACGATGCAACGCTGCTGTTCTGTTTTAGGGAATGCCGCAGAGATTGCATCCTTTATTCCGCTCAACCCGTCTTAGCAGAGAATGAGAATATCCTGGACTCCGCGATTCTTCAGGCTGTTCAATATAGACAGCCAGTACTTACTGTTTTCATTTTCGCCCACGACAATGCTTAGGACTTCTTTCATGCCGTCTTCATTGATGCCAAGTACCACGTATGCTGCCAGCTTTCTGATTACCCCATCATCGCGTACAGAGAAATGTACAGCATCAATGAAAACGATTGGGTATACAGGTGACAACGGACGATTCTGCCATTCCTCAATTCTTGGGAGAAGCTTATCTGTGATATCGGATACCATGCCTTCACTTACTTCAAAACCATAAATATCCTCTATGGTCTCTGAAATCTGTCGTGTGGTCATCCCCTTTGCATACATTGCAATAATTTTGTCATCAATTGAAGAAATATCTTTTTGACGCTTTGGAAGCACTTGCGGTTCAAAGGAACTCTGGCGATCCTGAGGCACATCTACCTCAAATTCACCGTATTTACTACGAACTGTCTTAGGCTTTGTACCATTGCGGTAGTTAGGCTCACCAGATCTTTCATAGCGATCATAACCAAGATGATTATCCATTTCCGTTTCAAGCATATCTTGAATTGTTTTGGAAAGCAGATCTTTTAGTGCATCCTGAATATCCTCTGCAGATTGGATATCGTACTCCTGGAGCAGTCCCTGGATAAGATTTCTTTTTCCTTCGGTCATTGGTTTTGGTTTGTAAACTTCTTTTTTTCTGTTTGCTGTATAAATCGCTCGAAATGTACCGCGTGCACGGAAAAAGTGTACCGCTTAACCGGTTGGGTGTACCAGACGGCATGGATTCTCAGTGGTAAGCCTTCGAAGGGCTTACCACTGAGAACCTGCAAGGAACCAGTCCCTTAACCCATTCCGGGTTCTGTCCGATCCGCCTTCGCCGGGGGGCTGGGAAAAGGGCTTTGCCGACTTTCCCGTTGAACAGGGTTATCCGTGGACTCTGCTCCTGCACCTTACCGAGGTTATGGCAAATGCCTCAGCATTGTCATTCCCAGAATTCTTCTTCCGGCGGGTATTCAATCCCGTTTTCCCGAAGAAGTTTCTGCAATGCGGGAATGTATCTGCGCAGCCGCTGGATTTCGGTCCAATTGCCATGGCAGAGTCCCTCTGCTTCCCTCAGTTCGTAGCGGGTCAGTTCATAGTCTGTAAGCGCCAAATATTCCTGCGGATTTCCTAATACTCTGGTTTTCTCTATAATTGTAGGCGAAAGATATTTAGACTATTTCACTACAATTACGGAGGATAGGTTATGGCAACTACTCGCAAAGCCCGTGTTCCGATGGCGGAACAGATCAGGCTTATCAATGAATGCCGCCAAAGCGGCATGACAGATGCTGACTGGTGCCGTGAAAACGACATCGCAGTAAGCACTTTTTATAACTGGGTCAGCCGCTGCAGGAAAGCAGCAGCGGATCAGATCCCAGCACCGAATTATGGTCATTGTGAGATCCCGCGTTCAAAGCAGGACGTGGTTCCCATTGACATTCTTTCGGATCACCTTCCGGAACATCATATAGCATCGCAGATGCACCAAACGAACCTTGACAATTCACATACGATTGAAGTGTCCATGAATGATGTGACAATCCGTATCAGCAATGATGCCGATCCTGTCCTGCTCACCAGGACACTCCGCCTGATCCGGGAGGCCTCATGTTAGGTGATATCTCCGGCCTTGAAAAGATCTACATTGTCTGCGGTTATACGGACATGCGCAAATCGATCGATGGTCTCTGTGCCATTATCGAAGACCAGCTTAAGATGGATTCGACATCCAGTGCCCTCTTCCTGTTCTGTGGAAGAAGAAGGGACAGGATCAAAGCTCTGTTCCATGAACCGGATGGCTTTGTCCTGATCTATAAACGGTTGTCTGTCCAGGGTGGATATCAATGGCCCAGGAAGCAGTCGGAAGTCCGGAATCTTTCCTGGCGGGAGTTTGACTGGCTGATGTCAGGAATTGATATCGACCAGCCCAAAGCACTCAAAGCAGAATAAAAAATATCAGGATTTTGGCAAAAATCCTGCACAGAAAAATGGCTGATTTCCTTATAAATTCAGCGTTTTTCAACCCTTGTTTTCCTTTAGGAATGGCCATATTTCTGGTATAATAAAGGTACCAAATCCAAGGAGAGAACGATGGCTTCCAGTGCAAAAGACATCCTGCTTTTAGAGCTGAAGGACACCATAACACAACTGAAAACAATGATCTCTGAGCAGACGGAACTGATCAGATCTCTTCGTCTTGTTATTGACGAAAAAACCAGCCACGAAAAAGCCCTTCAGGAACAGGTGGACTATCTTACCAAAAAGCTTTTCGGTTCCTCCAGCGAAAGAAGAACCGATGACATTCCAGGACAGCAACACCTTTTTGATGAAGCGGAAGTGGAACAAGATCTTTCCCTATTGGAAGAAGAGACCGTGATCCGGGAGCATACCCGCAAAAAGAAGGCAACCCATGAGGTTCTTTTTAAAGGCCTGAAGGTTGAAAAAGTAGTCATCCCTCTTCCGGAAGAAGATCAGATCTGCCCGGTCTGCGGTACGCAGATGGTTCTGATCGGCGAAGAGTATGTCCGCCGTGAGCTGGAATTTATCCCGGCCACATGTAAAGTGATCGAATACTACAGCCAGAGTTATGGATGTCCGTCCTGTAAGGAAGGATCGGGAGACACGGAAAAACCTGTGATCGTAAAGTCCCAGGTTCCGCAGGCCCTGGTAGGAAAAGGCTCGGCGAGTGCATCCGCTGTTGCATGGACAATGTATCAGAAGTACGCTAATGGTCTTCCTCTTTACCGTCAGGAGAAAGACTGGAAACAGTATGGTGCCCAAATCAGCAGGACGACACTTGCCAACTGGATCATCTATTGCTCCTGGAATTACTTTCAGCCAATGTATGATTATTTCCACCGGGAGCTGCTGAAGTGCAGCTTCGCAATGGCAGATGAGACCAGAGTCCAGGTACTGAAGGAAGAAGAACGCCGGGCACAAACACAATCCTTCATGTGGCTGTTCCGCAGCGGCGAAGACGGCCTCCCGGCCATTATCTTATATGGTTATTCTCCAACCAGGAGCGGCAGCCATGCAAAGGAGTTCCTGGAAGGCTATCACGGGTATCTGGAAACGGATGGTTATCAGGGCTACAACAGCCTGCCGGATATCAAACGATGTTCCTGCTGGGCGCACATCCGCCGGTATTTTATCAACGCCGTTCCCAAAGGGAAACAGTATGATTACAGCCTGCCTGCAGTACAGGGAGTCCAGTACTGTAACCGCCTGTTTGCCATAGAGGATTCCATTAACAAAAAATATCCCGGTGATTATGAAAAGCGTAAGCAGCTGCGTCTCGAGAAGGAAAAACCTGTTCTGGAGGCTTTCTGGTTGTGGCTTGATATGCAGAAGCCAGTGAGGAATACCCGTATGGATAAAGCAGTCAATTATGTCCTTAACCGTCGGGAAACAGCGGAGACCTATCTGGAGGATGGACGCTGCAGTTTTACAAATAATCTCAGCGAGAATGCGATCCGTCCGTTTGCCGTCGGCCGGAAGAACTGGCTGTTCAGTGATTCTGTTGACGGAGCCAACGCCAGTGCTGTAGTCTATACAATGGTTGAAATGGCAAAAGCGCATGACCTGAACATCTACGGATATCTAAAATTTTTGCTGGAGCACCGGCCAACGAAGGAGATGACCGATGATCAACTCGCAGAGCTTGCACCTTGGAGTGAAAAACTCCAATCTATCAAAAATCGCATGTGAATTATAGTGAATTACTCCAACTCGCAAAGGGCTGGGGTAATTTTATATCTGACCGCATTATTATTTGGCGCTTACGTCTAATTTACAGAAATTTTTTCACAGGCTCTATTTTTGTCAACACTACGAGGCACAAAATTATAGAGATCTCACTACACCTATTCTTTTGTGCCTATTCTGCATACAGCCCGTATTATATTCAGCCAAAATGTATTGCGTATTTTGTCATTTGTCGTGTTATTGTCAGTAGCGTAACCACCACTATGATGTGGTGCCTTGTAGGTGATAAATATTCATCAATGCTTATCCAAATTTTATCTGGTCAGCAAACTGTTGCTTTGGGGGATATTAGGTAAAATATAGTTTAGAAACTCTATTTATGTGATTATCAATTGTTTTTTTTATTTCTCTTAAAGACATCTCATCAGCATCATACTTCATGGTAAATAACAGTATAGGTGCATAAAGCTGGTAGGCCATCATATTGGCATCTGTTGTGGAGATGACACCTGCTTTCATCAGTTCTTTAAATAAGGATATTTGCGAGTCCAATATGTCGTTAATAAAAAGCTTATTAAATAAGAAAGAAGCGTTCGAGGAAGTTAATAACATTTTTCTAAATTTAGAAATCATATCATTATTAGTAAATAGAACAATAAGTTTATAATATGATAAAGACAAGCATGAGATATCAATATGCATATTGATATCAACTAATTCATTTTTAGAGGGCAATATATTCCTTTTGAGATCGTTTAATTTATTAGTATTTATTTCGACTATAGTTTCATATATATCTTGTTTGCTTTTATAATGTTTATAAATTGAACTATCCCTTATGCCGACGGCATTAGCTATTGCATTTATCGAAACTCCATTATAACCGTTTTGGGAGAAAAGAGTAAGTGCTTCTGTCCATATTTTCTCATATGTTTTCATATTTGTACCCCGTTAAATATATAAGCAAAAATTAGATATTAATTATAGTATACTTGTATTGTGTAAAACATTCAAGTACTGACTAATATAGATAAGGATAAACTTTATAAGTTACTGTGCACACCCTATGGGCGTGCACAGTAACGGCATCTGCCCATTTAAAGTCGTCTTCGGCGAGGAGCGGCTGATTGGCTGCTTTACATTATTCCATCCATACTCTCAACACAGTGATAGGTTGGATGTAAGAGTAACTCGTAAACATCGTATATATGATAATTAGAACTATTGATAGGAATACACTTGTTATTGTATTAGAGAACGTTATGTCTATACATGTTGAATTATTTTAGCTATTTTGGGACTGTGAACCACATAACTACCATGTCCTTCTCCCTTTAAAATATAAAGTTTACTATTTGAAATTTGTTGTGCTATATATTTAGTGTGTGATTTTTTTACCATATCATGGCTTCCGGCCAAGATAATGGTTGGTATCTTGATTTTGTGGAGCATATTCTCCGATATGCCTGGCGATGTAAGCATCATATCCATTTTGGGCTCTTTAACTATTGTATTAATGATTTTGAAAATTTGATACCATATTTTTCGAATTCCTGATACCTCTATATTTGCACCACTTATAATTAATTTAGAAAGCACTCCCGGGTAAGTACTAGCAATTAGTAAGCCGATTATTCCACCATCACTTAAGCCATAAAGTATAGGAGATTCTAAATTGTTCTGTTCTATAAAAATTTTTATGTCTAAAGCCATATCTCCATAGTTATATTTGATAACTGGCGAACTTTTGCCATGACCTCTACTATCTATTGTATAAACAGAAAAGTTTTGAGCAAGAATAGGGACTGCTTTGTTAAATATACGATGTGTCTGTCCATTTCCATGCAATAAAATGATGGGATTACCAGTACCACTTTTTTCATAGTATAATTTAACGCCATTTACTTTGCAATACATATAGTTCTCCTTATTTTGAGCTTTTTTGTTCTACTTACTATATATAACGATTTCCATAAAAGTATTGGTTGAAAAGGTGTTGATTATGTAATGAATATACAATATAGATATTTATAAATACTATATGTTCCAATAGATGTTAGTGTTACCCTGAATTTATAATTAATTTCTTTCATATTTAAATTGAAACCAATATGAAAGGAGAATGACTCTATTGAAAAACAAAAAGATTCTATGTGTAATGGGGCTGGCTATTATTTTATGCCTGCTCTCCGCTTGTGGTGTATATATGCTCTTATCTCCACAGCGAGCAACTGTCTATGTATTTCGGGAGGATTATACAGCGGGAACTCAGGTTACCCGAGACATATTGATGCCGATTGAAATTGACGCCACAATTATAGAAATGGGCGAGGCGGCTGATGTCAAAAGCAGATATGTCACTTCGGAGGAATATGCGGACGTCCTACAGAACTCAGGTACATTGTGCTGGGATGTTACCCAGGGAACTACTCTTATGAAAAGCATGTTGACTAGTTATGGTGGAAGTAAAGTCGAAATGACAATGAAACCTAGTTCTATTGCAGTAACAGTATCAAGTGATTATTTATCAGCGGTTACGAATGAACTGTCTTCGGGTGCGTATGTCAATATATATGCCAGTTATGATGAAGGTGCACAGACAAAATTAATCCTGCAGAATATAAGAGTGTTGACAGTACCGAAAGTGGATGGAGTTCTTGCCGGAGTGACTTTAGAGGTTAATCATGAACAATCTCTTAAATTAGTACATGCAATTAATTATGGCAAAATAACTTTTGGGTTAGTAAATAGTCAAGGATATCAATATACTGTGGAGGAGCAGCCGACTTATGATATAGGAGGATTTTCCGTGGGTGCAGATATTTCTGCGGCAGAGACACCTCCTGCAGAAAATGATAAACAAGATGACATTAAGGAGTCCCAAGACACTTCAAAGGCAAAAGAACAGGAGACGCCTAAAGAAATTGTTCCTGAACCAGAAAGCGGAGAGTGAGGTTATTTATGAATCAATTTGTAATCTGTGACAAAAGAGCTGATTTTTTGCGAGATGTAAAGATGCGGGCAGTTTTAGATGAAAGGGAATGTGTAATAACGGACATTACGGATTGTGTACAATATAAGCAACTTGCAGACAAAGTATTAACTCAGACAGTGGTTGTATGTGAAAATATTTTGGACGAATTACCGGAAAAATTTGAAGCCAATATTCCATTTTCACAATTGTTTGGATATTGCTTAACACCCAAAGGAAAAGAAAAATTTAATGAGCGTAGGATTTCTTGCATCGGTAAAGTCGTCAGCTCGGCACAACTGCTAACTATGCTCTTCAGCTTACATGCGGAGAAAGCCGATTTATATTCTCAGGGGAGCAGTTATCGCTCATCTCCAGCTTCTAACTCAATAGAAGATAAAAGTGATTTTATTGCTTGGCAAAAAAATATACAGAATGTTCCAGAAGAAAACAAGAAAAACGGAAAGATTATAAAATCAATGGGTGAAAAAGAAGGGGGAGAGTCATTCTATGAAGGGGAAAATTTGGTTGCCGGACTTTTAGAACGGCAAAAAAACGGATCACAGAAGAAACAGAACTTTTGATGCAGCGTGAAGCAGAAGTGATATCCAGGGATAAAGCTGTTGCGATAACTGTGGCATCTAGCAAGGGGGGCGTAGGCAAAACAACTGTGGCATCCCAATTGTCATGTTGCTTAGCTTTAACCAGTCATGGACGTAACAGATTCCAAACATGTGTAGTTGACTTTAACACAGGATTTGGCGATGTTTGCACGATGTTGGATTACGATATGCGGGGCACTACACTGATGGAATGGATAGATGATATACGCCGCAGATCCTCAGCAGGAGAGAAGTTGGAAACAATGGAATATCTGGAAGAAGAAATCAAAGATTTTTTACAAAAAAAGGAGGAAACAGGTTTATATGCACTAATTGCGCCAAACCATTATACGGATAGTTTGGATATTACTTATGAGGAACTGGAAGTGGTCATGCGGAACCTGCAGGGGAATGGTGGGTTTGATTATGTAATATATGATACTGGAAATGATTTAAAAGACACGACCTTGCTGGCATTGGAAAAAGCAGATTATGTTCTACTAATAGCAACACAAGATATTTCATGCGCTCATTGTTTAGATGCATTTACGCATACGTTGGAATCCATAAGATTTGACCTAAATAAACTCCGGCTAGTTATTAATAATGTGATGTCTGCAAAATCTACTGGGATTTCGGTGGCAGAACTTCAGGAAAGTTTTCCATATCCATGTTGAGCAAAAATCAAGCATGATCCATGTATTATCCGAAGTGGCAATTTTGGAAAACCAATAGTTTTTTCTACAAGCCATGATATGACGAAACAGTTGAGAAGTATTATTCGAAAGTTAAATGAGACAGAAGATACCCTGCAGCAAGTAGCACCTGCAAAGGGATTCTGGAAGAAATACTTCAGTAAGGGAGGGAAATAAAGATGTCTTTAATAAAAGAACGCATACTTATGGATTCAGAAAACAGGCGAAGAGCAGAAAAAAGTGTGGAAGGAGTCACAATCCGTCCAACACAAACTGAGCGTGAAATTGTGGATACATTAATACAACAAGTTTCTGAAAATTTTAAAGCGGAGATATCTAAGAATGGGCTTTCCAGCGAAGTGCAGGAGAAAATTAGAAGTTATGTTAGAGGTGAGATCTTCAAGCTTGATGTAGATGATTATACTATAAAAGTACGTGTTGAAAAGGTGGTTCTGTCCAGCATTATAGGGCTTGGGCCTATTGATCAGTTTTTGTACGACCAAGATATAACCGAAATTATAGTACAAAGATACAATCATATATCAATAGAGAAGCATGGTAGAGTAGAATCAACGGATGCGGAATTTGGCAGTGAAGAACATTTATTAACTGTAATTAACAGAATTATACAGCCTGTGGGTAGACAGGTTAATCTACACAGTCCACTTGTAGATGCTAGGCTGGCTGATGGCTCCCGTGTGAATGCAACCATTCCACCTCTTTCCCCGGATGGAGCGACCTTGGCAATCCGGCGTTTTCCGGAAAGGGCATATGATGGTCAGGGCTATCTTAGTTTTAAAAGTTTGAATGAGAAAATGCTGTATTTCCTTATGTGTGCGGTAGAAGGGAAAAGCAATATTATTGTCTCAGGAGGAACTGGTTCTGGTAAGACAACCTTGTTAAATATGCTCTCTTTGGGGATACCAGAGGATGAGCTGATTGTAACAATAGAGGATAGTTGTGAATTACGTTTGAGCCAGCCGAATGTCAGGAGGCTGGAAGCTCGGGTATCCAGCAGCGAAAATAGTGTCATATCTGTGACTGTTAGAGATTTAGTTAAAAATGCTTTGCGTATGAGACCAGATAGAATTATAGTGGGAGAGATCCGCGATGGAACAATTGTGGATATGATATCTGCGATGAGTACAGGACATGAAGGTTCATTATCGACAGTTCATGCAAATTCACCTGCTAATTTAATCAGTGCTCGTATGCCAATTCTTTATAGTATGTATGGTGACAGCGCATTCACACCTGATGCACAGGCAATCCAGTTGGCAGAAGCCCTCGATTTAATCGTTCATGTTTCCAGAACGATTGATGGTGACCGAAAAATTACACATATTACTCATGCTGCAGGAATCGAACAAAAACGTCTTAAGCTGAAGGACATTTTTGTTTACGAAGACGGAGAATTTAAAGCTACTGGCTATATTCCAGATAAACTACTGAAACGGCTTCAGACAAATAAAGTATCTATAGATAGGTCAATATTTCAGAGAGATGAATAGGAGGATGATATGAAATTTGGTTTTATTTTTTTTCCACTCTGTGGCGCAATTTTGTTTTTTTCGATGGCCGTTATAATGAGGATTCGAGAAAAACCGTCTTTAGTTCAAGGCGAAAAACAGAAGGATATATTAACTTTACTCTCAGAATACTTTGATAAGCACCTACAAAAATATGGTGGAACTATGAAAGGAAGCACTTATTTTGCGATTGGGCTTATTGCATTTTCAGGAGTTGCAGTATTGCTGTTTATTACTAAGCAGACTGTAGCGATTGCCTTTTTCGGAGGATTGGTAGGCCTGTTAATTCCAGAAGTGATTTTAAGATTGGCAAATTCCAGAAAGAAAAAACAGTTTGAAAACCGATATGCCCAAGCTTTACAACAGATGGCGGCGTCTCTTCGGTCGGGACTGACAATCCAACAGGCTGTAGCGGATCTATGTAAAAGTCCGTTCATCCATGATTCTGTAAAAGAAGGATTTCGTCAGATAGATGCAGATATAACAGTAGGCCTTAGTATAAAAGAGGCATTTTTACGGGCTGCACAAATATCAGACAATGAAGATTCTATGGATGTAGCATTGTCACTTGCATTACAAAATGAATTGGGTGGAAATGAAGCGAAGGTAGTAGAAACGGTGGCGCGAAATATAAGTAGCCGCATACTGTTACGGAGAGAAGTAAAGAGTTTATTTGCAGATACCAATATAACCATTTTGACTATGGATGTGATGCCACTACTGATTATTGCCTGGTTACTTGCAGGCTCCCGTCAATATGTAGACATATTTTTTGAAACACCATTTATGACAGCCGTATTTGTAGGAATTGTGATATATACCCTTATAGGTTCCATTGTTATACGGCGTGTCGTAAGGAAGGGAACAGGAGGGATGTAAGATGTGGATTTCATTATGTACAGGTGCCGCCGTGTTTTTATTTACGATAGCTATGGGCGGCAATGCGACAAGAAAGTTGGGGAGAATTGAAAATGAAGATGAGTGGCTATTTACAAATGGATTTTCGAAAATTTATGATGCATGTTTGGAAAATCAAGATTCAGAAAAAATGACTGCAAAATTAGGGATGTCTTATGACAAATATAACCGAAATTGCCGCATTTTGCGTTATGTACCTGATTGGAAAAAAGAAGCAGGAATGCGTATTGTAGGGATACTTATAGTCTTAATATCTCTAGTAGCAGCTTTGCTTTTAAAAAACATTCTAATAGGTCTTGTTGGAATTACTGTGTTTTTTTCCTTGGTCCATATCAGGAGCATCAAATTTCAAGCAGAGCTAAAATACGAAGAAAACGCTTAGCAGAAGACCTTCCCCGTTTTATTGATTTATTTCAAACAGCAGTGGAGATTGGGGTTCCAGTAGAGTCAGCAATAAAAATCACAGCACAGGATATTCCCTGTGTGGTTTCGGAGGAGCTTCTTTTAGTTATGGCAGAGACAGAATTAGGCGCAAAAAGTTGGCAACGGGCGCTAGAGGAAGTTGCGCTTAAATATGATGTCAGTGTATTTTCGGATTTTGTATTAGCATTAGTAGCAGCATATGAAAAGGGCATTCCTATTTCTGAAATTGTATCTCGAAAATCGATGGAAATAAAGCAAATTAATCTACTGGATGCGAAGGAACGAGCTGCAAAGTTATCAAATACCGTATTGCTACCTGTCATGGTATTTAAGATATTACCTCTTTTGGCTATCATGCTTATCCCTATCATGATGCAGATTGCATCAATGTAAGGTCAATATCCCTCATATTTATAACAACAGAAAACTTAGCCAAATGAAAGGAGCTTCCTGTATAATTCAAATATAGGGAATTCCAAGAAAGAAGGTTGAGAAAAAAATACCTCAGTGTAAAATAAGATTACTGACTTTGGCGGTTAGTATAAAATCTTATTAAACAGAGAGGTATCTAAAATGAATTGTAACACACAGAACACAAAAATTGCATCCATAACTGAAAAAACTTTGATCGTTGGTATTGATGTCGGAAGCGAAACGCACTATGCGAGAGCATTTGACTGGAGAAATTTCGAGTTTACCAGAAAACCTTTGGTTTTCAGCAATACACAAGCAGGGTTCCTTACATTTAAGGCATG